>Ga0209757_10000005_pt1 | contig 309604 bp, 284 predicted proteins | sample ETNvirome_6_1000_FD_185472 | JGI IMG/M metagenome (GOLD analysis project Ga0209757, IMG submission 185472) | Marine viral communities from the Pacific Ocean - ETNP_6_1000 (SPAdes) (version 2) | ecosystem: Environmental > Aquatic > Marine > Oceanic | place: Pacific Ocean | collected 2013-06-19 | reverse complement strand
CTCCACCACCAACATCCCGATCTCACCACCTGAAAAACCAGGCGGTCAACTACACCATCAGAATGAGGGGTCCCTTTTAGACGCCGATCACCCCTCTAACAGGGTCCCTTTTGCACGCCGATCCACACGTGAGGGGTGTAGAAAGTGCATACGAGCAAGACGGTATGGTAGAGGCGTTCACACGCTTGGTGCAGGTCAAATGCAGCCTTCTTGAGATCGCCATCGTCTACAGCATGGCTATATCCGCGCATAAAACTCTGCGCGCTTGGTAGCCATTCCTCAAAATACTCCCGCGCCATGCATAGCGCCTGATCGGGCGTTTTGGGCTTGGGCGTGTGCAGCTCGGTGTCGTCGGACTGGTAAAGCGCGATGCCGTCCTTCGCCACATCCATGAAGAAATAGCGTCCATGCGCCAGCCCGTCGTTCACCTCCTGCAGTGTGTGAACGATGAAGTTGACCGGCGTCTTGAGCGTCTTGGTGACGCCGTATTCACGCATGAGCCGATCATCGAGCTTGGTCCAGTATTTCACCCGGTCGGTCAGTCTGCTGTCATTGACGATCACCAGCAGGTCGTAGTCCGATTGATAGCCCTTGGCGGTGTGCGGCTCGTCGACCCATGTTCCGCGCGCATAGCTGCCGTAGAGAATGACCTTGAGAATACGCCCGGCCTTCTTCCACTCATGCTTAGCCAGCGCGAAGGCATCGTCGAACTCTTCGAAGATCAGCTGCACGACGCGCTCTAGTTCGCGCTGCTTTTGGGGGGGCAGATGATCGAGGTCGGTCTTCATCACTCAATCTCTAGCAAGCACTTGAGATTCTTGCACCTGCCAAGTGGCGAGGCGCGCAGCGACGGCGCACCCCAAAGCGCTGAGGAGCCGCGCGCTGGCGGTTCGCGTTAGCAACAATCCGACAGGATTGTTTGTTAGCATAGTTAAGAGGCTCTCAAGCCCAGCGATTCTGCGGGTTTGGGGCCTGTTTCGGTTCCCGATAGTCCGAACTTTCGGTTCCTGATCGTCCGAGTCCAGCGGTTCCTGATAGTCCGAAGGGCTCACAGCTTTATCCACAAGGTTAGCCATCCCCATTTCTGGGGAGGGGGCTTGAATCGCGTTTGCAGTAGGAGTGTGCTGGAAGGTTTGCATCTGAACCTGCTTCATGATCCGGCTGCGCGCTCGGCGATGAATTCGCTCATGGCGCTCTTTCGTGCAGTGCGGTCCAGTGCAAAGCTGCCTCGCTGGAAGTTCGTGCCATTGAGCAAAGCGCTGACATACCCCGCAATCATATCGGCAGCAGTGACAAGCGTAGCGTCCAAGACGTGGATATACCTACTGGTGATCGATCCTTTGGCGTGCCCCAAAAGCGCAGCAATGGTGATCTCGGTAAATCCAAGATCATTGCCGATGCTCGCAAAGCTGTGACGCAGAACGTGGGCCGTGGCTCCATCCAATGGAGAGCCCTTAAACAAAGCGTCCCAGTGGTTTGGGAATCCGCCGAAAGCATTGTCTTCGCCATACCCTGGGAACACAAAGCTACCCGTGGCAGTCTGGCGGTGCGCCTCAAGAAACTCGACAACAGGCAGGCCTATGGGCCGGATCGATCTACCTTCCTTGCTTTCGGAAAGCCGTAGGCAGCTACCATCCAGGTCCACGTCGCACCATTTGAGATTGATAATCTCGCCGCGCCTGCATCCGGTCAAAGCGATCTGGCGAATGATGTCCGTTGTCGGCCAGAATTTTTCTTGCGCCTGCGCGTCTCGCAGCATGTTTCCGAGAATGCCGTACTCGACTTCGGTCAAACGCCGCTCGCGCACTTTGTATTTCGGCTTCTTGATGCCGTGCGCGGGATTGTGTTCGATGATCCCCAGATCAATGGCGTATGAGAGTATCCCACCAATGAGGCCAAGGGTCCGGGTAGCAGTACCAGGACCGCCCCTCACGATGGACTTTCCCCGCAGCTTCTTGGTTTTGACAATGATCCGCGACCGACCTGCCATGATGTCGCGCATGATCTTGACCATATCCGCTCTGGTCAGGTCCTTGACGCGCCGGGTTCCGATCAGGGGAATGATGTGTCTCTTGATCCGACCGATATCGGTATCGATGGTCGATTGCTTCTTCGGTCGTCCTCCCTTGCCGAGGATCAGGCCATCATCGAGGTCCTGAATGTAGCGCCTGCAGAGTTCTTTCATCGTCATGGCACGGTGATCTTCGAGGCGCTCCTCCGCCGGATCGTTGCCTCCCGCAACACGCCCCAGCTGAGCCTTCGCTTCTCGGCGGGCCAGTTCCGCTGTCCACACGCCGTGCGATCCCAGAGTAAGGCGTCTTGTGCGCCCTCTTTGGCGATACTGGACGATGTAGCTTCGCTTCCCAGACCGGTATACTCTCAGCCCGAAGCCAGCTATGTCATCGTCCCACAGGACGTAGTCCTTACCTCGCGGCTCTGCCGCTTCAACGGTGCGCTTCGTCAATTTGGCCACGGCGTTCTCCGTTTCAGAACCCCGATTTCGCGTAAGCGTGACGTAAGCACACGGATGGAAATCGAGGCGTAAATTCGGTTACGCCAGCGAAAACTGCATGCAAGTTAAGTTACTATAAAACAGTAGCTTAGAGTAGAATTTCGTAGTCTGGCGTACCCTTTCTGTACCGGCTCCGAAGGCAGAGGCCACAGGTTCGAATCCTGTCGGGTGCACCACGCTTCAGCTTGCGAAGTCTCACGAAACGAATTGCCGCTGCGACATTGCGATGTCGGAAGGAACGGCAATCGGCGGCTCTTGCAGGCTTCCTGCACACAAAGCTTCGGTGCATCTCAACTCGCAGCTGCGCTGCATCATACTCAGTCTATTTCAACCGATCCATGATCTCGGCACTCGCCTGGAGCCCGCCGGTTTCGAATCTCATGGGAACATGACTATGGTATCCGAGCACCCGCAAGCATCTGACATGGTGGGGGTAGACACGCGCCGCCGATGGTGGGCTGCGGAACCGCTACTGACAGATATCCTCAAGCCAAGAAACCTGTGCCCCACCATTACAATATGACGAAAATGCCCTAGGTATGCGCCCGCGGGGCGGATTAAGGCACAAGGTTGATGGACCGGCAAATCTACAATTTCGACAGCCTGCCCATGCGCAGCACTCCCCCGGCAGCGCCCCAGCGCCGGTCGGTCTACCGTGCACCGCAGACGCGCGAGCCGCGCATCGGCATCATCTATAATCCGCGCAGCCACCGCAACCAGGGGCAGGACCTGGCCTGTGCCGGCGCCGACACCGTCATGGTCGCGCAGCCGCGCACGCGCGAGGAGATCGCGCATGCGCTGGCGGGGTTTGCGCGGGACGGGATCGATTTCCTGATCATCAACGGCGGCGATGGCACGGTGCGCGACGTGCTGACCATGGGGCAGGCGGTGTTTGCCGACCGCTGGCCGGCAATTGCCGTGCTGCCCAAGGGCAAGACCAATGCGCTCAACGTCGATCTCGGCGCCCCGGCCGACTGGTCGCTCGAAGGGGCGATCGAGGCCTATGGTTCCGGCCGGCGGCTGGTCCGCCGCCCGCTGGCCGTGAGCCGCGAAGGCCATGACGATCCGACCATGCTCGGGTTTATCTTCGGCGCGGGCGCGTTCACGCTGGGTATCGAGGCCGGCCAGGACGCGCATTCGCTGGGCTTCTTCAACAGCCTTGCCGTGGGGGCGACCAGCGCATGGGGAATCCTGCAGGCCCTGTTCGGGAGCGACCGCAACAAGTGGCGGCGAGGGACGCCAATGCAACTCGATTTCCTGCCCTCGGGCAAGCCGGTGCCGCGCTCCGCCTCGGGCGATCCCGCGCGGCGCCACGTGTTGCTGGTCTCGACGCTCAAGCGCATGCCGATGGGCATCCAGCTTTACGGGCCCGAACGGCCCGGCTTCAAGCTGGCCGTACTCGATCGTCCGCGCCGCTCGGTGCTGGCGATATTGCCTGCAGTGCTGATGGGGTGGCGGCCGAAATGGCTGTCCCGCGCTGGATTGCACCAGCTCGATGCCGACGGACTGGCTGTCGATGTCGCCGAACCCGTCATCCTCGACGGGGAAGCCTTTCCGCCCGGGCGCTACCGCGTCGAACAGGGCCCGGAACTCACTTTCGTCAGCACGTGAGCGAGACCCTCGCCAATCGCATCGCAGCCGCACTCGAGCGGCCGGTCGACGCTGCGGTCGCGGCCTACGCGGGCCGGCTCGGCGAGGAGGCGGGTGCGCAGGCGGTCCTGTTCTACGGGTCAAACCTGCGTACCGGATCGCTCGACGGCGTGCTCGATTTCTATGTGCTCCTGCCCGGCGACCAGCGCGAGGCGATCTGGCCGCGCGTCAGCTACCGTGAATGGGATCATGCAGGGGTGCGGCTCAGGGCCAAGATCGCCACGCTGTCGCTCCAGCAGTTCGCGCAGGCCGCGAACGGCGGATCGCGCGATACGACGATCTGGGCGCGGTTCGTGCAGCCGTCGGCGCTGGTGTGGTCCGCCCATGACGAGGCGCGTAGCCAGGTGCTGGCAGCGCTCGGTGCAGCAGCCATAACCGCAGCGCGGCTGGCGGCGGCGGTCGGCCCATCACGCGGCACTGCGGAAGATTTCTGGCGGGCGCTGTTCCGTGCGACCTACCAGGCCGAATTCCGGGTGGAGAAGCCGGGGCGCGAGAACGCCATCCTCGAGGTGAACGCGGCGCATTTCGATGGCCTGCTGCCGCTTGCCTGGGAGGCGGGCGGGATCGCCTTTGCATGCCATGATGGCCTGTACGAGCCCGACCTGCCGGCGGCGGAACGCGCGCGCGTGCTGCAGTGGTGGCGCCGCCGCGCACGGCTGGGCAAGCCGCTCAACCTGCTGCGGCTGGCCAAGGCCACCACGACCTTCGATGGCGCTGCCGATTACGCCGCGTGGAAGCTCCAGCGCCACACCGGCATAACGCTCGAAGTCACGCCGTTTCGCGCGCGGCATCCGTTGCTCGCAGCGCCCGGTGCGCTGTTCGAACTGTGGCGCAAGCGCCGCGCTCAGCGGTAGCGCATGCGGATCGACATAGTTTCGACACCCGTTCCGACATCGAACCGGGTCTTGGTGTAGCTCGGCTTGCCGAGGTTCCAGATGTTGATGCTGGGATTGTTCGACATCGCCCCGCCGTCGGCGAAGATATCGGTATCGCCATTGCCGTTCACATCGTGGCGCACCGCGATGGCATAGGTCCCCGGTTTGGGCACGGGCATGCAGAAGGTCATCGATCCCGCCTTGGCGGGCGCTTCCATGCGGTAGATCCACTTGCCCTTCTCGAGCCAGTCTTCCTTCGTCCCGCGATAGTTCTGGATACGGATCGTGCCCTTGCTTTCCTTGATGTCGGTCACGGTGACGCGGACCGCGGGACCTGCGCCTGCTGCGCATTTGGCGGCATCGTTGGTGATTTTCTGGCGATATTGCGCTTCGGCCGGGGCCGGGGCTGCGAGCCCGGCGATGGCAAGCGTGGCAATGCCGACGGTGGCGACGAGATTGCGGTTCATAGGATCAGGGTCCGTCTTCAACTGGAAAGGGTTCGGCGCGCATGCGCCCGATCGGCTGTTTGTTCTCCGATATGACGTGCGGTTTATCAAATCGCGCTGAATTAGGCCTGAATTCCCTGCCCCGGCGCTCATCCAGCGCGTGGTCAATGTGGAAAAGGCGGGACGGGCCGCTTGTTAACCCTCGTTTCGCGCGCGTAGGGCAGGCCCAGGCTATCCCGCGACCCGAGGCCCCACGCCCGCCATGACCACCCCGCTGATTTCCCCGTCGATCCTGTCCGCCGACTTCGCTGCGCTGGGCGAGGAAGTGCGCGCCATCGACGCTGCCGGGGCGGACTGGATCCATGTCGACGTAATGGACGGCCATTACGTCCCCAATATTACCATCGGCCCCGCTGTGGTGAAGGCGCTGCGCCCGCATACCGACAAGCCGTTCGACGTGCACCTGATGATCGCGCCGATCGATCCCTATCTCGAAGCCTTCGCCGAAGCCGGCGCGGATATCATCACGGTCCATCCCGAAGGAGGGCCGCATATCCACCGCACGCTGCAGGCGATCGGCAATCTGGGCAAGAAGGCAGGGGTCGTGCTCAATCCCGGCACGCCGGTCGAGGCGCTGGACTACATCCTCGAGGATGTCGATCTGGTGCTGGTGATGAGTGTCAATCCCGGCTTCGGCGGGCAGAGCTTCATCCATTCGCAATTGCGCAAGGTCGAGGCGATCCGTGAGCGGATCGACAAACTGGGCAAGCCCATCCATCTCGAAGTCGATGGCGGGGTCAACGCCGAGACCGCGCGGCTGTGCGTCGATGCCGGCGCCGATGTGCTGGTGGCCGGTTCGGCGACCTTCAAGGGCGGGCCGGAGCGCTATGCCGCCAATATCGCCGCGCTGAAGGGCCAGGCGTGAACGCCGGGGCGCGCACTCTCCTGAAGGGAGGCGCCGCGCCCGATGAAAGCGCCGCGCCTGCATTGCCGCTCGGCGAAGTGCACGAACCGCTGGTCGAGACCGAACCGGAGGAATTGCCCGAAGCGGTCCCGCTCGAACCGGCGCGCGCGCTGGTGCTGGCCGAATTCGAAGCGCCGCGCACCGGGCCGGTGGATGCGGTTCTGCGGCTGGCTTACCGCATGGGTGTGCCCGGTTCGGTGCTCGCCGCCCCTTTGCGCAAGCCTGCCGCTCCGCGCCTGCTGGCCACGGTGTCCAGCCCGCTGCGCGGAGAGCGCGGGGCGGGCATGGCGCTGCGGGCGGGCCAGTTCGTCGTTCACGGGCTCAAGGTTCCCGTCGACAAGGTGGACTTCGCAAGCAACGCACCCTTGACCCCGCCGGTCCAGCGCGCGGTCCAGGGGTTCACCTGGCTGCGCGATCTCGGGGCCTGTGCCCCGCGCGAGGAATGCGCCGGGATCGGTGAAAAGCTGCTGGCGCGGTGGCTAAAGGCCAATCCGGTGCCGGCCCGCGGTCCCGCGTGGACTGTCGAACACGCCGGGCTGCGGCTGCTGGGCTGGCTGGTCAATGCGCCGCTCCTGCTCGGCGGCGATGCGGGGCTGCGTGCCCGCACGCTGGCAGCGATGGAAGCCACTGCCCGCTATCTCGACCGGCAGGTCGCCAATACCGAAGACCGATTGGGCCGCGTCGCGGGCTGGTGCGCCATCGTGGCGGCCGGACTGCTGCTGCCCGACGGTCGCCCGCGGCGCGTGTTCGGCGAAGCCGGCCTGCTGCGCGCGCTGGGCGAACTGGTGGCCGAAGATGGCGGCGTCCTGTCGCGCAGCCCGCTCGCGCAGATGGATGCGATCGCGCTGCTGATCGACCTGCGCGCCTGTTATGCGGCAGTCGATCGCGATCCTCCGCCGGCGCTCGAAACCATGCTCGGCCTGCTCGTGCCGCCCCTGCTCGCGCTCCGGATGGGCGACCGGGGGCTGGGCAGCTGGCAGGGCGCCGGTGCCACTTCGGCGGCACGGGTCGATGCGCTCGTCGCAGCAAGCGGCATCCGCGCGCGGCCGGGGAAGGATTCCAAGCACTGGGGATACCAGCGCGTCGATGCCGGCAAGGCCACGCTGGTGCTCGATGCCGCGCCCCCGCCGCGTTCGCGCCATTCGCGCTATGGCTGCGCCTCGACGCTGGCATTCGAGCTGTCCTACGCAGAGCAGCGCGTGGTGGTGAATTGCGGCGGCGGGGAACTGGCCGGCGGGCAGGTGCCCGTGCGGATCGAGCAGGGCCTGCGCGGCACCGCAGCCCATTCGACGCTGGTGCTCGACGATGCCAATTCCACTGCCGTCCTGATCAAGGGGCAGATCGGCAAGGGTGTCGAGGAAGTCGATATTGCTCGCACCACGGTGAAGCAGAAGGGCCGCGACACGGCGCGGCTGGAAGCGTCGCACAATGGCTATGCGGCACGCTATGGCCTCATCCACCGCCGCACCCTCCTGCTTGGCGCGGACGGCAGCGGGCTGTCCGGCGAAGACGTGCTCGAACCTTCGGGCCGGCAGGGCAAGCGGGGCAAGATATCCTTTGCAATCCGTTTCCACCTCGGTCCGGGGATCGAAGCCGGACTGGCCGACGACCGGCGCGGCGCGGGGCTCGCGCTGCCCGATGGAAGCTACTGGCAATTCCGTCTCGGAGGCGATAGCGGCGAGGCGCATATCGCGATCGAGGACAGTCTGTGGGTCGACGGGCAGGGCCGCCCGCGCGCCACCAAACAGCTGGTCGTCGAAGGGCTGACATCGCGCAGCGGGGGACGGTTCCCCTGGCTGCTCAAACGCATGGGGTGATTTTACGTGGCTGACGTGGCGATCAAGCGGGCACTGCTCTCGGTGTCCGACAAGAGCGGCTTGGTGGAGCTGGGCGAAGCGCTGGCCGCGAGGGGCGTCGAACTGGTTTCGACCGGCGGCACCGCCAAGGCGCTGCGCGAAGCGGGGCTCGACGTGCGCGACGTGTCCGATCTGACGGGTTTTCCCGAGATGATGGACGGGCGCGTGAAGACGCTCCACCCGATGGTCCATGGCGGCCTGCTCGCCGTGCGCGACAATCCCGAACACGCTGCGGCGATGGAAGCGCACGCCATCGGCGCGATCGACTTGGTGGTGGTCAACCTCTATCCGTTCGAGGCGACCGTGGCGAAGGGCGCAGGGCGTGCCGAGATCATCGAGAATATCGATATCGGCGGGCCGAGCATGGTCCGCAGCGCGGCGAAGAACCACCAGTTCGTCACCATCGTCACCGATCCTGCTGACTATCCCGCGCTGCTGGGCGAGCTCGAGGCATCGGGCGCGACCTCGCTCGATTTCCGCCGCCAGTGCGCAGCCAAGGCCTTCGCCGCCACCGCTGCCTATGATTCGATGATCAGCCAGTGGTTCGCCTTCGCCGACCAACAGCAGCGTTTTCCGCAGTTCCTGGCCATCCACGGCAAGGCGCCCGTCGAGCTGCGCTATGGCGAAAACCCGCATCAGCAGGCGGCGCTCTACACGCCCGTGGGGCCGCATGCCCGGGGCATCGCGCAGGCCGAGCAGCTGCAGGGCAAGGAACTGAGCTACAACAATTACAACGATGCCGACGCCGCGCTGGAACTGTGCGCCGAATTTGCCGGCGGCGATCCCGCAGTGGTGATCGTCAAGCACGCCAATCCCTGCGGCGTGGCTCAAGCTGCGACCTTGCTCGAGGCGTGGAACCACGCGCTTGCATGCGATAGCGTGTCGGCTTTCGGCGGCATCGTCGCGGTGAACACCGAACTCGACGGTGAAACCGCCGTAGCCATCTGCGAAATCTTTACCGAGGTCGTCATCGCCCCGGCGGTCAGCGAAGCCGCGCGCGCGGCATTCGCCAGAAAGAAGAACCTGCGCCTGCTGGTGACCGGCGACCTGCCCGACCCGCGGCGCGAGGGGCTGGCGGTCAAGCCGATCACCGGCGGCCTGCTGGTGCAGACGCGTGACAACGGCACGATCAGCGAAGCGGATCTCAAAGTCGTCACCCAGCGGGCCCCGACCGAACAGGAGCTCAAGGACTGCCTGTTTGCCTGGACCGTGGCGCGTCACGTCAAGTCGAACGCCATCGTCTATGCGAAGGACGGCGCGACTGCAGGTATCGGCGCGGGACAGATGAACCGCCGCGATTCCTCGCGCATCGCCGCGATGAAGGCAGCCGAGGCAGCGGAGAAATACGGTTGGGACCAGAGCCGCACGGTCGGCAGCGCGGTCGCATCGGATGCGTTCTTCCCCTTCGCCGACGGCTTGCTCGCCGCAGCCGAGGCAGGTGCGAGCGCGATCATCCAGCCCGGGGGTTCGATCCGCGACGAAGAGGTCATCGCGGCCGCCGACGAACAGGGGCTGGCCATGGTCTTCACGGGCATGCGCCACTTCCGCCACTGAGCGCAGGCGATCGACGAACGAAGCTGAATGCCCGACGACGGGGCCATTAAGGCGGTTGCAAGTCCGGTGGGTGTAGCCATCTGGGTCAGCGTAACGAAAGCACCCCCCTCATGGCCTTGTTCACATCCGACCTCTATCGCAATTTCGGCATCGGCTTCGGCCTTGGTGCCGTGGCAGTCCTGCTCTCGAATGGCAGCGATTTCCTGTCTGCGGTTCCGCAACTGGTCGCCTCGATCCTGTGATGCGCTGGCGTCACGCCATCGCTGCAACAGCGCTCGCGCTTGGCGCGTCGGCGTGTCAGCAACCGCTGCTCGCCGCTGAAAAGGCGGTCGAGGCACCGGCGGCAAAGCGCGCGGCCAAGGAGGGATCCGGCCTCAAGACCGCGATCTTCGCCGGCGGCTGTTTCTGGGGCGTCGAAGGGGTCTTCAGCCATATCCGCGGCGTAACCAGCGCCGTTTCCGGATACCATGGCGGGACCGAGCGGCAGGCGCACTACAAGCTCGTATCGAGCGGGATCACCGACCACGCCGAGGCGGTCAGGGTAACCTACGATCCCAAGGTCATCCGCTATGACCAGCTGCTGCGCATCTTCTTTTCGGTCGTCACCGATCCGACCCAGCTCGACCGGCAGGGCCCCGACGTCGGGGCGCATTATCGCAGCGCGATCGTGCCGCTGTCGGCCGAACAGAACGCGGTCGCCAAGGCCTATCTGGCGCAGCTGCGATCTGTCGATCTGTGGGACAAGCCGATCGTCACGCGGATCGAACGCGCGCAGGCGTTCTATCCTGCTGAAACCTATCACCAGGACTTCATGCTCAAGAACCCGCGTCACCGGTACATTGTGCGGTGGGACGCTCCCAAGGTGAAGGCTCTCAAGGCGCTTTACCCGGGGGCCTATTCGGCGCGGTTCCAGCCCGACTAGCTTGCGATAGGCCCTGCGCGCGCTTACTTCGGGGGCATGGCCAGGCACGCACATCAGGAACATCAGGGCGCGGAACTCATCGCGGCCGCGCGCGACACCCTCACCGACAGCGGTGAGCAATGGACTGGCATGCGGCAGTCGGTCTTCGAAGAACTGGCGCGGCACGACAAACCCGCCAGCGCCTACGACATTGCCGACAATCTGTCGCAAAGCCGCGGCAAGCGGGTGGCTCCCAACAGCGTCTACCGCATCCTCGACCTGTTCGTCCGCAGCAATCTGGCCAACCGGATCGAGAGCGCGAATGCCTATCTGGTCAACACGCATCCCGGTTGCCGGCACGACTGCATTTTCCTGATCTGCGACGATTGCGGCAAGGCCACCCATATCGACGACGAACGCGTCTCGGGCGCGCTGCGCGAAGCGGGCCGCGATGCCGGCTTTACCGATGTCCGGCCGGTGGTGGAATTGCGCGGCCTGTGCGACGATTGCGCCAGCTGAGCGCCAGCGGCGGATCGTGCGATCCTGCCGCTAAAGCGTTCATCGACAGTTTCGTTCTACCGGTGTAGGGCCTCGTTTATGACTACCCGCCCCAAGACGCCGTTGTTGGATACGGTCAATACCCCCGAAGATCTGCGCCAGCTGGGGAAGGACCAGCTTCGCCAATTGTCCGATGAATTGCGCGCCGAAATGATCGACGCCGTCGGGCAGACGGGGGGCCATCTGGGATCGGGGCTGGGCGTGGTCGAACTGACCACGGCGATCCACTACGTTTTCAACACGCCCGAGGACAAGCTCGTCTGGGATGTCGGCCACCAGTGCTACCCGCACAAGATCCTGACCGGGCGGCGCGATCGCATCCGCACGCTGCGGCAGGGCGGAGGCCTCAGCGGCTTCACCAAGCGCGCCGAAAGCGAATACGATCCCTTCGGCGCGGCGCACAGCTCGACATCGATCTCGGCTGCGCTCGGCTTCGCCATGGCGAACAAGATGCAGGGCAAGCCCGGCCGTGGCATCGCCGTGATCGGCGACGGCGCAATGAGCGCGGGGATGGCCTATGAGGCGATGAACAACGCCGAACAGGCAGGCAACCGGCTGGTCGTCATTCTGAACGACAACGACATGTCGATCGCGCCGCCGGTCGGCGGGCTGTCGGCATATCTCGCGCGCATGGTGTCCTCGAGCGAGTATCTCGGGCTGCGTACCATGGCCTCGAAGATCGCCAAGAAGCTCGGCCGGCGCGTGTGGGGCGGGCTCGAGAAGGCAGAAGAATACGCGCGCGGCATGGCGACCGGCGGCACTCTGTTCGAAGAGCTGGGGTTTTATTACGTCGGGCCGATCGACGGGCACAATCTCGAGCACCTCATTCCCGTGCTCGAGAACATCCGCGACAGCGAACAGGGCCCGGTGCTGATCCATGTCGTGACGCAGAAGGGCAAGGGCTATGCCCCGGCCGAAAACAGTGCTGACAAGTATCACGGTGTCGCCAAGTTCGACGTGGTCACCGGCGAACAAAAGAAGTCGAAGGGCGGACCGCCCGCCTACCAGAACGTCTTCGGCGAAACGCTCGCCAAGCTTGCAAACACCGATCCGCGTATCTGTGCGATCACCGCCGCGATGCCCAGCGGCACCGGCGTCGACAAGTTCGCCAAGGCGCATCCGGACAAGTCGTTCGACGTGGGCATCGCCGAACAGCACGGTGTGACCTTTGCCGCAGGGCTGGCAGCGCAGGGCATGCGGCCTTTCGCGGCGATCTATTCGACCTTCCTGCAGCGGGCCTACGACCAGGTGGTCCACGACGTGGCGATCCAGAACCTGCCCGTGCGCTTCGCGATCGACCGCGCCGGTCTGGTCGGTGCAGATGGCTGCACGCATGCCGGCAGCTTCGACGTCACCTATCTCGCGACGCTCCCCAATTTCGTGGTCATGGCCGCCGCCGACGAGGCCGAGCTGGCGCATATGACCTACACTGCGGCGGAATATGACGAAGGCCCGATCGCGTTCCGCTATCCGCGCGGTGCGGGCACGGGCGTGGCAATTCCCGAAGAACTCGAGAAGCTGGAAATCGGCAAGGGCCGGATCGTGCGCGAAGGCTCGAAAGTCGCGATCCTGTCACTTGGCGCAAGGCTGGAAGAAGCCAAGAAGGCAGCCGACCTGCTCGAAGCCAAGGGGCTGTCGACCACGGTGGCGGATATGCGGTTCGCCAAGCCGCTCGACACCGCGCTGATCGAGAAACTGATGCGCAGCCACGATGTGGTGGTGACGGTCGAGGAAGGCGCCGTGGGCGGCCTCGGCGCGCATGTCCTGACCTTCGCCAGCGATGAGGGGCTGACCGATTCCGGGCTGAAGGTGCGCACGATGCGGCTGCCCGACGTATTCCAGGACCATGACGATCCCGCCAAGCAGTATGACGAAGCCGGGCTCAATGCGCCGCATATCGTCGATACGGTGCTGAACGCGCTGCGGCACAACAGCGCCGGGGTCGAAGAAGCGCGCGCCTGACCGGGCGCGGGTGTCCGCGTTTTTCTGCCGCGGTTCCACCGGGCTGCCACCCGCCCATGCTAGCTCTTTCGCATCGCGCCGCGGACTGGCAAGACCGCGGGCGAAAGAGAGGCTGCATGACCCTGCTGACTGTAGAAACGTCCGATCACGTCACGACGCTGACGCTCAATCGTCCGGACACCATGAACCCGCTCGGCGCGAAGGGCGACGGGGATGCTTTCGTCGCCGCCTGCGATGCGATCAATGCCGATATGGATGTGCGCTGCGTCATCCTGACCGGGGCCGGACGCGCGTTCAGCGCGGGCGGCGACATCAAGGCGATGAAACAGCGCACGGGCACTTTCGGCGGGACCGCGCCCGAGATTTCCGATGGTTATCGCAACAACATCCACAAGGTCCTGCGCGCGCTGTATTCGCTGCGCGTGCCGCTGATCGCAGCGGTCAACGGGCCGGCAATCGGGCTCGGCTGCGATCTCGCCTGCCTCGCCGATATGCGGATCGCCAGCGACCGTGCCAAGTTCGGCGTGACCTTCCTCAAGCTGGGCATCATCCCGGGCGATGGCGGAACCTGGATCCTGCCGCGGATCATCGGCGAGGCGCGCGCGGCAGAACTGTTCTACACCGGCGATGTGATCGATGCGGCCACCGCGCGCGACTGGGGACTGGTCAGCCGGGTGGTCGAGGGCGAAGCGCTGATGTCCGAAGCGCAGGCGCTCGCCGCCAAGATCGCCGCCATGCCCCCGCACGCGCTGCGCCATGCGAAGAACCTGATGCGGCAGGGGCGTTCGATGAGCTACGATTCGGCGCTCGAACTGGCCGCCAACACGCAAGCGATGATGCATCTGACCGATGATCACATGGAAGGGGTGGACGCCCTGCTCGAGAAACGCGCGCCCGTCTTCAAGGGCACCTGACCGGGCCCGGTCGGGGCCGCGCTTGCCAGCCGCCCGAAAATCGGTGAGACTTCGCGCCGGAGCGAAGGGGGAAATGGCATGCCGGCAGGGGTTCTCGCGGTCGTCGTCTGGACGTGCGTCGGCCTGTTTGTCGGGGTCGTACTGCTCGGTTTCGCCGCGCTTGCCGGGATTTGGCAGCCGCGTGACGAGGAAACGGGCAAGTGGCTCAAGCGCTCGGTCGTCTTTCCGCTGGTCGGCGGCGTGGTCGGCTTTGCCACATTCGTGTTCGCCAGCGAACGCGGCCTTCCGCCGCAGCCCACGCCTACGCCGGAACCCTCGCCATTCGTCTCGCCCGGCCCGCACCCCAGTCGCACCGACGCGCCCCCAGGGCCGCCGCCTGCACCCACCGCGACGCCAACGCCGGTTCCGACGCGCACACCGGTTCCGGATGATCCCCGCCCGCCAGTGGCACGCTGCGGGGTTGCCGTACCCCAGGCGCTGGCCGACTGGGCGCGCGACCATCTGGGCGAGCCGCCCGACTTCACCTGCGCAGAGCAGCAACCCTATCCGCAGTGCGTTGCCACCCTGCATGGACGATCACGGCCCGAAATCTCCCGCGTGGCTGCGCGGCAATGCGGCGATGACCTGGCCGCGTTTCGCCGCTCCTTCGTGGCGCCGGTCTATGGTGCAAAGGCTTCGTACCAGATCAATCTGGACCATACGGAGTTCGCCCTGCGCTCGGGCGTCTCCGACGACGCGGCGGACCGGCATGACTATGTCGCTGCCGAAATCAGCCGGATGAACGGCCGCGAATGGGACCGGTTCGTCGCGATCGACCGCAAATCGCGTGAGGATATGCGGGCCTGTCAGGACGAGCGCCGCTGCCTTGAACCGTCAGAGGGTGGTTAGAACCAGCGCCACACGCCAGCGGCGATGCCATTGGCGTGGATATGGCCGTAGGTGGCGGCAAGCCAGATTACGATTCCGCCGGTCCAGGCCACAGTACCTGCGCGCGCAAGCCCGGCGAAGCGCGGCCAGTAACTCGTCCGTGCTTCCCAGCCGGCCCATGCATCACCCAGCTGGCTTTCCTTCTTGCGGTCCTGCAGATGCGCACCAAGCAGTGCGAGCAGACCGATGGCGCCGGCAAGGATGATCTGGCGCGGAGTCGGGCTCACCAGGATGTGCGCGGCGGCCCAGAGCGCGAAAGACCACATCATCGGGTGCCGCGTGACAAGGAAGACCCCGTGCGGGGCCAGCGCCGCATGCGCTGCCGCCCGCGGATCGGGCAGGGCGGGGTTGCGCTGGAAAGAGCCTGCCAGCAGGATCGAGGCGATGAGCATGATGGCGGTGGCAAGGGCCCATATGGCGTCGCCCGAACCATTCCACAGCGGAGTGCCGCCGGGCCCGACGGCTCGAAACGCGCGGGCGGCCCAGACGAACGTAGCCAGCGCGACCAGCGAATAGAGCGCGCGAAAGCCGTTCTCGCCCAGCTTGCGGGCCATTGGCGCGCGCAGCGGATGCGACAGCGCGAAATGCATTCCGACGAAAGCGAGCGAAGCGGCAAGCAGCGAAACCAGGGCGTGATCCATTACTCCCTCCATGTTTACAGCATCAACATGGGTAGCAGGCCTGTGCCGCGAAGCAAGCGGCATCGTCGATAGCAAGTCAGGCGGCGGGTTCGATGCCGAGCAATTGGACGGTGAACAGCAGCGTGGCTCCACCGGGGATCGGCCCCTTGCCGCGGGGCCCATAAGCGAGGTCGGCAGGGGCGGCAATTTCGATTGTGTCGCCCACGCCCATTTCCGGGATCGCCATTTGCCACGCCTTGACCAGACGGTTCAGCGGGAAGGTTGCCGGTTCGCCGCGCTCGAAACTGGAATCGAAGGTCTCGCTATCGATGAAAGTGCCGGCGTAATGCACGGTCACCGTGTCTTCGACGCGCGGGCTTTGCGTGCTTCCGGCATAATCGACATAGCGCCAGCGCAGGCCGCCGGGCATCACGCGCCAGCCGTCTTCGGCGGACAATCCCGTGAGATAGGCCTGCTGCGCGTTCATCCAGGCAATATCCTGCGACCGGTCGGGCGTATCCTGTGCGGCCAGCGCGTGGAAGCCGATGGCCGCCGCCGCTGCGCCAAGCGCCAGCAGGGTGGTGCGCATGTCCTTCATCGCCCTACCAGTCGTAGCCCTTGGGCAGATCGCTTGTGTCGAGATCGCGATAGCGATCGCGCAGGCGGCTCTGGTGGCTGTCGAGCGGCTGCTCGATCCCGTCGATATAGACCTTTACCGGCATGGCGCCGACTTCGAGCGGGTCGCCGTCCCATATCACCAGGTCGCCGGTCGCACCCGGCGCCAGCACGCCCGCCTTGCCGCCCATTCCGCTGATGCTGGCCGGCACGGACGTGATTGCCGCGAAAGCCTCACCCCAGCTCAGCCCATCGGCCCCCGGGATGCGGGTCAGCGCCACCAGATTGCCGGCATACTGGTTGAGGTTGCGCGGGTTTTCCATCGCGGCGGCGTTGATCGCCACTTTGACCCCCGCCTTCACCATCCGGCCGATATTGCTCTGCGTGGCAGCCAGTTCCTCGAAATTCGCGGGCAGGTCGTCCAGCCCGTCGGCGATCACCGGAACGCCCGCCGCAGCGATCTCGTCCGCGACCAGCCAGCCTTCGCTGGCGCCCACCAGAACCAGTTCGAGACGTGGGAATTCCTGCGTCAGCGCCAGCGCGGCGCGAATGTCCGACGCGCGTTCGACATAGACATAGAGCGGCTGTTCGCCGCGCACCACGGGTACCAGCGCGGCAGCATCGAACCGGGTCAGCAGGGCATCGCCGGCGCGCTCGGTTTCGCGTCCCGCCAAGCGGGGATCGATCGGCAAGTCGTCGCCGGTGCGCAGGTCAGCGCGGGCGCCGCCCGCCGGGATGCGTGCGCCGTCACCGTAGCTGCCCGCTTCGCGCAGGGCATTGCGCAGCAGCGCGTGCGTCGCAGCGCGGCTTCCGCCGGCAATCCGCCCACCACGCTCGCCCAGCGTGACCACCTGGAAAGCGCGCGGACGGCTGATCGCCTGCGGATCGGCGCCGAGATCGATCAGCGCCCCCTGGCCGCCGAAGATCGAAGCCGAAGGCATCGTTACGGTCGCTGCGCGCGTGATCCCCGCGGCGCGGTGGACGAGGATGTGCTGCGATGCCGGATTGACCACCGGGGCGACGTCGAGTGCCGCGCTGAAAGGCGAATTGCCGGCCCGGCTGTCGTTGGATTCGCTGACCGCGCCGACATCCCACAATCCGAGATTGGTCACCGTCGCGAAGATGCCGGGAGTCACCCAGGCGCCTCCCGCGTCGATCACGGAATAATTGCCGCTGGGCGTACCGCGGCCGACTTGTGTGATCGCGCCGTTTTCGACGACGACGTAACCGTCCTCGATCGGTTCGCCGCCGTCGCCGGTTGCGACCGTGGCATTGGTCACCGCGAAGGTCTGCGCGGCGGCGGGCGTCGCAAGGGCGCAGGCAGCGGTCGCAAGGAGAGTAGCAAGGCGCATCATTTCACGTCTCCTTCGCCGGGCTGGCCAAGCTCGAAATCGCTGACCGGTCGCCGCCTGCGGTCCATCGCGTCGAACATCAGCGCGCCATCGACCCAGACCTTTTCGGGCCGCGAATAGACCGACAGCGGGTCGCCGTTCCACAGCACGACATCGGCCATCTTGCCGGCCTCGAGGCTGCCGGTCATCTCTGCGATGCCCATGGCCTTCGCGGCGTTGTAGGTGAACCAGCCGACCACTTCGGCGTCGGGAATGTCCAGACCGACACGGCGCCCCGCCGCCTGGGCCTTGGCGGCTTCCTGGTTGAGCCGCTGGATGCCGTTCTCGTCATCGGAATGGATCACCACGCAGGCGCCTTCGCGCTGGAGGAAGGCGGCATTCTCGAGGATGCCGTCATAGGCTTCCATCTTGAAGCCGTACCAGTCCGCCCAGATCGCGCTGCAGACGTCGTTTTCGCGCAGCAGGTCGCCGATCTTGTAGGCTTCGACCGCGTGGTGGAAGGCGGTAACCTTGTAGCCCATCTCCTTGGCCATATCCATCACCAGCGCCATTTCGTCGGCGCGGTAGCAATGGTTGTGGACGAGAATTTCGCCGTCGAGCACGCCCTTGAGCGTTTCCTTGCCGAGATCGCGTTTCTTGCCGTCATAGGCCTGCGCATCGAGCCACATCTGCCGGTTGACCGCGAAATTGCCCATCCGGGTCGAGGGCATGCGGCCCTTGCCGCCGTAGACGCGCTTGGGGTTCTCGCCGCACGCCATCTTCATGCCATAGGGCGCGCCGGGGAACTTCATGCCCTGCACGGTGCGCGCGGAAACGTTCTTCAGCGTGACCGACCGGCCGCCGGTCAGGTTCGCCGAACCGGGCAGGATCTGCAGGCTGGTGACGCCGCCATTGGCCAGCGCGCGGGTGAAACCCGGATCCTGCGGCCAGACCGAATGTTCGGCCCAGACTTCGGGCGTCATCGGGCTGGTCGCTTCATTGCCGTCCGAATGCGCCTGCACGCTGGGAGTGGGATAGTCGCCCAGGTGCGAATGGATGTCGATCACGCCGGGAGTGACGAACTTGCCGGTGCCATCGATCCGGTCGTAGCCATCGGTGGCCAGCGAGGCATCGCCCACCGCCACCACCTTGCCATCGCGGAACAGCACGGTGCCGTTCTCGATCATGCCGCCGCGCCCGTCATAGATGGTCGCGCCGGTCAGCGCGGTGGGGCGGCCGGGATAGGGTGCATAAGTCGATGCGAAGGGCACCCTGCCGTCCTCGCCGACGGGGGCGCTCCAGTCCTTTGCGGAGGCCGAGGCCACGCCGTCGCCCCCGGTGGTGGAACATCCGGCAACCGCGAAAGCGGCCGCGCAGGCGAGCAAGGCAATACGTGTCATGGAACCCCCAATGCAGTCGGGCCGGAGCATCGCTGCCCCGGCCCGTGCGGTCAATTGCATTTTGTCGGCGCTATCAAGCGGTTCGCAGATTGGCGCCGGTTGCCCGTCAGCTGTTGGGGCGGGTTTCCGGATGGATCCCGGCACCCTGCGGCTCACCCGGGCCCTCGCTCTGGCCGAGCAGGTCGTCGCCGACGTCGTCGTCCTGCAGCGTATCGAGGTGCATCAGCTTCTTGATCAGCGGGCTGATCACCATCACGCCGACACCGATCGCGATCGCATACCAGCCGACGGTCGAATAGACATCGAGCACGACCTGCTTGCCCGCTTCCTCGCCGACACCTTCGGCACCGGTAGCCGAGGCGATCAGGCCGGCGGCGAAGTTGCCGGTGGCCGAAGCGAAGAACCAGGTGCCCATGATCAACGAAGCCATATGCGACGGCGCGAGGCGGTTCATTGCCGACAGGCCGACCGGCGACAGGCACAGCTCACCTGTGGTGTGCAGCAGGTAGATCAGGAAAATGAACAGCACGGGCACCGCTGCGTCCATGCCGACCGACTGCGCACCCCATACGAGCACGAGGAAGCCGAGACCCACCTGTACGATACCCAGGCCGAACTTGAGCGGTGCGCTGGGTTCGAGGCCCTTGCGACCAAGCGTTTGCCAGGTAACCGCGAAAACCGGGGCGAGCAGGATGATGTAGATCGCATTGATCGACTGGAAGGTAGATGCCGGCACGCCGCCACGATCGACATGGCGATCAGTGAACAGGTTGAGGCTTGAACCGGCTTGTTCGAACAGCGCCCAGAAGACGATTGAGGTCAGGATCAGGAACATCGCCGCGAAGATGCGGTCGCGTTCTTCGCTGGGCAGCTTCACCACCGCAATGAACAGCACGTAAAGCACCAGCGAGCCGCCGAAAAGGCCTAGCACATAGCCGACCATGTCCTGGTACTGGATCGCGAGCCAGCAGACGCCGACCAGCGCGATGCCCACACCGTACATCGACCATTCGGTCTTCTTTGCGAGCTGTTTTGGTGGTTCGCCGCGGCCGAGCAGCAGCGGCTTGCCCCAGACGAAGACGACGAGACCCGCGAGCATGCCGATCCCGGCGAGGCCGAAGCCATAAGCCCAGCCATAGGTTTCGCCGATATAGCCGCACAGCAGCGAACCGATCGCGGCGCCGAGGTTAATGCCCATGTAGAAGATGGTGTAAGCTGCATCGCGGCGCGTATCGGTGCGCGGATAGAGCTGGCCGACGATCACGGAGATATTCGCTTTGAGGAAGCCCGAGCCGACGATGATCAGCGCCAGTGCCAGCCAGAAGACGTAGACGATCGGATTGTTCTCCGTCCCCGCGGCGGGATCGCCTTCGAAGGCCATGAAGAAATGGCCCAGCGTCAGCAGGACCGCGCCGAACAGCACCGCCTTCCTCTGCCCCAGATACTTGTCGGCCAGATAACCGCCAACCACCGGGGTGATATACACCAGTGCGGTGTAGGCACCGTAGATGATGCCCGCATCGCTATCCGAAAACAGCCAGTGCTTGGTCAGGTAGAAGATCAGCAGGGCGCGCATCCCGTAATAGGAAAAACGCTCCCACATCTCGGCAAAGAACAGGACGAACAGTCCCTTGGGGTGGCCGAGGAAGGTCCCCGCCGAATCCCCGTCAACCGGTTGTGTTGTGGCCATGCGCGGCAAACCTCTTAGATTGATTTCAGGAAGCCGCCTCGCGCGGTGCTTCCTCCCCGAAGAAGCGCGCACCGTAACGTCTTGCGCGCCCATGTGAAGCATTAGTTACAGCAGTGACCGTCTGCCGGCGGCGCCCTAGGTATTCCCCGCTAGGGCGGGAACCTTGTGCGCCGCGCTGTATTATGGCACTGATGCAGTCTGTTGCGGGGACAAGTGATGAGCAACCAGTCGAAGCCGGTCTATATGAAGCTGCGCGACATGATCGCGGCGGCAATCATCGACGGCCGCTATGCCGAGGGCGAGATGCTGCCCTCGGTGCGCGCGCTGGCGGCAGAGCAGGGCGCCAATCCGCTCACCGTCGCCAAGGCCTATCAGCAATTCCAGAACGACGGCCTGGTCGAAGTTCAGCGCGGCGTCGGCATGTATGTGGTCGAGGGCGCCGCGAACCGGCTCCGCCAATCCGAACGCGAACAGTTCCTGCAGGTCGAATGGCCCGAGATCCGGGCCCGGATGGACCGCCTCGGTGTCTCGGCGCGCGAATTGCTGGCCGACGCCTGACAGCGCCCGCCGCGCTTGCGCCGGCGGGGCGTTTTGCATCCTTGCGGCAGCCAAGCAGTTCTGCCACAGTCTGACGGTTGGAATCGGGCGGGAGAGCGTGATTTCGGCGGGGACGCATCGTGGAAACGATATTTGCGATCGAACGCACCCGGAGATCCATATGATCCGATCCGAACTTCTTGCCGCTCTGGCCCAGGACAATCCCGAATTGCGGGCTGAAGAGGTCGAGCAGGTCGTCGATATCTTTTTCGAGGAAATCGCGCAGCGGCTGGCCGAAGGTGGCCGGGTCGAATTGCGCGGCTTCGGGGCCTTTTCCACCCGCGAACGCGAAGCGCGCAAGGGCCGCAATCCGCGGACGGGCGAAACCGTCGACGTACCCGCCAAGCGGGTCCCCTATTTCAAGCCGGGCAAGGACATGCGCCGGCGCCTCAACGACGAGTGAGCGATTGGCTGGCCGGCGCACGATCCGCGATTGCCCGCCCGACCGGCAGCGATTAGAGCGGCCCCCATCGGCGGGTGTGGCGGAATGGTAGACGCCGGGGACTTAAAATCCCCTGAGCTTTGCTCGTGCGGGTTCGAGTCCCGCCACCCGTACCAGCCACCCGTTCGCTTGCCGGCCCTATCGGGTGATACCCTTATCCCGGCATTAACACTTTCGCAGTTAGGCTTCGCGGGGAAGCAATACTGATTCGCGGCGCCATCGCGGCTGCCATGAAGCCGCGTACGCGTTGGACATAACTAGGCTATGCAATTCACCACCGGGACCGGCATGCAGGACAATGGTTCGACAAACGGCGAGGAACAGCGCGGCGCTCCGCGCTACACCTCGCTCATCCGCGCGGCGAAGCTGGTCTGCGGCCAGGGCGAATTCGTCTGCGTGATCCGCGACGTGTCGGCCACGGGTGTCTCGCTGCGCACCTTCCACAGGCTGCCCACCGACGAAGCGATTGCGCTCGAATTGCAGAACGGCGAAAGCTACGAGCTCGAACTGGTCCGCAGCGAAGGCTTCGAGGCGAGCTACCGGTTCGAAGCTCCGATCGAAGCCGAACGGCTGATCCGCGAAAACTGGAAGTTCCCCAAGCGTGGCTTGCGGCTCAATCTGATGATGCCGCTCACCGTGGCCTCGCTCTCGGGCCGTGCCGAAGCGATCACGCTCAACATGTCGCAGCAGGGCGCGCGGATCGAATGCGAAAGCATCTTCGCGGTCGGCCAGCGGCTGACGATTTCCTGCGAAGGCCTGCCCGATATTCGCTGTACGGTGCGCTGGCGCAGGGATGCCAATTACGGCCTCGTGTTCGAGGACACTTTCACCTTGCGCGAATTCGCACTCGCCGCTGCCCGGGTCCAGTGCCCGGCGCTGGTCGAGGAAGACGAGGTCTGGCCGCGCATTCCCTGAGACCGTTCAACGCGGCGCTGGTTTACGCGGGTTTGAAATCGAGCGCCACGCCGTTGATGCAGTGGCGCTTGCCGGTCGGCCGCGGCCCATCGTTGAAGATATGGCCCAGATGCCCGCCACAATCCGCGCAATGCACTTCGGTGCGCGGATAACCGATCTTGTAGTCGGTGCTGGTGCCCACCGCGCCCTTGTCGATCGGTTGCCAGAAACTGGGCCAGCCGGTGCGCGAATCGTATTTCGTCTTGGAACTGTAGACCGCGTTGCCACAGCCTGCGCAGACGAAGGTGCCCGCGCGATCCTCCTCGTTGAGCGGCGATGAATAGACACGCTCGGTCCCCGCGCCGCGCAGCACGCGGTATTCCTGCGCGGTAAGCCGCTTGCGCCATTGCGCGTCGGTCAGCTCGACAGGGAAACTCCTGGCCTCCGCAGGCCGCGAACCGCAAGCGGTCAGCGCCGCGAAACTGGCGGAGGCGCCGATCCAGCCGAACAGGCGGCGGCGGGCAATGGGAAGGCGGGTCAAATCGCTCCGGGTCATGGCGTGGAGGAATAGTCCCCCACGCCTGAACCTATGCTTGCGCGGCCAATGCGCCGGCGCAGCGGTGCCTCAGAAGTCGGTGATCTCGACTTCGAGCTTGCGGAAGCCGTGCACGAAATTGGCACGGACGCGCTCGATATCGCCCGCGACATGCACTCGCATGCGCCGCTTGTGCAGTTCCTCGAGCAGGATGCGCAGCTGCAATTCGGCGAGCCGCGCCCCGACGCAGCGGTGGATGCCATAGCCGAAGGCGATATGGCGGCGGGCGTTGTCGCGCTGGATGTCGAGCTTGTCGGGGTTCTCGAACACTTCCTCGTCGCGATTGGCCGACAGGTACCACAAGACAACCTTGTCGCCTTTCTTGATCGTCTGGCCGAAGACTTCGGTGTCCTCGGTGCAGGTCCGGCGCATATGCGCGAGCGGGGTCTGCATGCGCAGGATTTCCTGCACGGCGTTGGGAATGAGCTCGGGCTGCTGTTCGAACAGCTTGCGCTGGTCGGGGTTCTTGTCGAGCTGGTAGATGATCCCGCTCATCGAATTGCGCGTGGTGTCGTTGCCGCCGACGATCAGCAGGATCAGATTGCCCATGAATTCCTGCGGGCTCATCTGGTTCATGGCCTCGGAATGGATCATCATCGAGATGAGATCGTCGCCCGGCTCCTTGTCATGCGTCCGCTCGACCCACAGCGACTGGAAATAGGCCGCCATCTCGTGGAGGAAGCCCCAGCGCATCTCGTCGAGGTCGCGCACGGTGGCCAGTTCGGTGTCGCCCGACCAGTCCGACCAGAAGGTCAGCAGCCGGCGGTCTTCCCAGGGGAAGCCGAACAGGATGGCCAGCATGCCGGTGGTCAGTTCGATCGACACCTTGTCGACCCAGTCGAACACCTCGCCGCGCGGCAGCGTGTCGAGCAGCTCCCCGGTCCGGCGGCGGATCTCGCCTTCCATTTCGGCCATGCCGCTAGGGGTGAACTTGGGGGCCACGGTGCGCCGCTGGCCGGTGTGCTGGGGGCGGTCCATGGCAATGAACATCGGCAGCTCGCGCCGTTCCTCGATCCCGGCTTCGGCCAGTTCTTCCTCGCTCAACCGGTTGAGGATCGTGATCCCGCCATGCTCCCAGCTGGAGGAGAACGTATCGGGCAGCGCCTCGATATGCTGGATCGCCTTGTGCCCGACGACCGCCCAATAGGGACCATAGGGGCTCTCGGGGATGTAGTGCAGCGGACCGGCTTCGCGCATCTCGCGGAAGATCGGATGCCAGGTGTTCTCGGCGTAGATATCGCTGCGGCTCACATCCCATTTGTGGGGATGGTTCAGACGTTCTTCGGGGTGCTCGGCAAAATGCTTCTTCAGCGCCTCATAGGCGGACGGTTCGGTACGGCATTGCGGACGTTCGATTGCAGCGGTGGCCATGTCTCTCTCCTCGCAGGAGCGACTCCATCGGCCGCTCTCGTCATTGCGGCCATCCTGCCTTAACTGACACACGTGTCAATAGTGCGTTGCAATTCGCTACCCAATCGCGGGCGAGGCGGGGTCTCAGCGCGCCCTGACGCTGCCGACATGCCCTTTCACCGCGCGCCCGCCCTTGCCCGACTTCATGACGCGGCGACGGAATATCTGTGCGCCGAAGCGGACGAAAAGAAGCACGCACAGCGCCTGCCAGCCGAGCGCGAGGGCATGCGGCCACAGCGCGTCCGATTGCGCCGCGCGGGCGAGCATCGCGAAGGGCGAAGACAGCGGAAAGGCAGCGGCGAACAGTTCCATCGGCGAACCGGGGCGGGTGATCGAGGATGCGGCGAGGAAGAACACCAGCAGCTGCGCCATGGTGACCGGCATCGACAGCGTCTGCACCTCGCGCACGGTGGTCGCGAGGCCCCCGATGGTAAGGAACAGCGAACCGAGCAGCAGATACCCCATGGCGAAATAGACCAGCCCGAGCGCCAGGAAGAGGGGCCAGCCGAGCGCGGGGGCGGGCAATTGCGGCAGGGCATTGCCTGCCAGCAGGGCGATCGCCGAACCGACCGCGGCCCAGACCGCGATCCCGACCAGGCTGACACCCAGCATCGCCACCAGCTTGCCGAGGAAGACCGCATCCATCGGGACCGCTGCTGCGAGCACCTCGATCACCTTGTTGGCCTTCTCCTCGACCAGGTTGGACAGCACCATCCCCGCGAGCAGCATCATCAGCAGGAACAGCAGCAACTGCCCCGCCTGCGCGGTGCGGATCCGGTCGCCGCGCTGCGCGGCGATGCTGGTGGCTACCGGGCGGGGCGCCACGGCGGGATATGCGGCCACCTGCCGCGTCCCGGCTTCGGCGGCGAGCATGGCCACCGGCCCGCTCCAATAGTCGATCGCCGGCTGCGGGGCGGTGAGTTCGGGCGCGCCGAGCGTGCCGCCGACCACCGCGACGTAATTCTTGCCGGGTTCGCGCAGGATGACTTCGGGGGCAGTGTCCGCATCGGCCATTGCCAGTTCGGGCAGCGCCCTCCCGATCTGCGGGCCGAGCCGCGCGCGCGCCGCGATCAGCGCCTGCGTATCCGCCTCGCTCATCGCAACCGCCACGAGCCGGGTGTTCGCATCGCGCTGCACCTGTCCGCCGATCCCCCCGGCCAGCACGCCGATTATGATCGGGAACAGCGGCCCGAGCAGGAAGAACAGGAATGCGCGGCTGAACAGGATGGCGCGGAAATCGCGCTGCGCAATCACGCGGGCGGCCTCGAAGCGCGACAGGCGGGTCGTATCGTTCATGGCTTGCCTCCCCGGGCGTTGTCCTCTTCGAGCGCGCGCGCGGCGGCCTCGCCGGCGATTTCGACGAAGGCATCATGCAGCCCGGCGCGCTCGATCGACAGCGAGAGTATGCCCGCCTGCCCTTCGATCAGCGGCTTGAGCAATTCCTCGATCCCGGTTTCGGGGACCGGGAAGTACCAGAAATGGCTGGCCTCGCCCTTCGCATCGTGCCGTGCATCGCCGGGCAGCGCGCTGCGCCAGGGCCCGGATGCGGAGCGCGTCTCGAGCCGGACCTGCGCGGGGATCCGGTCGCGGGCGGCGTCGACCGATCCCGCATAGGGCACTTTGCCCCCGGCAATGATCGCCACCTCGTCGCACAGGCGTTCGGCATGGTGGATGACATGCGTCGAGAAGATCACCGTGGTGCCGCTGTGGGCCAGTTCGCGGATCATCACTTCCAGCTTGCCCTGGTTGATCGCGTCGAGCCCGCTGAAGGGTTCGTCGAAGACCACCAGCTTCGGGCGATGGACCAGCGTGCCGAGCAGCTGGACGGTCTGCGCCATGCCTTTCGACAGCTGGCGGATCTGGCGATCCACCGCATGGCCCAGGCCGTGCTGCTCGAGCAGCACGCGCCCGCGCGCCTTGCCTTCTTCCAGCGGCAGCCCGCGCAGCGCCCCGAGGAAGGCGATCGCCTCGTCGCATTTCATCGCCGGATAGAGCCCGCGTTCCTCGGGCAGGTAGCCGATCAGCTTGGCCACTTCATGCGGCCGGTCGTTACCGAACACGCGGCGCACGCCTGCGTCGGGATCGATGATACCCAGCAGCATGCGCAGCGTGGTCGTCTTGCCTGCGCCATTGGGCCCGAGAATACCGTAGATCGCGCCTTCGGGAACCGCGATGTCGACACCGTCGACCGCCAGCGTTTCGTCGAACCGCTTGACCAGCCCGTGGGCCTCGATGGCAAGCTTGCGGTTGTCCCCGCCCGAAGGTCGCGTCATGGAGCCTGTCTCGATAAGCATGCGGGCATGATTAGATGCTGGCCGTGAACGGGAGCACACGCAAGCGTGGTTAATGGCGAGTTGCAGGCGGAATTGCGCGAGGAGGCGGAGCGGCTCGGCTTCGTCGCCTGCGGCTTTGCGTCGGCCGTTCCCGATCCGCAGCGCGCCTCGCGGCTGGAGCAATTCCTCGGCGAAGGGCGCCATGGATCGATGGAATGGATGGAAGCGCGCAAGACGCAGCGCGCCTCACCGCAAGGATTATGGCCCGAAGCCAACAGCGTGATCGCGCTGGGGATGAGCTACGCCCCCGATGTCGATCCGCTGGCGCTTGCCGACGCGGCGGAAAAAGCGCGGGTTTCGGTCTATGCGCAAGGGCGCGATTACCACGACGTCGTGAAAAAGGCGCTCAAGGCGCTGGCGCGCTGGCTGATCGCGCGCGAGCCGACAAGCGAACTGAAGGTCTTCGTCGACACCGCCCCGGTGATGGAAAAGCCGCTGGGGGAGGCGGCAGGGATCGGCTGGCAGGGCAAGCACACCAATCTGGTCAGCCGGTTGCATGGCAGCTGGCTGTTCCTCGGCGCAATCTATTCGACGCTCGAATTCGCGCCCGACCTCTCGCATCCCGATCGCTGCGGAAATTGCCGCGCGTGCCAGGATGCCTGCCCGACCGACGCCTTCCCCGCGCCCTACCGGCTCGATGCGCGGCGCTGCATTTCCTACCTTACGATCGAACACAAGGGGCCGATCCCCGAGGAGTTTCGCGAGGCGCTGGGCAATCGCATCTATGGCTGCGACGATTGCCTCGCGGTCTGCCCGTGGAACAAGTTCGCCGATACGGCGCACCGACACCTCAAGCTGGCGCCGCGCGAGGAGCTGATGGCGCCCGACCTGGCGAGCTTCCTGACCTTTGACGATGCGGGCTTCAGGCAGTTCTTCTCGGGCTCGCCGATCAAGCGCGTCGGCCGCGACCGCTTCGTGCGCAATTGCCTTTATGCGGCAGGGAATAGCGGTTCGGCAGCTCTCGCTCCGCTGGTCGAAGGGCTGCGCGGCGATCCCGATCCCGCGGTTTCCGAAGCGGCCGATTGGGCCGCCCGGCGGCTCGGCTAGCCCTCGCGGTAATCCCGGTCATGCTCGCCCAGCAGCGGGGCGGGCGCTGGATCGGGGGCGTCCCAGGCGGAAAAGCGCGACGGTTCGCGCATCTCGACCAGCGTGCCCTCGGTGGGGTGTTCGCGCCGCATGAAAAAGCCCCCGGCTTCAAGATGGGGCTCCTGTGCCATGTCGGCCATGTCGCGCACCGGCATTGCGGGAATCGCGTTGGCGTGCATCAGCGCGACCAGTTCGTCGGTCGCGAAACCGGCGGTGAGTTCGGCGATGCGGGCATAGAGTTCGGCCTGCCCCGCGATCAGCCCCTCAGGCGTGGCGAAGCGCGCCTCTTGCGCGAAGGCCTCGTCGCCCATCAGCGCGATCACCCTGGTGAAATGGTCGAGCCGGTAAGGCACGATGCTGACATATCCGTCGCGGGTCGGGAACGGCTGGCGATCCGGGTCGACCTGGCGGCCATAGCAGGGCGGGCCGACGGGCGGATCGAAAGTGTTCCCGCCGAGGTGCTCCTTGAGCATGAAGCTGCTGAAGGCCTCGAACATCGGTACTTCGACATGCTGGCCTTGCCCGGTCCGCAGGCGGTGTACCACCGCGGCCATCACCGCATAAGCGGCGTGCAGCCCGGCGACCTTGTCGGCGATCAGCGATGGCAGGTAGCGTGGGCGCTCGTTGCCGTCCGCGCGCGGCAGCAGGGTGGTGGTGCCGCTGGCGGCCTGGATCACGTCGTCATAGGCCTGCAGCCCGGCATAGGGCCCGCCCGAGCCGAAGCCGACGCAATGCGCATAGATGATGTCTGGAGCGAGCGCGCGGACGCTGTCGTAATCGAACCCGAGCCGCTTGATCGCTTCGGCGCGGACATTGTGGATGAAGATGTCGGCATCGGCGAGCAAATCGCGCAGTATCGCGCGGTCGGCCTCCTGCTTGAGATCGAGCACCAGCGACTGCTTGCCGCGATTGAGCGCGATGTATCCCGGCCCCATCGCCTTGCTGTGCGCGGAGGGCGCACCATAGCGGAACACGTCGCCGCCTGGGGCCTCGACCTTGATCACCTCGGCCCCGAAATCGGCAAGGATCTGCGTGCAATAGGGCCCGAATACGACCGAGGTCATGTCGATCACGCGAAGCCCTTCGAACATCGCGCGACCGTCCCCGGCCGCGATCACAGCATGTCCTTGAGCGGCACCGCAGCGTCGGCCAGCAGGTCGGGATCCACTTCGGCGCGCGCCATCACCAGCTTGCGCCCTTGCGCGTAATCCCTGGTGTTGTTGACGCAGTCGAGCGCGATCACCACGCCTTCGCGCAGATAGACCACGCTGAACTTCTTATCCGCCGGATCGCCGCGCAGCACGGTGGCGTCATAGCCGATCGACATGCCGACCGTCTGCAGCCGGAGGTCGTACTGGTTCGACCAGAACCACGGGACGGCGTCGTAATCCTGCTTGTCGCCCATGATCGCCTTGGCCGCGATGGTCGCCATGTCGTTGGCGTTCTGCACCGATTCGAGGCGGATGACCTTGTTGTCGGCATAGGCATTCGCATGGCTCGCACAGTCGCCGATGGCGTAGATGTCATCGATCGTGGTGCGGCAGATGCTGTCGACGTCGACCCCGTTCGATCCCGCCGCGCCCGCCGCGATCAGCGGCCCGACCGACGGCACGATGCCGATCCCGGCAATGATTACGTCGCAGGCGATCGTCTCGCCGCTGTCGGTCACCACGCCGGTCACGCGGCCATCGTCGCCGCTGATCGTCTCGACGCCGGTCGACAGGCGCAGGTCGACACCCTGCTCGCGGTGATAGGCAGCGTAGAATTCCGACAGCTGCGGACCCGCGACACGTGCGAGGACGCGGTCGAGCATTTCGACCACGGTAACGTCCAGGCCGAGCTTGCGCAGCACGGCCGCCGCTTCGAGCCCGATATAGCCCGCGCCGATGATGACCGCGCGCCGGGCGCCGGCCGCCAGCTCGCCCTTCAGCGTATCGACGTCGCGCCGCGTGCGGACGTAGTGGATGCCCGCATTGTCGCTGCCCGGGCACGACATGCGGCGGGCATCGCCGCCGGCGGCCCAGATCAGCTTGCGATAGGTAACCCGCGTATCGTCCGACAGGCCGAGTTCGCGCGCGACCGGATCGACTTCATTGACGTTGCGCCCCAGGCGCAGCGTGATGTCCTTGTCGGCCCAGAACTGTTCGGGACGGATCTGGATGCGTTCGAACGGCTTTTCGCCCGCCAGATATTCCTTCGACAGCGGGGGCCGCTCATACGGCGGGTTGCGATCGCGGCTGACCATCAGGATCGAGCCCTCGTGCCCGTTCTGGCGGAGTGCGATAGCGGCCTGGGCACCCCCGTGCCCCGACCCCACGATAACGACGTCGTAATGTTCCATCGCCGTGCTGGCTGACGCGAAAACGCCAGCCGGTCAAGCGCAGTGCTAACGTCCGAGCAGGTTGCGCGCCATGCTGGCGACCTGTGCCAGCATGGCCGGGGCCACGGGGGACTGGCCCTGCGCCCGCGTGATCATGCTGCGGAAATTGGTCACCGCGGTGGACTGTTCCTCGGCCCATTTGGCGACAACGGCAGCCAGATCCTTCTTCGCATCCTTGCGCCGCGCCAGCCGCCGCAGGAGTTCGAGCCGCATCTGCTGGAAATCGCGCGCCAGCCCCGAAACCAGCAGGCGTTCCCACACGTCCGACGGGCTCATCAGCGCGGCGGTCGATTGCGCCCAGTCGAGGCCCAGACGGCGGCCGACATCGGTGAAGGCCTCGGTCAGGCCGATCGGCGCTATGCCGGTTTCGCTCGACAGCTTGGCCAGCCCGACAGCCCCGTCGAGGTCGTAGAGATGCGCCACGCGCGCAGCGAGCGCTTCGGGCGCGCCCGCCGACACCAGCTGATCGCGCAGCCGATCCGATTGCTGGCGCGATTCGGCGCTGAGCAATTCGCCGGTGGCCCCCGCCAGCTTGCTGACCGCCTTGCCGATCTCTTCGATCAGTCCGGTCGGGTCGACGCTGCCCGACGAAGTGCGCAGCACGTCGGACATGAGGTTGCCAGCGGCTGCGGCGATGCGGTCGAACAGCATCAGCCGGGCGCTTTCGGGCATGGCAGTGGCATCGATCGCGGCCCACAGCGCGGGCAAGTCGAACAGCTCTTCCGCAGCCACGAAAGCGGCGGCGACTTCATGCAGTTCGACGCCCTCTTCTTCGGCCAGTTCGAAGGGATGGACCATCCCCATGCGGTTGACGATGCGGTTGGCCAGCTTGGTCGCGATGATCTCGCGGCGCAGCTGGTGCCCGTTGATCTGCGCCTTGAACTTCTTGCGCATCGGTTCGGGAAAGGCTTCGAACAGCGTGTCCTCGAGCAGCGGATCGTCCGCCAGCTCGCCCTGCTCGATCGCGTCCTGCAGGACCAGCTTGGACGACGACAGCAGCACTGCGAGCTCGGGGCGGGTCAGGCCGCCGCCGTCCGCCGCGCGGCGCTGCAGGGTCTGGTCGTCGGCCAGTCCTTCGGTCTTGCGGTCGAGATTGCCGCCCGCCTCGAGCGTGTCGATGATGTGCCGCTGCGAGGCCATGGCGCGCGCGCCGCCATATTCGGCGATCGAGAGCGCGAGAGCCTGCAGGCGGTTGTCCTCGAGCACGATCTGCCCGACTTCCTCGGTCATCGATTCGAGCAGGTCGACGCGCTTGGGTTCGCTCAGCTTGCCCGCGCGCTTGGCCGCGGCGAGCGCGATCTTGATGTTCACTTCATTGTCCGAACAGTCGACGCCAGCCGAATTGTCGATGAAGTCGGTATTCGAACGGCCGCCGCGCTGCGCGAATTCGATCCGGCCGGCCTGGGTGATGCCGAGATTGGCGCCTTCGCCGATCACCTTGGCGCGCACGTCGCGGCCATCGACCCGCAGCGCGTCGTTGGCCGGGTCGCCGACCTGGACGTTGTTCTCGTGCGCGGCCTTGATGTAGGTGCCGATGCCGCCGAACCAGATCAGGTCGACTGCCGCGGTGAGGATCGCCGAAATAAGCGCCTCGGGCTCGATCTGGGCCTGGTCGATGCCGAATTTCGCCTGCGCCGCCTTCGACAGCTTGATGCTTTTCGCATCCCGCGGGAACACGCCGCCGCCGCGCGAGATCAGCGCGGTGTCGTAATCCTCCCAGCTCGATCGCGGCAGGTCGAACAGGCGCTTGCGTTCTTTCCAGCTGGCCGCCGGATCGGGATCGGGATCGATGAAGATGTGGCGATGATCGAAGGCCGCCACCAGCTTGATCGCCTTTGACAGCAGCATGCCGTTTCCGAAGACGTCGCCCGACATGTCGCCGCAGCCGACCACCTCGACCGGGTCTTCCTGGACGTCCACCCCCATTTCGAGGAAGTGCCGCTGGACGCTGACCCAGGCGCCCTTGGCGGTGATGCCCATGGCCTTGTGGTCGTAGCCCTTCGAACCGCCGCTGGCGAAGGCATCGTCGAGCCAGAAATCGCGCGACTTGGCGATCGCATTGGCGACATCGGAGAAGGTCGCGGTGCCCTTGTCCGCGGCAACCACGAAATAGGGGTCTTCGCCATCGGTGATGACGACACCGTCGGGATGCACGACCTGGTCGTCGACGATGTTGTCCGTGACCGACAGCAGCGTGCGGATGAAGGTCTCGTAGCTGGCGCGCCCCTCGGCCGCCCAGGCCTCGCGGTCGAGCGCCGGATTGGGCAGCTGCTTGGGATAGAACCCGCCCTTCGCGCCGGTCGGCACGATAACCGCGTTCTTGACCCGCTGCGCTTTCATCAGCCCGAGGATCTCGGTGCGGAAATCGTCGCGCCGGTCGGACCAGCGCAGGCCGCCGCGCGCGACGGGGCCGCTGCGCAGGTGGATCCCCTCGACCCGCCGCGAATAGACGAAGATTTCGCGGTAGGGGATCGGCTTGGGCAGGTTGGGGACCCTGGCCGAATCGATCTTGAAGGCCAGCGCCTCGGCGGCGGCATCGGCAAAGGCATTGGTGCGCAGGATCGAATCGATCAGCGCGTTGTACAGCCGCAGCAGGCGGTCGTCGTTGATCGCCTTGACCTTGGCGAGGCCGCGCTTGATCGCACCGCGCGCCTCTTCGATCGCGGCGTCGCGGCCGTTGCCGAACTCGGGATCGTGCCGCGCGGTGAACAGCGCGATCAGCGCACGGGTCACGTCGGGCGCGGCGGCCAGCGCGTCGACCACGGTGTAGATGGTGAAACCCATCCCGGCCTGGCGCAGATAGCGATAGAAGGCGCGCAGCCAATTGGCCTCGCGCGACGAGAGACCCGCTTCGGGGACCAGCCGGTTGAAGGGATCGTTCTCGGCTTCGCCGTTGAGCACCGCGGCAATGGCTTCCTCGATCGCATCGGCGCGGTCGATCAGCGCCTTGGGGTCAGCCCCCGGCTTGAGGTCGAGCAGGAAGTCGTGGACCGTGCCCAGCCGGCCATCGTCCAGCACGGTGGGCATTTCCGAACGCACGTAGAACCCGAAATCCTCCAGCGCGGGCACGCCTTCGGACAGGGGCAGGCTGCCTTCGGACTGGTACAGCTTGAGCCGCAGGCAGCCCTCGGTATCGCGCTCGCAATAATACATCCGCGCGCCGCGCACGACTTCCTCGCTCTCGAGGCTGGCGCCCAGATCGTGGAGGCGGGCGATGTCGAGCGCGGCCTCGCGCGGGCCGAACCGGCCGCGGAAACCGGTCGGGAAATGCTCGGCGAAACGCATCGCCAGCGCTGCCGCGCGCGAGCTGTCCTCGAGCGCGGAAAGCTCCGCCTCGACCGCTTCGCTCCACCCGCGCAGCAGCGTCTGCATCTGCTCCTCGAGCGCCGCCTCGTCGGGTGCCTGGTCGCCGTCGCGAATGTCGAAGACGAACCGCAGCGTGGCGAGATTGCCGCCCTCGACCTCGAGGCTCCAGTCGAGCAGCCGCGCCGAGGCGGCTTCCTCGAGCAGCGCCTGGATTTCCAGCCGGACCTGCGTGGCGACCATGTCGCGCGGCAGCCAGACGAAGGCGAACAGGTGGCGCGCCAGCGGCGCCTCGACCAGCGCAAGGCGCGGACGCGGGCGGTCGACCAGGCTCATCATGGTGATTGCGACGCGTTCGACGTCGCTTTCCGAGAAGCCGATCAGCAGGTCGTGCGGCAGCGTGGTCAGCGCATGGACGAGCGCCTTGCCCGCATGGCCGCCGTCGTCGAAGCCGTGGCGGCCCCGCAGCATGTCGAGCTGGCGCCGCAGGCGCGGCACATTGCGCGGCGGGGCCGCCAGCGCGGCGCTGGTCCAGACCCCTGCATGCAGCGACAGCGCGACCGTTTCGCCATTGTCCTCGACAGGCACGATGAACAGGTCGAGCGGGACGCGGCGGTGGACATTGCTGAGGTGGTTGGCCTTGATGATCAGCGGGCGGCGCGGATCGTTGCCCGCGGCGAACCAGGCGAAGGCGCGGTCGTAGGATGCCTCGGCGAGCAGCTGAGCCGCGCTCTTGCGGCAGATGCCGAGCTCGTCTTCCTGCCGCCCGTCGCGGTAGCGGGTGACATGGCCCAGCTGCGTCAGCATGCCCGAATTGAGCCATTCGAGCAGTTCGGCGCCCTCTTCGCTGTCGCCGGCGATCCGTTCGGCATCGGCCGCCATCGCGTCGCGCAGCTGCGGCCAGTCGGACACCGCCGCGCGCACGTCGCCCAGCGTCAGCTTGAGCGTTTCCTGCAATTGCCGCCGGGTCTTCGCATCGACCCGCGCGGTCTCGATGTAGATCATCGATTCGCGATCGGCATCGTCCTTGTCGCGGTCGGGTATCGCCTGCAGGCGTCCCTTGCCGTCGCGCTCGACGGGGATCACCGGGTGGACCAGCCGGTCGATCGACAGGCCCAGCGCGGCGATGGTCGCCGCGACCGAATCGACGAGGAAGGGCATGTCCTCGTTGATGATCGCGATCCGCGTCAGCCGCCGGTCGTCGCTGACGCTTTCGATCGCCATGGCCGACCGGCCGCGCGTGCGCTGGGAAGCCAGCTCCCCGACGAAAGCGGCGGCATCTTCGAGACGTGCCTTCTCGAAGGGCGTGTCGCCGGACAGCAGCGACAGCCGCATGCGTTCGGTAATTGCGTTCTGGAGCTTCTTGGGCAGCGCGGCAGTGTTCGAACCCATACGGGGCCTCTCTCCTGTCGGCGCATGATCGTTTCAGCGCCGCGAAATAATTGGGCCGTGTCTGCCACGACCTGAGCGCCGCGCCTATCCCTGTTGCAGGCGCCCCGCAAGGTGCCGTGCGACAGAATTCGCACGCCCGTGGGTGGCGCGGCAGCGCCCTGCCGACGCTACGGCACGCTCAAGCCGCAAGCGCCTCCATCGCCAGCCGCAGCGAGCGGCAGCGCGCTTCGGGATCGTACATGCTCCCCCCGAAGAGGACTTCGTCGGCGCCCGTGCGCGCAACGAATGCGCGCACGGCCTCGGCAGCCTGCTGCGGCGTACCTGTCGCGCTGGCCTGGCCGATATGCGCAAGCATGGCCTGCGCCTGCGGAGGCAGGCTGGCGCGATAGCCGCGCACGGGCGGGGGCAGCTTGCCCGGCGTGCCCGTCCGCAAGGCGACGAAGGCCTGCAATTGCGAGGTGGCAAGATATTCAGCCTCGTCTTCGGTGTCGGCGACGAACAGGTTCATCGCGACCATGACATGCGGTTTTTCGCAGGCTTCGGAGGGCTGGAAATCGCGGCGGTAGAGCTCGAGCGCGGTATCGAGGTGATCGGGCGCGAAATGGCTGGCGAAGGCGTAGGGCAGCCCGTGCTTGGCGGCGAGCTGCGCCCCGAACAGGCTCGACCCGAGCATCCAGAACTGCGGTTTCGCACCGACGCCGGGAGTGGGCTGGACGGCGGTTTCGCCTGCCATCAGCGCGATCAGTTCGGCCACGTCCTGCGGGAACATTTCCGCCGCCCGGTGCAGGTCCTTGCGCAGCGCGCGCTGCAGTTCGGGGCCGGCTCCCGGCGCGCGGCCCAGCCCCAGGTCGATCCGGCCGGGGAACAGCGCATCCAGCGTGCCGAATTGTTCGGCGATCTGGAACGGCGAGTGGTTGGGCAGCATGATCCCGCCCGATCCGATGCGGATCGTGGAGGTCGCATTGCCGATATGCGCGAGCACGACCGAAGTCGCTCCCCCGGCAATGCCCTTCATTGCATGGTGTTCGGCAACCCAGAACCGCTTGCAGCCCGCGTCTTGGGCCGTGCGGGCGAGCGCGGTCGCGGCGGCAAGGGCATCGCCGACCGAGCCGCCTTCGCGGACGGGGACGAGATCGAGAACGGAAAAATCGGTCATGTGGCGAGTTGCTCCAGATAGCTGCGGGCGCGCGTCGCTTCGGGGCTTTGCGGCGCGACCTGCAGCACCGATTCGAAACTCCTGCGCGCATCGTCCTCGCGCCCCGAAAGCGCGGCGATCACGCCCGCTTCGAGGCCCACGGCGGGATCCTGCGGTGCCAGCAATGCAGCCTGCGCGATCTGTTCACGCGCCTCGCCCAGCCGGTCCAGCCGGCGCGAGAGCGTGGCCGACAGGAGCCATGCGCGGCCATTGGCGGGATCGCTCGCCCGCGCCTGCGCCAGTTCCGCAGCGGCTTCCTCGCGGCGGTCCAGCGCCACCAGTGCGCGCGCGCGGTCGACTGCGATGCTGGCGGTAAGCGGCGCATCGGCGGACGCGGCAGCGAAGCGGCTGGCACGCGCGAAGGCGATCTCGGCAATCGCGGGCTTGCCCTGCGCCATCGCGGCATTGCCCGACATTGCGGCCAGCCGCGCCCGGTAGGCCGGGGCGCCGTCGGGCACTTCGTCGGTAGCCAGGTCGAAGGCGCGTTGGGCGCCGTCGAAATCGTCCAGCCGGACCAGGGCCAGGCCAAGGCAATGCGCCGATTGGGCCAGCTCGAGCTGGTTGGCGGCGGTTTCACGCCAGGTCTGCGCCATATCGCTGGCTGCGGAAGCGTCCTCCGTCGCCAGGGTAACGCATTCGGCCAGCTTGCCACCGGATGACGGCAAGGTGGTGGGCGGCGCAGCCACGCTCTCGCGCTGGGGCCGGTCGCGCAATTCCTCGGGAATGCCGGGAAAGCTGCCCTGGGTGGGGTCGGGGCCGACCTGCATCAGCAGCAGGGCGAGAGCGGAGGCAATCATGCAGGACCTTTCGAAAGCGTAGCCACCGTGCGCAGCAGCAGGGCGATGTCCTGTTCGCGTGACAGGCGGTGGTCGCCATCCTTTACCAGCGCCACCTGTACATCGCCCGAACGCAGGCGCTCGGCAAGCTGCAGGCTGATGTCCCAGGGCACATCCGCGTCGCGCTGGCCGTGGATCAGCCGTACCGGCGCATCGATGGGGATTTCGCCGCCCAGCAGCAACTGGGCCTGGCCGTCGGCGAAGAAACCGGCATGCATCGGGGTGGGTTCGGGCCCGTAGGGATTGTCGTCGTACAGCGTCTCGCCCGCTCGCAATCGCGCCTTTTCATCTGCGTTGCGGCCCCAGTCGGTAAAGTCGGGGGCGGCAGCGATACCGACCAGGCCGGCAAGGCGCGGCCCGAGCGCTGCGCCGACCGCCAGCATCAGCCAGCCGCCCATCGACGACCCGATGACCAGCACGCGGCCGGTGACGTGAGCCTCGACCAGCGCCAGCACTTCCTCGCGCCAGCGCGACAAGGTGCCATCGGCGAAATCGCCATCGCTCTCGCCGCAGCCCGAATAGTCGAGCAGCAGGCAGGCGCGCCCGCCCTGCTGCGCCCAGTCGAACAGCGCGGTCGCCTTGCTGCCGGCCATGTCGGACATGTAGCCGGGCAGGAACACCAGTGCGGGGCCGCCGCCGGGGGTGAAGCGATAGGCGATGCGCCGCCCGTCGGGCATGGCGTGGAACTGGATGTCGCTCATGCGCGCATGCTGTTCACGTCGCAGGGCGCGATTGCAAGGGTCAGAAAAAGTCGAATTCCGCGACATCGGGATCGTCGGCGCACATCGATTTCAGCGCAGCAAACTCGGCATCGGACAGGACCGGGGGATAGGCCGGGGCCGTGCGGGCAGCGGCGCGATAGGCCTGCGCGCGTTCGCCGGCCGAGGGATGGCTGGCGAGCCAGCCAAGCACGGCGGGGCCATCCTCGCTGTCGCTGCGTTCGTCGGCCATGCGGGCGAAGAAATCGGCCGCGCCCAGCGGCGAGATCGCGCTTTCGGCCATCCTTGCCCGGGCATATTCGTCGGCCTCGCGTTCGGCGTCGCGCGAATAACCCATGGCGGCCAGGCCAAAGACCCCGTTGGTGACGCCCGAATCGGCCCCCGCCAGCAGGATCGACATGCCGAACTGGCGCAGCAGCGCGGTCATCACGTGGCGTTCGCGGACATGGCCGACCTCGTGCCCCAGCACGCCCGCCAGCTCCTCGGGGCTCTCTGCCTGCTGGACCAGCCCGTCGAACAGCAGGACCTGGCCGCCGGGCAGGGCGACGGCATTGACCATGTCCATGTTGGCGATGCCCGCGCGCACCTTGTCTTGCGCGTTGTCGGCCGGGTCGACCTTGGCCAGCAGCTTGGCGAGCGCGGCGTCGCCCGCGGGCGTATGGCAGATCCGCCCGCCGAAATCGCCGACCAGCGCGTCGCCGATCTGGCGTTCCCAGCCGGCCGGGATACGCGGGCCGAGCCAGGCGGGTGCAGTCAGGAACAGCGCCACCGCCGCCGCGCTTGCGACGGCGAAGATCGCCGCTGCCCGGCCCAGCCCGAGCCGGTCGATCCAGCGGCCGTAAGTGCTTGGCCGCGGCAGCCGGGCCGCCAAGCCGGGCGGCATGTCCGCGGGCAGGATCAGCCGGAAATCGGGCTGGCTCTTGCGGCGATAGATCATTTGCCCGGGCCGCGTATCGGCGAATTGCAGGTCGTCGACCGCGAATTCGGCGCGCGCCGTCGGGGCATGCAGCACCAGCCCGGCGTGCCCGTCCCAGTGCAACTCGCCCGCGTGGCGCAGGGCGCTGCGTCCGTCGTACCATTCGGCGGCAAGCTGGAAGCTGGTATCCATCGGCTCAGATCGCGCCCATGTCGAACGCATCGAGCAGGCCTTCGCCATGCCCGGCGGTCCGGGTCCGCGACTGGGTCAATTCGTCGAGCAGAATCTCGCCGCTCGCTTCGAGATGGGTCATGAAGAACTTCCAGTGGCGGTACGACAGGAAGACCAGCCCGATGCCGAGGGTGAAGACCACCAGCAGCGCATCGCCCAGCAGCAGCTTGACCCAGTCGAGCGTCGAGGCCTCGAAACTGAAACGCAGGTCGCGCCAGCGTGTCGCGCCGACCATTTCACGGTAGAACTTGGCATAGAATGCCACGGCGATCAGGCCGAGGCCGAGATAGAAGAACAGCACCAGGCCGATCAGCCCGACGAGGCCGCCCAGTGCCACTCCGTTTTCGCCGCCGATGCCATAGCCGGCAAGCATGCCCATGCCGGCCATGATCACCCCGCCGACGAACAGCACGAAGGGAGCGAGGTAAAACAGCAGGAAACGGGCGAACACCCCGCCCGCCTCGCCATCGCTGCGGAAGGCGAAGGGGCCGAAGCTCATCTTGCTCCAGCGTTCGTTCCACAGGCTGGTCATCGACCAGGGCAGCAGCAGTCCGAGCGGCAGCCAGCCGACCGCGGTCTTCCACATGTAGGACAGGCCGAACGCGAAGCCCTTGCTGTCGCTGCCCCCGCGGATGCCCCGCCAGCGCGTGCGCGACAGGCGATAGCGCAGGGCGCGGAACCGCGCGACTCCGCCGAGATAGAAGATCGAAAGCAGCGCCGCCACGCCGAGCGCCGATCCCAGCGCCTCGTAGCCGCGGGCGATCAGCGCCTGCGAAACGAAGCTCACTCCGAAATAGGGCACGCCGAACAGCACCAGCACGATGACGAAACCGGCAAACAGCTCCATCCCGGTGCCTGCCCATTCGAGATGCTCGTCGACGAACCTCGTGCGCGACCACAGATAGCGCCGCTCGCGCGCGGTGGCCCAGAACCGGTAGATGCCCAGCGTGACGATCGTCAGCAGGAGGTTGGGCAGCGCGATCCGCGCGAAATCCTGCCAGTTGCCTTCGAATGTAAAAGCGCTGTCCGCGCTGTCGGCATGGTGCGACCCATCGAGCAAGTTCGTGTCCCTTGAATAACCAGCCGCCACGGGTCGAGGATCGGAATGATCCTGTCAATCATGGTGCGGGACTACTCGGTGCGCAGGAAGATCTCCTCGATGGTCAGACCGAATACATCGGCGATGCGGAAGGCGAGCGGCAACGACGGATCGTAGCGGCCGGTCTCGATGGCGTTGACGCTCTGGCGCGACACTTCGAGCCGGGTGGCGAGGTCCTGCTGGCTCCAGTCGCGTTCGGCGCGCAGCACCTTGAGGCGGTTCTTCAAGCGCCGCGCACCTTCTGCCACAATTGCGCGAGACCCAGGCCGATTGCCCAGACGGGGAGCACCCACCACGCCCAGACATGTGGCACCAGCTCGAACATCTCGAGGAAGCCCCAGAAGATGCCCAGCGCGAGCACCAGGCCGAGCGCGACCAGGGCGGCCATGATCGTGCGATGGCGCAGATATTCGTCCTGCTCTTCGGCGAGGTAGCGCCCCATTGCCCAGATGATGCCGAAGGTCGGGAGTGTCGGGAGCAGCGCGATTGCGAAAACGAGCGCGTCCGACAGTTCATAACGATCCCATAATGTTACGGCGATGCCGAGCCCGAGAACGTAGCCCAGGCTGCTGAACACGATCCGCCGGTTGTAATCGGCCATGGCGCGGCTGGTGCAGCCGTCGGGCCGGCGCCGTGCCAGTGGCAAGAGCAGGCAGGTCGCCGCTGCCAGCAGAATGAATCCGACCGGCGATTCGATCGCACCGGTCAGTTTCAGCGCCGCGATGACGGCGATGCTGAGGAAGTAGAGCGCGACCCAGCGTCCCGGCGACTTGAGCAGCCAAGGCCCGCCGGTGCCGCTCATGCGCGCATCTTCGTGCTGCAACCGCACGAGCCGCGGCGCGCGATATGGATGGCTGCCAGCGCGGGCAAGAGGATCACGCTGAACCGCGCGAATTGCTCAGGGATAACGTCGAATATCGCCAGCACGGCAATCGCGATGATCGCACTGGCGAACAAGAGGGCAGGCTTAGGTGACATGGCAATGGTCCTTTCCGTGATGTAAGGCGTGTTTGTCACGAGCGCCGCCTATTGTCAAGCTTGCTTTCCAGACAGTCGTGCGTGCTTGTCGCTTCGCAAAATGGCTTGTCACCACACCGTCATCGGGCGCAGGCAGGGGGCCGGAAGAGGAGAATTCGAATGTTCGCGACTGAACCGCCTGCCGCTGCCCCGCTATCTGCACTCGACCGCCGTTCGCTGCTCAAGACCGGCATCCTCGGGCTGGGAGTGGCCGGCGCCCCTCTCGCCGCGCAGTCGGGGGGCAAGGGGTTCAGCCACGGCGTCGCCAGCGGCGAACCGGCGGCCGAGCGCGTTCTGCTATGGACCCGTTTCGTCGGCGCGCAGGACACCGCGCTCGAATTCGAGGTCAGCGAAACGCTCGACTTTTCGCGCGTCGCGGCCGGAGGCTCGGTCACTGCACGCGCAGAGAACGACTGGTGCTGCAAGGCCTGGGCCGAAGGGCTCGAGCCGGGCCGCTGGTACTATTACCGCTTCACTGCACCCGACGGTTCGCACTCGGACGTCGGCCGCACGAAGACGCTGCCGGTAGGCAAGACCGACAAGTTCCGCATGGCGGTGTTCTCCTGTTCGAACATCGGGTTCGGCTGGTTCAACGCCTATGCGCATGCCGCCGCCGATGGCGATTTCGACTGCGCGCTGCACCTTGGCGATTATTTCTACGAATACGGTCCCGGCACCTATCCCTCGAACGAAGAGGCGCAATCGGGCCGCGTGCTGTTTCCGGCGCGTGAGATCGTCAGCCTCGCCGATTACCGGCTGCGCTATGCGACCTATCGCCGCGATCCGGACCTGCGCCGGTTGCACCAGCTGTTCCCGATGATCGCCGGCTGGGACGACCACGAAAGCACCAATGATTCGTGGGAAGGCGGCGCGCAGAACCACCAGAGCGAGACCGAGGGCGAATGGTCGGTGCGCAAGGCCGCCGCAGTGAAGGCCTACCGCGAATGGATGCCCGTGTCGGACGAGCCCTGGGCCGCCTATGAAGTGGGCGACCTCGCGACGCTCTACCGGCTTGAAACGCGGCTGACCGCCCGCGCCGAACAGTTCTCCTACGGCCAGATCCTGTCGGGCGAGACCAGTCCCGAAGCCGCGATGACGGCGCTCGTCGCCTTCCGCGAGGGCGACTACCGCGATGGCAGCCGCGAATTGCTCGGAATGAAGCAGCAGGCCTGGCTGGCCGATGGCCTCAAGCGCTCGGCTTCTGCAGGCAAGCCGTGGCAGGTGCTGGTGCAGCAGGTGCTGATGGGCAATCTGGTCACGGCACCGCGTTTGACCGAAGGGCTGCCGGCAGACCTGCCCGCCTATATCCGCCAGCGCATCCTGGCCGGGGCGATGGCCGGCCGCGCCGAATTGCCGCTGAACATGGATGCGTGGGACGGGTATCCCGCCGCGCGCGAACGGGTGTTCAGGGCCGCGCTCGATGCCAATGCGAACCTCATCAGCCTGGCGGGCGATACGCATAATGCCTGGGCTTTCGATCTCGATCATGCGGGGGAGAAGGTCGGGGTCGAATTCGGTGTGCAGGGGGTGACCTCCCCGGGACTCGAAAGCTACGCCTCCTACCTCCCGGTCGATGTCCTCGAACGCGAGACGGTTGCGCACAATCGCCAGCTCAAGTGGATGGACGGATCGCGCCGCGGATACATGGCGGTCGAGCTCACCCCGGCCAACGCATCGAGCGAGTTTCGCTTCGTTTCCAGCGTGCGCGAGAAAGGCGCCGGGGTGAACGATACCCGCCGCGTTTCGACGCAGGCGGGAAGCCGCGCGCTCGATACGGGTTGAGAAACCCGCGGCCCGCACCTAATGTGCAGGCCATGCCCGACGCGCGCATTACCACGACCACTACCACCACCCCGGGTGACCGGGGGCGGTCGGTCGCGGCTTGATCCGCGCCGCCGCTGCCCGGTTTCGGGCGGCATGGCGTTTCCTCCCGAAACCGGATTTTGCGCAAACGCCGCTTCAAGCGCGCGCGCCCTTGTGCCATGGGCGCCGCAACCAGACGGACGACGAATGACATGACGGAACTGCTCAAGATCAGCCTGCCCGATGGATCGGTGCGCGAAATGGAACAGGGCTCGACGCCGGCCGACGTCGCCGCAGCGATCGGGCCGGGCCTCGCCAAGGCGGCGATCGCGGCGCGCGTCGATGGCGAATTGCGCGACATCAACCGCCCCTTCGAGGGCGATGCCGAGCTGGCGCTGGTAACCGCGCGCGACGAAGAGGATGCGCTCGAACTGGCGCGGCACGATTTCGCGCATGTGCTCGCCGAAGCGGTGCAGGCGCTGTGGCCGGGCACGCAGATCACCTTCGGCCCCGCGACCGACGACGGCTTCTATTACGATGTGAAAGCGCCGGAGAGCCGCGACCCGTTCAGCATGGACGACCTGCCCGCGATCGAGGAAGAGATGCGGCGGATCATCAAGGCCGACAAGCCGTTGCGGCGCGAGGTCTGGAGCCGCCAGCAGCTGATCGAAAAGTGGGAAGCCGAAGGCGAGACCTTCAAGGCCGAATGGGCGCGCGAACTGCCCGTGGACGAGGAACTGACGGTCTACTGGTCAGGCGAGGACTGGCTCGACATGTGCCGCGGGCCGCACCTGCCGAGCACGGGCAAGCTCGACCCGCAGGCGTTCAAGCTGATGCGGGTGGCGGGTGCCTATTGGCGCGGCGATCAGAAGAATGCGCAGCTCACGCGGATCTACGGCACCGGCTGGCTCAACAAGAAGCAGCTCAACGCGCATCTTACGCGGCTGGAAGAAGCGGCCAAGCGCGACCACCGCAAGCTGGGCCGCGAGATGGACCTGTTCCACCTGCAGGAAGAGGCGCATGGCAGCGTCTTCTGGCACCCCAAGGGCTACCGTATCTGGCGCGAGCTCGAAGCCTATATGCGCCGCAAAATGGATGGCGGCGGCTATCGCGAGATCAAGACGCCGCAGCTGATGGACGTGCGCCAGTGGGAGCAATCGGGTCACTGGGGCAAATATGCCGAGAACATGTTCGCGGTGCCCGACATGGTGCCTGAAGTCGACGACAGCGGTGCGGGTGCGCATCCCAGCGTCGCCAAGGACGCCGACTGGATGGCGATCAAGCCGATGAACTGCCCCGCGCATGTGCTGGTCTTCAAGCAGGGCATCACCTCCTATCGCGACCTGCCGATCCGGCTGGGCGAGATGGGCTGCTGCCACCGCAACGAACCGCATGGGGCGCTGCACGGACTCATGCGCGTGCGCCAGTTCACGCAGGACGATGCGCATATCTTCTGCACCGAGGAACAGGTCGTCGAGGAAGTGCGCGCCTTCTGCAGCCTCGCCGCCGAGGTCTACAAAGACTTCGGCTTCAGCTTCGCGATCAAGCTGGCGCTGCGGCCCGAGAAGCGTCTGGGTTCGGATGCGGACTGGGACAAGGCCGAGCAGGAACTGCGCGATGCGGTCGAGGAAGCCGGCATGATGAGCGAGGAGTTCGGCTGGGAAGAACTGGAAGGCGAAGGCGCCTTCTATGCGCCCAAGCTCGAATGGCACCTCACCGATGCAATCGGGCGGACCTGGCAGGTCGGCACGATCCAGGGTGACCGCGTGCTCCCCGATCGTCTCGATGCGACCTATATCGGCGAGGATGGCGACAAGCATCGCCCGGTCATGCTGCACCGTGCGATCTTCGGCAGCTACGAACGCTTCATCGGTATCCTGATCGAACATTTCGCCGGGCGCCTGCCCGTCTGGCTTGCCCCGGTGCAGGCGGTGGTCGCGACGATCGTGTCCGACGCCGACGACTATGCGAAGGAAGCGGTAGCCAAGCTCGAGGCCGCGGGCATCCGCGTCGAGAGCGACCTGCGCAACGAGAAGATCAACTACAAGGTGCGCGAGCACAGCCTCGCCAAGGTCCCGCACCTGCTGGTGGTGGGCAATCGCGAAGCCGAGGAAGGCACGGTCGCCGTGCGCACGCTGGGCGAAAAGGACCAGCGCGTGATGAGCCTCGACGACGCGATCGCCATGCTGCGTAGCGAAGCCACCCCGCCCGACCTGCGCTAGGGCCTGCCTAAGTGATCGACCTGCTGGCCGCTTATGCGCCGTGGCAAATCGCGGCTGCCCTCGTGGCCGGCTTCGGTTCGGCATTCGTGCGCGGGCTTACGGGTTTCGGCATGGCTATCCTGCTCGTGCCGATCCTGGCGCTGGCATTGCCGCCGGTCGAATCGGTGCTGCTGGCGAACTTCCTGTCGTTCTTCATCGGAATGAGTGAAATTCGCCGGCTCGTGCGCGGGGCGGAACCGACTGCGTGGCGCATTTCGGCCTTGGTCGTGCTGTTGACCCCGCTGGGGCTGTTCGGCCTCGTGGCGACCAGCGAGGACCTTGCCCGGTTTCTCATCGCGATGATCGCGCTATCCGCTTTTGCGGCGGTCTTGCTGCCGCGTCGTTCCGCTGCCGAGCCCGGTCATGCGGCAACCGGCGCGGTCGGCATCCTCAGCGGACTGATGACCGGCTATGCCGGCATGCCCGGCCCGCCGGTGGTTCCCTATTACGTTGGGCGCGACATTCCCCGCGAAACGGCAAAGGCGTCGATGATGCTGATCTTCACGATCGCGTCGCTCGCGGGGCTGGTATCCGGTGCGGCGTTGGAGATCCTCGCATGGCGACTGCCCGTGCTCGCGGTAATGCTGTTTCCGGCAGTCCTGCTTGGCAACTGGCTCGGCAATCACGCGTCGGGCCGCGTTGGCGACGGCCTGTGGCGCGCGGTCGTCGGCGTGATTTTGGGCGGGGCTGCGCTCGCGGCGCTGCTACGACTGCTCTAGGCGATCAGAACGGCAGCACCGGTCCGGCGAGGACCAGCGCAAGGCCGCAGCCACCGACGATCAGCGCGCGCGCGAGATCGACCACCGACTGGGCGGGGGCCTGCGTGCGGGAGAGAGCGGTTGGCTTGACCATGACCGCCATTCTCGGCTGCAATAGCTAATGAAAGGTTAAGGCCGCCACCCGGCCGCGGGCATTTGCTGGCTGGCGCAATGGAACCCGCCTCCGCCGGCAAGCACGGCATCGCCCGGCAGGCCGATCGTTGCGCGGTTGGGGAACAGTTCGGCTACGGCTGCGACGCCTTCGGCATCATGCGGGCTGTCGAAGGTCGGCACGACCACGAGATGGCTGGTGATCGCGAAATTGGCATAGCTCGCCGGTTCGATGCGGTCGCCGCTGGTCACGCGCCCCGGCGAGGGAATCTCTGCGACGGTCACGCCGGCGGCCTCGGCGCGCCCCTTGGCATCGGCATAGATCGCCGCATTGGGATCGTCGGACCCGGTTGCGCGCGGCAGGCACAGCGTGTTGGGTGCCACGAAGCGCGCGAGATTGTCGACATGACCGTCGGTGTGGTCGTTGATCAGCCCTTCGCCGAGCCACAGCACGCGCGTGAAACCGAGATCGCGCCGCAACCGGGCCTCGATCTCTTCGCGCGACAGTTGCGGATTGCGGTTGGGGTTGAGCAGGCACTGCTCGGTCGTGACCACCAGCCCGGTGCCATCGCCGTCGATCGCCCCGCCTTCGAGGATCCAGTCCGCTACTGCGAGCGGCAGCCCGGCGTCTTCGGCCAGTTCGGCGCCGACCGTCTGGTCGCCGTCCATCAGATATTTGCCGCCCCAGCCGTTGAAACCGAACCGCCGCGCAGCCCGGTTGCCCGCGCCGTCGCACAGCACCAGCGGCCCGGTATCGCGCAGCCAGACATCGCCGTAGCTGCGCCGTTCGAGCGTCACGGCGCCGGTTACCAGCTGGCGCGCGCGTGCCTCGTTGGCGGCGTCGCGAACCAGCAGGCGAACTTCCTGTCCGCTCTCAGCCACGGCATTGGCGAAGGCCGCGATCTGCTCCTGCGCGCGCGGGAGCACTGCGGGCCATTCGTCGGCATCATGCGGGAAGCCGATCCACAGCCAGTCCTGCGGGGCCCATTCGGGCGGCATGCGCGGCGTCATGGACCGGTTCTCCCGCTCGGCAGGTCAGGCGGCGCAGCCAGCGCCTTCGGCGGCGCAATCCTCGTCGCGCGTGGCCTTGAACTCGTCGCCCTCGTTCCAGTTGGGCCAGCTGGTCGAATCGGCCAGCATGCGCCCGATGCGGTAGAACAGCGCGAGATCGCTCATCACGCCCGACCAGTCCCAGTTCGGATCGTATTCGTCCTTGGGCCCGTGATAGCGGTTCTCGCGGTAATCGGCGGCTACGGCGGCGCCCGCCTCGGTTCCGCCGTCGATCAGGTCCTCGCCGCCATCGAGATAGAGCATCGGCACGCCGCGCTTGGCGAAGGCGAAATGATCCGAACGATAGTAATAGCCCGCTTCGGGATTGGGGTTGGGCGTGGTGACGCGGTTGTCGTTCATCAGCGCCTTGTCGAGGAACAGGTCGAGCTGCGACTTGCCCGGTCCGACTACGGTCACGTCCTTCGCAGCGCCCGCCATCAGGAAGGCGTCCATGTTGACGCCGCCGACCGTCCGGTTGAGCGGGAACACCGGATTGGCAGCGTAATAGTCCGCGCCGAGCAGGCCCGATTCCTCCGCGGTCACCGCAAGGAAGACGAGGCTGCGCTTGGCCGGACCGGCCTTGGCATGCGCTTCGGCCAATGCGACCAGCGCGGCCGTGCCGGTGGCGTTGTCGACCGCGCCATTGCAGATGTCGTCGCCATCGGGTGCCGGCGTGCACCGGCCGAGATGGTCCCAGTGCGCGGTGTGCATCACATATTCGTCAGGCCGTTCGCTGCCTGGCAACATGCCGATGACGTTCTTCGAGGCAAAGGTACGGATGTCGTTGCGGAAGCTGGTCGAGGCGGTCAGTCCGAGCGCGACCGGGGCGAAGCCCTCTTCGCGCGCGGCGGCGGTCAGTTCGCCGAAATCCTTGCCCGCCGCGGCAAACAGGCGTTCAGCCACGCTCTTCTGTACCCAGCCATTGAGCTGCGTCATCGGCGGCGGGTTGTCCCCGCGCGAGGCATAGGCCTGCGGGCCGGACCAGCTGCTTTCGACCACGTTCCAGCCATAGCTGGCGGGTTCGGTGTCGTGGATGATGATCGCCCCGGCTGCGCCCTGGCGCCCGGCTTCCTCGTATTTGTAGGTCCAGCGGCCGTAATAGGTCATGGCCTTGCCGTTGAACGGGCCTTCCAGCGTCTCGGCGCCGAAATCGGGATCGTTGACGAGGATGACCGCGGTCTTGCCTGCCATGTCCAGCCCGGCATAGTCGTTCCATCCCTTTTCGGGTGCGTTGATGCCATAGCCGACGAAGACCAGTTCGCTATCCTCGAGCGCGGTCTCGACATCCTCGCGATAGCTCACGCCGACCCAGTCGGAGGCGTATTCGAGTTCGATCGGGCCGCTATCGGCGCCTGCGATTGTCAGCGGGGCGTAATCCTTGCCGGTGATTTCGACCAGCGGCACTTCCTGCACCCAGCTGCCGTTATTACCCGGTTCGAGGCCTGCTTTCTCGAATTCCTCGATCAGAAAGGCGACGGTCTTTTCTTCGCCCTGAGTGCCTGGCGCGCGGCCTTCGAATTCGTCCGACGACAGGCGCTCGGTGACGCGCTTCATCGTTGCTTCGGAAAGCGTGCCGTCGGCGACTTCGGGCAGGTCGAGCATGGCATCGGCGCCTGCGCCGGTTTCCAGCGCGCCATCGCAGGCGGTCAGCAGCAGCGCCGAACAGGCAGCAAGAACGAAGCGTTTCATCGAAGGGCGTCCTCTCAATTCGAACATGCGCGCCTCTTGTCAGCATGGCGCGGCAAGGGCAAGCTTGCGCATCCGCGCCGCCTTGCGGCAGAGGGACAGGCGATGGCTGCCGACTGGACTTCTGCGCTCAACCGCGCCCGCGATCACGCGCCTTTCCTTGCGCGCGCATTGGAACGCCGCCCCGAGCTGGCGGAACTCATGGCAAGCGGCGATGGCGAGGCCGCGCTGCGCGCCGCCAAGCAGGTCCGCGCAACCGATGTCGCGAGCGCGTTGCGGCAGGAACGGCTCGGCCTCGCGCTGGTGCTGGCCGTGGGCGACCTTGCCGGGGCATTCGATCTCTACAAGGTGATGCGCGAGCTTTCGACTTTCGCCGATCGCGCACTCCATGCAGCGATCGAAGCGGCGATCCGCAAGCGCGTTCCCGATGCGGAGCCGGCGGGGATGATAGGCCTTGCGCTGGGCAAGCACGGGGCAGGCGAGCTCAACTACTCATCCGACATCGACCCCATCCTGCTCTACGATCCCGCGACGCTGCCACGCCGCGAGCGCGACGAGCCGGGTGAAGCGGCGCAGCGCTATGCCCGCGAAACCGTGCGCTTGCTGTCCGAAGTCACCAGCGAGGGGTATGTTTTTCGCGTCGATCTGCGGCTGCGACCCGCTTCCGAAGTGAGCCCGCTGGCGCTGCCGCTCGATGCGGCGATCACGCATTACGAAAGCTCGGCGCTGGCATGGGAGCGCGCGGCGTTCATCCGGGCGCGTTCCTGCGCGGGCGATATCGCCGCGGGCGAGGCGTTTCTCGATCATATCCGGCCATTCGTATGGCGCCGCAACTTGGATTTCGGCGCGATCGACGAAGTGCGCCGGCTGACCCACCGGATCCGCGAAGAGCAGCGCGGGCCTGCCGAACCGGGTCCGGGCTACCATCTCAAGCTGGGCCGCGGGGGCATTCGCGAAGTCGAATTCTTCGCGCAGACCCACCAGCTCATCCATGGCGGGCGCGATCCCTCGCTGCGCGGCCGCGGGACACGCGAAGCGCTCGATGCGCTGGCGGCGACCGGCCGTATCGGAGGGAGTGACGCGCGCCGGCTGGGTGACAGCTATGACGGGCTGCGCACGATCGAACACCGGCTGCAGATGGTCGGGGACCAGCAGACCCACAGCCTCCCAAGCGGCCAGGCGCTGGACGAGGTCGCGCGGCTGCACGGTCTCGATACCGGCGCGCAGCTGGTCGAGATGGTGGAAACGCTTGCCCGCCCGGTTGCGGAGCGCTTCGATGCGCTGCTCGACGAGGACCGGATATCGGTTCCCAGAAGCGCGCCGCATGTGCTGGGCGAGGACAGCCATGCCCCCGATATCGCTCCGGAACTGGTGGAGCGCGTGGCCGGGTGGACCAGCGGCAAATATCAGGCGCTGCGCAGTTCGGCCGCGCTGAGCGCGTTCGACGCGATCCGGCCCGACCTGCTGGCATCGACTGCGGCCTCGCCCGACCCGGACGCCGCGGTGCTCCGTTGGGAAAGCCTGATCGCGCGTCTCCCCAGCGCGGTAAACCTGTTCCGCCTGCTCGAAGCGCGGCCGGGTCTGTTTGCCCTGCTGGCGGATTGCCTGACGCTCGCTCCGCCGCTGGCCGACGAACTCGCGCGGCGCCCCGACCTGCTCGATGCGCTGATCGATCGCACCGCGCTGGATCTTCCAGGCGGGGTCGAGGAACTTGCGGCCAAGATGGGCCGCCGCGAACGCGGTGACGACTACGAAATGCAGCTCGACCGCTTGCGCGTGGTGACCGGGGAAGAGCGGTTCGCGCTGGCAGTGCAACTGGTCGAGGCGGCGCACGACCCGCTGGCGATCGCCGCCGGGCTGGCGCGCACCGCCGAAGCCGCTTTGCAGGTCGCCGTGACTGCCGCCGAAGAGGAATTCGCCGCCAAGCACGGACGGATCGCGGGCAGCGAACTGGTCGTGCTCGGTCTGGGCCGGCTGGGCGGCGGCGTGCTTACGCATGCATCCGATCTCGACATCGTCTATCTGTTCACCGGCACGCATGACGGCGAATCCGATGGCGAGCGCCCGCTTGGCGCGACACTCTATTTCAATCGCCTGGCGCAGCGTGTCACGGCTGCGCTCAGCGTGCCGACCGCGCAAGGGGCGCTGTACGAAGTCGATACGCGGCTGCGCCCGCAGGGCAACCAGGGGCCGTTGGCAGTGAGCGTGGAGAGCTTCGCGCGCTACCAGCGCGAGGACGCCTGGACGTGGGAGCACATGGCGTTGACGCGTGCACGCGTGCTGGTCGGCAGCACCGGCGCCCGCGACGAGGTCGACGCGGTGGTCCGCGACATCCTGTGCAAACGGCGCGATGCCGACCGGCTGCGCGGCGATGTCCTGAAGATGCGCGCCGAGATGGTGGGGCACAAGCCTGCCAAGGGTCCGCTGGATGCGAAGCTGCTGCGCGGCGGGCTGGTCGATCTCGAATTCCTCGTCCACTTTCTCCAGCTGCGCGATCACGAAGGTCTGGTGCCGGGTCTTGCGCAGGCCATCGCCGAGCTGGCCGAAGCCGGCCTGCTGCCCGCCGGGATTGCCGATGCGCATGGATTGATGACGCGGTTGCTGGTCGGTACACGGCTGCTGGCGCCCGACCTCGATCGGCCCGATCCCGCCGCGGCGGCCCTGCTCGCGCGGCAGAGCGGCTGCGATAATTATGCCGACCTGCTGCGCAGCCTAGGCGGCGCGCGCGAGAGCGTCGCGGCGGCCTGGCTGGACGTGTTCGGCGAAACTTTGGAGATGGATGGATGACCGATACTTTTACCGAAGGCGATGCCTTTCCCGACTTCAGCATGGAAACCCCCGATGGCGGCACGGTAACCAAGGCGGACCTCGCGGGCAGCAAGGCGGTGATCTTCTTCTACCCGAAGGACAACACGCCCGGTTGCACCACCGAGGCGAAGGAATTTTCCGCGCTCAAGCAGGAATTCGAGAAGGCGGGAACGCGCCTGCTCGGTGTCAGCAAGGATTCGCCGAAGAAGCACCAGAATTTCATCGCCAAGCACGATCTGACCGTCGCGCTCGCGACCGACAAGGAGGAAGGCGGTCTGTCCGATACGCTGGGGGTGTGGGGCGAGAAGACCAATTACGGCCGCACCTATATGGGCATGATTCGCTCGACCTACCTGCTCGGCGAAGACGGGCGCATCCTGCGCATCTGGCCCAAGGTCCGGGTCAAGGGCCACGTCGACGAAGTCCTCGAAGCCGCGCGCACCGCCTGACCGCGCAGGCGGCGGGCAAGCACCGGGCGCTCCTGCGGTCTGCAGCCAGCGAATCGTTGACCCTGCTGCAGGCATTGCCCGGTTCGGCTGCAACCGATTTCACGGATTACTGCCGGATTCGGTCGAAAATATCGGAAATCGCTGCAAAATCGCGTGTCGAAGTCGATTTTCGGGGGGTAGGAGCGGGGTTTCAACGACTCAACGCGTTTCGCTTGCGGCCTGCCGCGCGTCCGTTCCGCAGCACTTGCCTGATCGATTTTTTACCCGATAACCCAAACTCACGAGACGCCGGGGGGTTCCGGCAGTGACGTAAAAATGGCGAAAGCGGCATGGGACGCTGTCTTCGCCAAGAGCAAAAGGCGCGCAAAGCGTCGGATGGACGGGTTAGCATGATCACCAAGCGCGCAACGCTTGCTTTCGCAATTATGGCCGGTTTCGGTCTTGCCGCCGCTCCGGCGCAAGCGCAGGAAACCAACGCCGCTGCGGCGGTCGGTGCCATCGACATGAGCAAGGTGGCCCAGTCGGCCCAGCCGGGTGACGACGCCCAGTTCCAGCAGCTGTTCGCCAAGTGGGACGAACTCGACCGCTCGACGCCGGCAGCGGCGCGGGTCTCGGTACCTTCGCGGATGCCGCTCGACGATACGCGGCTGACCAGCGACTACGGCATGCGGACGCACCCCGTGCTCGGTGGGCGCCGCAGCCACAAGGGTGTCGATCTGTCGGCCCCGACCGGCACGCCGATCTATGCCACCGCCGATGGCTATGTCAGCAAGGCGGAATGGTTCTCGAGCTACGGCAAGTTCGTCTCGATCGAACATGGCGCCGATCTGCAGACGCGGTTTGCTCATATGTCGGGCATTACGGTGAAGGCCGGCACCCGCGTGAAGAAGGGTGACGTCATCGGCTATGTCGGTTCGACCGGCCGCTCGACCGGCCCGCACCTCCACTACGAAGTCCGCATCGCCGGCAAGGCAGTGAACCCGGTTCCCTATATGGTCGAATCGGAAGCGCAGCGGGCTTTCGCGCTCGCCACCGGCACTGGCGGGCAGGGCGACGGCGACGACAACTGATCGCACTAGCCTTTCGGGCAGGATAAAAAGGCGGCGGGAGCGATCCCGGCGCCTTTTTCCTTGCCCATGTGAAACGCATAGGTAGGTTTCTTCTCGAAACTGGACGAGTCCGCGCACGAACAGCGGACCGACAGAGAGGAGAGAGCCAGCAATGCACCCCATCACCCATGCGCAGACGCGCCCCGACCATCCCGCGATGATCATGGCGGGCAGCGGCCAGACCGTGACCTTCGCGGAAATGGACGCCTATGCGAACCGCTTTGCGCAACTGCTGCGGGCACGCGGGCTCAAGCGCGGCGACCATTTCGCAGTGCTGATGGAAAACAACGTCCATTACCTGCAGGTGGTGTGGGGGTCGCAGCGTGCGGGCACGATGATGGTGCCGATCTCGACCCGGCTGACCGCGCCCGAGATCTGCTACATCCTCAAGGATGCGGGAGCCAAGTTCTTGCTCACCAGCACGCGCTATGCCGAGGCGATCGAGGGCATCCGCGACGAATGCGCCGACCTGCCGCTGTTGATCGTCGATGGCGAGGGCGAGGAAGATTACGAAGCCGCGCTCGCTGCGCAGCCTGCGGAGCCGATCGCCGACCAGGCGCCGGGCCAGTACATGCTCTATTCCTCGGGCACCACCGGCCGCCCCAAGGGGGTCAAGCCCGCGCCGCCCGAGGATGACGACATCCTCGCGACCAATCCGCTGATGGGCCTCGCGGTGATGGGCGCCGGCATGCCCGCCGATGGCAGCATGGTCTATCTCTCGCCCGCGCCGCTCTATCATGCCGCACCGATCGGCTGGTGCACCACCGCCCAGCGGCTTGGCGGCACGGTCGTGGTGATGGAGAAGTTCGATCCCGAACACGCGCTCGAGACGATCGAGAAATACAAGGTCACCGACAGCCAGTGGGTGCCGACGCATTTCGTCCGCATGCTCAAGCTCGATCCCGAGGTGCGCACGCGTTACGACCTCTCCAGCCACCAGCGCGCGCTGCACGCCGCCGCGCCGTGCCCGGTGCCGATCAAGCGCGAAATGATCGAATGGTGGGGGCCGATCATCAACGAATATTACGCCGGCTCCGAAGGCGTCGGCATGACGCTGATCAAGGCCGAGGACTGGCTGACCCATCCCGGCAGCGTCGGCAAGGCGATCCACGGCACGCTGCATGTCTGCGATGCCGAGGGGGAAGAGGTCCCCGCGGGCCAGGACGGGTTGCTCTATTTCGAGAATGATCTGATCCCGACCTATCACAACGATCCCGAGAAGACGCGCGAGGCGATGCACCCCAAGGGCTGGATGACGCTGGGCGACATCGGCCATGTCGACGAGGATGGCTTCCTCTATCTCACCGACCGCAAGAGCCACATGATCATCTCGGGCGGGGTCAACATCTACCCGCAGGAGATCGAGAACCTGCTGGTCACGCATGACAAGGTGATGGACGCCGCGGTGATCGGTGCGCCCTGCCCCGATTTCGGCGAGAAGGTGGTCGCGGTGGTGCAGCCGATCGACATGGCCGACGCAGGCGATGCGCTCGAGGCCGAATTGCGCGATTTCCTCGCCCCGAGCCTGTCCAAGATCAAGATGCCCAAGCTGTTCGACTTCCGCGCGCAGCTCCCGCGCGAGGCCAATGGCAAGCTGTACAAGCGCGAATTGCGCGACGAATACCAGCAGCAAGCCGAACAGCAGACGGAACAGGCGTGATGCCGGCGCAGGACCGGCCCCGGCTCGATCCCGCCACTGCCCGCGCGGTGATCGACCCGCAGAGCTATGCCGAATGGAACGGCCTGCTCGACACGTTCGACCGCCTGCGCGAGGACACCCCCGTCGCCTGGGTCGAACCGGGCGACGATGCGGTCCACCCGCCCTTCTGGCTGGTCACGCGCTATGACGATGTGATGCGCATGTCGAAGGACAATGCGACCTTCCTCAACAACCCGCACAGCGTGGTCTTCAGCCTGACCGAGGGGATCGAGTTCGCCAAGGCGCTCACCGGCGGCAGCGAACACATGGTCGCCAGCCTCGTCACCTTCGATGCGCCGGTGCATATGAAGTACCGCAAGCTGACGCAGGAATGGTTCATGCCCAAGAACCTGCGCGGCGTGGAGGACGAGATCCGCGGCATCGCACATGCGGCGGTCGACCGGCTGCTGGCAGGCGGCGGCGAGGCGGATTTCGTAACCACCGTCTCGGCCCCCTATCCGCTGCATGTGGTGATGCAGATCCTCGGCGTGCCCGAGGAAGACGAGCCGCGCATGCTGACGCTCACGCAGCAGATGTTCGGCGGCAGCGACGAGGACCTCAACCAGTCGGGGATGAAGGACCTCCCGCCCGAGGCGATCACCCAGCTGGTGGCCGGCGCGGTCAAGGACTTCGAGGCCTATTTCGCCAAGCTCACTGCGCAGCGCCGCGCCAACCCCACCGCCGATGTTGCCAGCACCATCGCCAATGCGGTGGTCGACGGCGAACCGCTCAACGACCGCGACATGATGGGCTATTACATCATCCTCGCCGCCGCGGGGCACGACACCACCAGCGCCAGCACTGCGGGCGCGATGCTCGCACTGGCGCAGGACGCTGAGCAATGGGCGCGGGTGCGCGCCGATCGCAGTCTGCTGCCCGGCATCGTCGAGGAAGCGATCCGCTGGACCACGCCGGTGCAACACTTCATGCGCACTGCGGCTGAGGACACCGAGGTCGGCGGGCAGGCCATCGCCAAGGGCGACTGGCTGATGATGAACTATGTCGCCGCCAATCACGATCCGGCGCATTTCGACGACCCGCGCCGCTTCGACGCCGCGCGCAGCCCCAACCGCCACCTCGCCTTCGGCGCGGGCGCGCACCAGTGCCTCGGCCTGCATCTCGCCCGGCTCGAGATGCGCATCTTGTTCGAAGTGCTGCTCGACCGGATCGAGACCGTCGAACTGGCGGGCGAGCCCGCGCGGTCCAAATCGACCTTCGTCGGCGGGCTCAAGACGCTGCCGCTGCGCTTTACTGCGGCCTGAAAAGGCACCCGCGGGGACCGCAAAACGCGTTTGCGGAAAGCGTGACCTTCCGCCGCTTCACGGCGCAGGCCGCGCGCTTGCGTGCGGGCTGCACTGTCCGGAATGTGACCTTCCATTCGAGCCTGCTCCACGATGTATTTGTCTGCCGCTACGGGCGATCTCGCGCGCGACTACGGCCATGTTATCAAGCGTCGGACCAGTAGGAAAATCAAACTCGGTTCGTCGCATATTTGTGTTGAAAAAGAGCGATTTCCGCTAAGAAACAGGTGTGAAAACAAGTCGGGAGCGAGAAGCCTTCGTCCTTTGAGGCCGAATTTGTCCCTCTGGCTGTATCTATAGTTGAGAGCCGGGGGGTCATGTCGATATTCGAAGCACACAACATGCCGTTCGCCGCGGCATTCGTCTTGGTCTTGCTGCTTGCACTAGTTCAGGCGATTGGTCTCGGCGACATGTTCGGCGGCGACGCGGAGGTCGATCCGTCGACCGGTGTCGAGGTCGATTCCGGTATGCAGCCAGGGGCGCTGGACGGGGTCTTCACCTTGCTGGGCATCGGCCGGGTCCCGCTGACAATCTGGCTTGCGGTGTTCCTGTTCGGCTTTGCCGCAATCGGGGTATCGATCCAGTCGCTGTCGGATAACCTGCTCGGTGCGCCGCTGTACCGCTGGGTCGCCGCGATCGTCGCTGCCGCGGCCGCCCTGCCGCTGACCGGGATGCTGGCACGGCCGCTGGGCGCGATCCTGCCAAAGGATGAAACAAGCGCAGTCAGTACCGACACGCTGCTCGGGCGCCGCGGGACCATAACCGACGGGATCGCCCGCCGGGGTTCGCCCGCTCGCGCCCGGGTGCAGGATGCGCACGGACAGGCCCACCATGTAATGGTCGAGCCACACGAGCCGTCCAGCGAGATGTACGCTGGCGACGAAATCCTGCTCGTGCGCCGTGAAGGTCGCCAGTTCTACGCCACTGCGCTCGCCGAGCGCCGCCTCTCGCCGCAGGCGTGACGCGCTTACCATGATCCGCAATTCATCACCGAGGAGAACCAATGGAAAACCTGCCTGAAGTCGTAGTGTGGGGCGGAGGCGGCCTTGCCGTTTTCCTCGTCATCGCGCTCACAATCACGCGGCTGTACCGCCGCGCGTCGAAGGAAATCGCCTTCGTGCGGACCGGCGTCGGCGGCGAAAAGGTCGTCATGAATGGCGGCGCCCTGGTGCTGCCCGTCTTCCACGAGACCATGCCGGTCAATATGAACACGCTGGTGCTGCCGGTGGTCCGGCGCGATGGCGAGGCGCTGATCACGCTCGACCGCCTGCGGATCGATGTGAAGGCCGAGTTCTATGTCCGCGTCCGCCCCGATGCCGGAGCGATCGCGATGGCCGCGCAGACGCTTGGCCAACGCACGATGCAACCCGAAATGCTCAAGGACCTGGTCGAAGGCAAATTCGTCGATGCGCTGCGTTCGGTCGCAGCGGGCATGAGCATGAACGAGCTGCACGAACAACGCGCCGACTTCGTCCAGAAGGTGCAGCAGGTTTCCTCGAATGATCTGGCCATGAACGGTCTCGAACTCGAATCGGTCTCGCTCACCGGGCTCGACCAGACCAGCATCGAACATTTCAACGCCAACAACGCCTTCGATGCCGAAGGCCTGACCAAGCTGACCGAGCAGATCGAGGCACGCAAGAAGCTGCGCAACGACATCGAGCAAGACACGCGCGTGCAGATGGAGACCAAGAATCTCGAGGCCGATTCACGGAGCTTCGAGATCGGTCGCGACAAGGAATATGCGCGCCTCCAGCAGGAGCGCGAGGTGGAAATCCGCCGCGCCGCGCAGGCTTCGGAAATCGCCCGCGAACAGGCCGAGCGTAGCCGCGAAGCCGATGCCGCGCGGATCGAGGCCAAGAAGCAGGTCGATGCGCAGCAGATCGAAGCTGACCGCCTTGTCGAGGAAGCCCGGATCGACCAGCATCGCGCCCTCGAAATCGCCCGCCAGGAACAGCAGATCGCGGTGCAGAACAAGAGCCGCGAGGAAAGCCAGGCCAAGGCCGAGGCCGACGAGGCCCGCTCGAAGGCGGTGGCCGCGGAGGAGCAGGTCGCCACCAGCCGTGAAACCGAGATTGCCGAGCGTATGAAGCGCATCGAACTGATCGAGGCTTCGAAACAGGCCGAGCGTGACGCAATCAAGATCCGCGTCGATGCCGAAGCGGAAAAGGACGCGGCGTCGAACCGGGCCGAGGCCGCGCGCCGCGAAGCCGAGGGCGAAGCCGAAGCCGAGAAGCTGCGTGCCGAGGCCGCACGCGTCCGGTTCGAGGTCGAGGCTGCCGGCCAGAAGGCGATCAACGAAGCTGCCAACATTCTGTCGTCAGGCCAGATCAGCCTGCAGACCAAGATGGCACTGCTCAAGGTGTTGCCCGAAGTCATTCGCGAAAGTGCGAAGCCGATGGAGGCGATCGACAGCATCAAGATCGTGCAGGTCGATGGTCTGACCAATGGCGGAGCCAAGGCGGGGACGCCAGCGGGCAGCAATGGCTCGGGCAATCTCGCCACCGATGCGGTCAGCGCCGCGCTGGCCTATCGGGCGCAGGCGCCGGTGCTCGACGGACTGATGAAGGAGTTGGGTCTCGATGGTTCGTCGCTCGACAGTCTCGTCAAAGGACCGGCGGCGGCAGAAACCGCGCCGCGCCTGGCAGAGGTGCTCGACGACATCGCGGAACAGGTCGAGGAGGCCGAAGCCAAGGCACCGGCGAAGTCGGAAGCCACAAAGGGCGAAGACGCTCCGGCGGCATAGCTCGCGAACTTAGGCAATTGCGAAAGGGGGGTGCTGCGGCGCCCCCCTTTTTACGTCGCTATTCGCTGAGCAACCGCTGCGCCATCGCGCGCACTTCGGCGCCCATGTCTTCGCGTTCGAGTGCCAGTGCCAGCGTCGCCTCGACGAAGCCGGTCTTGCTGCCGCAGTCGAAGCGGCGGCCGGCGAAGGTGGCGGCGTGGAAGGGCTGGTTGCCGATCATTTTCGCCATGGCGTCGGTCAGCTGGATCTCGCCGCCCGCGCCCTTGCCCTGGTCCTTGAGCACGCCCATCACCTCGGGCTGGAGGATGTAGCGGCCAGAGATGATCTTGTTCGACGGCGCCTCGTCGACCGGGGGTTTTTCGACCAGCCCGGTTACCTCGGTCAGCGTCTCGGATAGCTGGGCGCCGGGCGCGATGACGCCATAGCTCGACACTTCGTCATGCGGCACTTCGAGCACCGAGATCAGATTGCCGCCGACCTCTTCATAGGCTTCGACCATCTGCTTCATGCAACCAGTGCCGCCGCCCTTGGCCGCCACCATCAGCTCGTCGGGCAAGAGGATGGCGAAGGGATCGTCGCCGACGATCGCGCGCGCGCACCAGATCGCATGGCCCAGCCCCAGCGGCACCTGCTGGCGCACGGTGATGATATCGCCCGGCGTGGCGCGGGTGGGTTCGAGCACCGAGAGGTCCTTGCCGCGCTCCGCCATGGTGGTTTCGAGTTCGAAGGCGACGTCGAAATGCTCGACGATCGCAGTCTTGCCGCGGCCGGTGACGAAGATGATCTGCTCGATCCCCGCCTCGCGCGCCTCGTCCACCGCATACTGGATCAGCGGACGGTCGACGATGGGCAGCAATTCCTTGGGAATGGCCTTGGTCGCGGGGAGAAAGCGGGTACCGAGACCGGCGACGGGAAACACCGCCTTCTTGATCGGTTTACGGGCTGACATCTCTGTTCCTCCTGCCTGTTTGCGCGGTCGTTTTCGCGCGAGGGGGCGCACGGGATCGGTCGACGATACATCCGCTGGTGCGGCGCTGCGACGCTATCGTGACGCTTGCCAGCATGACGCGCGAGGGTAAAGCACGGTTCCATGGACAAACTGATCATTCGCGGCGGTAACCGCCTGTCGGGGACCGTCCCCATTTCGGGCGCCAAGAACGCCGCGCTCACGCTGATACCCTGCGCGTTGCTGACCGAAGAGGCGCTGACGCTGCGCAACCTGCCGCGGCTGGCGGATATCGACGGCTTCCAGCACCTGATGACGCAGTTCGGCGTCAGCCACACGATCCCCGGCAAGCGGCCCGAGGAGTTCGGCCGCAATGTCACGCTCGAGGCGATGCGCATCACCAGTTCGGTCGCGCCCTACGATCTGGTGCGCAAGATGCGCGCTTCGATCCTCGTGCTCGGTCCGCTGCTGGCGCGCACCGGCGAGGCGACCGTGTCGCTGCCCGGTGGCTGCGCGATCGGCAACCGCCCGATCGACCTGCATCTCAAGGTGCTCGAAGCCTTCGGCGCGCATATCGAACTGGCGCAGGGCTATGTGAAAGCCAGCGCGCCCGACGGCGGGCTGCCCGGCGGCGAATTCGACTTCCCCGTCGTGTCGGTCGGCGCGACCGAGAATGCATTGATGGCGGCGGTGCTGTGCAGGGGCACCAGCCGGCTGGTCAACGCCGCGCGCGAGCCCGAGATTGTCGATCTGTGCAATTTGCTCACCGCGATGGGCGCGGAGATCGAAGGGGTCGGCACGTCCGAACTGACGATCCACGGGGTCAGCAAGCTGCACGGCGCGACCTACCGGGTGATGCCCGACCGGATCGAGGCGGGCTCCTATGCCTGCGCGGCAGCGATCACCGGCGGCGAAGTGCGGCTCGAGGGGGCGGAAGCGGGCGACATGGGCTCCACGCTGCATGCGCTGCGCAATATCGGAGTGGAGATCGAGAGCGACAAGCACGGCATCAACGTGGCCGCGAAGGGGCCGCTCAAGGCGCATAATCTCACCACCGCGCCCTTCCCGGGGCTGGCCACCGACATGCAGGCGCAGCTGATGAGCCTGCTGACCCGCGCCGAGGGCACCAGCGTGCTCAAGGAAACGATCTTCGAGAACCGCTTCATGCACGTGCCCGAACTGGCGCGGATGGGCGCGGATATCGAGACCGAGGGGCGCACCGCGATCGTGCGCGGGCCCACGCGTCTCACCGGCGCCGAAGTGATGGCGACCGATCTGCGTGCCTCGATGAGCCTGGTGATCGCCGGGCTGGCCGCCGAAGGCGCGACCACCGTGCGCCGGCTCTACCACCTCGATCGCGGTTACGAGCGGCTGGAAGAGAAGCTGCAACTGGTGGGCGCGGATGTGGAGCGCGTCGGCGACGATTGAGGCATGATTGAAGGACCTTTCCGGCGACCCGTACGTTGGGGCAGCAAGAAAGGAGTTTTCTCATGTTACTCAAGCTTTTGGCACTCGGCGGTCTCGGTTATGCCGGCTATCGCTATTACGAGAAGAACCGTGTCGACAAGAATGGCGTCGCCTTTGCCGACGGCCAACCGGAGGGCCAGTTCCGCGATGCGGGCGCGGCAGCGACCGGCACGAAGGGCGACACGATGAGCGCAACCGACGAAGCGCTCGACGAAACCTATCCGGCGAGCGACGCGACCGCGAAATACTGACCCGGAAGGGTTCAGCTGTCGGCTAGTTCCGACACCGGGGCGGCTGGAGTGATCCAGCCGCCTTTTTCGTGCGTGACCAGCCAGATCCGGATCGCGCCGGCCAGCCCGGGCGGCGTATCCGCACGGATGCGTTCGGCGTCGATCTGCGCCACCAGCGCGTTGATCGACTGGTTGCGCATCCGCGCTGCAGTGGTGAGCTTTTCCCAGAACAGGGGTTCGAGGCTGATCGAGGTACGGTGGCCGTCGATGCGGACCGAGTATTTCTTGGGGGGGTGGTAAGGGGGCATTTCCATAGGCCGCGCGCCCTACAACGCTCGGTCCCGCGCCGATACGATTTTTTTGGGGTGTGCGGTGAACCGTGCCGCGCCTAGGTTTCGGGCATGGCTGACGGCTATGATGCGCTTACCGAAAAGGAGAAGGAAACGCTGCGCCTGATGGCGCGGGGGCACGATGCCAAGTCGGCTGCGAGCGCGCTGTCGCTCTCGGTGCATACGATCAACGAGCGGCTGCGCGCGGCGCGGCGCAAGCTGGCGGTGACCAGCAGCCGCGAGGCGGCCCGGCTGGTGCTCGACCGCGAAGGTGAGCACCACGAAAATCTTGCAGACAAGGATTTGGGGGAAGACCCGTATGCCGGTTCGGATGATCAACCGGGGAGCAGGCGCAAGGGTGCCTGGCTAATCGGAGGAATCTTCATGTCCGTACTGACCGCTGCAGCGCTGCTGCTCCTCACACCCCTCGCCTCCGATGGCGCAGGCTCTCCCGATGCCGAAACCGCCGCGCGCGACGCGGCGGTCGAGGCTGCTGCGCGCAACTGGCTCGCGCTTGGCGATGCCGGAAACTGGCAGGCGAGCTTCGATGCGGCGGGCGAGAGTTTCCGCTCGGCCAACAGCGTTGCGGGATGGGCCGCGGCGTCGGCGCAGGCCCGGGTTCCGCTGGGGGCCGTGGTGGCGCGCAATCTGGCGACGATCCGCTACCTCAACGCACCGCCGCACGGCTATCAGGAAGTCACCTTCCATACGCGCTTCGCCAACAAATCCGACGCGGTGGAGACGGTGACGCTGGTGAAGGAAGACGGCCAATGGAAGGTCGTCGGGATCCTGATCGACTGAACCAAGCGGGCACGGGGGCGTCAGCGCGCCCCCGTGCCCTTGGCCATCAATACATGTGCTGCCCGCCGTTGATGCTCATCGTCGAACCGGTGACGAATTCGGCGTGTTCGGAGCACAGGAAGCTGACCCCGCGGGCGATCTCGCTGGCGCGGCCGAGCCGGCCGACGGGGATCTTGGCGACGATCTTCTCCAGCACCGGCTCGGGCACCGCGGCGACCATTTCGGTGTCGATATAGCCCGGCGCAATGGCGTTGACCGTGATCCCGAAACGCGCGCCTTCCTGCGCCAGCGCCTTGGTGAATCCGTGGATCCCGCTTTTGGCGGCGGCGTAATTGACCTGGCCGTATTGCCCCGCCTGGCCGTTGATCGACCCGATGTTGACGATCCGGCCCCAGCCGCGTTCCTTCATTCCCGCGAAGGTGGCTTTGGCGGTGTTGAAGCAGCCGCCCAGATTGGTGCGCATGACCGCGTCCCAATCGTCATAGCTCATTTTCAGCAGCGTGCCGTCGCGGGTGATGCCGGCATTGTTGACGACCACGTCGATCGGCCCGTGTTCCCGTTCGATCCGGGCGCAGGCCTCGTGGACCGCGTCGGGATCGCCGACATCGAAGCGCGCGGTGGGCAGACCCGTCTCCTCGGTGAACCGCGCCGCCGCGTCGGTGTTGCCCGCGTAATTGGCAAGGACGGTGAAACCGCGCTCGTCGCGCAGCCGTTCGCAGATCGCGCGACCGATCCCGCGCGTGCCCCCGGTTACGATAGCCACCCGTGACATAGATTTCCCCCCAACTTGCCGTAGCGTTCGCACAGACTAGGCGAGCGGAGCCGATCGCGCCAAGCGCTTTGTCCGCGCGCGGGGGCGCGTGCAGACGTATTTACCGGATGGCGCGGAGCCTAGAAGCTGACGCGGGTGCCGACGTAGACGGCCTGGTCGTCTTCGACCCCGTCGGTCAGCGGCGCGAGGCGGTTGCTGTCCTTGGACAGGCGCACGCCGGCGGTCACGTTGAGATTGCCGACCACGCGGTAGGACGTGCTGAGATCGACGCTCTGGTTGCCCATGCCTTCGAGCGTGCGCGGTGCACGGCCGGCATTGTCCTGCTTCTCGAGCGCGAGCCGCGAATCGAACCGCCCGGGTTTTGCCGGCTTGTCACCCTTGTCGGGCGCGAAATTGGCGAGATCGGGCATGCCCATGTCACGCAGGCCGACCGAAACGGTGGCCGGCTTGGCGGTCTGCGCGAAGCTCTGGTAGCCGCGCGAGATGCCCAGATTGTAGCTGGTCGGGCTGATCGCGAGCACGCGTTCGGCGCTGCCGGCGGTGCCCACCGAATCGATTGCCGTGCGCACCGACATGGCCCGCGCGGTGGCATCGTCCACCCGTACCGCGACGGTGACGGTGCGGTCTTTCGCCAGCCCCGACTTGTTCGCAGGGGTGAAGCGCAGCCCGTCTTCGCCGATCAGGGCAGCGACGCGTGCGGCCAGCCGCGGATCCGAATTGGCGGGCGTGAAGGGGAGGTAGGATACGGTTTCGGGCAGGGCTTCGGCCCCGTCGGCCTGCACCACGGCGAGACCGGCGGCGGGAATGGTCAGCGCCAGACCGGCAGCAATAAGCGCTGCCGGAACGAACCGCGTCTTGCCCTGATCTGTACCCGAACGTGCCATTGCGAACCCGCACCCTTCATCTTCAGGAACTTCAAGTCACAGGTCCGCTGAACGGTTCCTGTATTTCTGCACAAGCGCAGCCGAGTCCTGTCTGTTCTCCGGCCATGGTACCAGCGGGCGGTGCCATGGCCAGCTTTTCCACAGCATCTGCGACAGTTTCGCAAAAGGTGTTGCGGTTTGCCCACAAGCGCGGTGGCAAAGTGCCTGCCAGCGGAATTTTCCGGCTCTTCCCGGTAACTTATCGAATGCCGCAAGCAGCATTGGCGATGCCCCTCGCGCTCCTGAACGCCTCGCGAAGCACGGCCGCAGCGGAGCGGCGGCTTGCTCGACGGGCATACCATGATCGCGGCACGCCGCCGTGCGGATTCAGGCGGCATTCAGTGGCCCTGGCGCCAGACGGGCCCCATACCGCGCGGGACGAACGCTTGCCCGTGCGCGCGCAGTCTTTATAGAGCCGGGAACGTCAGTGATACCAAGGATCGACATGAGCGCCTTTGCAACCATTCGCCGCCCTGCAACCTTTGCCGTTGCGATTGCCGCCACGGTCGGCCTCGCGGCATGCGGCGGCGGGCGTGAACGGCCGCAGGCGGACATGGCGGCGGCACAGGTCACCACGATCGGCGTCAATTCCTACCTCTGGCGCGCGGCGCTCGATGCGCTCAGCTTCGCCCCGCTGCTGCAGGCGGACAGCAATGGCGGCGTGATTGTCAGCGACTGGTACGCCAATCCCAGCAACCCGGGCGAACGGGTCAAGGTGACGGTGACGATCCTCGATTCGGACCTGCGCGCCGACGCGCTGCGCGTGGCGGCGAGCCGCCAGGTCAACCAGTCGGGCAACTGGGTCGACGCACCGGTCCAGGCGGCGACCGTCCAGCGGCTGGAAGACATCATCCTGACCAAGGCCCGCGAACTGCGCCGCGAAGCGGTCAGCTGATCGCGGGGGCGCAACCGGAAAAGCGCCTTCCCATAGCCCGCAAAATCCGTAAACGCCGCTCGCATGAGCAGCGAAACCCGTTTCGATCCCGCCCGCGCCGATGCGCGCTGGCAAAGCGCGTGGGAACAGGCGCAGACCTTCCGCGCGGATAGCGATTCCCCCAAGCCCAAGAGCTACGTGCTCGAGATGTTTCCCTATCCTTCGGGGCGCATCCATATCGGCCATGTGCGCAATTACACCATGGGCGACGTGCTGGCGCGCTACAAGAAGGCGGTGGGGCACGAGGTGCTGCACCCGATGGGCTGGGACGCCTTCGGCATGCCCGCCGAAAATGCGGCAATGGAAAAGGGCGTCCATCCGGGCGGCTGGACCCGCGACAATATCGAACACATGAAGGCGCAGCTGAAGCGCCTCGGCTTCGCGCTCGACTGGTCGCGCGAGCTGGCGACCTGCGAACCCGATTACTACGGCCATGAGCAGGCGCTGTTCATCGATCTCTACGAAGCGGGCCGCGTCTATCGCAAGGAAAGCGAGGTCAATTGGGACCCGGTCGACATGACCGTGCTCGCCAATGAACAGGTGATCGACGGCAAGGGCTGGCGCAGCGGCGCCGAGGTCGAGAAGCGCAAGCTGAACCAGTGGTTCCTCAAGATCACCGATTTCGCCGAAGAGCTGCTCGAAGGGCTCGGCAGCCTCGAGAACTGGCCCGACAAGGTCAGGCTGATGCAGGAAAACTGGATCGGCAAGTCCAAGGGGCTCGAATTCGCTTTCGATCTGTCGAATGGCGACACGCTGCCGGTCTACACCACGCGGCCCGACACGATCTTCGGGGCGAGCTTCGTCGCCGTTGCCGCCGACCATCCGGTCGCGCAAGCGGTCGACAGCGACGAGGCCCGCGCCTTCATTGCCGAATGCAAGAAGGGCGGCACCACGGCGGCCGAACTCGAAACCGCCGAGAAGCTGGGTTTCGATACCGGGATCAGCGCCAAGCACCCGTTCACCGGCGCAGACCTGCCGGTCTATATCGCGAACTTCGTGCTGATGGATTACGGCACCGGCGCGATCATGGCGGTACCGGGCCACGACCAGCGCGATTTCGAATTCGCCACCAAATACGGACTGCCGATCCCCCGGGTCGTCGCGCCCAGCGCCGATCAGGCGAACAAGCCCTTCGACGGCGAGGCCGAGGCGGGCGAGGGCGTGCTGGTCAATTCGGACTTTCTCGACGGGATGGAAGTCGAGGACGCCAAGCGCGCAATCATCGCGCGCATCGAGGAACAGGGACGCGGCAGCGGCAAGACCGTGTGGCGGCTGCGCGACTGGGGTGTGTCGCGCCAGCGGTACTGGGGCACGCCGATCCCCTTCATCCATTGCGAGAAATGCGGCGTGGTCCCCGCGCCCAAGGACAGCCTGCCGATCACACTGCCCGAGGATGTCGATTTCCGGACTCCGGGCAATCCGCTGTTGCGCCATCCCACTTGGAAACATGTCGATTGCCCCAAATGCGGAGGGAAGGCAGAACGCGAGACCGACACGCTCGACACTTTCGTCGACAGTTCGTGGTATTTCCTGCGCTTCGCCAGCCAGCCTGCCGACAAGCCGTTCGACAGGGACGAAATCGCCAAGTGGCTGCCGGTCGAACAGTATATCGGCGGGATCGAACACGCGATCCTGCACCTGCTCTACGCCCGGTTCTGGACCCGCGCACTGGCGCATATGGGCCAGATCGACGTGACCGAACCCTTCGCCTCGCTGTTCACGCAGGGCATGGTCACGCATGAGACCTACAGCCGCAAGGACGGGAGCAAGACGCTCTACTTCGCGCCGGACGAGATCAGCCGCGAAGCCGAACGCGCGCTGCTCAAGGCAGATGGCGGCGCGGTCGAGATCGGCCGCGTCATCAAGATGTCGAAGTCGAAGAAGAACGTGGTCGATCCAGATACGATCGTCGACACCTATGGCGCCGACGCAGTGCGCTGGTTCATGCTGTCCGACAGCCCGCCCGAACGCGACCTGCCGTGGTCCGAAGCGGGGATCGAGGGTTGCTCGCGCTTCGTCCACCGCCTGTGGCGCCTGTTCGCTGCCTATGACGCCGGGGCGGAAGGCGAGGACAAGGCGCTGCTGCGCAAGATGCACCAGACGGTCGCTGCGGTGGCCGAGGACATCGAATCGCTGGGTTTCAATAAGGCGGTGGCGCGGATCTACGAACTGACCGGCGCGGTCGAAAAGGCGCAGCCTTCGGCCAGCCGGTCGGCCGCGATCCGCACGCTGGTGCAACTGGTCGCGCCGATGATGCCGCATCTGGCCGAGGAAGCCTGGGCGTCGCTGGGCGCCGATGGCCTGGTGGCCGATGCCGCCTGGCCCGCAGTCGATCCCGCGCTGCTGGTCGAGGACGAAGTGACCATCGCGGTCCAGCACAAGGGCAAGCTGCGCGACACGCTGACCGCGCCCAAGGGCGCGTCGAAGGCAGATCTCGAGGCAATGGCGCTGGCGTCGGAAAAGGTGCAGCGTTCGCTCGACGGGGCGGAAATCCGCAAGGTCATTGTGGTGCCCGACAGATTGGTGAATATCGTCACTTGATGCGCATCGTTTTCGTCTGCCTCGCCCTCTGCACGCTCTCGGCCTGCGGTCTGTCGCCCATGTATGCTGGTGGCGGCAGCGGCGCGGTCGCGCAATCCATGGCCGCGATCGAGGTCGCGCCGATCGAAGGGCGGGCCGGCTGGCTGGTCCGCAGCGCGCTCGAGGAACGCTTCGGCGCAGCAGGCATGGTCAGCCCGCAATACCGGATCGATGTCCGGCTCGACGACCAGCTCGAAGGGCTCGCCGTGCTGCGCGACGATACGATCAGCCGCGAACGGCGGACGCTGCGGGCGCGCTATCAGCTGATCGACCTCGCCACTGGCGAAATCCTGCTCGACGCGACCGATGGCTCGGATGCCGGGATCGACGTGGTGTCGAGCGAATATGCGGTTATTGCCGCTGAACAGACCGCGCTGCAGAACCTGTCGCAGGATCTTGCGCAGCGGATGGTGACGCGGATCGCGCTGGCCTTGCGGCGGCAGGGCGACGCGGCACAGTGAAGCTCAGCAACCGCGATTTCGCGGCCAAGGGACGCAGCGCCGCCCAGGGCTGCGGCATTTTCTTTTTCTGCGGGCAGGACGAAGCAGGTGCCAGTGCGGCCGCCAACGACCTCGTGACCTGGCTGCCCGAACCGGGCGAACGCGTCGAAATGTCGGGTGCCGAGCTGCGCAGCGATCCCGCGCGGCTGGGCGACGAGGCACGGACCAATTCGCTGTTCGGCGACCAGCGGCATATCTGGGTGCGGGCCAATGGCGACGAAGCGCATGAAGCGCTCAAGGTGCTGGTTGAAACCAGCGAAGCGGGCGGCGGCGAGGCCTGCCCGGTCATCGTGGTCGCCACCTCGGCCACCGACAAGTCGCGCTCCGCCAAGCTCCTCGAAAAGCGCAAGGATGCGCTGGTGGCGATGTTCTATCCACCCGACCTGCAATCGGTCACCCGTAGCGTGCGCGGCCTTGCCGACGGGGCGGGGGTGCGCCTGGGCGGCGACCTGGCCGAACGGATTGCACGCGCGGCCAATCTCGACGTGCGGCTGGCGAAAAGCGAGGTGGAGAAACTCGCGCTCTATCTCGATGCCAGTGCGCAAAGCCCGCAGAGCGCGACCGCGGAAGATATCGACGCGATCGGCGCGGCGAGCGAGGACGATGGCTTCACCCCGCTGGTCAATGCGGTGATGGGCGGCCAAGCGGCCAAGGTGGGCACCGAACTGGCGCGGATGAAGCAGCTCGGGCTCAACCCTGTCGGCGTGCTTCTGGCATTCGAACGCCGGGCGGCGCAGCTCGCGCGCATCGCCGCCGCGCTGGGCCCGCGGTCTTTCGGCGATCTCGACCGCGGTGAGGAAGCGCGGCTGGGGATCTTCTTCAAGGAAAAGCGCGACATCGGCCAGCAGCTGGCGCTGTGGCGGCACGGCGACAAGCTGGGCCGGCTGACCCAGCGGCTGGTGGCGCTGCACCGTGAATTGCTGACCAACAGCCAGGCTGCCGAATTGCTGCTGGCTCAGGGTCTCGCCGATATCGCCCGCGTTGCCGGGGCACGGGCGCGCTAGGCGCGGCGCAGGGGACTCAGTTCTCGGGGACCGAGAAGCTGCCGGTCACGCGGCCGCCCGATTGCCCTTCCCCGGTGACCGAGGACGAGCCGCTGGCGCGGCCGTCGACGCTTGACACGCCGGAGGCCAGATCGATCACCAGCCGTCCCCCGTTGAGCGTATCGCCCCCGCGGTTGAGCCGGACATTGCCGGCCATGGTGATGATCCGGCGGTTGAAGTCGTAGACCGCGGTATCGCCGCGCGCGCGCTCGTTGCCGCGCGATACGGTCACCCCGCCGGTCGCCATGATCCGCTGGATGCTGAGGCTGCCGGCGTCCGAGTAGCTGACGATCGTGCGCGCTGCGGACAAGCCGAGCCCGGCCTGCGTGATCTGGACATTGCCCGACAGGACGACGCGGTTTTCCCGGTCCTGCAATTCGATCCGGTCGGCGGCATAGGAAACCGGCGCGTTCGAATTGTGCGAGGCGATTGCCTGCGCCGACAGCTGGATGCCGGCGAAACCTGCGGCGGTGACGGCAAACGATCCGATGCCCCAGCGGGCGATGGTGGAGAGCAGGGGCTTCATCAGGGCATCCTCAGCTTGCCGGGCTCCATGCGCAGCCGCGCATTGCCCGTCAGGGTAACGGTGCGCGCCGACAGATCGGCGGTCAAGCGATCGGCGCTGAACGTCCCGGCGGGAATCGCGCCTTCGACGCCCCCCGCACCGACGAGTTGCTTGGTTTCGAGATCGACCGAGACATCGCGCGCCATCATGCGGTAGCCATCCGCCGCGATCATCCGCATCGGTCCGGTCACCGCCACGGTGTCTTCGTCGATATCGTAGAGCCCGGCCTGCGCGCTCAGGCGCGCGGGACCTTCCTCGAGCAGCAACCGCGCGACGAGATCGTTCATCCTGACGATGCCCTCCGCGCTCGAGCGCTGGACCGCTTCGCCGGCAGTCAGCGAAAAGGGCCGGCCCTGGTTGTCGGCGCCGCGGTAGAGCGCGTTATCGACGCGCAGCCGGTCCTCGATCACCGCGACCTTGTTCCGGTCGAGCAGGAAGCTGATCTCGCCGCGCGGGCTGAGCGGGGTGATCACCATCAGCGCGGCGAGCACGCCGACGCCCATCGGCAAGACGCGGGCGAGCACGGCGACCAGCCGGTCGTGCGAGCCGCCGGGCTCGGCCCAGAGGCGGCGTTCGCCGCGGCGCTCCTTCGCCTCCTGGGTTTCGATCCTGCGCTGCCGCAATGCCATGTGTCCCGCCTACCCGCGTGATCCTTACATGTGGCTGAAAATATCGTGATCCGCCCAGCCGGCGACATCGAGCCGCGCGCGGGTGGGCAGGAAATCGAAACAGGCCTGCGCCATTTCGGTGCGGCCTTCGCGCGCCAGCCGGCGGTCCAGCTCTTCCTTCATGCGGTGCAGGTAGCGCACGTCGCTCGCGGCATAGTCGCGCTGCGCGTCGTTGAGGTCGGGGCCGCCCCAGTCGCTCGACTGCTGCGCCTTGGAAATGCTTTCGCCGAGGAGTTCCTCGACCAGCATCTTGAGCCCGTGGCGGTCGGTATAGGTGCGGACCAGCTTGCTGGCGATTTTGGTGCAATAGCAGGGCGTCGCTTCCACCCCGAGGTAATATTCGATCGCGGCGAGGTCGAAGCGCGCGAAATGGAACAGCTTCAGCCGTGCGGGATCGGCCAGCACCGCCTTGAGATTGGGCGCGTCGTAATCGCTGTCGGGCGCAAAGCGGACAAGGTGCTCGTCGCCCTTGCCGTCGCTGATCTGGACGACGCACAGCCGGTCGCGGATCGTGACGAGACCCATGGTTTCGGTATCGACGGCCACGGGGCCATCGGCGAGGACGCCTGCGGGGAGGTCTTCTTCGTGGAAATGCACTGCCATGGCCGAGGCCTTAGGCGCATCGGGGATTGCTGGGAAGGGGGTGCTGGCGCGCGCCTGCGCAGCGGCCTACTCCTGCTGCCATGGCAAGCGATGCGATCCCCGAAAGCTGGCGGCCCGTACTCGAACCCGCGCTCGCGGCGCCCGAGGTCCGGCGGCTGGGCGGTTTCCTGGTGGCCGAGGAAGCTGCGGGCAAGCCGGTCTATCCGCCGCAGGGGTGCCGGCTGAAGGCGCTCGAGCTCACCCCGCTCGACAGCGTCAAGGTGGTGATCCTGGGGCAGGACCCCTACCACGGGCCGGGGCAGGCGATGGGGCTGTCCTTTGCGGTTCCCGAAGGCGTGAAGGTCCCGCCGAGCCTGGCGAACATCTATAAGGAGCTGGAAGCCGACCTGGGCATCGCGCGCCCCGCGCATGGCGATCTGAGCGCCTGGGCGCGCCGCGGCGTGCTGCTACTTAACAATACGCTGACGGTCGAAGGCGGCAAGGCCGCCAGCCATGCCGGGCGCGGCTGGGAAACGGTCACCGACGCCTGCGTCGCTGCAGTGGCGGCGCGCGCGGAGCCCAGCGTGTTCATCCTCTGGGGCAGCCATGCGCAGGCCAAGGCGAAACGCATCGAAGGACTGCGTGCCGGGCAGCACTGCGTGATCGAAAGCCCGCATCCCAGCCCGCTCTCGGCCTATCGCGGGTTCTTCGGTTCGCGCCCCTTCAGCCGCGCGAACGCATTCCTGAAAGAGCATGGCCGCGCCTCGGTCGACTGGCAGGTCTAGCTGCCCCAAGAGGGAGCCGCTTGCCATGGGCCGGCGCGTATAGGACAGTCGGGCTCCACTCTGGGAGTACGAGCGATGAAGGCGGTTTTCCGGGCAGGCGCGGCACTCGCGGCTTTGGGCATGGCGGTTCCGGGCGCCGCAGGTGCGCAGGATGCCCCGCCGGTCGGCGCGGAGGCGCTCGATCCGGCGAAGGCCGCCGCCCTGGGTGAGGCGATGCGCGCTGCCGAACTGTGGATCGACGGGCAGCGGCGGTATCGCAGGATTCCCGCAATGTCGGCCGCGCTGGTGCGGGGCGATGCAACCGTCTGGGCGAAGGGCTTCGGCACCACCGACCGCGCGGGCCGGATCCCGGCGACGCCCGATACGATCTATTCGATCTGTTCGATTTCCAAGCTGTTCACCGCCGTTGCGCTGATGCAGCAGTGGGAACGCGGCACGGTCGCTCTCGACGCGCCGATCGAACGCTATCTTCCCTGGGCTCGGCTGGCCGACGACCCGCGGGACAGCGTGCCGATCACGCTGCGCGGCCTGCTGACGCATTCGGCCGGCCTGCCGCGCGAAGCCGACTTCCCCTATTGGACCGGGCCCGACTTCGCCTTCCCTTCCCAAGCGCAGGTCCGCGCGGCGATTCGGGAGCAGACGCCGCTCTATCCCGCATCGACCACCTGGCAATATTCGAACCTCGGACTCACGCTGGTGGGCGAAACCGTCGAGGCGGTCAGCGGCACGCCCTATGCCGAATATGTCGACGCCAATATCCTCGGCCCGCTGGGACTGGACGATACGCGTGCCGGCATTCCTGCGCAGCTCTATGGCCAGCAGATGGCCGTCGGCTGGGGCGCGCTCGAAGCCGACGGCACGCGGCCCGAGGTCGGCCTGTTCGATCCGGCGGGGATCACGCCTGCGGCGGGCTTCACCGCCAGCGTGGCCGATCTCGCCAAATTCGCCAGCTGGACCTTCCGATTGGCGAGCAGCGGCGAGGAAGAGGTGCTGCGCCCCTCGACCCTGCGCGAGATGCAGCGCGTCCATTATATCTCGCCCGATTGGGAAACGAGCTGGGGCCTCGGCTTCTCCGTCCGGCAGGAAGGCGGCACCACGGTCGTTGGCCATGGCGGCGCGTGCCCGGGTTATCGCAGCGTGCTGATGCTGGCGCCGTCGGAAGGCATGGGCGTGGCCGTGGCGATGAATGCGATGGATGATCCCGGCGGCATCGCCCGCGGGATTGCCGCGCTGGTCAAGGCCCGGGGCGAAGCGGCGCCGTTCGACCCCGTCGCGGGGGTCGATCTGGCAGATTATGCCGGCGTGTATAGCGGCCAGCCGTGGGATTCGGATTTCATGCTGATTCCCTGGGCCGGCGGGCTGACCTGGCTCGATCCCGATGCGGTCGAGCCTGCCCGCGCGCTGTGGCGCCTGAAACCGCTGGGCGGTGACCGCTTCCGCGTGGTGACCGACAAGGGGGCCGAACGCGAGGCGGTGACTTTCGAACGCGATGCAGCCGGGCAGGTCCGCGCGATCCGCCGGCACGCGAACCTTTCCCCCCGGCTGCGCGGCCTCTAGCTCAGAAGATCGAATAGCCGCCGTCGATCACCACCGAATCGCCGGTGTGGAACTTGCTCGCATCGCTGGCGAAATACACGGCCATGCCGGCGAAATCCTCGCCCTCGCCCCAGCGCCGCATCGGCACGCGGCCAATCGCCTTGTCGTTGAACGCATCCCAGTTCTGCAACCGCTCGGTCATTTCGGTGGCGATCCAGCCGGGCAGGATCGCATTGGCGCGGATGCCGTGGCGCGCCAGTTCGACTGCGGTACCGCGGACCATCGCCAGTACGCCTGCCTTGGTCGCGGCATAGGCCTGGTTCTGCGGCGCGCCATGGATCGCCGACACGCTTGATGTGACCAGCAGCGATCCGCCCTTGTCGCCTTGCTCGGCGCGCGCGACCATGTGCCTAGCCGCTTCGCGAAAGGTCCAGAACACCGCATCGAGATTGACCGCGGTGACCTTGCGCCACTGCTCGGTCGTCTGTTCGGTCAGCGGTGCGCCGCCGCCCACGCCGGCATTGGCGATGCAGCTGTCGATCCGGCCTAGGCGCGACAGGCTTTCGGCCATCGCATCGACCACCGCCTGTTCATCGGCAACATCGACCTCCAGCGCCTCCACGCGCGTACCATGTGCTTTGAGCCGTTCGAGCGCGGCGGCGTTCTTGTCCGCATTGCGCCCCCAGATCGCGACGTCGGCGCCCGCTGCCGCAAGCCCTTCGGCCATGCCCAGGCCGATACCGCCATTGCCGCCGGTGACCACTGCTGCCTTGCCGGTCAGGTCGAAGGGTTTGAAAGCCATATTCGCGTCTCCTCTCGCTCGGCGCACAGTGAAGGGCAGCGGGCGAAAGATTGCAAGATGCAACTTGTTCGCTAGGCTGGCAGGATGACCGACCTCATCCTGACCGAGATCGCCGACGGCATCGCCACCGTCACGCTCAACCGCCCCGAAGCGATGAATGCCCTGTCGAAAGCGCTGCGCCATCGTCTCTACGAGGTGATGACCGCGCTGGATGCCGATGACGGTGTGCGGGCAGTGATCCTCACCGGCGCGGGGACGCGGGCGTTTACTGCCGGGCTCGATCTCAAGGAACTGGGATCGCAGGAAGGCGCATTGGGCGCAGCCAATGCCGAGGGGGCGGACGAAAACCCGGTCAAGGCGATCGAAAGCTGCCGCAAGCCGGTGATCGGCGCGATCAATGGCGTGGCGATCACCGGTGGGTTCGAAGTCGCGCTCGCCTGCGACGTGCTGATTGCCAGCAGCAACGCGCGCTTTGCCGATACGCATGCGCGCGTCGGCGTGGTGCCGGGCTGGGGGCTGTCGCAGAAACTCAGCCGGATGATCGGCATCAGTCGCGCCAAGGAGCTCAGCTTTACCGGCAATTTCCTCGATGCCGCCACGGCCGAACGCTGGGGGCTCGTCAACCGCGTGGTCGCGCCGGAGTCGCTGCTCGCGGAGGCGCGCCGCCTGGCCGCCGACATGGCAAGCGTCGACCCCGCCTTCCTTGCCGGATACAAGCGGCTGATCGACGAAGGCTATGCCGCCAGTTTCGGCGAGGGGCTGGCGATCGAACACCGGCAGTCCTCGGCCGCCAACAGCGCCGTGCGCCCCGCCGAGCTCGAAGCCCGCCGCGCCGCCATCCAGGCGCGCGGCCGCACGCAGGGATAGCCGCGCGAAGCCGCTACCCCGCGATTGGTTAGCGCGGCAGTTCGGTTGCGCCCATCAGGGCGAGGTCGACGGCGCGGGCGCATTGCCGGCCTTCGCGGATCGCCCATACCACCAGGCTCTGCCCGCGCCGCATGTCGCCGCAGGAGAACACATTGGCTTCGCTGGTGAGATACCAGTCGGTGTCCGCCGCGACATTGCCGCGCCCGTCCAGATCGACTCCCGCCCGGTCGAGCAGGCCACGCCGCTTGGGGCCGGTAAAGCCCATGGCGAGCAGGATCAGGTCGGCCTTGAGCGTGAACGTGCTGTCGGCCACTTCCTGCATGCGGCCGTCTTTCCATTCGACCCGCACGCATTCGAGCCCTGAAACGACGCCGTTTTCCTCGATCACGCGCTTGGTCAGCACCGCCCAGTCGCGGTCGACGCCTTCCTCGTGGCTCGACGAGGTGCGCAGCTTGAGCGGCCAGTCGGGCCAGGTCAGCGCCTTGTCTTCCTTTTCGGGCGGCTTGGGCATGATCTCGAGCTGGGTGACGCTGGCTGCGCCCTGCCGGTTGCTGGTGCCCACGCAGTCGCTGCCCGTGTCGCCGCCGCCGATCACGATGACATGCTTGCCGGTTGCGGTCAGGCTGCCACGCGGCGCGGCGCGGACTTCGTCGTCGCCCGCGTTGCGCTTGTTCTGCTGAGTCAGGAATTCCATTGCCAGCCGCACGCCGTCGAGTTCGGAACCCGGGATGTCGAGCATGCGGGCTTCTTCCGAACCGCCCGCGAGGACCACCGCGTCGAAATTCTCCTTCAGCGCCTGGAAGCTCACTTCGACCCCGACTTCGCTCGAAGTGCGGAACTGGACGCCTTCGGCCTCCATCTGCACCGCGCGGCGGTTGATCAGGTGCTTTTCCATCTTGAAGTCGGGAATGCCGTAGCGCAGCAATCCGCCGATCCGGTCGCTCTTCTCGAACACGGTGACTGCATGGCCCGCGCGGGCCAGCTGCTGTGCGCAGGCCAGGCCGGCAGGCCCGCTGCCGATCACCGCTACCGACTTGCCGGTGCGCTGTTCGGGCAGCTGCGGCTTGACCCAGCCTTCGTCGAAGCCGCGGTCGATGATCGCGCATTCGATGCTTTTGATCGTTACCGGCGAATCGACGATATTGAGCGTGCAGGCCGCTTCGCACGGGGCGGGGCAGACCCGGCCGGTAAACTCGGGGAAATTGTTGGTCGAATGGAGGACGTCGAGCGCGTTCTTCCAGTCGTCTTCATAGACGAGGTGGTTCCAGTCCGGGATGATGTTGTTCACCGGACAGCCGTTGTGGCAATAGGGAATGCCGCAGTTCATGCAGCGCGCCGCCTGCCGGCGCAGCTGCTCCTCGCTCAGCGGGACCACGAATTCCTTGTAATGCGTCAGCCGTTCTTCGGGATCGCGATAGGTGCGATCCTCGCGCTCGTATTCGAGAAAGCCGGTTTCCTTGCCCATGACCCTTACTCCGCCGCTTCCATCGCGGCCTGTTCGCGTTCGTCCTCGAGGGCCTTGAGCGCGCGCTGGTAGTCGCGCGGCATGACCTTGCGGAAATTGCCCAGTTCGGCGCTCCAATTGTCGAGCAGCTTCTTGGCCTTGGCCGAGCCGGTATGCAGGTGGTGGCGCTCGACCAGGATCTTGAGCCGTTCGGCATCGTGGTAGAGCGGATCGCCCATCCCGGCGTTCTCGACCGTGACGGGCCGCTGCTGCGGGGCACCCCAGCTCTTGTCGGCGCCTTCGCCATCGCCCGACCGGACATCGAGCACATCGACCTGCGCCGGGTTGCACAGATCCTCGAACCGTCGCTCGGGGTCGTAGACATAGGCGATCCCGCCGCTCATCCCGGCAGCGAAATTGCGCCCCGTGGCGCCCAGCACGCAGACGACGCCGCCCGTCATGTATTCGCAGCCATGGTCGCCCGTGCCCTCGACCACTGCGACCGCGCCCGAATTGCGCACTGCGAAGCGTTCGCCCGCGACACCTTCGAAATAGGCTTCGCCCGCGATCGCGCCGTAGAGCACGGTGTTGCCGACGATGATGTTGTCACCCGGTGCGCGCGGCGCCTCTTCGGGCTGGCGGACGATGATCCGTCCGCCCGACAGGCCCTTGCCGACATAGTCGTTGGCATCGCCCGTCAGGCTGATGGTGACGCCATGCGCGAGCCAGGCCCCGAAGCTCTGGCCGGCCACGCCGGTGAAGTCGATCCGGATCGTGTCCGCGGGAAGCCCGGCATGGCCGTGCGCCTCGGCGATCCGGCCCGACAGCATCGCGCCGACCGTGCGGTTCACATTGCGGATCGGGCGGGTGAGCTGCACGGCCTGCCCGCTTTCGATCGCGGGCTTGCAGGCTTCGATCAGTTCGACATCCAGCGCCGCCGCCAGGCCATGGTCCTGCCGCTCGGTCTGGAACAGCTCGCGCCCCTCCGCGAGCGGGACCGCGTGGAGCACGCGCTTGAGATCGACGCCGTGCGCCTTCCAGTGGCGTTCCACCCGGCGCATGTCGAGACGGTCGACGCGGCCGATCATTTCCTCGACCGTGCGGAAGCCCATCTCGGCCATGATCGCGCGCAATTCCTCGGCGACGAAGAAGAAGTAGTTGATGACGTGCTCGGGCGTGCCGGTGAAGCGCTTGCGCAGTTCGGGGTCCTGCGTGGCGACCCCGACCGGGCAGGTGTTGAGATGGCACTTGCGCATCATGATGCAGCCCGCCGCAATCAGCGGCGCGGTGGCGAAGCCGAACTCGTCCGCGCCGAGCAGCGCGCCGATCGCGACATCGCGCCCGGTCCGCAGCCCGCCGTCGACCTGCACCGCGATACGGCTGCGCAGATCGTTGAGCAGCAGCGTCTGCTGCGTCTCGGCGAGGCCGATTTCCCACGGGCTTCCGGCATGTGTCAGGCTGGTCAGCGGGCTGGCGCCCGTGCCGCCGTCATAGCCCGAAATGGTGACGTGGTCGGCCTTGGACTTCGACACGCCCGCGGCAACCGTGCCGACCCCCACTTCGGACACCAGCTTGACCGAAATGCGCGCTTCGGGCTGGACGTTCTTCAGGTCGTGGATCAGCTGCGCCAGATCCTCGATCGAATAGATGTCGTGATGCGGCGGGGGCGAGATCAGCCCGACGCCGGGCGTCGCATGGCGCACCGCGCCAATCCGCTTGTCGACCTTGTGGCCGGGCAGCTGGCCGCCTTCGCCGGGCTTCGCGCCTTGGGCCATCTTGATCTGGATATCGTCCGAATTGACGAGATATTCGGTGGTCACGCCGAAGCGGCCGCTGGCGACCTGCTTGATCCGGCTGCGCATCGAATCGCCATTGTCGAGCGGCAGGAACCGTTCGGGCTCCTCGCCGCCTTCGCCGGTATTCGAACGGCCACCGAGGCGGTTCATCGCGATCGCCAGCGTCGAATGCGCCTCGTGGCTGATCGAGCCGAAGCTCATCGCGCCGGTGCTGAACCGCTTGACGATCTCGGCGGCGGATTCGACCTCGTCGAGCGACAGCGGCTGTTCGGCCGGGGTCAGTTCCATCAGCCCGCGAATGGTCAGCAGGCGTTCGCTCTGTTCGTTGATCGAACGCGCGAATTCCTCGTAATTCTTCGCGTCGTTGCCGCGCACGGCATGCTGCAATTGCGCGACCGATTGCGGGGTCCAGGCGTGCGCTTCGCCGCGCAGGCGGTACTGGTAGATCCCGCCGACATCGAGCATGCCCTTGTATAGCGGATTGTCGCCATAGGCCTGCGCGTGGCGCTGCACCGCTTCCTCGGCTACCTCGGCGAGGCCGATGCCTTCGATGGTGGTCGCGGTGCCGGTGAAATAGGTATCGATGAACTCGGAATTGAGCCCGACGGCGTCGAAGATCTGGGCGCCGCAATAGGACTGGTAGGTCGAGATGCCCATCTTGGACATGACCTTGAGAATGCCCTTGCCGACTGCCTTCACGTAGTTCTGGCGCACGTCCGCGGGATCGCGGTCGGGGAAGCGCTTGGCGCGCAGGTCCTCAAGCGTCTCGAACGCGACATAGGGGTTGATCCCCTCGGCGCCGTAGCCCGCCAGCGCGCAGAAATGATGCACTTCGCGCGCTTCGCCGGTTTCGATGACGAGGCCGGTCTGCATCCGCAGGCCCTGGCGGACCAGCTGGTGATGCACGGCGGCCGTCGCCAGCAGCGCGGGCATGGGAATGCGGTCCGGGCCCTGGCCGCGGTCGGACAGGATGAGGATGTTGGCATCGCCCAGCACCGCTTCGGTCGCCGCCCAGCACATTTCCTTGAGCGCCATGGCAAGCCCTTCGGCCCCGGTGCTGGCGTCCCAGGTGATGTCGATGGTGGCGGTGCGGAATGCCCCGTCGAGCGCGACTTCGACCGATCGGATCTTGGCCAGGCCTTCATTGGTGAGGATCGGCTGGCTGACTTCGAGCCGCTTGTGCGTACCGGCATCGCGGCCCAGCAGGTTGGGCCGCGGACCGATCATCGACAGCAGGCTCATCACCAGTTCTTCGCGGATCGGATCGATCGGCGGATTGGTCACCTGGGCGAAGTTCTGCTTGAAGTAATCGTACAGCAGCCGGCTGCGGTCGGACAGCACCGCGATGGGGGTATCGGTGCCCATCGATCCGATCGGGTCTTCGCTGCCGCGGGCCATCGGCTCGAGGAAGCGGGACACGTCTTCTTGCGTGTAGCCGAACGCCTGCTGGCGTTCGAGCAGGCTGGTGGCCGTGGTCGGGATCTCGCTCAGATCGGGCTCGATATGGTCGAGGTCCTTGAGCTTGTACTGCGCCGCTTTGAGCCATTGCTCATAGGGCTGCGCATTGGCGAGCTCGGTCTTGAGCTCCTCGTCTTCGACGATGCGGCCCTGTTCGAGGTCGATCAGCAGCATGCGGCCCGGCTGAAGCCGCCATTTGCGCGTGATATCGGCATCGTCGAACGGCAGCACGCCGCTTTCCGACGCCAGCACGACGAGATCGTCCTTGGTGGTGCACCAGCGTGCCGGGCGCAGGCCGTTGCGGTCGAGACAGGCGCCGATCTGGCGCCCGTCGGTAAAGCACACCGCCGCCGGGCCGTCCCACGGCTCCATCAGCGCCGCGTGATATTCGTAGAATGCGCGGCGCGCCGGGTCCATCAGCGCGTTCTTCGCCCAGGCTTCGGGCATCAGCATCATCATCGCATGCGCGAGGCTGTAACCGCCCGTCACGAGCAGTTCGAGCGCGTTGTCGAGGCAGGCGGTGTCCGACTGGCCATGCGGGATCAGCGGCCACATCTTGTCGAGGTCCGAGCCGAGCAGCTCGCTTTCCATCGTCCGGCGGCGCGCTTCCATCCAGTTCACATTGCCGCGAACCGTGTTGATTTCCCCGTTGTGCGCCATGAAGCGATAGGGGTGCGCCAGCCGCCAGCTGGGGAAGGTGTTGGTGCTGAAACGCTGGTGGACGAGGCCGAGCGCCGATACGCAATCGGGATCGCGCAGGTCGTCGTAGAAGCTGCCCACCTGGTTCGCCAGCAGCAGCCCCTTGTAGACTACGGTGCGGCTCGAGAAGCTCGGGATGTAGGCAGTGGTCAGGCCCGGAAGGTCGTATTTGCCCTCGAGCGCAGCCAGTGGATTGAGCGTCTGCTTGCGAATCACCACCAGCTTGCGTTCGAACGCGTCGCCGTCTGGGCAGTTTTCGCCGCGCGCAATGATGCACTGGCGGATGACGGGCATCGAATTGATCACGGCCTTGCCGAGACCGTCGAGCGTGGTGGGAACGTCGCGCCAGCCGACCACGCGCTGGCCTTCCTTCTCGGCGAACCGCTCGAGCTGTTTCTCGACGAAATCGCGCGCCTCGTCCTGCGCGGGGAGGAAGCACATCGCCACCGCATAATCGCCTGCCTGCGGCAGGTAATGGCCGTGCTCGTCCGCCCATTTGCGGAACAGCGGGTCGGGTACCTGCAGCAGGATCCCAGCGCCGTCACCCAGCAGCGGATCGGCGCCCACCGCCCCGCGGTGGTCGAGATTGGCGAGGATTTCGAGCGCCTGGGTAACGATATCATGGCTCTTCGCGCCCTTGATATGCGCGACCATGCCGACGCCGCAGGCGTCGTGTTCGTTACGCGGATCGTAAAGACCCGTGGCGGCTTGGGGCGGCGTGCGTCCCATGGGCGAAGCGTCCTTCTTCGGGCCCGCCGACCGGCCTCGCAGCGATGGCGGGGCGGCCGGGAGCATGGTCTGGCAGTGCCGCTGGCGACACCTGCAAAATTGCGTGAAGGAGCTTCATGCCGACAGCATCGAAATTTTGCAACTGCGAGACGCGTAGCAAAATTTCAGCCGTCGCAAGAATTACGCTGTATTGCGCGATTCCGTAACGGAAGGCCCCGGGTCAGCCCGTAGGGTTCAGTCGGGCTTCCCGATCCGGGTAAGCTTGTCGAGCGCGCGGCGCAGTTCGGCCTGCGGATCCTCTTGCTCCGGTTCGCCTTGAGCCACGTGGTGCTGTCCAGCTTCGCGCCCGGTTTCGCGCTGGAGGAATGCAACCACCGTATCGGCCGGCGCCCCGGCATCCTCATCGCCGGCCTTGCAGGCTGCCAGCGCGTCACCCAAGCGCTGGGTCAGTTCCTCGAGCGAGAGTTCGCTGAGCGAGGCCGGGGGGATCGATGGGTCAGCCAATTGCCAATCGCCTTCTCCGGCCATCCCGAAACCAGTTTCATCCGTCGCTTGGCGGGCGATGGGATAGTGATCCTCCTCCTCCGGGTCGGCAGGCGCGGTGATCGAAGGTTCGGACGCGGAGGGCGGCAACTCGACCGGTTCTTCCGGATGGTCCAGCGGATCGTGTTCCGTCACGGTCCAGGCGTCATCGACGCGGTCGCCTGATAGCGGGTCGGCCCATAACTCGGTGGAGAACGGGTCTTGACCAGCCGGTTCGATATTCTCGAATTCGGCGTCCTGCGGCGCCGTTTCGACAGGATCGATCGCGAGCGGCGGAATGGCAGTGGGATCGCGGAAGGGAGCAATGCCTTCCTCGGCCAGATCCTCGCGCGGGTTGAACAGCCGCCGCGGCGCAGGTGCCGCTGCCGGCTCGGGCGGCGCGTGCGGGACGGGTGCGGCAGGCTCATCCACATCGCCCAGCCAGATCTTCGTTTCGGGCTCGGATTCGCTCGGGGCGTCTTCGACGGGATCATCTTCGCCATAGCTTGCATCAGTGAGCGCGGCGACGCGCCCCGCGATCGCCAGACCGAGAAGCAGGCCGAGCAAGGCAGCGAGGGCCGATAGCGCCATCCGCAAGAGAGCGGGATCGGTCAGCACCGTGTCGAGCGCCAGCCGTTCGCCCAGTGACAGATGCACGGCAGGCGGCATGACGAAGAGGCCGAGACCCAGCAACAGCGCGAACCACGCGCCTACCGCCCATTTGAAAGCGGGGTGATTGCTGATCGGGGCAGGGTGATTCGCTGCGCTCATGGGATCCCGTTATAGACTAGGCAGGCGCTTATGCGGCTGCGGAAGAATCGGTTGCTAGCAGCTTTTGGTAAATATGCTGATAACCTTCGATATTCCGCGCCCAGTCGTGGTGGCGGGCAACATGCTCCCGCCCCGCGCGGCGCATGTCGGGCCACTTGTCGCGGGAATCGATGAACGCGGCCAGCGCGCCCGCGATCGCGGGCGGATCGCCGGGCGGGAACAACAGACCGGTGGTTCCAGCTTCGATCAGTTCGCGGTGGCCCCCGACATCGCTGGCCGCGACGATACGCTGCTGCGCCATCGCCTCGAGCGGTTTGAGCGGGGTGACCAGATCGGTCAGCCGAGAGCGTTTGCGCGGATAGGCGAGCACGTCGATCAGCGAATAATAGCGTTCGACCTCGGTATGCGGCACGCGTCCGGTGAAGACGATCGCGCCGGTCGCAGTCGAGGCCGCGGCCTGCGCGCGCAGCGCCGCATCCATCGGTCCGCCGCCCACCAGCAGCAGCTGGGCACCGGGGTGCCGCTCGCGCAGCGCGGGCAGCGCGGCGATCAGGTCATCGAGCCCCTCGTAATCGTAGAAGCTGCCGATAAAGCCGATCACCGGGCCTTCGCCGATACCGATTTCGCGCGCCAGCGCATCGTCGCGCGGGACGGGTTCGCCGAACAGCGACAGGTCGACACCGTTGGGCGACAGGGCGATCTTGCCTGCATCATGACCGCGCCCGACCAAATCGGCACGCAGCCCTTCGCAGATCGTGAACACGGCTTCGGCCCCCGCGACCACGCGGTTTTCGAGCGCACGCGTGAGGCGGTACTTGAGCGATCCTTCGCGGCCCATGCCATTGCCGACCGCGGCATCCTCCCAGAAAGCGCGGATTTCATAGACCAGTGGCAGGCCTAGCCGCCGCGCCGCGCGCAGGCCGGCCATTCCGCACAGCGCGGGCGAATGGGCATGCAGGATATCCGGCTGCCAGTCGTGGGCGACGCGTTCGATCTGCTTGCGCAAGGTCTCGATCTCGCGCCATTCGCGCAGGCCAGGTGGCCCCCCCGGCACAGGTGCAGCCGGCAAGCGTTCGAAAGTCAGTCCGTCGATCGTTTCCCGGGGCGGACCTTCGGCCGAATGCCGCGCGCCGGTAATCGCGCGCACCTCCACCCCCGCTTTCTGCAGGCTGGTGAGGATCGCACGCGTGCGGAACGTATAGCCCGATTGCAGCGGCAGCGAATGGTCGAGGATGTGAAGCACGCGGGTCATCGCGGGCTGATGTGTCACATTACGCTTAACGGCGCGTCAACTGCGATGCATTAGGAGCCGCTGCGGAGACCAAGCACTCGTGATCGACTATCTCGCCCTCGCACTGACGCATGCGCTGATCCTCATCGCGATCCTGCGCGTGTTCATGCGCGACGACCTCGACCGCGAGGATCGGCCGGGCGCGGAGCCGGAGGAGGCAAAACCGAGCCGGCGCGAGGCCCGCCGTGCGCGGCGCGCAGGCGGAAAGGCGCGCAATGCTTGACGCGGCGCTGTTCCTTTTCGTGATGACGCTGTTCGCGCTCGGCCTCAGGCGCCCCTTCGTCTGGGTGCTCGCCTATCTCTATATCGACATCCTGGCCCCGCAGAAGATCGGCTGGACGCTGACGCCGATGCTGCCGATTTCCTTCATCGCCTTCATGCTCGCCTTCGCAGGATGGGCACTGGTCGATGCGAAATCGCAGATCCGCTTCACCCTGCGGCAGGGCATTCTCATCGCCTTCCTGGGATGGTGCTTCCTCACGCTGCAATGGGCCGACTTCCCCGAGGATGCGGCCTACAAGTGGGAATGGGTCTGGCGCGCGATGGTGTTCGCCATCTTCCTGCCCTTCACGCTGGTCACGCGATTGCGGCTGGAACTCGCGCTGCTGGTCGTCACGCTCACCGCGGGGGCCATTATCATTTCCTCCGGTCTCAAGACCGCGCTTGGCGGCGGGGGCTATGGCAGCCTGTATTTCTTCGTGAACGACAATTCGAACATCTACGAAAGTTCGACGCTCGCGACGGTCGCGATCGGCCTGATCCCGATCATCTGGTGGTTCATGAACCACGGGCGGATCTTCCCGCCCGACTGGCGGGTCAAGCTGTTCGGCGGCGCGTTCATCTTTGCCTGCCTGCTGATCCCCGTCGGAACCGAAGCACGCACCGGGCTCGTCTGTATCGGCGTTCTCGCGCTGCTGCTGCTGCGCGACGTGAAGCGCCGGATTACCTTCATCGTCGGCGGCATTGCCCTCGTGCTGATGGCCGCGCCCTTCCTGCCGACCAGCTATTACGAACGCATGGGGCTGATCACCGGGCACGAACAGGACCAGTCGGCATCGACCCGCCTTGCGGTCTGGCAATGGACCTATGAATACGCGCTTGAGAACCCGCTTGGCGGCGGATTCGATTCCTACCGCGGCAACAAGTTCGAATATCGCCTGCCGCAGGTCAGCGAGAATGGCAGCACGACCACCGTCGAATACAAGGAGGTGGTCGACGAAGCCCGCGCCTTTCACTCGTCGATCTTCGAGGTGCTGGGTGAACAGGGGTGGATCGGCCTGTTCCTGTGGGTCTGGCTCCATGCCAGCGGGCTGTGGCAGATGGAAAAGCTGCGGCGGCGGTGGCGCGGGCGCGAGGGGGCAAGCTGGCAATCGCCATTGGCAAGCGCGCTACAGATGACGCAGGTCATCGCGCTGGTCGGGTCGCTGTTCCAGGGGATCGCCTACCAGCCGGTGATCCTGCTGATCATCGCCCTGCAATGCGGGCTGTGGACCTATCTCAAGCGCTGCGAGGAGGCGGTCGATGCGCCCCGCTCCACGCGGCGACGCGCTGCCCACCGTTCGGAGCCCCAACGCGCCACCAGCGCATCGAAGGCGGCCCGTTCGGCCCCGGCGAGCGAGGCGTAATCCGCACACCGCCGCGCGCGCGTGACGCAGGCTTCGCCGCTGTCGAGCCGCAGCGAAATCACGCCGAGCTCTTCATGCGCGAGACCGATCGCGGTCGGTTCGTCCAGCGGCCCGATGTGGAGGAAGGGCGCGGGCGGCGCGGCGGCGGGAACATCCGCGCCCAGAAGCCGCAGGATTATCGCGCGGTAGTCGCTTAGCGCCAGCGGCGCGCGTGCCGCGCCCAGCGGACGGTTGCTGGCGAGGAAAGTCGCATTCTGCCGGTCGTTGATGACATGGCCATGGCCGAGGAAGCCGTCCTCGAACAGGGCCTCGCCATGATCGCCGGTGACGATCAGCACGGTGTCCTGCCACACGCCCATCGTTTCCAGCTTCGCAATCAGCCGGCCCAGCGCGGCGTCGGTGTGCGCGACCGCGTTCCAGTAGGTCCGCTCCAGCGCCTCGCGATTGTCTTCGGCGATCTGGCCGCGTTCCAGCGGGGGGTTGGCGAAGCGGTGCGGGACGACGTCGTGGTGATAGGGGAAATGCGGCGTCTGGAAATTGAGGTAGACGAATTGCGGCGTCGCCCACGCTGCGGCATCGCCGAGCGCGGCGTCGAAGCGATCGAGCACGATGTTCTCGTCGACCAGCAGCGAGCCCTGCGCGGCGAAACTGAAGGCGCGCTGGCCCTTGAGCACTTCGGCATCGACGAAGCGGTCGGCCACCTCGCGCATTCCGACAGCTGCCGAAATACCGCCGAAATCCTCCGGTTGTCCCGAGAACACGCCGATCTCGTAACCGCTGGCATCGAGCTCGCGGAACAGGCTCGGCGATCCGGGCGGCACGACCAAGCTGCCCGCGAAGAGCGATTTGAGCGAGGCGGTGGTGAAACCGACATGGCTGTAGGCGGGCGCGAGGGCGCCGCCCTGCGCCGCCACGCGCGCGAGATTGGGGGCGACGGGTTTCCCGTCGATGCGCCTGCCCAGCACATCCGCGCGGGTGCTTTCGAAAACGACGATGACGAGATGCGGCTTCGCGCCGCCGATTGGCGTGGCGGGCAGGGGCTCGGCAACCGGGACCAGCGCAAGATCACCGCCGTAGCCATCCTCGTCGATCCCATTGCCGGGAATGTCGAGCGCGAGCGGATGGCGCCCGGCATCGAACGGGGCCGGATCGATGGTCCGCCCGGCAAGGCCGTAGCCATCGCCGTCGAAATCGCTCGCCAGTGCCAGCCCGTCGGCCAGCCCCTGCCAGGCGACGATCCGCTCCAGACCGCGCGGCGCATCGCCGCCGAGACGCGGCAACACGATTACCGCGCCGGCGAAGGCCAGCCACACGAGGGCGACTGTCTTCCAGCGCGGCCAGGGGGACGCCAGCGCCGGCTGTCTGCCGAGCCATTTGCGCAGCAGGTGTGCTGCCAGCCACCATGCCGCGAGGAAGAGCAGCAGCGCGCCCACACCGAGCATGATCTCGTTCTTGGCGAACAGCAGCGCATCGGCCGCGCTGCCACCGCCCAGCTGCTTTAGCAGCGCGAAGCTGACCGCATCGCTGAAATAGGAATGGAGCTGGTAACGCAGGCTGAGCACCAGCAGGCTGGTTCCGCCATAGAGCAACGCGAAATGCAGTACGGCGGACTGCGCCCCGGAAGATCGGGCCAGCCGGGCGGCCAGCTTCCAGGCGAGCAGGGCGACTGCGGTATGCGCCAACGTGAAGCCGATCAGGAACAGGGCCAGTACCCCGCCGGTGTCGACCGCGCTCGACTGGCCGAACCCGCCGGTGAACACGCCGTACTTGCGGTCGGCGACGATGAGCTCTGCGGCGGCGACGATGGCAGCGACCAGCGGGACGCCGAGCGCAGGCTTGAGCGCAGTGCCGAGGATACGGGCCAGCATGGTTTCTCCAGCATCGCGGGCACCGGTGCGCCGCCTGCCGGACCATACCGCCTGTACGAATCGGCTCAATACGTGCCGCCTCCTCCATCACCGGACATGGCGCTTCCCCATGCCGTAGCGGCACGTTCGGCGGTGTTGCGCGCATCCCGCACATGCGCCATGACTCGCGCCGCACGCGCGACCGGAGTCGCGCCAAACCATGATTTTCGAACAGAGGAGAGGCGTATGAGCCCGCAGGAACTGGCAGACAAGGTCGGCGAGAACATCGGCACGAGCGAATGGGTCGACATGAGCCAGGAGCGTATCAACCAGTTCGCCGATGCCACCGGCGATCACCAGTTTATCCATATCGACGAGGAAAAGGCCAAGATGACGCCGTTCGGCGGCACCATCGCGCATGGCTTCCTCACGCTGTCGATGATCCCCTATCTAAGCGCCAAATCGGACATGCCCAAGCTCGACGGCGTGAAGATGGGCGTGAACTACGGCGGCAACAAAACCCGCTTCATCTCGCCCGTCCGCAGCGGAAAGCGCATCCGCGGCCACTGGAAGCTGGTCGAAATGACCGAGAAGCGTCCCGGCCAGTGGCAGCAGACCTGCGAGATCACCATGGAGATCGAGGGCGAGGAAAAGCCCGCGCTGATCACCGAGTGGATCACCCAGATTTTCGTCTGATTTCCCCCTCCTCCCCGGCGAGGATCCAGACACAACCACAACCAAGGAAATACCCATGCGTGACGCAGTCATCGTCTCCACCGCCCGCACCGCCATCGGCCGTGCCTACAAGGGCGGGTTCAACGACACCAAGGGCCCGACGCTCGGCGCCTATTCGCTCAAGCCCGCGATCGAGCGTGCCGGCATCGACGCCGGCGAGGTCGACGACGTGCTGTGGGGCAGCGCGCTCCAGCAGGGTGCGCAGGCCGGCAACCTCGCCCGCCAGGTCGCGCTGCGCGCCGGTTGCCCGATCGGCACCAGCGGCATGACCATCGACCGCCAGTGTTCGAGCGGCCTGATGAGCATCGCCACCGCCGCCAAGCAGATCATCACCGACCGCATGGACGTGGTGGCCGCCGGTGGGCAGGAATCGATCAGCCTCGTGCAGACCAAGGAAATGCGCGTGATGCCCGATCCCGAGCTGGTTAACATGCACGGCGCGATCTACATGCCGATGCTGCAGACCGCCGAAACGGTCGCGCAGCGTTACGGCATCAGCCGCGAAGCGCAGGACGAATACGCGCTGCAGAGCCAGCAGCGTACCGCCGCCGCGCAGGAAGCCGGCAAGTTCGACGACGAAATCGTCTCGGTCAGCACCACGCACAAGGTGCAGGACAAGGAAACGGGCGAGATTTCGGACGTCGAAATCACCATCGACAAGGACGAGGGCAATCGCCCGCAGACCACGCTCGAAGGCCTCAACAGCCTCAAGCCGGTGATGGGCGAAGGCACCACGATCACTGCGGGCAACGCTTCGCAGCTGTCGGACGGTTCGTCGGCCAGCGTGCTCATGGAAGCCAAGGTCGCCGAACAGAAGGGCCTCGAGCCGCTCGGCCGCTATGTCGGCATGGCGGTCGCCGGGACCGAACCCGACGAAATGGGCATCGGCCCTGTCTTCGCGATTCCCAAGCTGCTCAAGCGCTTCGACCTCAGCGTCGACGACATCGGCATCTGGGAACTGAACGAAGCCTTCGCGGTGCAGGTGCTCTACTGCCGCGACAAGCTCGGCATCGATAACGCCAAGCTCAACGTCAACGGCGGCTCGATCTCGATCGGCCACCCCTATGGCATGACCGGCGCACGCTGCACCGGCCACGTGCTGCTCGAAGGCAAGCGCATGGGCGCGAAATACGGCGTCGTCACCATGTGCGTCGGCGGCGGCATGGGCGCAGCCGGCCTGTTCGAAATCTTCTAGGGTCAACCTAGCCTGGAACCGAGAAGGGCGGCCGGGGCAAAACCCCGCGCCGCCCTTCTTCTTGGCATGCTTGCTGGAACGGCTTCACCGCGGCTGACCGCGTGGGAGGCCGCCGACGCCTAGCCGTGTTCGGCGATGAACTCCTCGACCACGGGGGCGATCTTGTCACGCCAGCGGCTGCCGTTGAAAATGCCGTAATGGCCCGCGCCTTCGGCCATGTAATACCGCTTCTTGCCGGCATCGAGCTGCGGCGTCAGTTCGAGCGCGGCCCGCGTCTGCCCCAGGCCCGAGATATCGTCGCGTTCGCCCTCGATCGCCAGCAGCGCGGTCTGCGTGATGTCGCCCAGGTCGATGCGCTTGCCGCGATGCAGGAAAGTGCCGTTGGGCAGCGCATGGTCCTGGAACACCTCCTGCACCGTCTGCAGGTAGAACTCGGCGGTCATGTCGCACACGCTGCGGTATTCGTCGTAGAAATCCTTGGTCGCCTGCGCGCTTTCGTCGTCGCCGACGGTGAGGTGTTTGAACATCTCGTAATGGCTGATCATGTGATTGCCGAGGTTCATGCTCATGAACCCGGCCAGCTGCATGAAGCCGGGATAGACCCGCCGGCCCGCACCGCGATACTGCATCGGCACGGTGGCGATGACATTGTGGCGGAACCACTCGATCGGGCGGTCCATCGCCAGATCGTTGACGCTGGTCGGCGAACAGCGCGTGTCGATCGGCCCGCCCATCATGGTCAGCGTGCGCGGCGTGCACGAATGGCCATCGCGGTTCATGATCGCAGTGGCGGCAAAGACGGGCACCGAAGGCTGGCACACCGCCATCACATGCGCACCGCCGCCCTGTGCATCGGGGCCGATGTGTTCGAGATAGCCGATCACGTAATCGATGTAATCATCGAGATCGAAGGTCCCTTCGTGCAGCGGGACGGTCTTCGCATCGGCCCAGTCGGTGACATAGACGCGGTAGCCTTGCAGCATCCGTTCGACCGTGCCGCGCAGCAGCGTGGCGTAATGCCCGCTCATCGGCGCGACGACCAGCAGGCGCGGGGCGTCTTCGGGCAGGTCTTCGCGGTGGAACGCCTTCAGATCGCCGAAGGGCCGGTTGACCACAGTCGATTCGACGATCGCCACGGGCTTACCATCGACATCGATCGCCTCGAGGTTCCACGCCGGCTTGCCGTAGGATGCCGTCGCATGCGCGAAGACTTCCAGCGCGCTCGCCGCCACCGGGCCGATGTTCATATAGCCCATCGGGCCGACGTAATTGAACGGATTGGCCGGGTTGTTCAGCATTTCCACCCCGATCGAGGCGAAGGCGCTGGCCGAGTTGAGCCAGCTGCGCTGCAGTTCATAGGCGTGGTAGAGCAATAGATGTCCCCTGCGTACCCGGCATTGTATGGCTGTGTCGTGCGGGTGGAATATGGCAATCCTGCCGTTCGATCGATAATTGTGCAATGCACAATCGGTTTAAATGTGCCTGAGCATGTGCAGCACAGTGGATTTTAACCGCGCGGCGACGTAACTGCGTGCGCATGTCAGCCAAGGACCAGACGGAAACCGACGGCCGCGGCCGGTTCGCACGCAAGCGCGCCGCTGCGGATGCCCCGCGCCAGCGTTCGCTGGGTTCACTGCGCATGGTATGGCAGGCGGGCACGCGCTATCCCGGCCATGTCGCGCTCGCCATCCTCGCGCTGTTCATCACTGCGGCGGCGACGCTGGCGATCCCTGCGGGCTTCAAGATGGTGATCGACCGCGGCTTTGCCGAAGGGGCGACGCCCGAGGACATGGGCCGCTGGTTCCGCTATTTGCTGATGATCGTCGCCGTGCTTGCCGCGGGCACTGCAATGCGGTTCTATTTCGTCAGCTGGCTGGGCGAGCGCGTGGTCGCCGACATCCGCCTGCGGGTGCAGGACAACCTGCTGCGCCTGGCGCCGGGGTTCTATGAAGAGAACAGTCCCAAGGAAATTTCCAGCCGCATGACCAGCGACACCGCGCTGATCGAACAGGTGGTCGGCACCACTGTCTCGGTAGCGCTGCGCAATGCGCTGATGGCGATCGGGGGCACGGCCTATCTGTTCTGGCTGGTCCCCGGCCTGACCATGGGGCTGTTCCTGCTGATCCCCGCCATCGTTATCCCGATCACGCTGTTCGGGCGGCGCCTGCGCAAGGTCTCGCGCACCAGCCAGGACCGCGTCGCCGATATCGGGGCAATGGTCACCGAAGTGCTGTCGGCGATGAAGATCGTCCAGGGGTTCAACCAGGAAGAACGCGAACATGCGCGCTTCCGCGAGGCGGTCGAACGCACCTTCTCGGTCGCGCGGCGCCGGGTTATCATCCGCGCGGCGATGACCGCGATCGTGATCCTGCTGGTTTTCGGCGGCATCACCCTGCTGGTCTGGCGCGGCGCGCAGGCGGTCAGCGAAGGCGCAATCTCGGGCGGGACGATCGCCGCATTCGTGCTCACCGCAGGCCTCGTCGCAGGCGCGATCGGTGCGCTGACCGAAGTCTACGGCGACCTGCTGCGCGGCGCGGGCGCGGCGAGCAGGCTGTCCGAACTGCTCGAGGAAAGACCCTCGATCACCGCACCCGCACGGCCGCAGGCTCTGCCCGCGCCGCCGCGCGGTGGGCTGTCGTTCCGCAACGTCACCTTCCGCTATCCGACCCGGCTCGATGCGCCGGCGATCACCGATTTCAGCCTCGAGGTCGAACCGGGCGAAACCGTCGCCATCGTGGGGCCGTCGGGGGCGGGCAAGTCGACCATCTTCCAGCTGGCAGAACGCTTCTACGATCCGCAGGCAGGCTCGATCCGGCTCGACGGCATTCCGCTGACCAGCGCCGATCCCGCCGAAATCCGGCGGCGCATCGCCTATGTCCCGCAGGAAGGCGTCCTGTTCAGCGCCAATGCGCGCGACAATCTGCGCTATGGCAATTGGGATGCGAGCGAGGACGAGATCCGGGGCGCTGCGCAGGCGGCCAATGCTGCCGAATTCCTCGACAAGCTCCCGCAGGGGCTCGACACCTATCTCGGGGAAAGCGGCACGCAGCTGTCGGGCGGCCAGCGCCAGCGCATCGCCATTGCCCGCGCGCTGCTGCGCGATGCGCCGATCCTGCTTCTCGACGAGGCCACCAGCGCACTCGATGCCGAGAGCGAGCGGCTGGTGCAGGATGCGCTCGAACACCTGATGCGCGAGCGTACGACGCTGGTCATCGCCCACCGCCTGTCGACCGTCCGCGCTTCCGACCGCATCGTCGTGATGGAGGATGGCCGGATCGTCGAACAGGGTACGCACGACACGCTGTCGGCCAATGGCGGGCTCTACGCCCGGCTCGCTTCGCTCCAGTTCGGTCTGGAAAGCGCCTGACCGCTTGACTCGCGCAGTCCACTGCTCTTGGGGCGTCCCGCAATGAACGATTACATCACCGCGATCTTCCTCGGCATCGTCGAGGGGCTCACCGAATTCATCCCGGTTTCATCGACCGGTCACCTCATTCTCGCGACCGAACTTTCGGGCGCGGATCCCAACGAATGGGCGATGTTCAATGTGGTGATCCAGCTGGGCGCGATCCTGGCAGTGGTCTACCAATACTGGGGCACCTTCTGGTCGGCCGGGATCGGCGTGCTCAAGCGCGAACGCGAAGGGCTGATGTTCGCACGCAACATCCTGCTCGGCTTCCTGCCCAGTGCAGTGATCGGCTTCGCGCTCTACGAAAGCTTCGAGGCCATGCTCGGCAACCCGGGGATCGTGCCCTGGGCGCTGATTGCCGGCGGGGTGGCGATCATCGTGATCGAACGTGCGGCCAACCCCCGCGACGAAGGGCGCGGCGTGGCCGAACTGCCGCTTGCAAAGGTGCTCGGCGTCGGGTTCGCTCAATGTCTCGCCATGGTGCCCGGCGTGAGCCGTTCGGGCGCGACGATCATGGGGGCGCTGGCGATGGGCATCAATCGTAAGACGGCGGCCGAATTTTCGTTCTTCCTGGCGGTGCCGACGATGGTCGGTGCGACCACGCTCGAAGTCGCCACCAAATACGACGAGATGATGGCCGGCGCGACGCGGGTGGGCTGGGACCATATTGCGCTCGGCTTCGCGGTCAGCTTCATCGTCGCGCTGTTCGTGATCCGCGCCTTCGTCGCCTATGTCAGCCGCAGCGGCTTCACGCCCTTCGCCTGGTACCGGATCATCGCCGGTTCCGCCGCCCTGGCCTGGTTGACTTTCGCCTGACGAAGTGTGGCATGGATGCCACGGAGCGAGCGATCCGGGGTCTGCCGTAAGGAACCTTTGATCATTTGCGTGCTTGTCTCCGGTGAATGAAAGACAAAGGTACGCACCGATGGGTTTGTTGATTCTGGTTGTCGTAGGAGCCCTCCTGGGCTGGCTGGCAACGATTATTCTCAGGATCGAAGATGGCCGCAGCATCCTCGCCAATGCGCTCGTCGGCGTGCTCGGCTCGCTCGTGACCGGGCTGATCGCCGGCAACGGGGCGGTTTTCGGCACGGTCAGCGGCGTCGCGCTGCTGTGGGCAGTGCTCGGATCGGTCGTCGCGATCGGGGTGTTCAACCTCATCCGCCAGCGGGCCTATAACTGAATCCCGCTTCACATCGCCCGATCATCGGGTACAAACGCGGACGGAATGGATTGGCGTCTCGCATATGGTTGACGGCCCGGGCGTTCCCCGGGCCATTTCGTATCCGATACGGCAAACCTCCACCCCCGGCGTTCTTGCTTGACTGCCGGGAACCGAAGGAACAATAGTCCGTTCATCACATTCTTGCCGCATTTCGAAAACGCGGCTGGAACGACAAAAGGGGAATTTACATGAAGTTCAATAAAGCAACGCTCGTCGCTACCGCCGCCGCCATGAGCCTCGGCCTTGCCGCTTGCGACAGCGCAGCAGAAAACGAAGCCGAAGAAAACATCGAAGAGATGGAAGACGCTCGCGACAACCAGGTTGACGCCATGGAAGAAGCCGGTGAAATCACCGAAGACCAGGCCGACGTCATGGACGACCAGACCGACGCCATGGAAGAATCCATGGAAGAGCAGGCTGACGAAATCGACGAAATGTAAGCATCGTCGATCGTTATGCGATCATGCGGCCCCGGAGCGATCCGGGGCCGTTTTTCGTTCGGCGCTGCTTTTCGCCGGACCTTGCGGAGGTCAGACCGGGGCCGCGCCCGATCCGCGTCCGCCGCGCAGCGTGTATTCGAGCGAGCCGTGGTTCACCACATGGTCGACATCGATCACCGCGGTGTTGGCATAGGTGAACCCGGGCCCGAGGCTTTTGTAGAGCTGGTCGAAATCGCGCTCGACCGTCTGGCGGTAGAGGTCCTCGAAGCTCTCGATCACGAAATAGGTCGGCTGCAGATCGCTGATCACGTAGTCGGTGCGCATGACGCGGTCGACATTGAGCATGATGCGGTTGGGGCTCTTGGCCTCGGTGGCATAGACCACCTCGGTCGGGCCCGAGAGGATCCCCGCCCCATAGGCCTTGATCCCGTCAGCTTCCTGCAGCAGCCCGAATTCGACGGTGTACCAGTAGAGCGAACCGAGCGCCTTGAGCCGGTTGTAGCGCATCGCCTTCCAGCCCGCGCGGCCATATTCCTGCATGTAATCGGCATAGACCGGATCGGTCAGCATCGGGACGTGGCCGAACACGTCGTGGAACACGTCGGGTTCCTGGATGTAATCGAAGGTCTCGCGCGTGCGGATGAAATTGCCCGCGGGGAAGCGCCGGTTGGCCAGGTGCCAGAAAAACACGTGATCGGGGATCAGCATCGGCACGGGGACCACGCTCCACCCGGTGAGCGTATCGAGCTCTTCGGACAGGCGGCGGAATTCGGGCACCCCGCCGCGGCTGAGGTCGAGCTTGTCCAGCCCGGCCATGAACGCGCTGGCCGCGCGCCCCGGCAGCACCTTCATCTGCCGTTCGAACAGGTCGTTCCAGATCGCGTCGTCGTCGCTCGAATACTGGGTCTGTTCGGGCTCGAGCCAGTCGTCGCCCACGCGGTCCGGTTTCTTGAGCGGGGCGGTGAATACCTCTGCCGGAAGGTCCGGCAAACGGGTAAAATCCTGTTCGGTCTGTGCAAGTGTAGCCATATCGTCGCGGATGATACTATCATTGGCGGCCGCACACAAATGCCGAGGGCGTGATGAAATCGAGGGACTACAAGGCCGCGCTCGCACCGATGCGTGAGGAACTGGCAGCCATGGCGCGCTGGGCGCAAGCGACGGGGCAGCGCATCGTCGTCCTGTTCGAGGGGCGCGATACTGCGGGCAAGGGCGGCGCGATTCGCGCGGTGTCCGAAAAACTCAACCCGCGCCAGTGTCATATCGCCGCGCTCGCCAAGCCAACCGAGGCCGAACAGAGCCAGTGGTATTTCCAGCGTTATTTCCGGCACCTGCCGAGCGCGGGCGAAATCGTGCTGTTCGATCGCAGCTGGTACAATCGCGCGGGCGTCGAGAAGGTCATGGGCTATGCCGATGCGCCGCAGGTCGCACGGTTTCTCGAGCAGGCCCCGACCTTCGAGAAGATGCTGGTCGATGACGGCATCTTGCTGTTCAAATACTGGCTCGGTACCGATCAGGCACAGCAGGAGGAACGGCTGCGCGAACGGCTGGACGATCCGCTCAAACGCTGGAAGCTGTCCCCCGTCGACCTGGCGGCGCGCGAGAAATACGATGCCTATACCGAAGCGCGTGAGGCGATGCTGGCGGCGACGCATACCGAATGGGCGCCGTGGACACTGGTCGATTTCAACGACCAGAAGCGCGGCCGACTGACGCTGCTGCGCGACCTGCTCGACCGCCTGCCGGATACGCGTGTCGCACCGCCGCAGATCGACTTTCCGCCGCTGGGCCGCGAGCCCAAAGTCGAACGCTATACGGTGATCGAACCGATCGAGAGCTTCCCGAGCGACTAGGCGAGGCGGGCAGAGGCTTTTGTCACCTGCCGCCCGTCCCCTGCGAAAGCGGCGAGCTCGATGTCGTCGCCGGCCCCGCGCAGCACCAGATGCAGCGCTTCGCCGGCAATCGCGGGGCTGACCCCGCGGAAACCGAACTGCGCCAGCCGGTTCTCGCCAAAGCGTTCGGCGGCCAGTTGCAGCAGCAGGCTGGCGGTTAGCGGGCCGTGGACCACCAGGCCGCGATAACGCTCCTGCTCCAGCGCATAGGGCGCATCGTAATGGATGCGGTGGGTGTTGAAGGTCAGCGCCGAATAGCGGAACAGCAGCCGCGTATCGGGCACCAGCTGGCGGTGGAGGTCCCATGCCTGCGGGTCGAACACTTCGGGGGATGGTGCCGGCGGCGACAGGGGGGCATCGGGTGCCAGCGCCTCGAGATAGACCGCGCTCTGCCGCTCGCGCACGGCGAGTTTGCCGTCGGCGCTGGTCTCGTGGTCGATCTCGACGAAAACCATTTCGCCGCGGCTGCCCGACTTGGGCGTGATCGAGACGACGCGGCTGGTCCGCTCGATCGTCGCACCGATCGTCATGGAGGCGCGGAATTCGATATCGCTCGACGCCCACATCCGCCGCGGCAGCGGGATCGGGGGCAGGAAGCTCGCCGGGTCGTCCTCGCGCAGCGGATGCCCGTCGGGGCCCAGCCGCGCAGTCGGTGCTTCGGGCGTGCAGAGGCAGAAATGGATCCCCTGCGGCATGGCGGCAGAGGCGGGGGCGCCGCGATCGAAGGTCGCGTACCACCGCGCGGCGAGCGCCGGATCGAGCCGGTCTGCAGCGCGCTGCTCGCGCCCGATCCAGTCGGCCCAATCGGCCATCAGGCGGCGCGTTCGAACACGGCGGCCATTCCCTGGCCCCCGCCGATGCACATGGTCTCGAGTCCGTAGCGCACCTCGCGCCGCTGCATTTCATGCGCCATGTCGGCGAGGATGCGGATCCCCGTCGCGCCGATCGGGTGGCCCAGCGAAATGCCCGACCCGTTGACGTTGACCAGCTCGCGGCGGCTGTCGTCCTCGGCGAAACCCCAGCCCTTCAGCACGGCGAGCGCCTGCGGGGCGAAGGCCTCGTTGAGTTCGATCAGCCCGATATCGTCCCAGCCCATATTGGTCTTGGCGAACAGCCGTTCGACCGCGGGAACGGGGCCGATCCCCATCCGGCTGGGATCGCAGCCGGCCGCGCTCCACGAATGGAACCACAGGATCGGTTCGAGGCCCAGTTCCGCCACCTTGTCTTCTGCCACCACCAGGCAGGCGGCGGCGGCGTCGTTCTGCTGGCTGGCATTGCCCGCCGTCACGATCGCATCCGCATCGCGCTTGCCGTCGATCGGGCGCAGCTTGCCCAGCGTGTCCATGCTGGCATCCTCGCGGAAACCCTCGTCACGCGCGAAGACCACCGGATCGCCGCGCCGCTGCGGGATTTCCACCGGGACCAGCTGGTCGTCGAACCGGCCTTCGGCCCAGGCGCGGGCGGCGTTCTGGTGGCTGCGCACCGCGAATGCATCGGCGGCCTCGCGGCTGATGTCGTAATCCTTGGCGAGATTCTCCGCGGTCTCGATCATGCCGGTGATCACGCCGAAGCGTTCGATCGGCTGGCTCATCAACCGGCCGCGCGTCAGCCGGTCCCACAGCACCATGTCGCCCAGCCGTGCGCCGTGGCGCGCCTTGGTGGTGTAATGTTCGACATTGGACATGCTCTCGACCCCGCCCGCGAGCACGCAGTCGGCCACGCCGGTCTGCACCATCATCGCCGCAGTCGCGACCGCCTGCAGGCCCGAGCCGCAACGCCGGTCGAGCTGGAAGCCGGGCACTTCGATCGGATAGCCCGCCGCCAGCCAGCTCCAGCGCCCGATCGCCGGGGCCTCGCCGCTGCCATAGCCCTGGCTGAACACCACGTCGTCCACCCGCAGCGGGTCGATCCCGCTGCGTTCGACCAGCGCCTTGATGATCACTGCGCCGAGCGCGCCCGCCTCGAGCGGAGCGAGGCTGCCGAGGAACTTGCCGACCGGTGTACGCAGGGGCTTGCAGATGGCTACGCGGCGGAGTGTCGTCATGGCTTAATCCTTGTCGGAGAGGCGGGCGATATCGCGATCGACGAGCTTGCCGATCGCGCCCGAGGACAGGCCGAGCCGTTCGGCGAGCACTTCCTCGGTGTGCTGGCCCAGATAGGGCGCGGGTGCGGGCGCAGCGGCTTCGCGCGAAGGGATGTTCGCAAAGCTGCGCGTGGCCGGATATTCGAAGCCGCTGGGATTGGCGGGCGAAGCACCGAACAGCGGGTTGTCGGCCACCAGCGCGGCGTCGTTCGCCGCCTCGTGCATAGTGCGGTAGCGTTCGAAAGTGGTGCCATGCGCGGCGAGGCTGGCGGACAATTCGTCCCAGTCCATCCTGTCCGCGCGCTCCTGGAACAGCGCGAACAGGCGGTGCCGGTGTTCGAAGCGTGGCCGGTCGCCATCGGTGAAGCACACGCCCAGCTCGGCCTCGAGCGCGGCAATCGAGTCCGCGATCCCGAAGGCGGCGACGAGGCCGTCCCATTGCTTGGCCGTGAGTGCCGCGACCATGAAGCGCACCCCGTCGCGGCTGCGGAAGTCGCGCCCGAACGCACCCCAGATTGCATTGCCCAGCCGTTCGCGGTCGCCGCCGCGATAGAGCATCTCAGCCAATGCGCCGCTGTTGGCCATCGTACCGATCGCGACATCGCCCAGCGGCACGCGCAATTCGCTGCCCTCGCCCGTCGCATCGCGCTGGCGCAGCGCGGCGAGCAGCGCGAAGGCGCAATAGGCACCGGTGATGAAATCCCATGCGGGCAGCACCTGATTGACCGGGGGCGCATTGGCCATGTCCCAGTCTTCGGGCCCGCACATCAGCGGATAACCGCTTGCCGCATTAACGGTGAAATCCATCGCCTGGCGCCCATCGTGCCAGCCCATGATGCGCACGCTGACCAGTTCGGGCGCGCCTTCGGGCTGCTGCGCGGCGATGGCACCATGCCCGAGGAAGCTCTTTTCCGGCAGGTTGGTGATGAGATTGCCCGTATTGGCCGACAGCGCGACCAGCAGTTCGCGCCCCTCGCCGCTGCGCAGGTCGAGCGCGACCGATTTCTTCGCCCGGTTGAGGTTTTCCCAGCTCAGGCTGCGGCCCTGCTCGGTCAGCATGTAGCGGTCGTAATCGAGCCCGCCTTCCTTGTGATCGACGCGGATCACTTCGGCACCCAGCTGCGCGCAATAGAGGCCGGCGGTGGGCGAGGCGACGAAGCTCGAGGCCTCGATAATGCTCAGTCCGTCGAGAAGCTGGTACACGCTCAGATCCCCGCCGCGTAATCGCGCAGCATGTGCTTGGCGATCTGCAGCTGGAGGATCTGCGTGGTGCCTTCATAGATGCGGTAGATGCGCGCATCGCGGAAGAAGCGTTCGGCATCGTATTCGGCCAGATAGCCCGCGCCGCCGTAGATCTGCACCACCCGGTCGACCACGCGGCCGCACATTTCGGAGGCGAACACCTTGAAGGCGGCGGCGTGCTTGACGGTGTTCTCGCCGCGATCGACCCGCGCGGTGACATCGGCCATCATCGCCTCGGCAGCGTAGATTTCGGTCCAGCTTTCGCTGAGCATTTGCTGGATCAGCTGGAAGTTGGCAATCGGTTCGCCAAAGGCCTGCCGCTCATTGGCGTATTTGAGCGCCGAATCGAGCGCACGGCGCGCATAGCCGGTGCTGGCTGCGCCGACCGAGATACGGCCATTGTCGAGGCTCATCATGGCGAAGCGGAAGCCCTGGCCGGTCTGTTCGCCCAGCAGCGCGTCGCCGGGGACGTGCACGTCGTCGAGCATGATGTCGGAGATATGGCTACCAGCCTGGCCCATCTTCTTGTCGGGGCTGCTGGTCGATACGCCGGGCGTGTCCATCGGCACGATGAAAGCGCTGACATGCGCGTTCTTGGGCTGCGCGTCCTTCTCGGTGCGGGCCATGATCAGCCCGACATCGGCATGCGGGGCATTGGTGATGTAGCGCTTGGTCCCGTTGAGGATCCAGCCGTTGCCTTCGGGATCGGGCCGCGCGGTGGTCGCCATGGCGGCGCTGTCGCTGCCCGAACCGGGTTCAGTTAAGCCGAAGCAGGCGATCGCACCCTCGGCGATCCTGGGCCACCATTCCGCCTTCTGCGCGTCGGTCCCGCCATTCTTGATCGCCGAATTGAACATACCCACATTGATCGAGAAGATCGAGCGATAGGCGGGCGCGGCATAGGCCATCGTCTGCACGACCTTGGCATATTGGGTGGTGTTGAGGCCGGCGCCGCCGAAATCCTCGGGCACGGTCAGGCCGAACAGCCCCATCTCCTTCATTTCCGCGATGATATCGTCGGGGATGCGGTCGTTGGCGATGACTTCGGTCTCGGCCGGGATCAGCCGTTCGCGGACATAGCGTTCGAGCTGGTCGAGGAACTGGTCGAAGGTTTCGGCATCCATGCCGGGGGCAGTGGTGACACTCATTGGGGAAGCTCCATTGGTTCCGGTCCGCCCGTTTCGCGCGGGGCCGCGGCGGGCGGCATCGCCCCGTCGTCGGGCACGAGGCCTTCGGGCAGGCGCCGCTCGTCAATCATGGCGGCCGCATCGTCGAGCGCGGCAGCCTCGCTCTGGGTCACGGCTCCGGGCGGCTGATCGCCCTCGCTGCTATCGCTGCAGGCGAGCGTGGCGGACAGCGCAAGCAGCGCGGCGGTAGGGGCGACGAGTCGGGTCATGGACGCGAAGGCTAGGCGTACACACGGGCCGCGCAAAGGACGTTACGGCGTGGCTGCGTCCGGAAGAACGCGGCGCGTGTGCAGGCCAGTCAGTTCGCGTCTTCGGCCATCGCATCCATGGCTGCGGCAGCGGTATCGGCGGCGCTGTCGCCGGCTTCCTGGATCTCCGCTTCTTCGCTCGGCGAGGCGGTGTCCATCTCGACCGGGGCGGTGTTGGCGGCGGGATCCTCGACCGGCATTTCCTCGACATCGGTCAGCGCTTCGTCGGCGGTCATTTCGACGGTGTCGGCCTCGGCTTCGGTCGAGGCATCTTCGCTGCTGCCACAGGCGGCGAGCGCGAGCGAGGCGGCAGCAGTCAGGGCGATACGGAATTTCATGGCGGTTCTCTCTCCGGTTTCGAACTTGCGCGGCGGGTAAAGCGCAAGCGACGGGCGCTGGGCAAGGGGAAAATCGCGGTGCGCCGGTTGCGCGCGCCAAACCATCTGCCATCAGGCGCACATGACCGGGATCGCCAGCGCATATCATTCCCTCAAGGATGTCTTCGGCTTCGACGGTTTCCGCGGGCGGCAGGAAGAGGTCGTTGCGCGCGTGCTGGACGGGCAGTCGACGCTGGCGGTCATGCCGACGGGGGCGGGCAAGTCGCTGACCTACCAGCTGCCCGCAGTCATGCTGCCGGGGACCTGCGTGGTCATCAGCCCGCTGATCGCGCTGATGCACGACCAGCTGCGCAGCGCGCGCGCCAACGGCATCCGGGCGGCCACGCTGACCAGCGCCGATGCCGACTGGCGCGAAACGCAGGATGCCTTCCGCGCGGGCGAGCTGGACCTGATCTATGTCGCGCCCGAACGCGCCAGCCAGCCGGGTTTCCGCGACCTGCTGGGTGCCGCACCGCTATGCCTGTTCGCGATCGACGAGGCGCATTGCGTGTCGGAATGGGGGCATGATTTCCGCCCCGACTACCGGATGCTGCGCAGCATGCTCGATGCCTTCCCGCAGGTCCCGCGGCTGGCGCTGACCGCCACCGCCGACAAGCAGACCCGCAGCGACGTGATGGCGCAGCTGGGCATACCCGACGACGGGCTGGTGCTCGCAGGCTTCGACCGGCCCAACATCCGCTATGCCATTCGCCACCGCGACAACCCGGTGCGCCAGCTGACCGATCTGATGGCCGCCGCACCCGGTCCGGGGATCGTCTACGCCCCGACGCGGCGCAAGGTGGAGGATCTGGCGGACAAGCTGGCCGCTGCCACCGGGCGCGCGGTGCTGCCCTATCACGCGGGGCTCGATGCGGGGACGCGCGCTGCCAACCAGGCGGCATTCGTGACCAGCGAGGACATGGTCATCGTCGCCACGGTCGCCTTCGGCATGGGGATCGACAAGCCCGACGTGCGCTTCGTCGCGCATGTCGGCGTGCCCAAGTCGATCGAGGGCTATTACCAGGAAACCGGCCGGGCGGGGCGCGACGGCGATCCGGCCCAAGCGGTAATGTTCTGGGGCGCGGGTGATTTCGCCACCGCGCGGCAGCGGCTGGCCGAAATCGACGAGGCGCGGCGCGGCGCGGAGCGTGCGCGGCTCGACGCGCTTGCCGGGCTGGTCGAGACGGCCGCCTGCCGCCGCGCGGTGCTGCTGCGCCATTTCGGGGAGAACCCGCCCGAGACCTGCGGCAATTGCGACAATTGCCTCGAACAGCCGAGCGTGACCGATGTCACCGAGCTGGCGCGCAAGCTGCTCTCGGCGGTTTACCGCACGGGGCAAAGCTTTGGCATGGGCCACCTGCAGAAGGTCCTGACCGGGAGCGAGGACGAGCGCGTGCGCCAGCGCGGGCACGACCGGTTGAGTGTCTTCGGGATCGTCGAGGGCGAGGACGCGCGCCTGCTGCAGCCGGTCGCGCGGGCATTGCAGGCGCGCGGCGACCTGGTCGCGACCGAGCATGGCGGACTCGCGCTGGGCGGCTCGGCGCGCGCGATCCTGACCGGCGAGCGCGCGGTCGCGATCGTTGTGCCGCCCAAGCGCCAGCGGCGCCGCCGCGGCGATGCGACCCCCAACCCGGTGGGCGATCCCTTGTTCGAGGCGCTGCGCGCGCTGCGCAAGGAACTGGCCGAGGAAGCGCAGGTGCCGCCCTATGTCGTCTTCCACGATTCGACGCTGCGCGAGATGGCCGGCGCGCGCCCCGGCACGCTCGGCGAACTGGGCCGGCTCCCCGGTATCGGAGCGAAAAAGCTCGAAGCCTATGGCGAGCGCTTCCTCCGTGTGATCGGAGACCATTGAACCCCGTCACCCTGTGATATAAAAGTGATATCATAATTATTGGAGGGATGATTCGTCATGGCTGTCGAACTCAGGGGAATGAAAACCAGCAGCGAGCATCCGGGCTCCAGCTTCAGCGGTTATCCGGTGCTGGCGCTGATCGCGCTGCTGCTGGTGCTGGCGGCATGGAACATCGCGGGCAACATGCCGCTGCATGACGCCGACAGGGCCGCCAAGCTGACCTTCGTCGGCCTGCTGATCCTGCCGATACTGGTGCTCGCCTTCCTGGCGGCGGGTTTTTTCATGATCCAGCCCAACCAGGCCGCGGTGATCACGCTGTTCGGCGCCTATCGCGGCACCGAGCGGCGCGAGGGCCTGCGCTGGGTGTGGCCGTGGATGGTCCGGACCAAGCTCTCGGTCCGCGCGCACAACATCCATTCGGAGCGGGTGAAGATCAACGATCTGCGCGGCAATCCGATCGAAATTGCCTGCAACGTCGTGTGGCGGGTGGCGGATACTGCGCAGGCCAGTTTCGACGTCGACGATTACAAGGAATTCGTGAACATCCAGATCGAGGCGGGGCTGCGCACTGTCGGGTCGCGCCATCCCTATGACGATTTCGAGAACGAGGAAGTGACGCTGCGCGGCAGCGCCGATGTCATCAACCGCGAACTGCTCGAGGAACTCAACGACCGGCTGAAAGCTGCCGGGATCCTCGTCGACGAGGCGGGCCTCACTCACCTCGCCTATGCCAGCGAGATCGCCAGCGCCATGCTCAAGCGGCAGCAGGCCGATGCGATCATCGCGGCACGGGCCAAGATCGTGCTCGGCGCGGTCGGCATGGTGGAGGATGCGCTGACCAAGCTGGCGCAGGACGACATCGTCGAACTGGACGACGAACGCCGCGCGGCCATGGTCAGCAATCTGATGGTCGTGCTGTGCGGCGAGAAGGACGTGCATCCCGTCATCAATGCGGGCTCGCTCTACCAGTAGCCATGCCCAGCCCCGCGATCCGATGACGAAGAAGGCCTTCGCCCTGCGCCTCGACCCGGCGGTCCACGCCGCGATCGAGCGGCTCGCGGCAAGCGAATTGCGCAGCGCCAATGCGCAGATCGAAATGCTGCTGCGCGAAGCGCTGGCAAAGCGCGGGATCGAGGTGCCGGTTTCGAAGCCGCCCAAGCGCGGCCGACCAAAGAAGGAGGAGGAGTGAGATGAAAGTGATTCACTGGCTGAGCGCCGGGGCCCTGCTGGCATCGGTGGGTGCCGCGCCCGCGGTGGCCCAGAAAACGCTGGTTGCCCCCGGGCCACGAGGCGATCTTGCAGGAACGCTGGTTGCGCCCGCCGAAGGGCAGCCGCTGGTCCTGATCATCCCGGGTTCGGGCCCGACTGACCGCGATGGAAACAGTCCGCTGGGAGTGACTGCGGCACCTTATCGCCTGCTCGCCGACGCGCTGGCCGAGCGCGGCATCGGCACATTGCGGATCGACAAGCGCGGTATGTTCGCCAGCAAGGCGGCGGTAGCGGACGCCAATGCGGTCACGATTGCCGACTATGTCACCGACACTGCAAGCTGGGTGGGCGCGGCGCGCACTGCGACCGGGGCCGAGTGCCTCTGGCTGCTGGGGCATAGCGAGGGCGGGATCGTTGCGCTCGCCGCGGCGCAGGAGGTGCCCGATCTGTGCGGGATCATCCTCGTCGCTGTGCCGGGCCGCCCGCTGGCCACCGTGCTGCGCGAGCAATTGCGCGCCAATCCCGCCAATGCGCCCTTGTTGGACGAAGCCGAGGCGGCCATCGCGACTCTGGAAACCGGCGAACGCGTCGATGTCACCCCGCTGCATCCTGCGCTCCAGGGCCTCTTCGCGCCCGCGGTGCAGGGCTTTCTCATCGATCTGATGGCGCTGGATCCCGCAGCGCTGGCACAGCAGGCCGACCTGCCCATGCTGATCGTCCATGGCGGCGCCGATCTGCAAGTCACTGCAAAGGATGCCCAAATGCTTCGTGCGGCGGCTCCACAGGCCAAGTATCTCGAAATTCCGGCGATGAACCATGTGCTCAAGGAAATTCCGGACGGCGCGGCCGCAGCGAACCGCGCAAGTTATGGCGACCCCTCGCTCCCGGTATCGCGCGCATTGGTCGCGGGCGTGGCGGATTTCGTGACGCGCGATAGGGGAGCAAGCGAATGAGCGAGCGTGATGACGGGGCATGGTTTGCACCCAAACGCTTCGGCTATGGCGCAGGGCTGCCGATCGCTTGGCAGGGCTGGGCGTTGCTGGCCGGTTACATCGCGGTGATGCTCGCCCCCACCCCTCTCCTCGAATGGGATCCCATCCTCGGCACCGGCATCGCCGCAGCCGTCTGGATCGCCGCGACAGTGCTTTTCCTACTCGTCGCAAAGCGCAAGACACGCGGCGGCTGGCGCTGGCGCCACGGCGAACGCGATTGACAGGAACAGCGCGATGGACGGAGTTATTCCGCCGTTAACCATTATGGGCTAGGCGTTGCCCATGGCTTCGCCTTTCGTCCCTCCTGCCTCGCGCCTGCCGCGCTGGCTTCTCGCCGCGATCGCCGCGGCGGCGGTGGGCGTGATCCCGCTGGCCGCGCTGCTGGCGCAGGGGGAGGGCCGCGCCAGTTTCACCGTGGCCGAAACCGGCCGCGGCTACAGTTCGCTGCAGGCTGCAGTCGATGCGATCGGCGATAGCGAAGGCACGGTGGTGATTGCCGCAGGCAATTGGAACGAATGCGCCGTGCAACGTGACGGCGTGGTGCATTTCCGTGCCGAACAGCCGGGCGAAGCGCTGCTGGGCGGCAAGGCATGCGAAGGCAAGGCATCGCTGGTGCTGCGCGGACGCGGGGCCAGCGTCGAAGGCCTGGTGTTTGCCGATATCGCGGTTGCCGATGGCAATGGCGCGGGTATCCGGCTGGAACAGGGGCCGCTGCGCGTTTCGCAAAGCTGGTTCCGTGACAGCCAGCAGGGCATTCTGACCACCAATGGCGTCGACAGCGAGCTGGTGGTCGACAAATCGACCTTCACCCGGCTGGGAACCTGCGAAAATTCGGGCGGCTGCGCCCATTCGATCTATGCCGGCGATTACGGCCGCGTCACGGTGACGCGCAGCCGGTTCGAACAGGGCACCGGCGGCCATTACCTCAAGTCGCGCGCGGCGCGCAACGTGATCGAGGGCAACAGTTTCGACGATGCCAACGGCCACGGTACCAATTACCTGATCGACCTGCCCAATGGCGGGACCGGTGCGATCCGCGGAAACTGGTTCGTCCAGGGGCGCGACAAGGAAAACTGGTCGACGATGATCGCCATCGGCGCCGAAGGGGCGCGTTACACGTCCGACGGGTTGGTCATTGCCGACAACGATGCGCGGATGGTCCCGGGGCTGTCGCGCAGTCCGGCCTTTATTGCCGACTGGACCAATGACGCGCTGGTGATCGAGAACAACAGGCTCGGCAGCAACGTCAGGCGCTTCGAGCGGCGATGAACGCCGGGGCGAAGGTCACCGCGCCGCGCGGTGCGTCGCCTTCAAGCACCAATCGCTGGAAATAGCGGGGCTCCGCCCCGTCGTAGCGCAGCGCGGGATCGCATTCGAAACCGAAGCGCGCGTAATAGGCCGGGTCGCCGACCAGCACGATCCCGCGCCCACCGCTTTCCCGCAGATCGGCAATGCCGCGCTTGATCAACGCCGAACCGATGCCCTGCCGCTGCAATTCGGGCCAGACGCTGACCGGGCCGAGCCCGAACCACCCCTCGCTGCCATCAGAGATGGTGACCGGCGAAAACGCGGCATGGCCGACGATCCGCGTCGCATCCTCGGCCACCAGCGACAGCGCCAGATCGCCTTCGGCGCGCAGCTGGCCCACCAGCTGCTGCTCGTCGCCGTCGGCATGGGGCATGTCCCGAAACGCCGCCTCGGTCAGCGCGAAGATCGCCGGTGCATCGCCGCCGCGTTCGGGCCGGATCGCGATCGCGGTCACAGCAAATGTCCCGACCGGTCGCGCTTGGTCGCAAGGTAATGGGCGTTGTGCGGGTTGTCGGGCAGCGCATGCGGCACGCGTTCGGCAATCGGTACGCCCACCGCGGCGAGCGCCGCGACCTTGGCCGGATTGTTCGTCATCAGCCGGATCTCCCCGACATTGAGCAGCTCCAGCATCCGCGCCGCAGTGGGAAAATCGCGCGCTTCGTCGGGCAGGCCCAGCCGCGTGTTCGCGTCGACCGTGTCGAAGCCCTGATCCTGCAGGCGGTAGGCGCGCAGCTTGTTGATGATGCCGATCCCGCGGCCTTCCTGCCGCATGTATAGCAATATGCCCCAGCCGCCCTTGTCCGCTTCCTGCGCCATCGCCTGCAGCGCGGCGGCGAGCTGCGGGCCGCAGTCGCATTTGAGGCTGCCGAGGATATCGCCCGTGAGGCATTCGGAGTGCAGCCGGACCAGCGGAATGCGGTCGGCCGATTGCTCGCCGATGATCAGCGCGACATGCTCGCGCGTGTCGTCGGGGCTGCGGAAGGCGACGATCCGCGCATCGTCGGCGGCGGCCACGGGCAGCCGCGCGCGCGAGGCGATCTGCAGCCGCGCGGCATTGGTAAAGGCGCCCACATCGGCAGCATTCAGCGCAACCGCTTCGCCGGCATTCTCGGGATCGACCAGAAAGGCAGGCAGCACGCCGGCGAGGCGGGCGAGGTCGAGCGCGGCGCGCGCCTGCTCCTCCCATTCGAGCGCCATGGCCTTGAACGGCCCCTTGAGCGGGTTGGCCATGTCGAGCGCCGGATCGGCGACCGCCAGCGCGGCCGGCAGGTCGAACGGGTCGGCGCCGCGCATCAGCACCGGCTGGCGCGGCGCGGCGGCTTCGATCTGGTTGGCCAGCTTGAGCGTCGCCGCGCGCGTGGCGGAGATCAGCATGGCCGATCCCGCCAGCTCGCCGAAAGCGGTTTCGACCGGTTGCAGCAGCGGGGCCCCTTCGATGGCGAGCGGCCAGCCGTGGCGCAGCGCGTCCACCGCCTGCGCCGCACGCCGTGAAGGGGAGGCCGTGCTCAGAGCGTGAACTCCGTCACCAGCGGCACATGGTCCGACGGCTTTTCCCAGTCGCGCGCATATTCGTGGATCGAATGGCCGGTGGCCTGCCGTGCGAGTTCGGGGCTGGCCCACATGTGGTCGAGCCGGCGGCCGCGGTCGTTCACCTTCCAGTCCTTCGACCGGTAGCTCCACCAGCTGTAATAGCGTTCGGGCGCCTTGACGTGTTCGCGCCCGATATCGCTCCAGCCGTGCGCGTCCATGAAGCGCTGCAGGCTCTCGACCTCGATCGGCGTGTGGCTGACCACCTTGAGCAATTGCTTGTGGTTCCACACGTCGCTTTCGAGCGGGGCGATGTTGAAATCGCCGACGATCAGCGTCGGGCGGTCGACCGCATCGGTCCAGCGGGTCATCCGGTCGAGAAAATCGAGCTTCTGGCCGAACTTGGCGTTGATCTCGCGATTCGGTTCGTCGCCGCCCGCCGGGACATAGACATTCTCGACGATCATCCCGTCATGCTCGGTCAGCTCGACCCCGACATGGCGCGCCTCGCCATTGTCCTGCCAGTCGTGGCGGCTGAATTCCCTGAGCGGCGTTTTCGCCACCGTCGCGACGCCGTGATAGCCCTTCTGCCCATGCACGGCGAAATGCTCGTATCCCAGCGCGCGGAACGCCTCGTAGGGGAACTGGTGCTCCTGGCACTTGATCTCCTGCAGGCACAGCACATCGGGCGCCTGCTCTTCGATGAAGCGCTCGACGATGGGCATGCGCAGGCGGACGGAATTGATGTTCCAGGTAGCGATAGAAACCATGGCCAGCGACTTAGGACGCGCGCCGGGAAAACTCCACCTTTCCCTTTTCGCATCGAGCCGATAGCGCGGGGGGCGATTGCCAGGAGAGCTACATGATCCGGACCCCTTCCCTCGCCGCGCTGGCGGCATCCGCCGCGCTGTTGCTGGGTGGCTGCACCACCACCAACAATTACAACTATCCCGACAAGTCGCGCGCCGCGCCGGCTGCCAGCGAGACACAGGCCGCGGGCAAGGCGAAGAACGTCATCCTGTTCATCGGCGACGGCATGGGGATTTCCACCGTCACCGCCGCGCGCATCTATGCGGGCCAGAAGCAGGGGCAGAGCGGCGAGGAATACGTCCTGCCGTTCGAGACTTTCGACAATGTCGCGCTGGTCAAGACCTACAACACCGACGCGCAGGTTGCCGACAGCGCGGGCACGGCCAGCGCCATGCATACGGGCGTGAAAACCCGGATCGGCGTGCTCGGCTACGGGCCCGGCGTGACCACGGGCGACTGCGCTTCGGGCAGCGGGCACGAACTGGGCCTGCTGGGCGAAGAGGTGAAGCAGCGCGGACTGGCGCTGGGCATCGTCAGCACCGCGCGGCTCACGCATGCGACCCCCGCCTCGGTCTATGCGCGCAGCGTGTCGCGCGACTGGGAAGGCGATACCGCCATTCCCGAAGACCAGCGCGGACGCGGCTGCAGCGACATCGCGCAGCAATTGGTCGCCGCGCCGTTCGATGTCGCGCTGGGCGGCGGCAGCGTGGCATTTTATGGCAAGCAGAACGGCGGACTGCGGCTCGATGACGGCGCCGACCTGCCCGGCGACTGGCAGGCCGCCACCGGGGGCCATTTCGTCACCACCGCCGCCGATCTGGCCGCAGCTCCTGCCGATGCGCCGCTGCTCGGGATCTTTTCGCCCAGCCACATGACCTACATGGCCGATCGCGACGCCGAGAGCAGCGAACCCACGCTGACCGACATGACCGCCGCGGCCGTTACCCGGCTGGCAGGCGACCCGGACGGCTTCTACCTGATGGTCGAAAGCGGGCGGATCGATCACGGCCACCACGCGGGGCAGGCGGGCTACGCGCTGGAGGAAGCGGTCGAGTTCGCGCGGGCGATCCAGTGGGCGATCGACAACACCGACCCGGCCGAAACGCTGATCATGGTCACGGCCGATCACAGCCATGTGTTCACCATCGCGGGCTATCCGCGGCGCGGCAACGATATCCTCGGCCTCGTCGTCCCGCCCGCCGGCGGGGGCGGAGACGACGCCGATCCGATGCTGGCCGCCGATGGCCAGCCCTACACCACGCTGGGCTATGCCAATGGTCCGGGGGCTGTGAAGCACGATGCGGGCGCCGGCCGACCGACCCCCGAAACCGGGGTGATGGCGCATCAGCAGGCGCTGGTCCCCCTGGGCTCGGAAACGCATGCGGGCGAGGATGTCGCGCTCTACGCCAATGGCCCGGGCGCGGGCAGCGTGCGCGGCGTGATGGAGCAGAACCTGATCTACGACGTGATCCGCAAGGCATACGGCTGGCCGGCGGACTGATCGGCGGCGCGGCCCGGACCTTGCGTCCGGGCCGCCACCCGCACGGCGCCAAGACACAAAAAACCCCCGCACCGGGGGCATTGGTGCGGGGGTTTCCTGTGAGCGTTCGTCACGCTTGGTACGAGATGAACCGGATCGAAGGGGTCAACAGGGGGGAAACCCGCTTCGTGTCGTCTCGTGATGGTTAAATTAGGCCGGGGCCGATTGCTGTTCTATGAACGCGCCGTTGCGGGATATCGCACACCGCGCACCGTTCGCCGCGAGGCCGTTTATCCCGGGCGACGGGATGAACGGCGCGGATCGCGGAAGGTGAACGCGCTGTCCGCCACCGCGACGCCATAACGCTGGTTGGCGAGCTGCACCGTGGTCCGATGATTCTGCGAATCGAGCGAGACCCAATGCGTCAGCCGCAGCCCGCCGGGCGCGGCGCGGTCCCGTGCGAAAATCAGCGTGATCACGCCGAATTCGGGGCGCTTGGTGTCGCGCACCTCGACGCTGACCACATCGGGATGGCTGGTCGGGACCAGCTTGCCATACCGTTTTACGTCGCGGCTGGGGTCGAGCAACGCCCCCAGCGGCGAATTGCTGATCGGCCAGCGCTGGACCTGATTGACCTCGTAATCGACCATGTACATCGACTTGCCGTTCGACACGACGAGCATGGGAACGCCCTTTTCGTATTCGAAGCGGATCTTGCCGGGACGCTTGAGCGTCATCACGCCGCGGACCGTCTGGCCGCTGCGGTCGGTCTGGACGAAATCGGCCTTCATGGTGGAAATCCCGCGCAACGCGGTCACCGCGCGATCGAGATCGCCTTCGGCCGCCACTGCGGGCGCAGGCGTAAGCACGGCCGATACGGGAAGCGCCGCAGCCAGCGAAAGAGCCAGCGCGGCGCGGATCGTTTTGTTCGATTTCGAAGACAAGGTGCTCATGCTCCTGCTGATAGACACGGAGCGTTGAACCATCACTGAACCAACTGCGTTCCCGCGGTTCAGCAAGGCGCGCCTTACTTGATCTTCGCTTCCTTGAATTCGACGTGTTTGCGGGCAACCGGATCGTACTTGCGGAAGGTGAACTTTTCCGTGTGGTTGCGCGGGTTCTTCTTGGTCACGTAATAGAAGCCCGTATCGGCAGTCGAGACGAGCTTGATCTTGACGGTTGCGGGCTTCGCCATGGCGTGTTCCTAAAGATCTGAAAGGGGCCGGTCGGGCCCGAAAAAACAAGGGCGGCGCGCACAGCACCGCCGTTCCGGCGCGGCCATTGGGCGATTCACGCGCGAAAGTCAAGCATCCGGCGGCGGCAAATTGCGCTTCCCGTCGACCCCCGGCGGCGCTGCGCCGGCGGGCGGGCCTTTGCATTATCCTACCAGTCCACCTTGCCGCGCTTGGCTTTGACATCGCCGCGGACCTTCTTCGCCTTCAGCCGCTTGACCTTGCCCACACGGTTGACCCGGCTCTTCTTGCGCTTGCGCGGCGGGTTCAGCGCTTCGTGGAGCAGCGCCACCAGCCGTTCGCGCGCGGCCTCGCGGTTCTGCTCCTGTGTGCGGTATTCGTTGGCGGTAAAGACGATTTCGCCATTCTTGGTCAGCTTGCTTCCCGCGATGTCCTTCAGCCGTTCGAAAGCCTCGGGCGGCAGGCCGATCTGGAAGACGTCCACCCGCAGCTGGACCGAGGTTGCGACCTTGTTGACGTTCTGCCCACCGGGGCCGGAGGAAGCGATGAACTTCTCTTCGGCGATTTCGAGTGCCCGGTCGGCAATCTTACCCATCGGCAAAACCGAGCGCGGCGAAATCGCGCGGCAGCGGGGCGGCGGCATCGATCGGCGGCTTGCCCGTGCGCGGCACGGTCAGCGCCGCGGCATGCAGCATGGTGCGCGGCGCGCCCTTGCCATTGCCATAGACCGGGTCGCCCAGCAGCGGCAGGTTCAGCCCCGCCTGGCAATGCACGCGGATCTGGTGCGTTCGCCCGGTTTCGGGGCGGAATTCCACCAGCGTGTGTCCACCGTGCTCGGCCAGCACCCGCCAGTGGGTGATCGAGGGCTTGCCCTTTTTCGCGGCGATCATCCGCCAGCCCTTTTCCGCGCTGCTGATCTTGGACAGCGACAGTTCGATCGTGCCTTCGCTATCGGCCGGCACGCCCGACAGCACCCCGAGATAGCGCTTCTCGACCAGGCGTTCCTCGAACGCCTTGGCAAAGCGCTTGAGCGCCTTGGCGTTGCGCGCCAGCAGCAGGCAGCCGCTGGTATCGGTATCGATCCGGTGCACGGGCATGGGCGCGCGCTGGAAACCCAGCTTCAATTCCTCGAAATGGTCCTCGAGCGAGGCCCCGCCGCGGCGGGGGCGTTCGATCGGCAGCCCGGAAGGCTTGTTGATGACCAGCGCTTCGCCGTCTTCGAACAGGATGGGGATATGGGACATAGAGCTTTCCGTTCGCCCCGAGCGTGTCGAAGGGCCGTAGGGGGAGGGATGCGCCGTCCTTGGAGAAAAACCCGCCGCGCGACAAGCGGCAGGCGTGCGGGCATCATTCCCCGACCAGCCGCGCATCCATCATCAGCCGCAGCGCATTGCCGAGCATGAAACCGCCCGCGAGGTCCTCGATTCGCAATTCCGCTTCGCGCGCGCGGCCTTCCTCGATCAATGTCCGGCGGAAGACACCGGGCAGCAGGCCCAGCCGGGCGGGCGGGGTCAGCAGCACTCCGTCGGGGCCGGGGACGAAGATGTTGGTCACGCTGCCTTCGGTGAGCAGGCCTTCCTCGCGCACGAACAGCGCCTCGTCGGCGTCATGTGCCTGCGCCACGCGGCGCGCTTCGTCGTAGAACCCGCGGTCGCTGGACTTGTGGCGCAGCCGCCAGTCGCCGGGATCGACGGGCAGTGGCAGGATTATGCAGCGGGCCGGGTCGCCCCAGGGCGCGGGCATGCCCTGCGCCTCGAGCGCGATCGCACCCGAACGCGCGGCGAGCAGGCGCACGCGGCTTGGTTTCTCCAGCACGAAACACAGCGCGTGCAGCTGGTTGCGAGCATCGTGCCGGTCGAAGGAGAAGCCCAGTTCTCCAGCGCTCGCCTTCAGCCGTTCGAGATGGGTCTCGAGCATGACGATCCCGGTTTCGGGGACGAAGCGCATGGTTTCAATCAGGTCGAATTGCGCGGCCTGGTGCGCGGGCGAGGACGTGCGCGCGAAAGCGCCCTTGAGCAGCGCTTCGCGCCATTCGGTGCGCGGCTCGCTGTCGGCGACGATCGCCCCGCCGACACCCAGCACGGCCTTGCCGCGGGCGTTTTCTATCTCGGTCAGCCGCAGCGTCCGGATCGCGACGTTGAAGGCGGCGTCGCCCCCCGCGCCGATCCGCCCGATCGCGCCGCAATAGGGCCCGCGCGGGTCGCGTTCGGCGGCGTCGATCAGTTCCATCGCGCGGATCTTGGGGGCGCCGGTAATCGATCCGCAGGGGAACAACGCGCGCACGAGGTCGGCTGCGCCGCATTCCGGCTTGAGCCGCGCGCGCACCACGCTGACCATCTGGTGCACTGTCGGGTAGCTCTCGACCGCGAACGGATTGTCGACGCGCACGCTGCCCGCTTCCGCGACGCGCGACAGGTCGTTGCGCATCAGGTCGACGATCATCAGGTTTTCGGCCTTGTCCTTGACCGATGCGGCCAGCTCGCCCGCCAGCGCGTCGTCCGCGGCGCTATCTCCGCCGCGGGGGCGCGTGCCCTTCATCGGCTTGGCCTTGGCCTCGCCGTCCTTGAGCGACACGAACAGTTCGGGGCTGAGGCTGAGCAGCCAGTGCGCGCCGTCGAAGACCACGCCGCCGTAACCGGCCTGCGCCGCGGGCCTGAGCGCGGCATAGAGGCCCAGCGGATCGCCCGAGAAGCCGCCCGCCAGCGGGAAAGTCAGGTTGGCCTGGTAGATATCGCCCGCGCGGATCGCCTCCTGCAGCTGCGCGAAGGCCTGCGCATAGCCGCCGGGCGAAAGCTGCGGTTCCAGCGGGCCGACGCTGCCGCCACCCGGTGCGCGCGCCGCCAGCCAGTGCGGCATTTCGGCAGCGGCGATCCGGACCGGTTCGCCGAACAGGCCCAGCCACACCAGCGGACCCGCACCGCCGCTGCGCACCGCCGCGCGGTCGGCCAGCCGGTCTTCGAGCGCGAGCCCGGCCTCATAGGCGATATAGCCCGCCAGCTCGCCGCCTTCGCGGCGCGCGTCATCGGCACCGGCAAGCACCCGGGCGACTTGTTCGGGACGGTGGGCAACGAAGACCCGGCGCGGGTTTTCGAACAGCAAGGCATCGGCTGCGCCCGTTTCACGCGCATCGTCGAGCAGGACAAAGGGCTGCCGTTCCGCCATCGGTGCCAGCCTTTACCGCAAGCGCAGCGCCTGTCGAGGGATTGCTTGACCGCACCCACAAGGCTGCGTCAGATGGCCGCCATTGGCGGGCCTGCGGAATGGGGATTGAGTGCATGAGCGAGATTTTTCTGGGACTGGGCGCGAATGGCCAGCGCCAGCACCTGCGGCTCGACCAGGCCAATCGGCACGGGTTGATCGCGGGCGCCACCGGGACCGGGAAAACGGTTACTTTGCAAGGCCTTGCCGAAAGCTTTTCGGCGCAGGGGGTGCCGGTGTTCGTCGCCGATGTGAAGGGTGACCTCGCCGGGGTCTCGCTGGCGGGATCGCCGCAATTCAAGCATGCCGACAAGCTCGAGGCGCGCGCACAGGAACTGGGCATGGACGATTACGCCTATGCCGACAACGCCGCGGTGTTCTGGGACCTGTACGGCGAACAGGGCTTCCCGATCCGCACCACCATCTCGGAAATGGGGCCGATGCTGCTCGCACGGCTGCTCGACCTGAACGAGACGCAGGAAGGCGTGCTCAACATCGTCTTCCGCTATGCCGACGACAACGGGCTGCTGCTGCTCGACCTGGGCGATCTGCAATCGATGCTGGCCTATGCCTACGACAATGCGAAAGCCCTGTCGGGCAAATACGGCAATGTGGCCAAACAGAGCGTCGGCGCGATCCAGCGCCAGCTGGTCAGCTTCGAGAGCCAGGGCGCCGACAGGTTCTTCGGCGAGCCCGCGCTGGAAATCGACGATTTCCTCGCATGCGACGCGCAGGGGCGCGGCGTCATCAACGTGCTCGCCGCGAGCAAGCTGATGCGCGCGCCCAAGCTCTATGCCACCTTCCTGCTGTGGCTGCTCGCCGAACTGTTCGAGAGCCTCCCTGAAGTGGGCGACCCGGACAAGCCGAAGCTGGTGTTCTTCTTCGATGAAGCGCACCTTCTCTTCGATGATGCGCCCGAAGCCCTCGAAGACAAGGTCGAACAGGTCGTCCGCCTGATCCGCTCGAAAGGCGTCGGAGTCTATTTCGTCACGCAGAACCCGGTGGACATTCCCGAGAAGATCGCCGGCCAGCTGGGCAACCGCGTCCAGCATGCGCTGCGAGCCTTCACCCCGCGCGACCAGCGGGCGATCAAGGCGGCAGCGGAGACCTTCCGCATCAATCCCGAACTCGATGTCGAGCAGGCGATCACCGAGCTCAAGGTGGGCGAGGCGCTGGTCTCGACGCTCGACGGGGACGGCGCGCCCACCGTGGTCCAGCGGACGCTGATCAAGCCTCCGCAATCGCGGCTTGGCCCGGTGACCGAGAAGGAACGCGCGATCGTCAATTCGGTGAGCGCGGTCGATGGCAAATACGACGTCGCGGTCGATCGTGAAAGCGCCGAGGAAGTGCTTGCTGCCAAGGCCGCCGACGCCGCCGCCACTGCCGAGGAAGTCGCCGAGAAGGGCGAGAAGGAAGTGCGCAAGCGCAGCCGCAAGACCACTTCGCTATGGGAGCGTGCAGGCAAGGCCGCGGCAGGGGCCGCCGCCAGTAGCGCGGCCTCGATCATCGCGGCCAAGGTTATGGGCCGGACCAGCCGTGCCAATCCGGTGCGCACTGCGGCAACCTCTGCGGCGGGGACGATCGCCACCGAATTCGGCGGCAGCATCGCGGGCCGTTTCGTCCGCAATCTGGTCGGCGGCCTGATGCGCTAGAGCGGCAGGCGGATCTCGGCGCGCAGGCCGCCCTGCGCGCGATTGGCGAGCGACAGCGTGCCGCCATGCTGTTCGGCCACCGCACGCGCCAGCGTCAGCCCCAGCCCCGACCCGCCCGTTTCGCGATTGCGGCTGGCCTCGCCGCGCGTGAACGGTTCGAGCATGTCGTGGATGCGCTCTTCGGGAATGCCGGGGCCATCATCTTCCACCCGCAGCACCGCCATGCCGTTCTCGCGCAGCACGCTGACATGCGCCGTGCCGGCATAGCGCAGCGCATTGGTGACCAGGTTGCGCAGCCCGCGCTTGAGCCAGGTGAGATGGACCGCCGCGGCGATGCGGCTCCCGCTGGCAAGCGTGACCGGCTGGCCCATGTCCTCGAATTCCTCGATCACCGAAGCGGCCAGCGCGCCCAGTTCGGTCATCTCGGGCGGGGCGTCGCTGCGCCCGATCCGCGCGAGCGAAAGGATCTCGTCGAGCGTGCGGGTGATATCCTCGATCGTGGCCGCCATCTTTGCCCGTGCGGCTTCGTCCTCGACGCTTTCTATGCGCACGCGCAGCGCCGCCAGAGGGGTCTTGAGGTCGTGGCCGATCGCCCCGAGCATGACGTCCTTCTCGTCGAGCATCGAACCGATCCGCGCCTCCATCGCATTATGCGCGTGGATCAACCGGCGGACATCGTCGGGACCGCTCGGGCTGAGCGGCTCGCCGGGGACCGCGCCGCTGCCGAAACGCCGCGTGCGCTCGGCCAGCGTGGCCAGCGGGCGGGTGATCCGCCGCAGGACGAAATAGAGCAGGCCGACCAGCACGAGGAACAGAATCACCGTCTGCAGCACCAACGAGCGCACGGGTCCGCGATCGGGCGGTGGCACGGCAAGGCGCGCGACCTGCCAGTCGTCGCTGCCCGCCTGCCTCAGCCCCACGACCAGCAATGTCTCGCGGTTTGCGGGCAGCCGCTCGCGCCATTCGGGGTAAGCAGCGGCGGATTGTGCGATCAGCGGATCGGCCGATACGGCGCGCTCGGTCGCGACCACTTCGGCCACGGCCAGCCCCTGCCGTTCGAGCTGCTGGGTTATGGTGGCTTCGCGCGCGGGGTTGCGGCTCTCGCCGGGAAGCAGCGGAACGGCAGCCGTCTCGGTAAAGCGGATTCGGCGGGGAAGGCGCAGGCCGCGCTCGGCACCGGGGATGCGGCGAGTGACTGGACGGGGCGGGCCGGAGGCACGCCGCTCGCCGCGCAGATCGCGCCGCTGGCCGGCCAGCAATTGGAAACTGGCGGCACTGGCCAGTGCGAACTCGCGCCGTTCGGATGCGGCCCGGTACAGCATGACTGCCGAAATCGCCTGTGCGATCAGCAGCGCCGCGGCCAGTGCCAGCATGACTTGGCCCAGCAGGCTGCGCGGCAGCAACCCCGTCATGCCGTCTCGCCGCGCGCGACGCGCGTCACTTCGGCGCCGAAGCGATAGCCGCCGCCGCGCACGGTCTGGATGAAATGGGGATTGCGGCTGTCGGTTTCGATCTTGCGTCTCAGCCGGCTGATCTGGTTGTCGACCGCGCGGTCGAACAATTGGGCCTCGCGCCCCTGCACCATATCGAGCAGGCGGTCGCGGTCGAGCACCTGGCGCGGATGATCGCAAAACGCCCGGAGCATGCGGAACTCGGCAGTCGACAGCGGTACGAGCGCGCCGGTCGGATCGGTCAGCCGGTGCTTGAGCGGATCGAGCTGCCAGCCCTCGAAATGGTAGAGCAGCTCCTCGTCCGCTGCCGCAGCGGCCGGCCGTTCGGCGCGGCGCAGCACCGAACGGATGCGCGCCACCAGCTCGCGCGGTTCGAACGGCTTGGTGACATAATCGTCGGCGCCGATTTCCAGACCGATGATCCGGTCCATCGCTTCGCCCTTGGCGGTCAGCAGGATCGTGGGCAGGCCGCGGCTTTCGACGAGGTGGCGGCACAGCGACAAGCCGTCCTCGCCCGGCATCATGATGTCGAGCAGGGCGAGATCGGGCAATTCCTGCGCGATCAGCGTGCGCGCCTGCGCGGCGCTGTCCGCCTCGCGCACGACGAACCCCTGGCGGGAGAGATACTCCGCCAGGGGTTCGCGCAGGCTGGGCTCGTCATCGACGAGCAGGATGGAGGTGGGCGCGGGTTCGGTCATAGGTCTTGCACTTGCGCGCCTACCGTCCAGCGGTCCATGCGATCAAGCGTTACTGGCCGCGGCGCTCGCCGCGCTTGGCCTGCCGTTCGGCCCGGCGTTCCGCCTTGTGGGCTTCGCGCTCCTCGGCCGAGATCGCGCCATTGCCATCGCTGTCGAGCTTGGCGAAACGTGCCTGCACCGCGGCATCGAATTCGGCGCGGCTGATCGCCTGGTCGCCATTGGCATCGGCGCTCAGGAACATGCCGCCGCGCTTCCCGCCGCGGTTGCCCCGCTTGCCGCGTTCGCCGCGCGCTTCGTGCATTGCGGCGAGTTCGGCTTGCGAGAGGCCGCCCGAATTGTCGGTATCGGCCTGCGCGAAACGCTGGGCCATCCGTTCGGTCCGGTCACCGCCGCGCTTGGCCCGCCGTTCGCTGCGTTCGCCGCGCTCGGGACGATCGGCCTTGCGCGCCTCGCGGGCGGCCTGCATTTCGGCTGCGGTGAGCTCGCCGTCACCATTGGCATCGGCGCGGGCGAACATCTGGGCACCGCGCGCCTGGCGGTCGGCAGCGTTGATCACGCCGTCGCCATTGGCATCCATGCGGGCGAAACGTTCGGCGCTCGCGGCCTGCATTTCGGTCAGCGTGACACTGCCGTTGCCATCGGTATCGGGATTATGCGCCCCGCGGTGCTGCGCGATCGCGGTGGTACCGGTCAGCGCCAGTGCGGCGGCGGAAAGGGCAAGGATGGTCTTGTTCATAGGATATCTCCAAAGGTCTGGAGAGCTGCGACGGACCGGGGTCTGAGGGGAGGGAGGTCTGGCCCGCCGCAGCTCGTGTCCCTGTTCTAGGCCGACAATGTCGCAGCAATATCCCGAACCTGGCCTGAATTGTAACGGAAGGTATCACGCCGCCGGCCGCGTTCATCGCGCAGCAAGCGCGGCGGCGCGATCGCCCCGTCAGGCCGCCTTGTCCATCAGGAAGGCGTTGAGCTTGTTGCCATCCGGGTCGCGGAAATAGGCGGCATAGAACACCATGCCATTGGCATCGGGCTCGCCGCGCGGTCCCGGTTCGCCCTCGCTGGTGCCGCCATTGGCGAGCGCAATGTCATACAGCCGGCGGACCTGGTCGCGGTCCTTCGCCTGCAGCGCCACCATCGTGCCGTTGCCCACACTGGCCTCGTTCCCGTCGAACGGCTTGGTTGCCGCGATGCCCGGTGCGCCATCCATCGCCCCCCAGGCAATGAAGCTGTCGAAATCCATCATCCGCCCCACGCCCAGTTCGGCCGCGATGGGATCGTAGAACCGAGCCGCCCGCTCGAGATCGTTGGTCCCCAGTGTCACATATCCGATCATCTGCATTCTCCTTGTCGAAAACGACTCGCGACCGGCGGAACATTAAGGGAACATGGGCCCGCCTACAAGGGCGCGCATTGCTCCTCGAGCCAAGCGAGATCATCGCCCTCGAGCTGCGGGGCAAGCGTGGCGTAGACCGCGGCGTGATAGTCGTTCCACCAGCCGATCTCGGCCTCGCTGAGCAGCGCGGGGTCGACCAGCGTCCGGTCGAGCGGAACCATCGTCAGCGTTTCGAAGCCGAGATACTTGCCCTCGCAATCCGCAAGGCCCGCATCGACCACCAGCACGAGGTTCTCGATCCGGATGCCGTATTCGCCGGGCTTGTAGTAACCGGGCTCGTTCGACAGGATCATCCCCTCGCGTAGCGGGGTTTCGGTGCCGGGGAAGGCGCCGCCCGGCTTGCTGATCCGCTGCGGGCCCTCGTGGACCGAGAGGAAGCTGCCGACGCCGTGACCGGTGCCGTGGCCGTAATCGACCCCGCCGTTCCACAAATGCATCCGGGCCAGCGCGTCGAGCGCGCCGCCCGTGGTGCGATCGGGGAATTTCTGCATGTCGAGCTGGATATGGCCCTTGAGCACGCGCGTGTTGCGCTCGACCATCTCGGCGCTGGGCTCGCCCGGGCCGATCCACACGGTTCGGGTGATGTCGGTGGTGCCGTCGAGATACTGGCCGCCCGAATCGACGAGGTAGATCGACGACGGCGGGATCGGGATATTGCTGTCTTCATCGACCTTGTAATGCGGCAGCGCGGCATGGCCCGCCGCGGCGCTGATCGTGTCGAAGCTCGCATCCTTGAGCAGGCCGCCCGCTTCGCGGAATTCGCGCAGCTTGGCCGCCGCGGCGAGCTCGTCGACGCCGCCCTTGGGCGCTTCGATGCCGAGCCAGCGCAGGAACCGCGCCACGGCGGCACCATCGCGCGACTGGGCATCGCGGTGGCCCTGCTGTTCGGCCGGGTTCTTGATCGCCTTGGGCAGTACAGTCGGATCGTCGGTGCGCACCACGCTGGCGCCGCCCTGTTCCAGCGCGTGGAAGATGCCCGCCACCGCGTGGTTCGGATCGACCGCGACCCGCTTGCCGTCCAGCGCCTCGAGCGCGGGTACGAATTCCGCGCGGTCGCGCACCGTCACCGCATTGCCGAGATGCTGGGTGAGTTCGGGCGTGACCTTGTCGGGCGCGATGAATAGGTCGGCAGTGCCATCGGCATGCGCCAGGACATAGGACAGCGCGACCGGAGTGTTGTCGACATCGCTGCCGCGCATGTTCAGCAGCCACGCGACCGAATCGAGCGCGCTGACGACGGTCGCGTCATAGCCTTCCTGCTTGAGCCAGTCGGCCACTTCGGAACGCTTGTCGGCGCTCGACCGTCCGGCATGCTCGTCGCCATGCGGCACCGCTGCGGCCAGCGAGGCCTGCGGACGGTCGTCCCAGATCGCATCGATCGGATTGCCGTCCACCGGGACCAGTTCGATGCCCTTGCGTGCGAACGCGGCTTCGGCCTCCTCGGCCCAGCCGATCCCGTGCAGCCATGCGTCATAGCCGATCTTCGCCCCCTCGGGCGCGTGCTCGGCGATCCATTTGGCGGGCGATGTGGCGGGCACATCCTCGTAATCGTACAGCGCCCCGCTGACCTGCTCGCGCACCTGGACGGTATAGCGCCCGTCGGTGAACATCGCTGCGCGGTCCTGCAGCACGGCGGCACTTCCGGCGCTGCCGCCGAAACCGGTCAGCCAATTGAGCCGCTGGGCATAGGAGCCGACATATTCGCTCATATGCTCGTCCGAGATGGGAATGACGAAGCCGTCGAGGCCGCGGCGGGCCAGTTCCTTGCGCAATCCGTCGAGACGGGCTTCATGGGTCTGCATCAGCATCGAGAAATCCTTTCCTTCGCGCCGGTCGCGCTGGGGAGCGACTCGGTGCTTGCGGCGCGTGGCGCAGCCGCATAATCACTCCCCCGTCATAGTCATCCGCGGCGCTCCTTTCCAGTTTTGCGCCGCCCGGGGGAGGACCACCTATGCCTTTCATGCGATACGCCGCGTTCCTATCTGCCGCATCGCTGGCGCTCAGCGCGCCGCTCCACGCCCAGAACTCCGAAGGGACCACAGTGCCACAGCCGACTTCGCCGCCGACTGCCGAAAAACGCGACCACAGCTATTCGCATCACGGGATCACGATTTCCGACCCCTATCATTGGCTGCGTGACCAGTCCTATCCGACGATCGACGACGAGGACGTGCTCGACCATCTGAAGGCCGAAAACGCGTGGTTCGAAGCGCGGATGAAGCCGCAGCAGCCGCTGGTCGACGAATTGTTCGCGGAGATGAAGGCGCGCATCAAGGAAGACGATTCCACCGTGCCGCAGCGCCGCGGGGATTATCTCTACTGGTCGGAGTTCGAGGAAGGCGCGGAATACCGCAAATATTACCGCAAGCCGGTTGCCGGGGGCGACGACGTCCTGATCCTCGACGAGAACGCGCTGGCCGAGGGGGTCGAATATTTCCGCCTGGGCGCGTTTTCGGTGTCGCAGAACGGCCGCTACCTCGCCTATTCGGCCGATACCAACGGCTCCGAACGCTTTACCGCGCGGATCAAGGACCTAGAAACGGGCGAACTGCTGCCCGACGAGATCCCCGGCACGCTGTCGGACCTCGTCTGGGTGAAGAACGACACGGCGCTGGTCTATGGCACTGCGGACGACAATTGGCGCGTCCACGATGCGACCATGCATGTCCTCGGCACGCCGGTCAGCGAAGACGTCGAACTCTACCGCGAAACCATGGACGAGGGTTTTCGCGTCGGCACCGGCCTGTCGGCGCAGGAAGACTGGCTGATCATCTCGACCGGCGACAACGAGACCAGCGAAGTCCGCTTGGTGCCCGTCAGCGATCCGACGGCGGAGCAGGTGCTGGTCAAGCCGCGCCAGAAGGGCGTCGAATACGATGTCGATGTGCGCGACGGGATGGTGTGGGTCCATACCAATGACGACCACGTCAATTTCCGGCTGGCGACCGCCAAGCTCGATACGCCGGGCGACTGGACCACGCTGATTTCCGGATCGGACGAGTTTTACCTGACCGGTTTCGAACTGTTCAAGGACTTCTATGTCACCGAAGGGCGACTGCGCGGGCTCGACCAGATCCAGCTGCGGTCCTACAAGGATGCCAATCTGGTCAAGCCGATCGCATTTGCCGAGGCCAGCTTCAGCGCAGGGCTGAGCAACAATCCCGAATACGATCAGGACACCCTGCGGCTGGCCTACGAGAGCATGGTCACGCCCGATTCGGTCTATGACTACCACGTCGCCACGGGCGAGCTCGAACTGCTCAAGCAGCAGGAAATCCCCAGTGGTTACGACCCCGCGCTCTACACCACTGAGCGTGTCGAGATCGCCGCGCGCGACGGCACGATGGTCCCGGTCAGCATCATCATGCGCAAGGACCGGCCGAAGACCGGGCCGCTGCACCTCTATGCCTACGGCGCCTATGGCTATGCGGTGCCGCCGGGCTTCTCGACCTCGCGGCTGAGCCTGGTCGATCGCGGCTATGCCTACGCCATCGCGCATATTCGCGGCGGCGACGATCTGGGCCGCAAGTGGTACCTGCAGGGCAAGCTCAACGAGCGCACCAACACGTTCAACGATTTCGTCGACGTGGCGAAGGGACTGGTCGCCAAGGGCTATACCGAGAAAGGCCGGATCAGCATTTCGGGCGGTTCGGCGGGCGGCGAGCTGATGGGCGCGGTGGTCAACACCGATCCCGAGCTGTGGGGCGCGGTGGTGGCGCATGTGCCCTTCGTCGATGTGCTGTCGACCATGCTCGACGGAGAATTGCCGCTGACGCCGGGCGAATGGCCCGAATGGGGGAACCCGATCCTGAGCAAGCAGGCCTTCGCCTATATCCTCAGCTACAGCCCCTATGACCAGGTGACGGCGCAGGACTATCCGCCGATGCTGGTGACCGCCGGCCTCAACGACCCGCGCGTGACCTATTGGGAACCCGCCAAGTGGGTGGCCAAGCTGCGCGAGGTGAAGACCGGCGACAGCGAGCTGCTGCTCAAGACCAATATGGGCGCGGGCCATGGCGGCAAGTCGGGCCGTTTCCAGTCGATCTACGAAACCGCCGAGGAGGTCGCCTTCATCCTGTGGCAGATGGGCGAGGCCGAGTGATACCCAGCTTCACCCGCAGCTTCATCGCGGAGGCGCGCCACATCGACGAGATGGGGCACGTCAATAATGCGGTGTGGGTGCAGTGGATACAGGACATGGCGACCGCGCATTGGGACGCCGCGGCGCGGCCCGAGGACCGCGAGCAATATGTCTGGCTCGTGGTCCGCCACGAGATCGACTACCGCGGCAATATCGACCTGGGGCAGAGCGTCGAAGGCACGACCTGGATCGAAGGCGGGGCCCGCGGAGCCAAGTCGCTGCGCCGCGTCGATTTTCGCGATTCTGCGGGCCGGGTGATCGTCAGCGCGGCGACCACCTGGGCCATGCTCGATCGCACTTCGGGGCGCCCCGCGCGGGTGCGCCCCGAAGTGATCGCGCCGTTCGTCTGACCTAGCGCAGCAGTTCCGCCGTCGGGCGATAGTCGTAGCCGAGTTCGGTGGCGACCGCTTCATAGGTCACTTCGCCGCGGTGGACGTTGAGCCCTTCGGCGAGATGCGGATCGGCGGCGAGCGCATCTTTCCAGCCCATCCGCGCGATGCGCAGCGCATGCGGCAGCGTCACGTTGTTGAGCGCATAGGTGCTCGTGCGTGCCACCGCGCCGGGCATGTTGGCCACGCAATAATGGACGACATCGTCGATGACATAGGTCGGTTCGGCATGCGTGGTCGCGCGGCTGGTTTCGAAGCACCCGCCCTGGTCGATCGCGACATCGACCAGCACCGCACCCTTGTGCATGTCCTTGAGCATCTCGCGCGTCACCAGTTTGGGTGCCGCGGCCCCGGGGATCAGCACCGCCCCGATCACCAGGTCGGCATTGGTCACTGCGTCGTAGAGATTGGCGGCGTTGGAGAAGCGCGTGCTGGCGCGCGCCTCGAAATGCGTGCCGACCTTTTCGAGCACTTCGGGATCGCGGTCGAGAATGGTCACGTCGGCACCGAGGCCGACCGCCATCTGCGCGGCATTGAAGCCGACCACGCCGCCGCCGATCACCACGACCTTGCCGGGCATCACGCCCGGGACACCGCCAAGCAGCACGCCGCGTCCGCCATGCGCCTTTTCGAGCGCGGTAGCGCCCGCCTGCACGCTCATCCGGCCGGCCACCTGGCTCATCGGCTTGAGCAGCGGCAGCTGGCCGCGCGGACCGGTCACGGTCTCATAGGCGATCGCGGTGACGCCGCTGTCGAGCAGTTCCTTCGTCTGGTCCGCATCGGGTGCCAGGTGCAGGTAAGTGTAGAGGATCTGGCCCTCGCGCAGCTTCTTGCGCTCGACTGACTGCGGTTCCTTGACCTTCACCACCATTTCGCATTCGGCGAAGATCGGATCGGGACCGTCGACGATTTTCGCCCCTGCGGCGACGTATTGGTCGTCATTGGCGTCGATGCCGGCACCCGCCTGGGTCTCGATCCACACCTCGTGGCCCTGCATGACGAGCTCTTTCGCGCTCTCGGGCGTCAGGCCGACGCGGTATTCGTGGTTCTTGATTTCCTTGGGGCTGCCGATGCGCATGGGGGGACTCCTTGATTGCGCGCGTCCGTTACAACTGCAACCAAGATGCGGCAAGCCCGGCCCGTCCGCTTCGCCTTGCCCCCGGGGCCCGTGCCGCTCGTTTCGGCCTGCTCCCGCGCCGCTATTCGGTCGCCACGCTCCAGTCGGCCACGACCGTATTGCCTTCGCCTTCGGTCCGCGTGTCGAACAGGCGGGTGTCATCGCCAAGCGCGCCGGTGACCGCCTGCAACGCGGCTTCGCTCCCCGACAGCGATACCCTGACGCCCGAACGCTGCGCCGCCCATGCGATCAGGGCGACCCGGCCCGCATTCGCGCTGTCGAGCCCGTCTTCGGCAACGCTGATCTCGGGCAATGCCGACAGCGGCGGGCGCAGTTCGACCGCCCAGCCCGGGGTGGAGTTTTCAAGCCGCTGTTCGAGCTCGCGGTAGCCGGCGAGCGTGAGCCCCTCGAGCGGCCGCGCGTCGGCCCGCGCGCGGCGGTTCTCCCGGTCGAGCAGCACATCCTTGCGCTCGACCCCTGCAATCAGCGCGAGGCTGCGGCCCAGCGCGGCAATCTGGCGCTCGCTCGCTTCAGCGGCCTCGCGTGCGCGCGCCTGCGCCAGCGCCGCCTGTTCGGCTGCGCGCGGATCGGTGCCGACCTGGAACTGGTCGATCGTGACGACCACCGGCCGGCCCAGCCGTTCGGCCAAGCGCTCGGCCACATCGGTGTCGGCCGACGGGTTGAACTCGGGCGTGAAGACGCTGGCCGAGACCGTCACCGGTTTGGCGGCCCAGTTGACGATCGGCTGTTCCACCCGCGCGCGGTCGGTAAAGGCTTCCGCCACTTCCTGGTTGACGATCCGCTGGCCATTGGCTTCCCAGGCAATGGTGCGCAGCGAGAAGGCAAGCGGCACCGCCAGCGCGATGAAGATTGCCATGATACCGATCGACTGCACCCGGCTCTGGCGGTGCGTCAGGTCCGACTGGAAGCCGTACAGCCGCGCCATCACGGCCGCGGTCAGCCCGATGGTCACGAGGTTGGTGACGTAGAGCCCCAGCGCGCCGCCGAAGACCGTCCAGTTGAACGTCGCGAGGCCAAAGCCGACCACCGCCAGCGGCGGCATCAAGGCGGTGGCGATGGCAACCCCCACGATCGTGCCCTCGCGCCCGCGAATCACCGCATAGGAACCTGCCAGCGCGGAAAACAGCGCGACCAGCAGGTCGAACAGATTGGGCCGGGTGCGCGCGGCGATTTCTTCGGTCACGGTTTGCAGCGGCGAAAGGAACACGATCAGCGCGCAGAACAATATGGCGAAGATCGACCCGGCGATCAGCGCCTTGCCGCAGCGGCGCAACCAGCCCGCATCACCGGTGGCGAGCGAGAAGCCGGTACCGATGATCGGGTTCATCAGCGGCGATAGCAGCATGGCGCCGATCACCACGGCTGGCGAGGACAGCAGCAGGCCGAGGATGGCGATGCCCGCGCTCATCGCAGTCATGAAGATATAGCGGCTGGTCAGCAGCGATTCGCCGCGAACCCGTTCGACCGTGGCGACATGATCGAGATCGGCAACCACGCCGTCGCGCCACCAGATACGGATTTCGGCCAATGCGCGCAGGATCGTCCAGCGGCTGATCGGCCGGCGCTTGGCGTAGTTCTTGCCGGATTTGTCGCCCTCGGGCTCCGACCAGTCGTCGGCAGATGGCGTATCGTGTGTCGGCATTGCGATGCTCGCCGTAGCGATATCGGCCGCCCGTGTCAGCCAATAACGGCTTGCTTGATTAGGGGAAAAACCGGTCCTCAAGCCAGGCGTTCAGCTCGTCTCCACGGTCCGAATTCGTAACGAACACGAAACCGTCGCCTCTCTCCGGGTCGATCGCAAAACCGGATTTGAAATCGCCGTTGCTGCCGCCATGCGCGAAGTACTGTCCTGATGCGCCTTGCTTGATAGACAAGCCAAGCGTCCAGCCGATCTCTCCACTGGTCTTGCGCATATTGTCATCGACCGGGATGTCGGTCGCTTTGCTGAACATTGCCCGCTGTGCTTCCTGCGACAGGCCAGTGCCATCCATCAGCGCCACAAGGAAACGCGCGTAGATTGCAGCGTCGGTATGCAGCCGCCCAGCGGCGCCGAATGTTTGCGGGGTGTCTTCGGGAAATGACCGCGGCCATTCGCGATAGTTGGGTTTGCCATCGATATGGCCGGTCACTGCGTTGGCCTCGATGTAAGGGGTCTGCACGAAGGCGGCATTGTCGAGGTTGAGCGGGGCCACCATTTCCTGTTGGAACAATTCGTCAAGCGTCAGCAAGGAGCGCCCGGTCTCTTGAGCTACGATTTCGGCGAGCCAGTTGTAGCCCTCACCCGAGTAGCTAAACGTGCCGGGCTCGGTTTTCATATACATGCTGCCGCGCTGGATATCGCGACCTTCGGGGATGGGATCGAACCAGCGCCAGTTGGGGAAACCGGTGCGGTGAGAAAGTACCATTCGCGCGGTGATCTGCTTGTAGTTCGGTTCGTGCACTAGCCCGGCCATCGGGCGGTACTCCCACAGTGGGCGGTCGAGATCGATCACGCCCCGGTCTGCCATCCGCATGACGAGATAGGCGAACACCGGCTTCGACAGAGAAGCTACCTGAAATACCGAATTCGGGGTAATCGGAGCGTCCGTTTCGGTATCCGCAAGACCCAGCTTGCGTTCGTATACGATCGCACCGTCATCGATGAACGCGATAGAGAGGCCGGGCAGTTCGAACCGCTGCATCGCGGCCTGAACCAAGGCATCCATTTGGGTGGCGGACAGCGCAGGTGCCTGCGAGATCGTGTAGGTTTGCGGGACGACCACGGCGGCAGGGGTGGCACAGGCGGCAAGGCAAACGGCTGACGAGCAGCCAAGCACGTTTCTGATTCTCGACATAACGCTGCGCCTACAAATGTAAACGCAAGCGTACAAGTGGCTTATTGGACTAGAGCGGGTTGCCGTCCTGATCGCGGAAGATCTCGCGCCGCCCGACATGGTTGGCGGGGCCGACCAGGCCTTCGCTTTCCATCCGCTCGATCCACTTGGCCGCGGTGTTGTAGCCCACGCCCATCTGGCGCTGCAGCCACGAACCCGATGCCTTCTGGTTCTCGATCACGATCTGGCAGGCCTGGCGATACTTGCGCTCGTCGGGATTGTCGCTGGCGGTGAACTCGTCCTCGAAATTGAAGCCGCCGTCCTCGGGCTCCTCGGTGACCGCATCGACATAGTCGGGCTTGCCCTGTCCGCGCCAGTGATCGGCCACCCGCTCGACCTCCTCGTCGGAGACGAAGGGACCGTGGACGCGGATCATCGCGCCGGTATTGGGCTTGTAGAGCATGTCACCCTTGCCCAGCAGCTGCTCGGCGCCCTGTTCGCCCAGGATCGTGCGGCTGTCGATGCGGCTGGTGACCTTGAAGCTGATCCGGGTGGGCAGGTTGGCCTTGATGACGCCGGTGATGACGTCGACCGAGGGGCGCTGCGTCGCCATGATCAGATGGATGCCGGCGGCGCGGCTTTTCTGCGACAGGCGCTGGATCAGCACCTCGATTTCCTTGCCCACCGTGACCATGAGGTCGGCCAGCTCGTCGACGATCAGCACGATCAGCGGCAGCGGCTGGTAATCGAGCTGCTCTTCCTCGTAGAGTTCCTCGCCCGTTTCGGGGTCGAAGCCGGTCTGCACGCGGCGGCCGAGCGGCTTGCCCTTTTCGGCCGCCTTGCGGATCTTTTCGTTGAAGCCGGCGATATTGCGCGAGTTGACCGACGACATCATCCGATAGCGTTTCTCCATCTCCTCGACCGCCCATTTGAGTGCGCGCACCGATTTGTGCGGCTCGGTGACCACCGGGCTGAGCAGGTGGGGAATGTCGTCATAGCTTTTCAGCTCGAGCACCTTGGGGTCGATCAGGATCAACCGGCATTCGTCGGGCGTGAAGCGATAGAGCAGCGACAGCAGGATCGCATTGAGGCCGACCGACTTGCCCGAACCGGTGGTGCCCGCGACCAGCAGATGCGGCATCGCGGCCAGATCGGCGACGATCGGTTCGCCGGCGATGTCCTTGCCCAGGATCATCGGCAGGCTGCCCTTGTGGTCGACGAAGGCGGCCGAATTGGACAGCTGCTTGTAACTGACCATCTGGCGGTCGGCATTGGGCAGTTCGATGCCGATCACCGTGCGTCCCGGGATGGGCGAAACGCGCGCGCTGATCGCGCTCATGTTGCGCGCGATATCCTCGGCCAGGCCGACCACGCGGCTGGCCTTGATGCCCGGCGCCGGCTCGAGCTCGTACATGGTCACCACCGGACCGGCGCGGACCGCAGTGATCTCGCCCTTCACGTTGAAGTCGTCGAGCACGTTCTCAAGCAGCCGCGCATTGCGTTCGAGCGCCATCTTGTCGAGCTTGGGCGCGGTGTTGTCGGGCGCGTCGTCGAGCAGGTCCTGGCTTGGCAACTGGTAATTGGCGAACATGTCGCGCTGCTTCGCCGTGGCCGGCTTGGGCTGGGCGGGGGTGGGCGCCGGGTCGGCGATTTCGGGCGCGCGGCGCGGTTCGCGAACCGGCAGGTCGGCGTCTTCGGGCGCGTTTGCGGCGGGGGCGGCGCGCTTCTGTTTCTTGGGCGCCAGCGGCAGGTCGAATTCGGGGAGCTGCGCCTTGCGCTTGACGAATTCGGGCAGTGTCAGGAACTGCGCCCAGTCGAGCGCGAACACCCGGGTGACCAGCGCGATACCGCCGCCCAGCGCAGCCAGCGCCAGCGCCAGCACGATCCAGCCGGCAAAGCTGCCGCCGAAGCGTTCGGCAACCGCTTCGATCCCGAGGCCGCCCAATTGCCCGAACAGACCGCCGGGTCCTGCGGGCAGGCTGCCGCTACCCGGTTCGAACACCAGCGCCAGCACCGTGCCGAGCAAGGCGATTGCGGCCAGCAGCATGGCCAACGGTCGCCACCAGCGACCGGGCGTCTCGTCCTCGTCGTCGCGCTCGACCCCGCTCCACAGCCGGCGCGCCGCGATATAGAGCAATGGCAGCAGCAGGACGGCGGGCAGGCCGAGGAAATTGAGCGCGCGTTCGCTGGCCCAGGCCCCGCTGGCGCCCATCCAATTGCCGATGTTGGCATCGCTCGCGGCAGTCGATGGGCTGGGATCGGTCTGAGTGTAGCTGGCCAGCGCCAGCGTCAGGAAAACCAGCAGCACGAACAGCAGTCCCGCGCCCGCCATATGCGTGGCGCGGCGGAAGCTGCGGCGGAATGCCGCGCGCCAGTCGGGTGCTGCGCCTGCGCGCGAGGCCATCGGTGTTCCCCTGATCCGTAGAAAGCGTGCAGTATGAATCTTCGGGGAGTCGCCCGTCAAGCGGCCTTCGTCGAAGCGAGTCCGTCGATTGCCCCCCAGCGCGGCCAGCCAAGGTCGCGCGCGCGCGCCGCGGTCATGCCCCCCAACGCGATCACCGGTACGCTCGACAGGCGTGCGAGCGCGTGAAACCCGGCGCTGCCCAGTGTGCTTGCCCCGGGATGCGACGCGGTGGGAAACACCGGCGACAGGAAGATACCGTCGGCGCGCGCGGCCAGCGCGGCTTCGATCTCGGCGCGGTCATGCGCAGTCGCGAGGCGCAGGCCCGGCCCCAGCCGCTCGGGCGCACCATAGCGGCCATCGGCGCCCCAGTCCTGCGTCCCCGCAAGGACCACCGCATGCCCGCCCCGGCGCGCGAGCGCGGCGAGCGTATCGAATCGCGCGCGCCGCGCATCGGGGGGCAGGTGGTAGTGGCGAAAGACGAAACCCGATCCCCGCGGCAGGTCGGCGAGCGCCTGTTCCAGCTGCGCATCGTTGCGGGCATCGCTCAGCAACCAGATCAGCGGCAGGGACTGTTTATCGCGCATATTGTCGCTATAGCGCGCTGCGATGGAAAAGGCAGAGACCCCGCTTCAACACGTGCAGGCCAATATTGCCGCCGCCTGCCGGATCGCCCGCCGCGAACCGGAAGAAGTGACGCTGATCGCGGTCAGCAAGATGCATCCCGCAGAGGCGATCGAACCGCTGCTGCGCGAAGGACAGCGCCACTTCGGCGAGAACCGCGTGCAGGAGGCGCAGGGCAAATGGCCCGCGCTGCGCGAAGCCTATCCGGCGGTGCAATTGCACCTGATCGGGCAGCTGCAATCGAACAAGGCGGAGGACGCGGTCGCCTTGTTTGACGCGATCCACTCGCTCGATCGCCCCAGCCTGGTGAAGGCGCTGGGCAAGGCGATGGACAAATCGGGCCGGCGCGTGCCGTGCTTCATCCAGGTCGATGTCGGTGAAGAGGACCAGAAGGGGGGCTGCCCGGTGGCGGAATTGCCCGCGCTGATCGAACAGGCGCGGCAGGCGGACATCCCGCTGGCGGGCATGATGTGCCTGCCCCCGCAGGACATCGAGCCAGCTCCGTTCTTCGCTTTCCTCGACAAACTGGCGCGTGATCACGGGCTGGAAGGGCGCAGCATGGGAATGAGCGGGGATTACGAAACCGCGATCAAGCTGGGTGCGACGCATGTGCGCGTGGGCACCGCCCTGTTCGGCGCCCGTCCTGCTGCGGGGTAGCTGCTCGACCGTCCTCGAACGCCAAGGCGGAGGGGTGCAGGGCTAGGCGTTCTCTAGCCGGTCCTGCGTGGCATCGCTGGCCGCTTCCATCAGCCGCGCTTCGATCCGGTTCATCCGGTCGCCCGGCTGCAGTTTCCCGCCCGTGAGATCGGTCACGTAGAAGGTATCCGCCGCGCGTTCGCCGTAATTGGTGACATGCGCGGAATGGACCACCAGCCGGCTTTCGAACAGCGCGCGGGCCAGCCGGTTGAGCAGCGCGGACCGGTCGCGCGCATTGACTTCGATGACGGTGAACTTGTTCGACGCCTTGTTGTCGAACAACACCCGCGGGGCGACGTCGAAGGCGCGGGCCCGGCTGTGCGGCAGCGGGCGCTGCGCCAGCCGCGGGGCGAGGTCGACCTTGTTGGCCAGCGCATCGGCGATGCTCTTCTTCAGCCGGTCGAGCTGGCCGGCTTCGGCGAAGGGTTCGCCATGCGGGTCCTGGACGAGGAAATTGTCCAGCGCCCAGCCCTTGCGCGTGGTGTGGATGCGCGCGTCGATGATGTTCCCGCCCGCCAGGTGGATGCCGCCTGCAATGCGGTAGAACAGGCCCGGATGGTCGGCGGCGATCACGGTCACCAGCGTCGCCCCGCGCGCTTCGTAATATTCGCAGTGGATCGACAGCTCGTGTTCGGCCGCGCGGGCGGCGGCATAATGCACCAGGTTGAGCGCGATGATATCGGTCGGCTCGGCGATCCAGTAGGCATCGCCCATGGTCTTGGCGAGTTCATCGACCAGCGCGGCGTCCTCGCCCAGCAATTTGGCGACTTCCTGCTGCTTGTAGGCCATTTTCTGTTCGCGCCCGTGGCGCATGTGGCCAAGCCGCAGCCGTTCGCTTGAGACATCGTACAGCTCGCCCAGCAACTGCCCCTTCCAGCTGTTCCACGTACCGGGCCCGACCGCGCGGATATCGACCGCGGTCAGGATGGCCAGATGGCGCAGCCGTTCCTGACTTTGCACCAGCGCGACGAAATCCTCGATCGTCTTGGGGTCGGTCAGATCGCGCTTCTGTGCGGTGTGGCTCATCAGCAGGTGGTTGCGCACCAGCCAGGCGACCATTTCGGTCTCGCTGGGGCTGAGGCCGAACCGCGGGCACAGGTCCTCGGCGACTTCGGCGCCGAGCACCGAATGATCGCCCCCGCGGCCCTTGGCGATATCGTGCAACAGCGCCGCGACATAGGCCGTGCGGCGCGAACCGACCTTGTGGATCAGCCGCGTGGCGCGCGGATGGTCGTCGGCCAGTTCGCCCTTCTCGATCTGGTTGAGCAGGCCGATCGCGCGGATGGTGTGCTCGTCCACCGTATAATGGTGGTACATGTCGAACTGCATCTGCGCATTGACCTTGCCGAAATCGGGCACGAACTTGCCGAACACGCCCGTCTCGTTCATCCAGCGCAGCACCATTTCGGGATCGTTGCGGCCGCACAGCAGGTCGAGGAACAGCGCGTTGGCGCGCGGATCCTCGCGCACTGCATTGTCGATCGCCCCGCTGTCGCGGTCGGCCTGCCGCATGGTTTCGGGATGGATCTCCAGCTCTTCGGCCTCGGCCAGCTGGAAGATCTCGATCAGCCGGACCGGGTCCTTCTTGAACCAGTCGTCCGAAGGCGCGGCGATCTTGCCCCCGAACACGCGATAACCCTTGAGCTGGCGGGCTTTCTGCTTCCAGCCGGCGAAGAAGCCGCGCCGCGCGGTCTTGGCTTCGAACTGGTCGTCGATATGCGCGAGGAACACGCCGGTCAGCGAACCGACGCGTTTCACCTGCAGGAAATAGAACTGCATGAACCGTTCGACCGAACTCTTGCCCGGCCGCTCGGCGAATTTCATGCGTTCGGCAATGCGCCGCTGCAGGTCGAAGGTCAGCCGATCCTCGGCGCGGCCGGTGATCACATGCATGTGGCTGCGCACCGCCAGCAGGAAGTTTTCCGCGCGCCGGAAGCTGCGATACTCGGCCGGGGTGAACAGGCCGACATCGACCAGTTCGGAGGCGGTGCGTACCCGGTGGATGAACTTGCCGATCCAGTAGAGCGTGTGGAGGTCGCGCAGCCCGCCCTTGCCGTCCTTCACATTGGGTTCGACGACGTAGCGGCTGTCACCCATGCGCTTGTGGCGGGCGTTGCGTTCGGCCAGTTTCTCGGTGACGAAATTGCGCTGGTTGCCCTGCACGACCTCGGCGGTGAACCGCCGCGAACCTTCCTCGAACAGCTCCTGGTCGCCCCAGACGTAACGTCCTTCGAGCAGCGCGGTGCGGATGGTCAGATCGTTCTTCGACAGCCGCATCGCCTCGTCCAGCGTGCGGGTCGAATGGCCGACCTTCAGCCCGAGGTCCCACAACAGGTAGAGCATCGCCTCGACCACCTGTTCGCACCAGGCGGTTTTCTTCCCACCGACGAGGAAGGCGACATCGACATCCGAATGCGGCGACATTTCCGCGCGGCCATAGCCGCCCACCGCGATCACCGTGAGCCGTTCGGCCTGCGAACGGTTGGCGCTGGGGTAGAGATGGGTGGTCGCGTGATCGTGGATCACCCGGATCAGCTGGTCGATGAGGAAGGCGAAACCGCCCGCATTCTCGTGGCCGGCCGAAGGCTTGGCCTCCAGCCGGCTCTCGAGTTCGGCGCGCCCCTTGTCGAGCGCGGTCTTGAGCAGCTGCACGACCGGCCCACGCGCCTGCTCGCCATGCTCCTCCACCAGCGAGCCGATTTCGGAGGCAAGCCTGCGCCTGTCGATGATCGCGCGCTGGCGGGGAACCTGGGTCGTGCTCAAGCCGGAAGATGCTCCTTGGCGTAGGTGGCCTTGACCGTCCGCTTGTCGACCTTCTGCGTGCCGAGGCGGGGCAGTTGCTCCTCGCTCTGCCACATCACCGAGGGGATCTTGAAGGGGGCGATGTGCTCGCGCAGGAAGTCCTGCAGTTCCTCGACCGACAGCGTCTGTCCCGGATGCGGGTAATAGACTGCGGCCGGGATTTCGCCGAAGCGTTCGTCGGGCAGGCCGAAGACCGAGCATTCGGCAACCTTCGGATGCGCGTAGATCGCTTCCTCCACCTCGATGCAGCTGATGTTCTCGCCGCCGCGGATGATGATGTCCTTCTTGCGGTCGACGATGAAGAGATAATTGTCTTCATCGAGGTATCCGAGGTCACCAGTGCGGAAATAGGCATCGTCGGAATAGGCCGCCTTAGTGGCATCCTCGTTCTTCCAATAGCCGAGGAAGTTGCACACCGAGCGGATCGAGACCTCGCCGATCTGGCCCTGCGGCAGCGGCTTTCCATCGTCGTCGAGAATCGCCATGTCGACCAGCGGCAGCGAAGGCATGCCGGTGCTGTTGGGCTTGGCGAGATAGTTCTCGTTGAGATTGCCCGCGCCGACGCCGTTGGTCTCGGTCAGGCCATACCCCAGCGCGGGGAAGCCGTCCTTGAAGGCATCCTTGATCTTCTTGACGTGTTCGATCGGGCGCGCGGCACCGCCGCCGGCAAAGGTCTTGCACTGCGACAGATCGTATTTCTCGCGTTCCGGGTGAACCGCGATCTCGTAGCTCATCAGCGGCACGCCGACGAAATAGGTGATCTGTTCCCGGTCGAGCAGTTCGAGCGCATTGGTCGCATCCCACTTGGGCATCAGCACCAGCTTGCGGCCCATGGCGAAGCTCTGCAGGAACAGCGGGACCTCGCCCGTGACGTGGAACAGCGGCACCGCCACCAGCGCGCTGGGCTGGACGGTCGGGGCTTCGCCGCGCTCGGTCAGCAGCTGCAGCATCATCGCGGTCTGGCAGACGTAGTTCATCGTGCCCGAAACGACGCCGAGATGATCCGAATAGGCCCCCTTGGGGTGGCCGGTCGAACCCGAGGTATAGAGAATGGTGGCGAGATCGTCGGGGCCGATCTGCCCCAGCATGGTCATGGCGGTGTCGCCCGCCGCCCATACGGGAGCGAGGCCTTCCGACGGGACGCCGTGCTCGAACACGATGACCTTCGCACCGTGTTCGACGCCTTCGAGCCGCTCGGCGCGCTGCGCATCGGCCAGTACCAGCTTGCAATCGCACAGGCCGATCCCGTAGGCCATTTCCTCGCCGGTCCACCAGCCGTTGAGCAGCGTCGCGCAGCCGCCCGCCATGATCACGCCCATATAGGCGATGATCCAATTGGCCGAATTGCGCGCGGCGATACCCACGCGGTCGCCCTTTTCGATCCCGTGCTGGCTTGCCAGGCTATGCGCCACATGGCTGGCAGCATGCCAGACTTCGCCGAAGGTCAGCCGCATGTCGCCATCGACGATGAACAGCTCGTCCTTCTTCTCGTTGCAGAAATGCGCGAAGAAATGCGCCAGGCTGGGCGGCGCGTTCTTGAACGCCGGCATGGTGACGCCGCGGCGCGTCGTTTCGGTCAGTTCGAACAACTGTCCCGGTGCGGTAACCGCCTGGGTGATCCGGCTGATATCCTTGTCGAGTTGTGTCGGCATGGGTGGTGTAGTGTCCTCTCCAAATCGGCGCGCGGCCCCGTGATCGAGGCTCGCGCAGTAATTGCGGCTCGACGCAGGCTTTCCCCAAAACCCCTGCTATGCCAAAAGCCGCCCCGATGGGTCGCCGGTTGCGGCCTTCGACTCACCTCTAAGGGGATAACCACTTGCTGTCACTACTGGCTGCATCGGGCGCGGCAGAGCCGATCTACTGGGAAAATCTGGGGCTGCGGCCCTATCTGTTCGAGGTCGGCGGGTTCCAGCTGCGGTTCTACTCGCTCGCCTACCTGCTCGGCATCCTGTTCGCCTATTGGCACCTGTCGAAGATGATCAAGGCCCCCGGCGCGCCGATGGCGCAGCGCCATGCCGACGACCTGTTCTTCTATTGCACGCTCGGCGTCATCCTCGGCGGGCGGATCGGCTATGCGGCGTTCTACAAACCCGAACTGTTCGCCAGCGCGGACGTGTTCAAGCTGTGGGAAGGCGGGATGAGCTTCCACGGCGGGGTCATCGGCGTGCTGGTCGCGATCAGCTGGGTCGCCTGGCGCGGCGGGCTCAACTGGCTGCGCATCTGCGACTATATCGCGGTCAACGTGCCGCTGGCCTATATGCTCGGGCGGCTGGCGAATTTCGTCAACGGCGAACTCTACGGGCGCGCGGTTGCCAGCGACTTCCCGCTGGCGATGGTCTTCCCGACCGATCCCGACCAGCTCCCGCGCCATCCCAGCCAGCTGTACCAGGCAGGTTTCGAGGGGCTGCTGCTGGGACTGCTGCTGCTGGCATTGTTCTGGCAGACCCGTGCCCGGTACCGGCCCGGCCTGCTGGTGGCGGTCTTCACCATCGGCATGGGGCTGGGGCGGTTTTTGATGGAATTCTTCCGCGAACCCGACACGCACCTCGCCTATGTGGTGGTCGAAACCGGCCTTTCGCGCGGACAGTGGCTCAGCCTGCCGATGATCCTGATCGGTGTCGTGGTCCTGGTCTATGCGCTGCTGCGCCCGGCCACGGGCAGCGCCGGGGCGGGCAAGACCCGCCCCGCATGAGCGAAGCCGTTTCGACCCCGCTGGCGGACAGCTTCCGCCGGTTGATCGCCCAGCACGGGCCGATGCCCGTCACGCGCTACATAGGCGAAAGCAACGCCCGCTATTACACCACGCGCGATCCGCTGGGCGCGGCCGGCGATTTCACCACCGCGCCCGAAATCAGCCAGATGTTCGGCGAAATGGCGGGTCTGTGGCTGGCGGATATCTGGACACGGGCGGGGCGCCCGGAAGACGCGCTCTATGTCGAGCTCGGGCCGGGCCGGGGGACGCTGGCGAAGGATGCGCTGCGTGCGATGGCCAGCCAGGGGCTGCGCCCGCAGGTGCATCTGGTCGAGGGATCCGAGGCCCTGCGCGCGGTCCAGGGAGCGGCGCTGGCCGGGGCGCAGTTCCACGATTCGCTTGACAGCCTGCCGACCGATCGCCCGATCCTGCTGCTCGCCAACGAGTTTCTCGATGCACTGCCGGTACGGCAATTGGTTCGGACCGAAACCGGCTGGCGCGAACGGATGGTCGGGATCGAGGACGGCGGTCTGGCCTTCGTTTCGGGACCGAGCCCGCTCGACGCGGCGGTGCCCGAAGCGCAGCGCAGCGCGCCGGTCGGCACGGTCATCGAAACCTCTCCCGCCGCCGCGGCGCTGGTCGAGGCGCTGGCGCGGCGGATCGACCTCCAGGGCGGCGCGGCGCTGTTGATCGATTACGGCCATCTCGCCCCGCGCACCGGGGCGACGCTGCAGGCCGTCCGTGCGCATGAGAAGGTTGATGTGTTCGCCGCGCCCGGCGAGATGGATCTCACCGCGCATGTCGATTTCGCGACGCTCGACACGATCGCGCGGCGCGAAGGCGTGGCGAGCTCGCTGACCACGCAGGGTGCTTGGCTCTCCGCGATGGGAATCGGCCTGCGCGCACAGGGGCTGGCGACTGCCGCGCCCGAGCGTTCGCAAGAGATCCAGGCCGCGCACGACCGGCTGGTTCAGCCGCAGGCCATGGGCGAATTGTTCAAATGCATGGCCCTGTCTGCCCGCGACTGGCCGCGCGGGGCGGGCTTTCCCGAAGGCCAGCGGAGGGCGCCGCCGTCATGAAACACCTGCTTGCTGTTGCCGCGCTTGTGCTGGCCGTCACGCCGCTGGCCGCCGCCGAACCGATCGAAGGCCGCTGGGTGACCGCGGAAAAGGACGCCATCGTGCAGATCAGCGATTGCGGACGCAGTATCTGCGGGCGGATCGCCAAATTCCTCGTTACCCCGCCGCAGGGCGCCGATCAGCGCGACGTCAACAACCGCGATGCCGCCAAGCGCAGCCGCAAGCTGCTCGGCATGGCGATCCTCACCGGGTTCACCGAAGACGAGAATTCGTGGCGCGGCGAAATCTACGATCCCAACAACGGCAAGACCTATCGTTCGATAGTGCGCCGCCGCGGTCCCGACCGGCTCGAGGTCAAGGGGTGCATCGGCCCCTTCTGCCAGACGCAGGTCTGGCAGCGCGCACGCTAGCCTACCCGCCGATCCGTTCGGCAAGGCGGCGCGCGGCCTCCCCGAACGACAGCTTGTCTTCGTCGCGATCGACCGAATAATTGGCTTCGCGCATTGCTTCCACGCTGATCGCACCGACCAGTGGTTCCAGCGCGGCGACAAGTGCGTTGTCGGCCCCGGTTGCGGGGGCGAGGAGGATGATCGCGTCGTAATTGGGGAAGGCTCCTTCCGGATCGTCGAGGATCACGAGGTCATCCGCCGCGATCCGCCCGTCGGAGGTGTAGGCGCCGATCACGTCGGCCTCGCCCGAGGTCAGCGCATTGTACATGAAGGTGGGCGAGAAATTGCGCCGCGCGGCGAAGCGCAGGCCATAGGCCTCGCGCACCGCGATCCATTCGGGCCGTTCGAAGAATTCGGGATCGCCGCCGATGGTCATGCCCTGCGCGCGTCCCGCAAGATCGCCGATACTGGCAAAGCCGCCGGCCTCGGCCGCCGCGCGCGGCATGGCGAGGCCATAGGCGTTTTCGAAACCCAGCCGGCCCAGCACATGCGTGCCGCTGGTGCGGGTTTCCCACGCGGCAATCTCGGCAAGCATGGTTTCGCGGTCGGGATTGTCGCTGCGTTCCATCTGGTTGGTCCAGATGGTGCCGGTGTAATCGACCAGCACGTCGATCGCGCCGGTCGATACCGCCTGGTGCGCAACCGCCGAACCCAGCCCGTCGCGGTATTCGACCGAGAAGCCCTCCGCCTGGAGCCCTTGCCCGATCAGGCGGGCGAGGATGTATTGCTCGGAAAAGCCCTTGGCCCCGATGACGATGCGGTCGCCCCCCCGGTCGCCGAACTGGACGGCAAGCGCGGCCAGAACGCCCAGCAGGACCGCCGCCAGCCCGCCGAACGTCAGCATCCGGCGGCGCGTGGCGAGCCCTTTCTCGATCAGGCCAAGCAGCGCATCGGCGACCAGCGCCAGACCGGCGCTGGCAATACAGCCCGCCAGCACCAGCACCCAGTTCTGCGTCTGCAGACCGGCGAAGATCGGATCACCCAGGCTTGGCTGGCCGATGGTGGTGGCCAGCGTGGCGGCACCGATGGTCCACACCGCTGCAGTGCGGATGCCGGCCATGATATAAGGCGCGGTCAGCGGGGCCTCGACCAGCCGCAGGCGCTGCCAGAAGGTCATCCCGACGCCGTGCGCGGCCTCGATCACGCCGGGGTCGAGATTGACCTGCGCGGTCACCGCATTGCGCAGGATCGGCAGCAGCGCGTACAGCGCCAGCGCCAGCAGTGCGGGCAGGAAACCCAGCGTGGGCAGACCTTCGCCGAACACCGCGCGCAGCGACAGCAATATGGGGAAGAACAGCGCGAGCAGCGCCAGTGCGGGGATCGTCTGCACCAGGCTGGCAAAGCCCAGCGTGGCGCGCGCGACCGGTTCGGAACGGCTGGCCCAGACCGCCAGCGGCAAGGCCACTGCAATCCCCAGCGCGATCGCCGCAGCGGACAGCAGCACATGCGCGGCCAGCTTGTCGCCGAGGCCGAGCAGCGTGGTCCAGATCGCGCTCACCGGGCCAGCTCCGCCAGCCGGTCGGCCTGCGCGCGGGGAACCGCGACCAGACCCTGCGCGATGGCGCCGCCGGCCCCCGACAGCAGCGCGTGCGGGGTTTCGTCCGCGACCACTTTCCCGGCATCCATCACCAGCACGCGGTCAGCCAGCAGCAACGCTTCGGCCATATCGTGAGTGACCATCACCGTGGTCAGGCCGAATTCGCCATGCAGGGCGCGGACCCGGTCGCCGAGCGCGTCGCGCGTGATCGGATCGAGTGCGCCGAAGGGTTCGTCCATCAGCAGCAAGCGCGGTTCATTGGCCAGTGCGCGCGCCACACCGACCCGCTGGCGCTGCCCGCCCGACAATTCGTCGGGCAGCCGGTCTGCCATTTCGGGTTCGAGATCGACCAGTTCGAGCAGGCGGGCAATCCGTTCGCCCGCCAGCCGTTCGCCGACCAGCCGCGGGCCGATGGCGATGTTTTCGCCCACCGTCATGTGTGGGAACAGCCCGACCGACTGGAACACGTAACCGATCTGGCGGCGCAGCGCCGCCAGGGGCAGGCCTTCGACATTGTCGCCCGCGAACCGCACTGCGCCGGCGGTCGGATCGATCAGCCGGTTGACGGTCTTGAGCAGCGTCGACTTGCCCGAGCCCGAGGCGCCGACCAGCGCGACGAATTCGCCATCGCCGACCGCCAGCGACACGCCGGCCACTGCCAGCGTCGGGCCATAGCTCTTGCGCACGTTGCTGAATTCGACCAGCGCTGGCGGGTCCCCGCTCACGCGGCTTCGTCGGCGGTCTCGACCGGCAGGGCGTAGGTGACGCTTTCCAGTTCGATCACCGTGCCCGCATCGTTTTCGGCACGCATCACGCCATTGCGCATCCGGTCCGGTTCCCAGCAGCGTTCGACGCCGTTTTCGTCATCGGGCCGCAGGCACAGCCGCTTGCCGTTGCCTTCTTCCTCCGAATACCGCCAGCTGCCGGTCTGCCACGGATCGCCGTTGCGCAGGTCGCGGTAGGTGCCGTCCTGGTCGAGATAGGTGGTGTAGCGCGCGCCATCGGCCGCCAGCACCCGCCAGGCGGTCGCGGCGAACACCTCGGGCGCGGGTTCGCCGGTGGGGGTGGCGATGGCCTGCTGCGTCGCGGTGAGCGTTTCGCTTTGCTGTTCGGTCGGGCTGCAGGCGGCGAGCGCGGACAGGACAAGGCCGGCCAGCGCCAGTCGCCGCGGCAGGAATTTCGCATCGCTCAGCATGAGGTCTGGCAAAGCACAGCCGCGCCCCACACGCAAGGCGCAGCCCGGGTCAGGTCTGGATCGATGCGCGCGGGAAAACGATCCGGATGTCGAGCCCGTCGTCCGAATAGGTGCGCTCGAACGTGCCGCTCAGCTGGCCTTCGACGGCCATGCGCAGCAACCGCGAACCGAAGCCTTCGGGTGATCCCGGCGTGGGAACGGCGCCGCCGCGAGTGTTCTCGTCCCAGGTGACGCAGACCGTGTCGTCGCCCTCGCAATCGGCCTCGACCGTCACCGTGACGAACCCGTCGGGGGCCGACAATGCGCCGTATTTGGCCGAGTTGGTGGCCAGTTCGTGGAAGATCAGCGCCAGCGGCGTGGCCGCGCGCGCGCCGATCCTGATGCCCGGCCCGGTCACGCTGAAACGCTCCTGGTCGGGCGTGCCATAGGGGGCGAGCAGGTCGGCCAGCAGACCCGATAGCGTGCTTGCGCGCTGCCCGTGTCCGGGGCGGACGTAATTGTGCGCAGCGCTCAGCGAGCGGATCGTATCGTTAAGCTCGGCAGCGAATTCGGCGATCTCGGGCTTGCCCCGCGCGCGGATCGCGATCAGCCCCGACACCACCGCGAAGATGTTCTTGATCCGGTGCGACAGTTCGTTCGCCAGCAGGTCGCGTGCTTCGGACAGGCGGTGCTGCCGGTCGACGTCGATGACCGTCCCGAACCAGCGGTTCTGCCCTTCGGTGGTGGGGGTCTGCACCGCGCGCGCCAGCATCCAGCGGTAATTGCCGTCGGACAGCTTGAGCCGCCATTCGTATTCGAACGGCTTGCCGCTCTCGAGCGAGGCCTGGAACGCGCCCGAGGCCTGCGCCCAGTCTTCCGGGTGCACCGCATTCTGCCAGTCGGCCAGCCGGCGCGGCTGGGCGGTGGCGGTCAGCTCGCTCCACTGCGCGCTGACATAATCGAAATTGCCCGCGCCATCGGCCGACCAGGCGATCCCCGGCACGCTGTCGATCATGCGCTGGAGATAGCTCTCGCGCATGTGCACCGCTTCCTGCGCGGTCTCGCCCAGCCGGCGCTGCGAAATGCGCCGCATCGCCGACTTGGCAAGCACCGAAAGCGACTCGCGCTGGATGTCGCTCAGCCCTTCGGGTCGCGGTTTGGTATCAATCACACAGAGCGCGCCAAGCGGTGCCCCCTCGACCGAAATCAGCGGGTGGCCGGCGTAGAATCGGATATGCGGTTCGTCGGTGACCAGCGGGTTGTCGGTGAAACGCGCATCCTCGCGCGCGTCGGGCACGACCAACGGCTCGGCGCCGAGCATGGCATGCGCGCAGAAGCTGGTGGGGCGCGGGGTTTCGCGCGCGTCGATCCCGGTACGCGTAAGGAACAGCTGGCGGCCTTCCTCGACCACGGTCACCATCGCCATCGGCACGTCGCACAGCTTGGCTACGAGGTCGACCAGCTCCTGCAATTCGGGATCGTCGACCATTCCCTGCGTACCGTGCGCAGCCAGCACCGCGAGGCGCTTGTCCTCGTCGCAATAGGCATCCGAAGGCGGTGTGCCCTCGGGCCAAAGTATGCTCGGTTTGCGAAACATGGCCGAAGCTTGCCGACTAGAAGCAAGCGTCTCTCAGGTAAAGCAATTCCGCGCTGGATCACATCAGGCAGACCTATTGCGTTTGCCCCATCTGGCGCGCTCGGCTATCGGCCCGCGCAACTAAAGAGAATCTTCGCCAGCCCCAAGGAGAGAGCATGCGCGCGACCCCCGATTTCGATTTCCAGCTTGGCGAAAGCGCGGAAATGATCCGCGACACCGTGGCCCGCTTCGCCGACGAACAGATCGCCCCCCAGGCCGAGAAGATCGACCGCGAGGACTATTTCCCGCGCGAGGAACTGTGGCACCAGATGGGCGAGCTCGGCCTGCACGGCCTGACTGTGGATGAAGCCGATGGCGGGCTGGGTCTCGGCTATCTCGAACACGTCATCGCGGTCGAGGAAGTCAGCCGGGCCTCGGCCTCGCTCGGCCTCAGCTACGGCGCGCATTCGAACCTGTGCATCAACCAGATCCGCCGCTGGGGCAATGCCGAGCAGAAGGCCAAGTATCTCCCCCCGCTGATCTCGGGCGAGCATGTCGGCAGCCTCGCCATGTCCGAAGCTTCCGCCGGATCGGACGTGGTGTCGATGAAACTCAAGGCCGAAGCGGTCGATGGCGGCTACCGCCTCAACGGCACCAAGTTCTGGATCACCAATGCGCCCCATGCCGATACGCTGGTGGTCTATGCCAAGACCGATGGCAGCGCCGGCAGCCGCGGGATCACCGCCTTCCTGATCGAGAAGGATGATGCGGGGTTCTCCATCGGCCAGAAGATCGAGAAGGTCGGCATGCGCGGGTCACCCACCGCCGAACTGGTGTTCGACGATTGCTTCGTGCCCGAAGACCGCGTGATGGGGCCGCTGAACGGCGGTGTCGGCGTGCTGATGAGCGGGCTGGATTACGAACGCGTGGTCCTGTCGGGCATCCAGCTGGGCATCATGCAGGCCTGTCTCGACACGGTCATTCCCTACCTGCGCGAGCGCAAGCAGTTCGGCAAGCCGATCGGCAGCTTCCAGCTGATGCAGGCCAAGGTGGCGGACATGTATGTCGCGCTGCAAACCGCCCGGGCCTATACGTATGCGGTCGCCAAGGCCTGCGATGCGGACCAGACGACGCGTTTCGATGCCGCCGGCGTGATCCTCTATTCGAGCGAGAGCGCCTTTCGTGTGGCAGCCGAAAGCGTCCAGGCACTGGGCGGGGCGGGCTATACGCTGGACTGGCCGGTCGAACGCTACATGCGCGATGCCAAACTGCTCGACATCGGCGCCGGCACCAACGAGATCCGCCGCATGCTGATCGGCCGCGAGCTCATCGGGGCGGCGGGATGACCGCACCGGTCCTGACCTCGACGCTCGACCGCGAAGCGCCCGACGCCAAGGCGCGGTTCGCGCACAACAGGTCGCTCGCCGCCGAATTGCGCTCCGCCGTCGCCGCAGCCGCGCTCGGCGGGTCCGAAGGCAGCCGCGAGCGGCATGTCGGGCGGGGCAAGCTGCTCCCGCGGGAACGGGTCGAGCGGCTGCTCGATCCCGGCTCGCCCTTCCTCGAGATCGGCCAGCTTGCGGCCAACGGGATGTACGGCAAGGACGAAATCAACGGCGCGGGGCTGATCTGCGGGATCGGCCGCGTTGCGGGCCGGCAGGTGATGATCGTGTGCAACGATGCCACGGTGAAGGGCGGCACCTATTACCCGATGACGGTCAAGAAGCACTTGCGTGCACAGGAAATCGCGCAGGAAAACCGCCTGCCGTGCATCTACCTCGTCGACAGCGGCGGGGCGAACCTGCCGCACCAGGCGGAGGTCTTCCCCGATCGCGACCATTTCGGGCGCATCTTCTTCAACCAGGCGAACATGTCCGCGCTTGGCATCCCGCAGATCGCCTGCGTGATGGGCAGCTGCACCGCGGGCGGGGCCTATGTCCCGGCCATGTCCGACGAAACGGTGATCGTGCGCGAACAGGGCACGATCTTCCTTGCCGGTCCGCCGCTGGTGAAAGCCGCGACGGGCGAGGAGATCAGCGCGGAAGACCTGGGCGGCGGCGATCTGCATGCGCGCAAGTCGGGCGTGGTCGACCATCTGGCCGAGAACGACGAGCATGCGCTGACCATCGTGCGCGACATCGTCAGCCATCTGGGCGAGAACCCGGCCGCCGCGCAAAGCGTGGAACGGCGCGATGCCCGAGCCCCGCAATTCGATGCCGAGGACCTCTATGCGCTGATCCCCGACGATGTCCGCGCGCCCTATGACGTGCACGAGGTCATCGCCCGGCTGGTCGACGGCAGCGAGTTCCACGAATTCAAGCAGCATTACGGCAGCACGCTGGTGTGCGGCTTTGCCCATATCTGGGGCATGCCGGTCGCGATCCTCGCCAACAATGGCGTGCTGTTTTCCGAAAGCGCGCAGAAGGGTGCGCATTTCATCGAACTGGCGTGCCAGCGCCGGATCCCCTTGCTGTTCCTGCAGAACATCAGCGGCTTCATGGTGGGCGGCAAGTACGAGGCCGAAGGCATTGCCAAGCATGGCGCCAAGCTGGTCACTGCAGTCGCCACCGCCAGCGTGCCCAAGATCACTGTGGTTATCGGCGGCAGCTTCGGGGCGGGCAATTACGGCATGTGCGGCCGCGCCTACAGCCCGCGTTTCCTGTTCACCTGGCCCAACGCGCGGATCAGCGTGATGGGGGGCGAACAGGCCGCCTCGGTACTGGCGACGGTCCACCGCGATGCCGACAGCTGGAGCGATGGGGAGGCCGAAGCCTTCAAGGCGCCGATCCGCCAGAAATACGAGGACGAGGGCAACCCCTATTACGCCACCGCGCGGTTGTGGGACGACGGGGTGATCGACCCCGTGCAGACGCGCGACGTACTGGGGCTGGCCCTTGGCGCCACGCTCGAGGCGCCGATCCCCGAACGACCGCAATTCGGCGTGTTCCGGATGTAGTCTCGCAATCCGCCGGGCTTGTGCTAGGCGGAAGCGGGGAGAGACCATGCCGACCGATCCGAACCGCCGGCCCTCGCTGCTGAGCCGTCTGGTGCGGCGCATTCTGCTCGCCCTGTATCGCTGGAAGGGCTGGACGCTCGAAGGCCGTCGGCCGGACTGCGACAAATTCATCATTCTCGGCGCGCCGCACACGTCGAACTGGGATTTCATCTTTTTCCTCGGCGCGACGCACGAGCTGGGCATACGGCCCAATTTCATCGGCAAGTCGAGCCTGTTCAAATGGCCGATGACCCGGTTCATGCTCGATATGGGCGGGGTCCCGGTCGAACGCTCGAAAAGCGGCAATTATGTCGAACAGGTGGCAGCGGCCTTCGCGCGGTCAGACGATCTGGCGCTGGTCATCGCGCCCGAGGGATCGCGGACCTTCAGGGGCGAATGGAAAACCGGTTTCTACCATATCGCCATGGCGGCGGGCGTGCCGATCGTGCCCGCCTGGGTCGACAATGCCACCATGCGCGGCGGCATCGGCGAAGCGATCGTGCCGACCGGCGACTATGCGGCAGATCTCGCCCGGCTGGCGGCCTTCTACCGCGAGAAGCGCCCCGATTGCGACCGGTTCGCCGCGCTGGAAAACCACGCCCTTACGCTGAAGGAGAAGACGCGTGATAGTTGAATCGCTGCTCGCGAATTTCGTGATCCTGCTTGGTCTGGCCCTGATCCTGTGGGTGGTCGCCGTGCAGATCGGCGATGTCAGTTTCGTCGATGCCTTCTGGGGCGGCGGGATGGCCCTGCTGGCGCTGGTCAGCTGGCTGCGGCTCTACGAACCCGGCGCACTGGCCACGCTGCTGATGGCAATGGCGGTGATCTGGGGCGCCCGGCTCGCGCTCCACCTGCTGATCCGCTGGCGCCGCGAGGGCGAGGACAAGCGCTATCGGCGCATGCTGGCGAAGGACCGCGAACAGGGACGGTTCGCGGTGGCGGCGCTGACCAAGGTCTTCCTGGGCCAGTCGGTGCTGCTGTTCATCGTCTCCAGCCCCGCGCAATACGGCATTCTCGAAGCCGGCTCGCTCACGCCGCTTAGCGGGCTGGCGCTGGTCGGTGCCGCGCTGTGGCTGGTGGGCATCCTCTTCGAATGGGTCGGCGATTGGCAGCTTGCGCGGTTCAAGGCGGATCCGGCCAATGCAGGCCAGGTGATGGACCGCGGGCTGTGGCGCTACACCCGCCACCCCAATTATTTCGGCGATGCCTGCGTCTGGTGGGGTATCTGGATCGCGGCCGCTTCGGCGGGCTGGTGGGTGGCCGCAGCGACCGTTATCGGGCCGCTGTTCCTGACCTTCACGCTTACCCGCTGGTCGGGCGCCCCGCTGCTCGAAGGCGGGATGAAGAAATCGCGGCCGGGCTATGCGGCCTACAAGGCGCGGACGTCGGCCTTCTTCCCGCTCCCGCCGAAGAAATCCGCCGGCTAGCCGCATGGGGGGTTTAACCCCGGCACGTCCGTCCCTAATTTGCGGGATGAGCGGAGTAGGGAACGCGCCGGCATGAGCGAGAACGAAATCGACGAATTGCGTCGCCGCTTCGCGCGCGAAGCGATGGCGCTGATGGAACGCAAGGGCGAAGAGGTTTCGCGCACGCGGCTGGCGGCCGAGCTGAGCGTGGCGCGGGCGCGGATCGACGCGGTGTTCCCCGAGGAAAGCGACCTGCTCGAAGCGGTGACCGCCGAATGGTTCGCCCCCAAGCTGGCAGTGATGGACGAGGTGATGGCGTCCGACCTGCCGCCGCCGCGCAAGATGTATGAATTCTTCGCCCGCCGCTATCGGCTGCTGCACCGCAATTTCCGCGACGACCCGGCGACGTTCAACCTCTATGTCGAGATGGGCGAACGCTATTTCGACTATGCCCGCAGCTATATCGACCTGGCCGACCACTATCTGTGCGAACTGATCGCCGAAGCGCAGGCCGAAGGCTATCTCAAGGGGCTCGAGGTCGACACTGCAATGTCGATCATCAACCAGATGGTGAGCTGCTATCTGCAGCCCTATCTCATCGCGGTGGTGGACGACCGGCTGAGCGAGGAGAAACTGGGCCTGATCGTCGGCGCCATTTTCGATGGGCTCGACAGCCGCGATGGCGGCGCGCGCGGCACGCAGGATATTCGCGCGGCCTGACCTGCTGCGCGGGCGCTAGCCGCGGGCTGCGCGCTGTTCGGCGAAGATCCCCCAAGCGGCGAGGAACAGCCCGCAGACCAGCGGCCCGACCACGATCCCCGACAGGCCGATCAGCGCGATACCGCCCAGCGTGGTGACCAGGATCAGCCAGTCGGGAATGCCGGTGTCGCGTCCGACGAGGATCGGGCGTAGGATGTTGTCGATCATGCCGATCAGCGCGACCCCCGATACGATCACCACCACGCCCTGCCAGATCGCGCCGGTCGCCAGCAGGTAGATCGCGGCGGGAACCCATACGATCGCAGGGCCGAGCGCGGGGAGCAGCGAGGCGATTGCCATAACCACGCCGAGCAGCAGGACCGATGGGATCCCCACAATCCAGAATGTCAGCGCGCCGAGGGCGCCCTGGACAAGCCCGACGACGACCGATCCCTTGATCGTCGCGCGCACGATGACGAGAAAGCGTTCTGCCAGCCGGTCGGCGACGCCGCGTTCCATCGGCAGCGCGGCAAGGATCGTGTCGCCGATCGCCCGCCCGTCGCGCAGCAGGAAGAATCCAACATAGAGCGCGATCGCGAAACCGATCGCGAAACCGAACACGCTGCCCCCAATTGCGAGGGCCTGCGCCGCGATGATGCCGAGGCTGGCCTGGACAAAGGCGGTCGCGCGTGCCTGGACAGCGCCCAGGTCGCCCAGTCCGGCGCGCGCCAGCGAGGCCTGGATATTGGCCGGGAGCGCGTCGAACACCTCTTCGAAATAGAGCGCCACATCGATATCGCCGTCGCGCAGGGCGACGAACAGCCCCGCCGCTTCGTCGACAACCGCGCTGCCGATCCACAGCGCGGGCAGGACGACGGCGAACAGGATCACCACCAGGCTCGCCAGCGCGGCCTGGCTATCCTTGTCGGGCCGCTTTGCGAGGAACCAGCGGTAGAGCGGCTGGAACATGATCGCTGCCAGCGCCGCCCACAGCAGTGAACGGGCAAAGGGCAGCACGATCGCGATCAGCGCGGCCGACACGAGCGCGAGGAAGAGCAGGAAGCCCCCCTGCTCGAGCGATCCGGTCGGACGCCCCCCGCCCATCTCGATCAGACGTCCAGATTGGCGACGTTCAGCGCATTGTCCTGGATGAATTCACGGCGCGGTTCGACCACGTCGCCCATCAGGCGGGTGAAGATTTCGTCGGTCACGTCGGCATCCTCGACCTTGACCTGCAACAGCGCGCGATTGTCCGGATCGAGCGTGGTCTCCCACAATTGCTCGGCGTTCATTTCGCCAAGACCCTTGTAGCGCTGGATCTTCTGACCCTTGCGCCCCGCGGCCAGCACTGCGTCGAGCAGCTGCGTCGGCAGGGTAATCGCGTCATCGGCAAAGATCGGTGCGGCCTCTTCGCTGTCGCTCTCGCTGTCGCTGTCCGCCTCTTCCGGCTCCGCCGCACCGCTGCGGACGAGCCGCATGGGGGCGGTGTAGACATCGGCGAATTCCTGCGCGACGCGGTTGAGCTTGCGGGCTTCGGCGCTGTCGAGGAAGGCCGGGTCGATTTCGTGGACATCGGTCACGCCGCGCCACACGCGGAACAGGCGGACCTTGCCGTCGTCCCCGGTTTCGGCGCGCCAGCGCGCTTCGGGATCGCCCATCTGCAGATGCGCGGCTGCACGGTCGAGCGCGGCGCCGCGATCGCCCGACGGATCGAGCGCGCCGGCCAACGCCATCGCCTCGATCAGGTCGGTGTTGTATTTGCGCGGGACGAAAGCCAGCAGGTTGCGGATGCGCAGGCCATGCGCGACCAGCGCTTCAAGCTCGCCGCCGCCGCGCACCGCGCCTCCGCCTTGCGTTTCGAGCACGCGCGCATCGAGGCCTTGCGCGATCAGGTAGCGATCGAAGGCCGGCTGGTCCTTGAGATAGACTTCGCTCTTGCCGCGCGAGACCTTGTACAGCGGCGGCTGCGCGATGAAGAGGTGCCCGGCCTTGACGATCTCGGGCATCTGCCGGTGGAAGAAGGTGAGCAGCAGGGTGCGGATATGCGCGCCGTCGACATCGGCGTCGGTCATGATCACGATCTTGTGATAGCGCAGCTTCTCGAGATCGAATTCGTCGCGCAGCCCGGTGCCCATCGCCTGGATCAGCGTGCCCACTTCCTTCGAGGAAATGATCCGGTCGAAGCGCGCACGCTCGACATTGAGGATCTTGCCCTTGAGCGGCAGGATCGCCTGCGTCTTGCGGTCGCGGCCCTGCTTTGCGCTGCCCCCTGCCGAGTCGCCCTCGACCAGGAAGAGTTCGCAGTTCGCGGGGTTGCGGTCCTGGCAGTCGGCCAGCTTGCCCGGCAGCGAGGCGATGCTCATCGCGCCCTTGCGGCTCATCTCGCGGGCGCGGCGGGCGGCTTCGCGCGCGGCGGCGGCGTCGATCACCTTCTGGATGATCGCCTTGGCTTCGGCGGGGTTTTCCTCCAGCCATTCGCTCATCTTCTCGCCCATCAGGCTTTCGAGCGGCGAACGCACTTCGGAACTGACCAGCTTGTCCTTGGTCTGCGAGGAGAACTTGGGGTCGGGCAGCTTGACCGAAACGATCGCGGTCAGGCCTTCGCGCATGTCTTCGCCTGACAGCGAGACCTTCTCTTTCTTCAGCATCCCGCTGGCGCTGGCGTAATTGTTCAGCGTGCGCGTCAGCGCGGTGCGGAACGCGGCGAGGTGCGTGCCGCCGTCGCGCTGCGGGATGTTGTTGGTGAAGGTGAGGACGTTTTCGTAATAGCTGTCGTTCCACTCGAGCGAGACGTCGATGCCGATGCCGTCCTTTTCCGCGCTCACCGCGATCGGTTCGGCGACCAGCGGCTGCTTGTTGCGGTCGAGATATTTAACGAAGGCCGCGATCCCGCCCTCGTAATAGAGGTCGTGCTCGAGCATTTCCTCGTGGCGCTTGTCGCGCAGCAGGATCCGCACGCCCGAATTGAGGAAGGCCAGTTCGCGATAACGGTGCTCGAGCTTGTCGAAATCGAACTCGATCACGTTCTTGAAAGTGTCTTCCGACGCCTTGAAGGTGACGCGCGTGCCCTTCTTGAACCCGTTCTCGTCGGGGTTCTGTTCGACCTTGGGCGCATCGCCGACTACACGCAGGCTTTCGACCGCATCGCCATGCTCGAAGCGCATCCAGTGTTCCTTGCCGTCGCGCCAGATCGTCAGTTCGAGCCATTCGGACAGCGCGTTGACCACCGATACGCCGACACCGTGCAGGCCGCCCGACACCTTGTAGGCATTGTCGTCGCTGGTGTTCTCGAACTTACCGCCCGCGTGAAGCTGGGTCATGATGACCTCGGCCGCAGACACGCCTTCGCCCTTGTGCATGTCGACCGGGATGCCGCGGCCATTGTCTTCGACCGAGACCGAGCCATCAGCATTGAGTTCGATCAGGACGAGGTCGCAATGCCCCGCCAGCGCTTCGTCGATGGCGTTGTCCGACACCTCGAACACCATGTGGTGCAGGCCCGATCCATCGTCGGTATCGCCGATATACATGCCGGGCCGCTTGCGGACCGCGTCGAGGCCCTTGAGCACCTTGATCGAATCTGCGCCGTAGCCGGGTTTTTTCGGCGCTTCGGCGCCCGTCATTTCAGGGGTTTCATCCATAGTGATCATATAGGCGGTAGCGGGCGGATTGCCAAAGTTTCGAGGGCGATTTTACCCACAGTTTGCCGCGCACCCGGTTTCGTCTGCAACCGGTTGATTTACCGGCGGGGAAAGCGCATCTCGCGGCCATGCTTTCAGTGCTCGACATCTTCCGGATCGGGATCGGCCCGTCCTCCTCGCACACGGTCGGGCCGATGCGCATCGCGCGCACTTTCGTGCGGGCGCTGGCCAAGGCCGGCAAGCTGGAGCGCACTGCCCGGATTGCGGTCGAACTGCAGGGATCGCTGGCGCTTACCGGAGTGGGGCACGGCACTGTCGATGCCAGCATCCTGGGGCTGATCGGTTTCGCGCCCGACACGACCTGCCCCGACGAGGCCGCTGCCGCGCTGGAGCGCGTGCGCACGCACGGCCGGTTGATGCTGGGCGGCAGGCAGGACATCGCGTTCGATCCCGCTACGGATATCGATCTCGCGGGGCATGTCATTCCGGACTTGCATCCCAACGGCATGCAGCTGGAGGCGTTCGATGCCGACGGCGCGCCACTGTCGCGGCGGACCTATTATTCGACCGGTGGCGGCTTCGTCGCTTCCGAAGCGCAGCTCCGCCGCAAGCCGAAAGACGACCGGATCAACACGGGCACACGGGTGCCGCACGATTTCGGTTCGGCCGAAGAGCTGCTGGCCGAATGCGCGCGGACCGATCTTTCGATCGCCGAGCTGATCCTCGCCAATGAGGATGCCTTCCGGCCGCGCGAGCGGACTCTCGAAGGGCTCGACCGGATCGCTGCCGCGATGGACCAGTGCGTCGATCGCGGCCTGCACCAGCGGGGCATTCTTCCCGGCGGCCTCAAGGTGGCGCGGCGGGCACCCGATCTGTGGGACAAGCTGTCGGCCAATCCGCAATCGAACGAGCGCGAGCAATTGTTCGACTGGCTCAATTGCTACGCCATGGCAGTGAACGAGGAAAACGCCGCGGGCGGGCGCGTCGTCACTGCGCCGACCAATGGCGCCGCGGGGATCATCCCCGCGGTGATCCGCTTCTATTGCGTCACCGCGGAAGACGATGCCTGCGGCGAAAGCCGCCGGACCTTCCTGCTGACCGCGGGCGCGATCGGCCTGCTCTACAAGCAGCGCGCCAGCATTTCGGGCGCCGAAATGGGCTGCCAGGGCGAAGTCGGCGTGGCGTGCTCGATGGCTGCGGGCGGGCTCGCCGCGCTGTGGGGCGCATCGCCCGCGCAGGTCGCCAGTGCGGCGGAAATCGGCATGGAGCACAATCTCGGACTGACCTGCGATCCCGTCGGCGGGCTGGTCCAGGTCCCGTGCATCGAGCGCAATGCCATCGGTGCGGTCAAGGCGGTCAACGCCGCGCGGCTTGCACTGCACCGGCCAGAAACCGATGCGCGCGTCAGCCTCGACCAGGTGATCGAGACGATGCGCCAGACCGGGCTCGACATGTCGAGCAAGTACAAGGAAACCAGCCAGGGCGGGCTGGCGGTCAATGTGATCGAATGCTGATGCTGCTGGCCGTGGTGCTGGTGGTGTCGGGCGCGCTGGTCGCCGGCGCCGCCTGGGGCATCTACGGCAAGCTGCCCGAACGGCTGGAAGGCTTTCTGGTCGCGCTGGCCGGTGGTGCGCTGCTGTTGTCGGTCACCACCGAACTGATCGAACCCTCGATCGAGACGGCAAGCGTGTTCCATGCCATGCTCGGGGTTGCCGCCGGGGCCGTCGTATTCGCCTTCGCCGACTATCTGATCGACGAGAGATGGGGCCCCGACGATGGCGGGGGCCTGCTGGCGGCGATCACGCTCGACGGGATCCCCGAGAACCTCGCGCTCGGCGTCGCGCTGATCGGCGTGGGCGGGGCCGAAGTTGCCGCGCTGGCGGGCTCCATCCTGCTGTCCAACCTGCCCGAAGCGGCCGGCGGTGCGCGCGCGATGGTGTCGGGCAGGCATGGGCGGGGCAAGGTCATGCTGCTGTGGCTGGGAACCGCGATCCTGCTGTCGCTGGCCGCGATCGTCGGCAATCTGGCGCTTGCAGGCGTGGGCGAGGATGCCCTCGCGGTCATTCGCTGCTTCGCCGCCGGCGCGGTGGTCGCCAGCCTTGCGACCGAGGTCTTTCCTCAGGCCTTCCGCGAGGATCGGCACTGGGCGGGCATCGCCACGGCGCTGGGCGTCATCCTCGCATTTTCTCTCGGCAGCCTCACGGGCGGCTAGACAGCCGCGCGCGCGGCGATAGGGTGCCGCGCATGGGAGAGACACAAGATGGCGCGCTGGCCGCGCCTTTCGGCAGCTTTGCGCAAATGATCGGCAGCAATGCCGCGGCGCTGGGCGACCAGATCGCCTTGCGCGACGATACCGGCGAGCTGAGCTGGGCGGCACTGGGGGACCGGGTCGAACGGCTGGCCGCACGGCTGGTGGCCGACGGGCTGGAACGCGGGCAATCGGTCGCGATCCTCGGCTATTCCTCGATTCCCTATGCGCTGGTGTTCCTGGCCGCGGTGCGCGCCGGCGGCGTGGCCGCGCCGCTGACCACCAGCGCAAGCGCCGCGCAGCTTGCCGGGATGGCGCGCGATTCGGGCGCGGCGCATATCTTCATCGACCGGGCCAAGCTGGCCGAACTGGGCGAAGACAGTTTCCCCGGGATGCGCCGCATCGTGCTCGACGAAGAACTCGACGCGTGGATGGCCCCCGCCGGCACGCAGGCTCCCGCTTGCGATCCGCAGCCCGGCGATCCGTTCAACATCATCTATTCCTCGGGCACGACGGGTACGCCCAAGGGCATCGTCCATTCGCACCAGATGCGCTGGCGCCAGTTCGCGGCGACCGCGGCCAGCTGGCGCGAGAACGGCCTGCCCGCACGGACGCTGGCCTCGACGCCGCTCTATTCGAACACCACGATGGTGGCCTTCCTGCCCGCGCTGCTGGCAGGCGGGACGGTGCGCGTCATGCGCAAGTTCGACGTGCTGCGCTGGCTCGAATGGGCGCAGGACGACCGCACCACCGTCACCATGCTGGTGCCGGTGCAATACCGCCGGCTGATGCAGGAACCGCGCTTCGACGAATTCGACCTGTCCGCGCTGCAGTTGAAATACTGCACCTCGGCGCCGTTCCCGGCGGACCTCAAGCGCGAGGTTCTGGCGCGGATGCCCGGCGCGCTGATCGAGATCTATTCGATGACCGAAGGCGGTGTGGTCTGCCTGCTCGAAGCGCACAAGTTTCCCGACAAGCTGCATACGGTCGGACGCCCGGCGCCGGGCAGCGAACTCCGCGTGCTCGACGATGACGACAGGCCGGTGGCGGCGGGCGAAGCGGGCAATCTGATCGGGCGCAGCCAGACCATGATGGCCGGCTACAAGAACCAGCCCGACAAGACGCGCGAAGGCTATTGGACCGACCCGGAAACCGGCGAGACCTGGCAGCGGATGGGCGATATCGGCCGCGTCGATGCCGACGGTTTCGTCGAACTGGTCGGCCGCGCGAAGGACATGATCATTTCGGGCGGGTTCAATATTTTCCCCGTCGATCTCGAGGACGAACTGGCGAAGGAACCCGACGTGGTGGAAGCCGCGGTGATCGGCATGCCGAGCGAACGCTGGGGCGAAACCCCGGTCGGCTTCGTCACGCTGACGCCGCAGGCGCGCGGCTGCGAGGCGATTCGCGAAGCGGTCAACGCGCGGCTGGGCAAGACCCAGCGGCTGGCGCAGCTGCATGCGATCGACGAAATGCCCCGCAGCCATATCGGCAAACTGCTCAAGACCGATCTGCGCGAGGAAGCCGCACGGCGCGGTGCGCCCGGCTAAGCGGCACCCGGTCCCTTTGCTGCGGCGGGGCGCAGCGTTTCGAGACGCGGCACCGACTTCTTGGGGGGAGGGAGAGGAATGTCGGCGGCCGCGTCTCTACTCGCTGCCATATCGCCTCGCCGGTGCGGGGGGCCTGGAAGGCCGGCCGCGGGTGGCGAGGAAGGCCAGAAGCAGCGGTTGCTTGGGGGACCGCTGCAACTGTAACTCGTCCGGGACGGGAGTGTCAGGGGTCACCGTCCGGCTGTGAAGCTGGTAATAATCGTGCGCGGCTGCGAACGAAAGTGAGAAAACGTTGAAACATGTTGCGAATTGCGCAACGCTAATCGCCAACTGTCTCATTGCAAAAATATACGAGCTCGGCCCCTGAGTGCGATGCGCACTGCCTTCCGGGCATGAGAAACCCGGTGCCGCCGGGCGGGCGACACCGGGTCTTCATCCAGCGGCTGGCTCAGCGTGCGCTGGCGAGCGTGGCGGTGGCCTTCTGGCGGATCATCTGCTGTGCCGAAGCAACCAGCGAGGCCTTGCAGCGACGATCGTAGGAGAAAGCGTTCACGGACAGCGCTTCGGGGTGCGTGCAGGCGGCTTGCGCTGCGGCATCGACGCGGTCGCGCAGTTCGGCGAGCTGCGAGGGGTCGCGCAGGTCGAGGTCATTGAAATCGACCGCGATGCTGACTTCGGTGCGCTTTGAAAGCGCCTGTGCGGGGGCACCCAGCAGGGCGGTAGCAGCGAGGCCGGCGGCGAGAAGGTTGATAATTTTCACGAGCGTCTCCTGTTGAAGGTATTGTCGCTCTTCAAACATCCTGTGGTTTGTTCTCGTGTATCGTTGTGCGCCGCACCATTTCTCTTCGCAAGTGCAAAATACGCAGGGCAGTGTTGAAAGCGATGCACCTGTGCATCGGCCGGTGGCCGTCTGCGATGCTCCGCAGGCGAATGCTGGACAGGCGGCGCACGCTGGCCTTAACGGGAACGCCATGCAGGCAGAACACCTCCCCGATTCCATCCTGATCGTCGATTTCGGCAGCCAGGTCACCCAGCTCATCGCGCGCCGCGTGCGCGAGGCAGGGGTCTATTCCGAAATCGCGCCCTTCACCCAGGGGGAAGAGGCGTTCGAGCGGCTCAAGCCCAAGGGCATCATCCTGTCGGGCTCGCCCGCCAGCGTGTGCGACGAGGGCAGCCCGCGCGCCCCGCAGGTGCTGTTCGACAGCGGCCTGCCGATCCTCGGCATCTGCTATGGCCAGCAGGTCATGACCCAGCAGCTCGGCGGCGAGGTCCGTCCCGGGCACGAGACCGGCGAGGGCGGTGAATTCGGCCGCGCCTATCTGACCGTGACCGAACAATGCGCATTGTTCGATGGCATGTGGCAGAACGGCGAACGCCACCAGGTGTGGATGAGCCATGGCGACAAGGTCACCCAGTTCGCGCCCGGCTTCCGGATCGTCGCCACCAGCGATGGCGCGCCCTTCGCCGTGATCGCCGATGAAAAGCGCAAGTATTACGGCACCCAGTTCCACCCCGAAGTGGCGCATACGCCCGATGGCGGCAAGCTGCTGGCCAATTTCGTGCGCCATGTCTGCGGGCTCGCCGGCGACTGGACCATGGCCGAGTTCCGCAAAACCAAGATCGCGGAAATCCGCGAACAGGTCGGCGACGGCAAGGTGATCTGCGGCCTGTCGGGCGGGGTCGATTCGGCAGTGGCCGCGGTCCTCATCCACGAAGCCATCGGCGACCAGCTGACCTGCGTCTTCGTCGATCACGGGCTGATGCGGATGAACGAGGCCGAACAGGTCGTGACGCTGTTCCGCGACCATTACAATATCCCGCTTGTGCATGTGAATGCGGAGGAGCGGTTCCTCGGCGGTCTGGCGGGCCAGACCGATCCGGAAAAGAAGCGCAAGTTCATCGGCGGCGCGTTCATCGACCTGTTCGAGGCGGAAGCGAAGAAGATCGGCGGGGCCGATTTCCTCGCGCAGGGCACGCTTTATCCCGATGTCATCGAAAGCGTCAGTTTCACCGGCGGGCCCTCGGTCACGATCAAGAGCCACCACAATGTCGGCGGCCTGCCCGAACGCATGAACATGAAGCTGGTCGAACCCTTGCGCGAACTGTTCAAGGACGAGGTGCGCGAACTGGGCCGCGAACTGGGCCTGCCCGAGATTTTCGTCGGGCGGCATCCCTTCCCCGGCCCGGGCCTTGCGATCCGCATTCCCGGCGAGGTCACCAAGGAGCGCTGCGACATCCTGCGCAAGGCCGATGCGATCTACCTCGAGGAAATCCGCAACGCGGGCCTCTACGACGCGATCTGGCAGGCCTTCGCCGTGCTGCTGCCGGTCAAGACCGTTGGCGTGATGGGGGATAGCCGCACCTATGACAGCGTCTGCGGCCTGCGCGCGGTGACCAGCACCGATGGCATGACGGCCGATGTCTATCCCTTCGACAGCGCCTTCCTCAGCCGGGTGGCCACGCGCATCATCAACGAAGTGCAGGGCATCAACCGCGTGGTCTACGACTACACGTCGAAGCCCCCCGGTACGATCGAGTGGGAATAGCCTCCCTGCAGGCCGGGCCCCGGCCTGCGCAGCCGCGACGTTTCGGGCCCGGCGCGATCGTGCTGCTGGCCGGCATCGCGATCCTCGCTTTTGCGGGCAATTCGGTAATTGCACGCTATGCGCTCGCCGCCGGCGGGATCGACGCCGCAACCTTCTCGCTCGTGCGGCTGGGCGCCGGCGCGATCGTGCTGGCGCCGCTATTGCTGCGCGCCACCGGCCGCTGGAGCCTGTCGGGCGGAATCAGCCTGTTCGTTTACGTGGCGATGTTCTCCTTCGCCTATGTCGATCTGCCGACCGCCACCGGCGCGCTGATCCTGTTCACCGTGGTGCAGGCGACCGTCGTACTGGCGGGCATGCTGCGCGGCGAACCGATGCGGCTGCTGGGCTGGGCTGGGCTGCTGCTGTCGCTCGGGGGGCTCGCCGTGCTGCTGGTCCCGCAGGTCGAAAGTGGCCGGGTGCTGCCGACCGTATTCATGGCGATCTCGGGCATGGCCTGGGGCGCCTATACGATGATTGGCCGCGCGGTTGCCGTGGGTGCGGGTGTCCATACCGCGCGCAGCTTCGCCATCGGCGCAGTGCTGGCGCTGCCGCTGCTTGCCTTTGCCGGCAGCATGCCCAGCGCCACCGGGACGCTGCTGGCCGTCCTCTCGGGCGCGCTCACCTCGGGTCTCGGCTATGTCGTGTGGAACCGCGTGTCGCCCTCGCTCGGGCTCGCGACGCTGGCGACCGTCCAACTGGCGACACCGCTGGTCGCCGCCATGGGCGGGGCGGCGCTGCTCGGCGAACTGGTCACGCGCGAATTGCTCGTGGCCGGCGCGTTGATCCTGTCCGGCATCGCCATGACGCTGAAACGGTGAGCCGCTGAGCGATGGAACTGCCGCTCGGCCCCGATCCGCGCACGGCAACCATCCGCCGCCTGCAGGCGCTGCTGGTCCAGCGGTTCGGCCATATCGAGCGCGCGGCGGCCGAATGGCGCCAGCCCGAATGGGTGCTGGTGCAGGGCGTGATCGGGGCGCGGACCAAGTCCGAAATCTCGAACGCCGCAACCGATCGCTTGCTTCGCCGCTGGGGCTGCTGGGAGACGGTGGCCACCGCGCCGCTGGCCGATGTGCAGGCCGAGCTGGCGACGCAGACCTATCCCAATGTCGCTGCGGAGCGATTGCAGGCGAGCCTGGCCGCGCTCATCGACCTTCGCGGCGGCGTCGATCTGGCGCATCTGGCCGACATGGGCACCGAAGCGGCGATGGACTGGCTCGAACAGCTGCCCGGCGTGGGCCGCAAGATCGCCGCCGGGGTGATGAATGCCAGCACGCTCGACCGCCGCGCGATCGTGCTCGACGGACACCACACGCGCATTCTCCAGCGCATGGGGCTGGTGCCGCCCAAGGCGAGCACGGCGCGGGCTTTCGCCGCGATCATGCCGGCGATGCCGGCCGATTGGTCGGGGGCGGAATATGATGAGCATCACCTGCTGATGAAGAAGCTCGGCCAGACCTGGTGCCGCCCGGCGGCGCCCGCCTGCCCCGAATGCCCGGCGCAGGCGCTGTGCGAAACCGGGCGGCACCGCGCCTGATTGCAGCGCGCGCCCGCTTGCGCCACAAGCGCTGCGCATGAAACGTCTTGGCTCGATCCTCCTGTGGTCCGCGATCGCGGCTGCGTTCATCGGTCCCGGCACGGTGACCGTCGCGGCCAGCACGGGCGCCTCGCTTGGTCCGGCGCTGCTGTGGGCCATCCTGTTCTCGGGCATTGCTACCTTCACCCTGCAGGAATTCGCCGGACGGCTCGCGGTGACCACAGGCGACGATCTGGCGACGGTGTTGCAGCGCCGCTACCCGACCGGTTTCGCGCGGCTGGCGACGGTGACGCTGGTCGGCGGCGCGATCCTGCTCGGCTGCGCGGCCTATGAAGCCGGGAATATCCTCGGCGGGGCAGCGGGGGCGATGCTGGCGCTCGACGCGCCGCGCGGCGCGGTGACGCTGGGCCTCGCGCTCGCTGCAGGCGCGCTGCTGCTGGCGGGTTCGCCGCAATTCGTAGCGCGCCTGATGGCCGCATTCGTGGCTCTGATGGGGGCGGGTTTCCTGCTCGTCGCAGTGTCGCTGGCCCCGGCCATCGGACCCTTGGTCGCCGGCCTGGTGCCGGAACCGGGTTTCGCCGACGACCCCGCTGCGCTGCTGGCAGTGCTCGCGCTCGTCGGGACGACTGTCGTCCCCTACAACCTGTTCCTGGGCGCGGCCCTCGCGCGCGGCCAGGGGCTGGGCGACATGCGCTTCGGCCTGGCAGTGGCAGTGGCGATCGGGGTGCTCATCACCGCTGCCGTGCTGGTTGTGGGCACGGCGCTCATGGGCGAATTCTCCTTCCCGGCACTGGGCGACGTGCTGGCCGACCGGCTGGGCCCGTGGGCGCGGACCGGCGTGGGCATCGGCTTGCTTGCCGCGGGCGTATCCTCTGCGGTGACGGCGCCGCTGGCCGCGGCGCTGACCGCGCGCGGCCTGTTCGGCGCGCCCGGCGATCCGCATTGGCAGGCCGACGGCTGGCGATTCCGCGCGGTCTGGGCGGGCATCTTGCTCGTGGGGCTCGGTTTCGGGCTGGCCGACATCCGGCCGGCCCCCGCTATCCTCGCGGCGCAGGCGTTCAATGGCGCACTGCTTCCGCTGGTGGCGCTGTTCCTGCTGGCAGCGATGAATGACGCGGCTGCACTGGGCGGGCATGCCAACGGCCTGCTCGCCAATGCTTTCGGGATGCTGGTCGTCGGGGTGGCGACCATGCTCGGACTGACCGCGCTGACCCGCGCGGCGGGCACGCTGTTCGGGTTCGGTCTGCCCGCGCCGGGGATCATCCTGCCGGCCTTCGCCGTCATCGGCGTGTTTGCCGCGCGCGCGGTCACCCGGCGCGAGATGCGGTGAAGGAAGTGCTGGCCCCGGACGAGGTGGCGCAAGTCTATCGCCGTCTCAGCCGTGCCATGCCGGGGCGCACCCCCGGCGCGAAAGGCCCCAAGGGGCAGCCCGACGCGTTCCGGTCGTGTGTTTCCTGCATGCTGTCGGCCCAGTCGCGCGATCGCAACACCGCCGCCGCCACGCGCGCGCTCTTCGCGCTTGCCAGGACCCCGCAAGCGATGCTCGCGCTGGACGATGAAACGATCGCGCGCGCGATCAAGCCCTGCGGGCTCTACAATATGAAGACCCGCAATATCCGCGCCTTCTGCACCGCGCTGCTGGCCGAGCATGGCGGTGCGGTGCCCGACACGCGCGAGGGGCTGATGGCGCTGCCGGGGATCGGGCGCAAATGTGCGGACATCGTGCTGAGCTTTACCTTCGGGCGGGACGTGATCGCAGTCGACACCCATGTCCACCGCGTGTGCAACCGCATCGGCCTCGCTCAGGCACGGGCGGCGGACAAGACAGCGGCGCAGCTCGAGGAACGCTCGCCGGGATGGGCGCTGCGCGACGGGCACTTCTGGCTGATCCAGTTGGGCAAGCGCATCTGCACGGCCCGCGCGCCCAAATGCGAGCGGTGCCCGGTGGCCGACCTGTGCCTCTTCTACCGCGCTACGCGGGGAAGCTGACGCCGGTCATCGCTTCGGACTTGGTCCACAGCTTCCCGGCGAGGTCCTCGTCGCGGATATGCGGGTAGTAGCCGCCCGCGCGCGGTTTCTCGGGATCGGCGGCAACCGCCACCTCGCAATCCTCGCAATAGACGCCGCCCTTGCCTTCGAGCAGCGGCGAAACCGCGCACCACACGGTGGTCGCGGCGCCTTCCTCGGTCGATTTGAAGGCCTCGTGGACGTTGCCGTCCTCGTCGTACCAGCCCATCGCGCGCTGTTCTTCCATCGTCAGGTGCCGCTGGAGCGGAGTAGCGATACCGCCTGGGTGCACCGCGAAGGCGCGCACGCCCCGGCTTTCGCCGAGCTTGTCGAGTTGCAGCGCGAACAGGGCGTTGGCCGACTTGGCCTGTCCGTAAGCAAGCCACTTGTCGTAGTCGCGGCGCTCGAAATTGGGATCGTCGAGATCGAGCCCGTGGAGCCGGTGCCCGATCGAGGACAACGCCACGACGCGGGCCCCGCCGCCGGTCAGCAGCAGCGGCCACAGCCGTGCGGTCAGCTGGAAATGGCCCAGGTGATTGGTGGCGAACTGCATTTCATAGCCGCGCGCGTCGCGACCAAGCGGGCTGGCCATGATCGCGGCATTGTTGATCAGGATGTCGATCGTGTCGGTGCGGCCCGCGACCGCTTCGGCGAAGGCATCGATCGAAGCCGGATCGGCAAGGTCGAGCGGAAGGATCGCGATATCGCCGTCCAGCGCGTCGAGCACGTCATGCGCCTGGCCGGTCCGCCGCGCGCCGACGATGACCTGCGCACCGGCTGCGGCAATCGCCCGGACGGTTTCGGTGCCGATCCCCGAATAGCCGCCGGTTACGACGACGCAGCGGCCCGACAGGTCTATCCCGTCGATGACTTCCCCGGCAGTCGAGCGATATCCGAAGGGCGAATTGACCGGTTCCTGGTGGCTGGGCATGGCTGTGTCCTCTCCTCTGCCCAACTATGCGTTGCCCGCATTGCCATGGCCAGCCCCCAATTCAGCGGCCGGCGCGCAGTGGGGCCGGTTGCGGCTCAGCTTTCTGTGTCGGGCATTGTATAGGGCACGAAATCGTCCAGCATCAGCACATCGGACAGAAAGCCCACTGTTCGGTCGACCAGATGGACCTGGTCGCTGCGGCACAGCCGCGATCCGCTGAACCGCTTGATCACCATGATGTCGCTGTCGTCGATGCTTTGCGGGTTGCGCGTGTAGTTGACCCAGACCGTATCGCCCGAGCGATAGGTCAGCGCGGTGCCGTCGATCTGCTTTAGGCTGCGGCTGCCGGTGGTGCTGATGCAGTTCTGCGGTTCGCCGGCAATGCGGCCGTCGAGCAGCTTGGCGAGCTTCGCTTCGCCGCGAGTGGATTCGGCTTCGTCCGCCTGGGCGGGAACGGCCATCAGGCCGGCAGCGGCAGCGGCGAAAATCAGTGGCTTGAGCATGACAGGTCTCCTCAGGAAAAGGGACAGTATATCACGCAGGCTGAACCTGCGCTGAGTCATGCGGTTCCGCCCACCGTGATCCCGTCGACCAGCAGGGTCGGCTGGCCGACTCCCGCGGGCACGCTCTGCCCGCCCTTGCCGCACATGCCCACGCCCTCGTCGAGCGCCATGTCGTTGCCGATGCCGCGCACCTTGGTCAGCACGGTCGGGCCGTCGCCGATCAGCGTCGCGCCCTTGATCGGTGCCACGACCTTGCCCTTCTCGACCTTGTAGGCCTCGGTGCAGGCAAACACGAACTTGCCGCTGACGATATCGACCTGCCCCCCGCCGAAGCTGGTGGCATAGATGCCGTCGTCCATCCGGCTTAGCAGTTCCGCCGGATCGTCGCTGCCGCCCCGCATAAAGGTGTTGGTCATGCGCGGCATCGGCGCGTGCTGGTAGGACTGGCGGCGACCGTTGCCGGTCGCCTCGACCCCCATCAGCCGCGCATTGAGGCGGTCCTGCATGTAGCCCCTGAGAATGCCGTCCTCGATCAGCACGGTTTCGCGGGTCGGCGTGCCTTCGTCGTCGATGCTCAGCGACCCGCGGCGATCAGCCATGCTGCCATCGTCGATCACGGTGACGCCCGGGGCCGCCACGCGTTCGCCGATGCGGCCCGCAAAGGCGCTGGTGCCCTTGCGGTTGAAATCGCCCTCGAGCCCGTGCCCGACCGCTTCGTGCAGCAAGATGCCGGGCCAGCCGGGGCCGAGCAGGACGCTCGTCTCGCCCGCTGGCGCCTCGACGCTTTCGAGGTTCACCATGGCCTGGCGGACCGCTTCGTCGACCGCGCGCATCCAGCGTCCCTCGTCGAACAGATCGTCGTAGAGATAGCGGCCGCCGAAGCCGAAGCTGCCGGTTTCGCGGCGGCCGTTGGCTTGGGCTACGATGCTGACGTTCAGCCGCACCAGCGGGCGGATGTCGCGCGCGGTGAAGCCATCGGCACGGATGATGTCGATCGCGCTCCAGCTGCCCGACAGGCTGGCGCTGACCTGCGCCACGCGCGTGTCCTTGGCGCGGGCCACGGCGTCGATCTTCTCCAGCAGCGCGACCTTTTCGGCAAAGGGCACGAGATCGAGCGGGCTGGCATCGGTGTAGAGATGCCGGTTGGTGCGCTCGGGCGGGGCGGCTTTGGCGGCCGTGGCGGGATCGAGCAGGCGCAGCGTTTCGCCCGCGCGCGCGATTGCCCTCGCGCTGATTTCATTGGCATGCGCAAAGCCGGTGGTCTCGCCCGATACGCCGCGCAGGCCGAACCCCGAATCGCGGCTGTAATCGGCGGTTTTCAAGCGCCCGTCATCGAAGGCGAAGCTCTCGCTCGCCATGAATTGCAGATAGAGTTCGCCATCGTCGCAGGGCGCGAGCAGCCGCGTGGTCAGCGCCTTGGCCTCTTCGGGATCGAGCTGGGTGTAGAGCAGGGCGTGCGGATCGTTTGCTGGCGTCATGCCCTGCTATGTAGGGGCTGCATCGTCCCAGCGAAAGCCGGGATCGCTTGCGCCGCCGCGCCCGCCGCGGTGGATTCCGGCGGCGGCTGGAACGGCAGCTACCGGTGGCCCGGGTCGGCGCCTTCGGAAATGTCCATCAGCTGCGACTGGTCGACCCCGTCGGCCGGGCCGCCTTCGAGCACGAAACGGCGATCGCAATAGCCGCAGTCGACATAGCCGTGCTCGTCGATTTCGAGATAGATCTTGGGATGCCCCAGCGCGGCGGAACGATAGTTCTTGCCGGTGCGGATATCGGTCGCGCCATCGCACCACACGCGCCGCGTGGTGACCTTGGAGACTTCGGGTGGAGGCAGGCTCATGCGACAGGCCGATAATATGTGCTTTGCCTTGGTGCAAGCATTCGCCGCTTGTCGCGCCATGGCCGCACCCCTAGGTCACCCACCATGCAGACACCCCCAGCCATCCGTATCGACAATCTGGTCAAGGAATACGCCTCGCCCGGCCCGGGCGAACCGCCCAAGCTGGCGCTCAAGGGGGTGAGCTTCGACGTGCCGCAGGGTGGGATCTTCGGCCTGCTCGGCCCCAATGGCGCGGGCAAGTCGACGCTGATCAACATCCTCGCGGGGCTGGTGCGCAAGACGGGCGGCAATGCCGAGATCTGGGGATTCGATACCGACGACAATCCGCGCAATGCCAAGCGTTCGATCGGCATCGTGCCGCAGGAAATCGTCTTCGATCCGTTCTTCACCCCGTTCGAAGTGCTGGAGAACCAGGCCGGGTTCTACGGCATCCCCAAGGCCGAGCGGCGCAGCGAGGAACTGCTCAAGGCGGTCCATCTGTGGGACAAGCGCGATGCCTATGCGCGCACGCTGTCGGGCGGGATGAAACGGCGCCTGCTGATTGCCAAGGCGATGGTCCATTCACCGCCGATCCTGGTGCTCGACGAGCCGACCGCCGGGGTCGATGTCGAACTGCGCCGCCAGCTGTGGGAACTGGTGACCGAACTCAACCGCGAGGGCGTGACCGTGGTGCTGACCACGCATTATCTCGAGGAAGCCGAGCAGCTGTGCGACCGCATCGCGATCATCAACCACGGCGAACTGATCGCCGACAAGCCGACCCGCGAACTGGTCGACATGGCGCGCGAAAAGATCGTCTCGATCACCGTCGACAAGGATCTGGGCGGCCCGATCATGGAGCCCGCCTTCACCAAGGCCGAAGTGATCGAACCGCGGCGGCTGGAGATTACCTATGATCGCGACCGGACGAGCGCGGGACAGGTGCTCGCGCTCGTCCAGTCGCACGGCTATGCGATCGAGGATGTCACCACGCGCGAAGCCGACCTGGAAGATGTCTTCGTCCAGCTCACCGGTGCGGGGTGATCGCCCCGATTACATGAACGCGCGTGGGCCCAGGCCCGCATCGCGGACCTTCTGTACCGCCCACGAATGCGGTTCGACTTCTTCCATCGGTGCCTTGCAATTGCGGCAGCGCCCGACCTGCTGCCCGCTGACGCGCGTGATCTTCTCGCGGTCGATGCTGTGCCGGCCCAGGGCACAGCCGATACGTCCCATAGTCATGATGTCGCGACCCTCCAGTCCCGTTATGTATGTCCCCTGTTGCCGCGCCCCCTAGGCCGAAGATCGGCCGACAATAAGCTTGCTGCGCCGAATCGTTCCTTGCTTGCCGCGTAGTGATTGGATCGGCATGACGCGCGCATGACAGACACCCCGCACGACGTCCTCGTGATCGGTTCGGGCGCCGCCGGTCTCACCGCCGCGCTCGCGCTGGCCGAAACCAAGAAGGTCCTGGTCCTCGCCAAGGGCCGGCTCGACAGTGGCTCCACCGCATGGGCGCAGGGCGGCATCGCCGCGGTGCTCGATGCGGGCGATACCTTCGACAACCACATTCGCGACACGATGGTTGCCGGTGCGGGGCTCAACGACCGCGAAACGGTCGAATTCGTGATCGAGCGCGCCCCCGCCTCGATCGACCGCCTGTGCGAACTGGGGGTCCCGTTCAACCGCGAAGAGGATGACCTGCACCTCACCCGCGAGGGCGGGCATTCGCATCGCCGGATCGTCCATGTGAACGATGCGACCGGCTGGGCGGTGCAGGCCGCGCTGCTCAAGGCGGCGGAGGAAAACCCCAATATCACCCTGCTGCCGGGCCAAAGCTGCGTCGATCTGATCACCGGCCGCAACCAGGTCGCCTATTCGGGATCGGGCCGGGTCTGGGGCGCCTATGCGCTGGACGAAGGCAGCGGCAAGGTCGTCGCGCATGTCGCGCGCGCCACCGTCATGGCAGCGGGCGGCGCAGGGCGCGTCTATCTCTTTTCCACCGCGCCGCGCGGGGCCACGGGCGACGGGATTGCGATGGCCTGGCGGGCGGGGGCGCGGGTGTCGAACATGGAAATGATGCAGTTCCACCCGACCTGCCTCTACAATCTCGAGGTCAAGAATTTCCTCATCACCGAGGCGGTGCGCGGCGAGGGCGGCCGGCTGGTCAATCCCGATACCGGCGAGCGGTATATGGAAAAATACGATCCCGAGCGGATGGAACTGGCGCCGCGCGACATCGTCGCACGCGCCAATGACGACCAGATCAAGCGCTTCGGGCTCGATTACGTCCATCTCGACATCAGCCACCAGCCGCCCGAATTCGTGCGCCAGCACTTCCCGACGATCCACGAGAAACTGCTCGGGCTGGGCATCGACATGACCAAGGGTCCGATCCCGGTCGTCCCGGCGCAGCACTACACCTGCGGCGGGATCAAGATCGGACTCGATGCGAAGACCGACCTGCCGGGCCTGTGGGCGGCGGGCGAATGCACCGAAAGCGGCCTGCACGGCGCCAACCGGCTCGCGTCGAACAGCCTGCTCGAATGCTTCGTCTTCGGCGAGGCGGCGGCAAAGGACATCCTCGAATGCTGGGACACGCTCGATGATCCGCCCGCAATCCTTGCCTGGGACGAAAGCCGGGTGACCGATTCGGACGAGGAGGTGGTGATCAAGCAGAACTGGACCGAGATCCGCCGCTTCATGTGGAATTACGTCGGCATCGTGCGGACCACCAAGCGGCTGGAGCGCGCGGCGCACCGCATCCGCCTGCTGCGCGAGGAGGTCGAGGATTATTACGGCCACTTCCGCGTCACCACCGACCTGATCGAGCTGCGCAACCTGCTCGAATGCGCCAATCTGATCGTGCAGAGCGCGCTTAGCCGGAAGGAAAGCCGCGGGCTGCATTTCATCACCGATTACCCCGTGACCGATCCGGTGGCCCGCGACACCGTGCTCATCCCCTAGCACGCGCGCTGCGCCGCGATCCCGGCACGGCACGGAACCGCGCTCGCCGGTACGGATTACCGTGCTGGAACAACGACAAACATACGGCACGAGGGCCAGCAGCTTCATGCGTTTCTACCGAGCGACCTCCTTTATCTTCCCCCGCCACTACACTGCCCGTATCTTCACCATCAGCTTCGGGGCGGTGCATATCCCGCTGATTACCTATCTCGTACTCGAAGCGATCCAGGGGCATTGGGACTGGCCGACCTTCACCGTGCTGCTGATTTCGACGGTGATCGGCAGCGGCTTTGCCATCGCCGGACTGGCCGGGCTGCTCCGCCCGGTTTCGGTCGCGACCCGCGGCATGCGCGCGCTGCGTGACGGAACCCCGGCGCAGGACATTCCCGCGGGCGGGCCCGACATGGCGGGCGAATTGCTCGAATCCGTAGCGCACGCGCTGCGCTCGACCAGCGAGCGGTTCGATGAACTCAAGGATATGGCGGTAACCGACCCGCTTACAGGCCTGTTCAACCGGCGCGGTTTCGCCGAACTGCTCGAACAGGACCCCTCGGCGCGCGGCACGCTCGCGCTGCTCGACGGCGACCGGTTCAAGCAGGTCAACGACCAGTTGGGCCATGCCGAGGGTGACCGCTTGCTGCGCTCGATCGCCGACCGGCTCAAGGACCGCACACGGTCCCAGGATGTCGCTGCCCGCTGGGGCGGCGATGAATTCGTGGTGTTCCTCAAGGACATGTCGATCGACGAAGCGCGGCGGGTGCTGAAACGCGTCCAGCTATCGCTCCGCCGCCGCCCGATCGCCCGGCTAGACGGCATACCGGTCACTTTCAGCGCGGGCTATGCGGAAATATCTGCGATGTCGGCGGAAGCGATCGAGGCCGCGGTGAAGGAAGCCGACCGCGAAATGTACAGCCGCAAGCGGGAAGAGCGCATGGCCGGCGCGTAAGCGCGCGCCGCGCCGCGTCAGTCGGACGCCGATCGCCAGGTCGCCATCGACCAGTCGCTGCGCAGCATCCAGTCGTCCATGGCATAGTGGCGCACGACTCGCTGGCTGATGGGTTCGAGGAAGAAGATCCCGATGCTCTCGCCCAGCTGCCAAGCGACTTCCCCCGCCGCCACCTGGCCGGGCAGCAGCACGACTTCGACCCGGGTGCCCACTTCGGCCACGATATCCTGGCATTCGACCATGCAGCCAGAGGGGGACAGATTGCGCATGGCGCAGCGCAGCCCGTGGCCGCCGATGGTGATGCGCAGGTCGTCCAGCGTGCCGCTGCGATCCTCTCCGCGTCGCTCCATCGTCCTCTCACTCATCCCGCAGGCCCTCCATCCTCACGCCCCCCGCGCGGCACCCGATCGAGCGCGAGGCCTGCACGGTCTGCTGCACCGGCGGCCTCGCGCGCTTTCCCGGCCTGCAGGGAGGGATGCCACTTTCCGGCGGTTTCCGATTGTATGCACACGCCATTGCCGGTGCCTTCGCGCGGCTAGCCGCGCCGCCCGATTGCGCTGGACAAGCGTGGGTCAATGCGGTGAGGTCGGCCCTGCAACCATCGGACGGGGAGACGGCATTGCCTAAAGCGACGGCGAACGGGATCGAAATTCACTACGAAGAGCGGGGCGATGCGGCCAATCCGCCGATGCTTTTGATCATGGGCTTCGGCGCGCAATTGACACTGTGGCCCGAAGAACTGGTCGATGCCTTGGTCGAACGCGGATTTCGCGTCATCCGCTACGACAATCGCGATGTCGGGCTGAGCCAGAAATTCGACGGGGTCAAAGCGCCCGGGATCGTCAAGATGACGTTGCTGTCGAAGATCGGCCTGAAGCCCAAAGTGCCTTACACGCTGGCCGACATGGCGGATGATGGTGCCGGGCTGCTCGACGCACTGGGGATCGACAAAGCGCATATCGTCGGTGCCAGCATGGGCGGGATGATCGCGCAGCATTTCGCCGCGCGCCATGCGGACAAATGCCTCTCGCTCACCTCGATCTTCTCGACCACGGGCAATCCCAAGCTGCCCGCTGCCAAGCCCGAGGCGATGAAGGCGCTGATCACGCGGCCCGCCAGCAGCGACGAGGACGCATTGGTCGACCACGGGATGATGCTCGCGCGCACGATCGGTTCGCCGGGCTATCCCGCTGCCGAAGACCACTTGCGCGAGCGCACCCGCGCCAGCGTTCAGCGCAGCTTCTATCCCGAAGGGCCAACGCGGCATCTCTCGGCGATCGTCGCCGATGGCGACCGGCGCGAAATGCTCAAGCAGATCGCAGTGCCCACGCTGGTGCTGCATGGCGAAGACGATCCGCTGGTCCCGTGCGAAGGCGGGCGCGACACGGCCGCCACCATCCCCGGTGCCCGGATCAGGACGATTCCCGGATGGGGCCACGACCTCCCGGTCGAACTCGTCGACGACATCGCCGATGCGGTGGCCACCCACGCCCGTTCGGCTGCGGAATAGCGCCAGCGGACCGGAACTCCGGTTTGGGCGCGGGGGGTCTCACCCCGCGCGCCCGATTAGGCTGCCGCTGCAGGGCCTTCGCGTGCCTCCCACGACGCGTTCGGCTGCGGCGTGGGAGGAGCTGCCCGATTCCAAAATTGCGCGGCGGGATTCGAATGATTCTCAAGCCGGAACGATGATTTTTGCCCGTAAAATTTTTTTCCCGGATTCATTTTGCCCCTTGCGTCCGCGGCAAGTCCAGCTTGGTCCACGCGTCGCAGCGTTGCACTTGTCTAACGCACCCTGTCCGGGCGGCCCCGCAGCGCACCAATTCGCCGCGAGCCCCCTTGCGCGCAGGGACTCACTGATTCAGTATCTAGTGGTTGGTCTGCGGGGTTAACCCACAAGACCTAGCTTTCGGCGGCAAGGCTCCCCATATCGGGTGGGTGCCGCCCAGGCCGGGGTTGTGGGGAAATACGGGATAAGTTTCCGCCTTCGACCGACGCAATTTTGCTAGGTGGGACGCACGTCTTGCCGACTCGAACACAAGCGGAACATCCGGGCTGCATCGGCAGACCGGTGGCGCACCACAATGGCGGGGCTGACGATGGATTTCAAAAGCGGGGACGACACGGCGATGACACTGGATATCGAAACACAGGACGACACCGCCACCGAACCCACCACGGATGAGAAAGCGGTCGCCATGGACAGGACGGACAAGGGCAGCGAAGATCTGGTGCAGGATGCCGCTGGCCAGGCGCTGGCCGGCGCGGTCGCCAGCGCGACCTCGGAAGCGGCCGAGCATGACAGCAAGAAGGTGCTCGATCGCCGGTTCGACGTGAAGACCGACGAGAGCCGCGATGCGCTGCTGACCGAATTCGGCAAGGAAACGCTGACTGATCGTTACCTGCTCCCGGGTGAAGGCTATCAGGACCTGTTTGCGCGTGTGGCCGATTATTTCGCCGACGATGCCGAACATGCGCAGCGGCTTTACGACTATATCTCGAACCTGTGGTTCATGCCCGCCACGCCCGTGCTGTCGAACGGCGGCACCACGCGCGGCCTGCCGATTTCCTGCTATCTCAACAGCGTGTCGGACAGCCTCGACGGCATCGTCAACACCTGGAACGAGAACGTCTGGCTCGCCTCGAAGGGCGGCGGCATCGGCACCTATTGGGGCAATGTCCGCGGGATCGGCGAACCGGTCGGCCTCAATGGCAAGACCAGCGGCATCATCCCCTTCGTGCGGGTGATGGATTCGCTCACGCTCGCAATTTCGCAAGGCTCGCTGCGCCGCGGTTCGGCCGCCTGCTATATCGACGTTTCGCACCCCGAGATCGAGGAGTTCCTCGAGATCCGCAAGCCGAGCGGCGACTTCAACCGCAAGGCGCTGAACCTGCACCACGGCGTGCTGGTCACCGATGCCTTCATGGAAGCGGTGCGCGCGGGCGAGGAATTCGACCTAGTGTCCCCGCGCGACGGATCGGTGCGCAAGACCATCGACGCGCGCGGCCTGTTCCAGAAGCTGGTCGAAACCCGGCTCGCCACGGGCGAACCCTACATCGTGTTCTCCGACACGGTGAACCGCATGATGCCCAAGCATCACCGCGAACTGGGGCTCAAGGTCTCGACCTCGAACCTGTGCGCCGAAATCACGCTGCCCACCGGCATCGACCATCTCGGCAACGATCGCACTGCAGTGTGCTGCCTGTCCTCGCTCAATCTCGAGAAATGGGACGAATGGAGCGGCGACAAGCAGTTCATCGAGGACATCATGCGCTTCCTCGACAACGTCCTGCAGGACTATATCGACCGGGCGCCCGACCAGATGGCGCGCGCGAAATATTCGGCCATGCGCGAACGCAGCGTGGGCCTCGGCGTGATGGGCTTCCACTCCTTCCTCCAGGCCAAGAGCATCGGCTTCGAAAGTCCGATGGCCAAGGTGTGGAACCTCAAGATGTTCAAGCATATCAGCGCCAAGGCGGAAGAAGCCTCGCTGGTGCTGGCGCAGGAACGCGGGCCGTGTCCCGACGCTGCGGAAACCGGCGCGATGGAACGCTTCAGTTGCAAGATGGCGATCGCGCCGACCGCGTCGATCAGCATCATCTGCGGCGGGACCAGCGCCTGCATCGAACCGATCCCGGCCAACATCTACACGCACAAGACGCTGTCGGGCTCGTTCATCGTCAAGAACCCCTATCTCGAGAAGATCCTCGACCGGAAGAGCAAGAACTCGACCAATGTCTGGAATTCGATCCTCGAGCGGGGTGGCAGCGTCCAGCACCTCGACTTCCTGACGCCCGAGGAAAAGGCGACCTTCAAGACCAGCTTCGAAATCGACCAGCGCTGGCTGCTCGAATTCGCCGGCGACCGGGCCCCCTTCATCGACCAAGCGCAGTCGCTGAACCTGTTCATCCCGGCCGATGTCGACAAGTGGGACCTGATGATGCTGCACTTCCAGGCGTGGGAAAAGGGCATCAAGTCGCTCTACTACCTCCGCTCGAAGAGCGTGCAGCGCGCCGGTTTCGCCGGCGGCGTGGAAGCGGACAACACCGCCGATGCCGCGAAGTTCGAACTGGCCGCGGGCGCCGAGCAGACCGATTACGAGGAATGCCTCGCCTGCCAGTAGGCCCGTGATGCCGGCAAGCCGCGGGGATCGCCCCCTGCAGCGTCACCTGCACACAGGACAAGAGAAACCCCGCCGCCGGACATCCGGGGCGGGGTTTTCTGCGACCCCTTGCAAGGGTCGTCGGAGGCGGGCGGGTCAGGCGACTGCCTTGTTGCCCAGGCCTTCGGGAATCCGTGCGGTTTCCTTCAGGTAGATGCGGTTGTCGTCGATCTTCTCGACGTCGCCAAGCGCGAGGAAGTGGTGCATCGAATCGGCGCTGTCCGACTTGGTCAGCTTGATCGCGTCGCCTTCGACTTCATCGACGGTCCCGACATGCTGTCCCTTGCAATCGGCGACTTCCATGTGTTCCTTGATGCGAATCTTCTCGAACATAAATTTCCCTTTGTTTTCGTTTGCTTACACCATACCAACGGGCGGCCTGCGGGATCGGTCCACGCTTCGTCGAAGCTCATGCACGGCAGGGCCGCGGCCTCCGGGAAATGCTGGCCACACACAAACAATGGCGCCCCGCCTCTGGGGGAGAGGCGGGGCGCCTGGGGCTTGCGGACATCGCCCGCAAAAGGGGAAACCGAACGATGTCGCAAATCCCCGAATGTGGGTGCCTGCGGTCAGGCGCCGCCCAGCGGCCGCGCCGCATCGGCGCGCGCGCGCATGTCGGGCCGCGCCTCATCGCCATCCGCGGCGGCCTTGGTATCGGACGCGTCCGCGCTGTCGCTGCGCGCCGTGTCCTGCTCCATCGCGCCATCGGCATCGCGCGCATTGCCATAGCCCATCCGCGCTTCGCCCTGCTCGGCATCCGCCTGAGGCTTGTCTGCGGGCTTGGCCGAGCCGTCCTGCGGCGCTTCGGCCTCGCGCCATTCGGCAGTGGCATTGCTGTGGACGTCGCGTTGGTCGTCGGGGGCGTATTCACCCATGGTGTGTCTCCTTCACCCGACCAACGGCTGCACGGGCCCCGGCGTTCCGCCATTCGCCGCATGCGCGACGCGGCGGGCCGCACAAACCCCGCAGAAACCGTTTTATCCCCGCCGAATCATTCCCGCTTGCCTTCGAATCCCGGGTCTGATCCACTATATGGGACGTTCACGCTGAAAACCGGAGAACCACCAGATGTCGTTGCTCGAAGCCCGCAAGACCTACAAGCCCTTCGAGTACCCCTGGGCCTACGACTTCTGGAAACGCCAGCAGCAGATCCACTGGATGCCCGAGGAAGTGCCGCTCGGCGAAGACTGCCGCGACTGGGCGCAGAAGCTGTCCGAGCACGAGCGCAATTTGCTCACGCAGATCTTCCGCTTCTTCACCCAGGCCGATGTCGAGGTGCAGGATTGCTACCACGACAAATACGCGCGCGTGTTCAAGCCGACCGAGGTCAAGATGATGCTGACCGCCTTCTCCAACATGGAGACGGTGCACATCGCCGCCTATTCGCACCTGCTCGACACGATCGGCATGCCCGAAAGCGAATATTCCGCCTTCCTCGAATATGAGGAAATGGCCGACAAGCACAATTACATGCAGCAGTTCGGCGTCGACAATGACGAGGATATCGCGCGCACGCTGGCGATGTTCGGCGGCTTCACCGAAGGCATGCAGCTGTTCGCCAGCTTCGCCATGCTGATGAACTTCCCGCGCTTCAACAAGATGAAGGGCATGGGCCAGATCGTCAGCTGGTCGGTGCGCGACGAATCGCTGCACTGCGAAGGCATCATCCGCATGTTCCACGAATTCGTGCGCGAGCGTGATTGCCTGACCAAGGCGGTCAAGGAAGACATCATCGACATCTGCCAGAAGTCGGTGCGGCTGGAAGACAATTTCATCGACCTCGCCTTCGAAATGGGCCCGGTCGCGGGCATGACGCCCAAGGAAATCAAGAAGTACATCCGCTACATCGCCGACTGGCGGCTGGGCCAGCTGGGCCTCCAGCCGATCTACATGATCGACGATCACCCGTTGCCCTGGCTCGCCCCGCTCTTGAACGGCGTGGAACACGCCAACTTCTTCGAACAGCGCGCCACCGAATATTCCAAGGGCGCCACCACCGGCGACTGGAACACCGTCTGGTCGAGCTTCGACAGCCGCAACAAGGCCAAGGCCGCCAATGAAGGCGCCGAAGCCGAGGACAACGGCCCGGGCCTGTTCGGCGACGAAAGCGGGGCGCAAGCGGCGGAGTAGTTTGGATGCCTGCCTATTGTGTAACTTACGATTTGCGCGCGCCCGGTCGCAATTATCAGGCGCTCTATGATCGGATCAGGCAGTATCCCGGTTGGGCGAAGGTCACAGAATCAAATTGGATTTTAGTCACGGGCTGGACAGCAGTCCAAATCCGTGACGACCTTTCACAGTATATCGACGCGAATGATCGCCTTTTCGTCCTAAGATCTGGCTCCGAAGCGGCATGGAAGAACTCCATCTGTCAAGATGACTGGCTTCGGAGCAACTTATGACAGATGAGAAGGTTCAGTCGAGCGATCTGTCTTTTCCTGTCATTAAACGGGGCAGCGTTTCGTCTCTTTCGCTTTATGAGGTTACGGACTACGAGCTTGATATCCTTGAGCAAGGGAGTCCTGCTGGTATCTTCCTCAACTTTGGAATATTTCTTATTTCGATCGGGCTCTCGTTTACCCTCGCCGTAACAACAGTCGAAATTGCGAACGATCGGCTCTTTATCATCTATTCGATCGTGGCGGTGGTTGGGATCACGCTTGGCGTCATTCTAATTCTGCTGTGGTTCCGCCTTCGTAAATCCACGAGACATGTATGCACCAAAATTCGCGGCCGAATTGTGCAGGAAGTCGACACCGCGGAAAAAGACTCGATTCCTGAAGATCCAGCATCTGTAGGCTAGTGTTATCTCAGGTTGTCGCTAGGGTTCCTGACCCTCTCAGCGAAGCTGTCTCGTTGTCGTCGTTCTCCTACAATAGATCAATTTCGATCTACGCTACAGCATGAGCTCTAGGAGAAAGAGGATGCCCCATTTTATCGTCAACACCAATGTCCAGATGAATGGCGACCATGAGGTTCACAACAAGACCGATGGCTGCAACTATATGCCGCACACATCAAATCAGTTCGATCTCGGCTATCACTCAGACTGCCATGGAGCAGTAGCACAAGCAAAGCAGACGTATTCCCAATCGAACGGTTGCGCATATTGCTGTCCTGATTGCCATACGAGCTAGCAATCCGGCCGGGTTTTTCGGATGGGACCACCATCATGAAGATCCCCCGCCAAGCGCACCACTTTACCAACAGCCCCGCCGCGCTAGCTTGCTCGAATGAGACACTATTTCATCGCTGCGCTGACCGCCATCGCCCTGTCGCCCATCCTGGCGGCGCCCCCGCAGGCCTGCTCGGTCGTCTCCGGCTATCGCGTGCCGACCAATCTCGAACTGGTCGAGAAGGCTCCGCTGATCCTGCACGCGCGGGTCGTCGGCGAGGTCGAGGTCGAGGATGCGTGGGATCGCGCGCTGGTGGTCGAACCGCTCGAGGCGCTTAAGGGCACCCTGCCCGAGGGGCGCATCGCGATCAGCCGCAATGCATGAAGGGCGCGGCTTAGCCTAACACCACTCCCCTCTGCCTCCACCCCAATAGCCCCGCGCGCCGCCCTCCGCGCGCATGAAGTCCGCCAGCCGGTCCTCGCTGCCGTCGGGACGCAGGCGGTAGACGGTGCGTAAGGACCGGCCGTAGCGATCGATAGGTTCGTCCAGCCGGTGCGTCATGCGGAACGGGCCGCGGTTGAGCCAGCCTTGCAGCGCGCGGGTCGAGGCCTCGGCCTGCGCCGCCTCCGCCGGGCATCCGGCATCCTTCTCCGCCGTGTCGATCCCGACCACGCGCACGCTGCGCTCGCCCAGCTTGAACGTGTCGCCATCCACCACGCAGTAATAGCCGCGGCCGCGCCCGCAGCGGGTGAAGCGCCCCTCGATCACCTGCGGCTCGCTCGACAGCCAGCCGGGCGCGGGAAGGACGCCGGGCAGCGCGAAGACATAGGCCAGCGTCGCCAGTGCGATCAGCAGCAGCAGCGGGCGCATCGAGACCCATGCCTCGCGCCAGGTCGGCTGCCGCGGCTTGAAGCGCGCGGGCCGGACCGTGCGCCTGTCTGTGCGCGTTCGCCGTTTCGGTTTGAAGCGCGTGATCCTGCCCATGACGCGCAAGGATAGCCCCGCGCCCCGCGGGTGCAATCGTGCTCGCCCGCGAGCATGCGCCGCCGCGCAGGGCCCTTGCTTCGCGGCGGCGGGAGTGCAAGCATCGCGGCCGAGCAACCTTCCGCTTACAGGAGACCTGCCGATGACCACCCGTCTTGCAACTTTCGCCCTTCCGCTGGCCGCCGCGCTGGCGCTCGCTGCCTGCGCCGAGGCCGAGGACCCCGCCTATGAAGTCGATGCCACCGACGAGGGCGGCGGCGAGCTGATCGTGGCCGAGCAGCAGCCCGATGCGGTCGAGGTCGACACGCCCGACACGCCGATGACCAATGTCCCCGAAGAGGACGCGGAAGTCCCGGCCGAATAACGGGCGGCGGCCCCGCCCGCCGGTGCGGGGCGGGGCATCGCTGCGCGCGGCGAAGCGGCCTGCGTCCTACCAGCCCCAGGCGGCGGGCGGCGCGGCGATCGGCGTGCTCGCGTCGAATTCCACGCGGAACAGCCGCGTCGGATCATTGCGCCGCGTGAGCTGGTAAACGAAGCGCGCATCCGGCTGCGCCGCCGGGTCGACCTCCACCCGCCAGACATTGGTCAGCGAGGCGTCCAGCCCCTCGCGCGTGAACAGCGCCACGCTTTCGCCGTCGACCGGGAAGCCCTGTGCTCCCGCGCTGCCCGCATCCGCGCTGGTTCCGCCATAAAAGGTCACCGCATCGGCCTCGCCATCATCATGGCGGTGGTCGTGCTTGAGCGTGAAGCGCGTGGCTGCGCCTTCACCCTCGCGCGTCACGATCCAGGTGCGGCTGCGGTTCCAACCGGCGGGGGCTTCCGGGTCTGCGACATGGAAGGCGATCGCCACGCGGGCTTCGTCGCACGCGGCCCAATGCGCCACCATGCGCTTGCCCGCCCAGTCCGCATCGCGCGCGTCCGTGCTGGCGAGGCCGCCCGCATAGGCCTTGCCGCAATGGCTCGACAGCGCCTGCCAGAACGCCTCCTGCGCGGTGGCGGCGGATGGCGGTGCGCTTTGCGGGGCGGGCATGGCGCATCCCGCGAGCGGGGCGGCGGCAATCAGGGCGGTCAGGATCTGTGTGCGGGTCATCGCGCGACCCTAGCCCGCTTGCGGCGAAAGGGAAGCATTGCCGCGCGGCTGCCCGCTGCGCGCGCTTTCCTACGCGGGGGCGCAGCGGCTATCGCGGGGCCATGCCTGCTGCCCATTTCCTTCGCTCCAGCCAGCCCGTACGGGGCCATCTGCGGCTACGCGCGGTTTTTGCGTTTGGACCGTGGTCCATGCGGTCCATGTCATCAGACTGGCCGAGGGGGAAACCTACAAGAGTCCAACACGCCCGGGCGTGTCGGTCCGCGGTGCGGAAACGCAAGGGGGCGGCAGGATCACCTGCCGCCCCCGGGGCGGCCGCGCGAGGCAGGGAGGGGGTGCCCCGCGCGGCCGGTCGGCCTGTGGTTTACAGGTCGGGCTGCGTGTCGAGCTCGGTGTCGAGCTCGGTATCGGTGTCGGCGTCGACCTCCGCATCCGCGCCGGGCGTGTCGAGCTCGGCATCGGTATCGGTCTCGAGGTCGCCATCGACCGCGACAGGGTCGTCGAGCCGGTCTTCGACCGCCTGTGCGCGTTCCTCGGCGGTCATCAGCGTGCGGTCGGCGGCGGTGGTGGTGTTATCGATTACCGGATCGGTCGTGGGGCCCGTATCGACGCGCGCTTCGGCAGCGGTATCAACCGTGCCAGTGACGGAGCCAGTCACAGGGCCGGTCACGGGACCGGTGACCTGCGCGCTGGCGGCGGTGGCGCCGGTGGCGGCGATGAGGGCGGCGGCAAGGGCAGTGAACTTGGTCATGATGCGTATCCCATTCTCGTTATCGGGACTGGGGATACGCCGCAGCCGCGCCGCCGGGCCCCGCAAATGCGCCCATCCGTGCGCCCTGATTGGCGAAACGAGCCGGTTCATCGGCGGTTTATCGCAGGTTTAGCCGGCGTTCATGCAGGCGGTGCTGCGGGCGCGGACGCACAAACCTTTGCCTCGGGCGCGCAGCATCGCTATTTCGCCGCCGATGACCACCAGACCCGATATCCACGCCAAGGCCGAAACGCTGATCGAGGCGCTGCCCTACTTCCAGCGCTATGCCGGGCGCAGCTTCGTCGTGAAGTACGGCGGCAATGCCATGGGCGACGAACGCGCGGCGCGCGAATTCGCCGAAGACGTGGTGTTGCTGCGCGCGGTGGGGATCAACCCGGTGGTGGTCCATGGCGGCGGCCCGCAGATCGGCGCGATGCTCGAGAAGCTGGGCGTCGAGACCACCTTCGTCGATGGCCTGCGCGTGACCGACAAGCAGACCGCCGAGGTCGCCGAAATGGTGCTGTCGGGCGCGATCAACAAGGCGATCGTCGGCTCGATCGCGCGCGCCGGGGGCAAGGCGATCGGCATCTCGGGCAAGGATGGCGGGCTCGTCACCGCGACCAAGCTGCAGCGCACGCACAAGGACCCCGACAGCAATATCGAGAAGGTGCTCGACCTGGGCTTCGTCGGCGAACCCTCGAAGGTCGACACCACGATCATCGAGACCGCGACCGGTGCGGGCATGATCCCCGTGGTCGCGCCGATCGGCGTGGGCGAGGACGGGCATACCTACAACATCAACGCCGACACCATGGCGGGCGCGCTGGCGGCGGCGCTGGGCGCGGCGCGGCTGCTGCTGCTGACCGATGTCGCGGGCGTGCTCGACAAGCAGGGCGGCCTGCTGACCGACCTCACGCCCGCCGACATCCGCCGGCTGCGCGACGACGGGACGATCTCGGGCGGGATGATCCCCAAGCTCGAAACCTGCGTCCAGGCAGTGGAATCGGGCTGCGAGGCGGCGGTGGTGCTCGACGGGCGCGTCCCGCATGCGATGCTGCTCGAGTTCTTCACCGCGCGCGGCGCGGGTACGCTGGTCGCCAAGGGGCGGTAATCGGTCGGTCGGGGGTGGCGCGCGGCGCGGCGCGCTTGTAGGACGCGCAACAGGACAGCTTCAAGGGAACGCACCACCACATGCAGGCGCTCAGCACTATCTACCAGATCATCTCCATGCTCACCAACGTGCTGGTGATGCTCATCATCATCCAGTTCATCATCGGCCTGTTGTTCGCCTTCAACGTGGTCAACCGGTCGAACGATTTCCTCGCGGGCTTCTACATGGCGATCAACCGCCTGCTCGAACCGGTGCTGGGGCCGATCCGCAACCTGCTACCCAATACAGGCGCGATCGATTTCTCGCCGCTGGTGCTGATCATCCTGCTCAACATCGTCCTGATCGTCCTCGGCAATGTGATCTACGGCTGATGGCCGCGCAGGTCATCGACGGGAAGGCGTTCGCCGCCAGGCTGCGCGAGCGCGTCGGCCGGCAGGCGGCGCAGTTCGAACAGGCGGCGGGGCGCAAGGCGGGGCTCGCGGTGGTGCTGGTGGGCGAGGACCCGGCCAGCCAGGTCTACGTGCGCAGCAAGCACAAGGCGACCGTGGCTGCGAACATGGAGAGCTTCGAGCATCGCCTGCCGGCGGATGCCGGCGAGGCCGAACTGCTCGCGCTGGTCGAACGCCTCAACGCCGATCCGGCGGTCGACGGCATCCTCGTCCAGCTGCCATTGCCCGGCCACCTCGACGAACAGGCGGTGATCGCCGCTATCAGTCCCGACAAGGACGTCGATGGCTTCCACGTCACCAATGCCGGGCGACTGGCGGTCGGCCAGAGCGGTTTCGTCCCCTGCACGCCGCTCGGCTGCATGATGCTGCTGACCGACCGGCTGGGCGATCTCTCGGGGCTCGAGGCGGTGGTGATCGGCCGGTCGAACATCGTCGGCAAGCCGATGGCGCAGCTGCTGCTCGACGCCAATGCCACGGTGACCATCGCGCATAGCCGCACCAAGGATCTGCCCGCAGTGGTGAGGCGCGCCGACATCGTCGTGGCCGCAGTGGGCCGCGCCGAAATGGTCAAGGCGGAATGGCTCAAGCCGCAAGCGACGGTGATCGATGTCGGGATCAACCGCCTGCGGGCAGAACCCGGCGCGGACAAGGGCCGACTGGTCGGCGATGTCGACTATGCGGGCGCGCAGGGCGTTGCCGCCGCGATTACCCCGGTGCCCGGCGGGGTCGGGCCGATGACGATCGCGGTGCTGCTGCGCAACACGCTGGTCGCCGCCTATCGCAACGAAGCGCTCGACCTGCCCGAAGGCGCGCTGTGAGGCTCGCCATCGCCCTGCTGGCGCTGGCGCTTGCCGCCTGCACCGCCGGGCCCGGTTCGCGCGATCGCTATGCGCGGCTGCTGACGCCGGCTGCCAATCCTTCCAAGGTGGTGGCCGCCGAACTGGAACTTGCCCGCGCGGCGCAGGAAGACGGGCAATGGTCCGCCTTCCGTGATTTCTCCGCCGGCGACGCGGTGCTGTTCGTGCCCGAGCCGGTGGCAGCACGCGACTGGCTGCAGGGCCGCGCCGATCCCGCAGCGGCGCTGCAATGGCAGCCGCATCACATCTGGTCGAGCTGCGACGGGTCGCTGGCGGTCACCCGCGGGGCCTGGCAGCATCCGGATGGCGCGCAGGGCGAGTTCACCACGGTATGGCAACGCCGCCCGGATGGCGACTACCGCTGGACACTACATCAGCGCATCGCGCAAGATACCCCGCGCGGGGCGCCGGAATTCGTCGGCACCGATGTCGCCGAATGCCCGGCACGCGGTCTGGCGGCGGAGCTGCGCGAACAGGCCACGCAGTCGCGACCGGTCGATGGCGGCACCTATTTCGACCAGGTCAGCGGCGACAGCAGCCTGTTCCTGACCTTCGTGGTCGCACCCGATCTGTCGCGTCACTGGAAACTGATGCTGCACCGCGATGGCCGCATGGTCGATGCCATGGCAGGCAGCGTCGCGGCGCCGGTGGAGGAGTAGCATGACCGCCCTGTTCCTGTCCGCATTCATCACCCTGTTCGTCGTCATCGACCCGCCGGGCTGCGCGCCGATCTATGCCGGGCTGACCAAGGGTGCCTCGGCGGCCCAGCGCCGCAATATGGCGATCCGCGCATCGGGGATCGCGCTGGTCATCCTGCTGGTCTTCGCGCTGTTCGGCGAGGACTTGCTCGGGGCGTTGCATATCGAACTCGACAGCTTCCGCATCGCGGGCGGCCTGATGCTGTTCTGGATCGCCTTCGAGATGGTTTTCGAAAAGCGCACCCAGCGGCGCGAGGAACGGGCCGAGAAGGTGGCCGCGACGCCCGAGGTCGAAGACGTTTCGGTCTTTCCCATGGCCATTCCCATGCTGGCCGGGCCCGGGGCGATCGCAGCGATCATGCTGCTGATGAACGAGGCGCAGGGGATCGAGCAGAACTTCATCGTGCTCGGCGCGCTGGTGGCGGTCATCCTGATCACCATGGCCGCGCTGATCGCCGCAGGGCCGATCATGCGGCTGTTCGGCGACAAGGTCGAAGCCGCGATCACGCGCGTTCTCGGCGTGCTGCTGGCCGCGCTGGCGGCGCAATATGTCATCGATGGGCTGCGCGGCAGCTTCTTCGGCTAGGGCGGCCTGGCCCGCGCCGCGTGCTATTGCAGCGTGACGATCTCGTCGCCGTCGTCGCGCAAGGCGAAGAACTGCATCAGCTGGATCATCAGGTCGCAACGCTTGCGCAGGTCGGGCGCTTCGAGCAGCGCCTGCTTGGAAGCCGAATCGAAAGGCGCGATCTGCGCAACGCCGTTGATCAGCGTTTCGTCATCGAGCTGATCGACCGAATCCCAGTCGACCGAATAGCCCTGCATGTCGGCGAACCGCCGGGCTTCGAATTCGAAGCCGGCGCGTTCGACCGTCGACAGCGTCTGTCCGGACGGATCCTCGATCATTTCGGCTTCGACCTGCCTGAAGGCGGTCGCCACCTCGAGTTCGCGGAGCACGCGAAACCGCGATTCGCCGTCGAGCACGATGTTGTAGCGTCCGTCTTCCAAAGCCTCGACATCGCCGATCCGGCCGACGCAGCCGACCGTATAGAGCGGTGCGCGATCGCTCGGCTTCTGGGGCTGGATGATCCCGATCAGCCGGTCCTTGGCCAAGGCACTGCCGATCAGTTCGCGGTAGCGCGGCTCGAACACATGCAGGGGCAGTTGCAACCCCGGGAAGAGGATCGCCCCCGCAAGCGGGAAGATGGAAAGACGCTGGCTCAACGGCCGCCCTATCCGAACAACAGACGCGAGAGGCGCCGCCGGGTCGCTACCACCCACGGATCCTCGAGACCGACAGCTTCGAACATCTGCAGCAATTTGGCGCGCGCTGCGCCCTCGTTCCATTCGCGGTCGGTTTCGACCATCGCCAGCAGTTCGTCGGCTGCGGCATCGCGATCGCCCGCAGCGAAGGCCGCCTCGGCGTAATCGTAGCGCGCCTCCATATCGCCGCCTTCGGCCTGCTGCCTGAGCGCGGCGAGTTGCCCGTCATCGACCTTGTTGCCAGCCAGCTCGAGCGCGGTTTTCGCCTGTTCGATCTGCGGATCGGCAGCCACCGCCGGATTGGCTTCGGCCGCGCTCAGCGCCGCCTGCGCCTGTTCGACATGGCCCGCCTGCACGAGCGCGCGGACCAGCCCGGCATGCGCCGCGGCATTGTCAGGCGCCATCTGCACCACCTGTCCGAAAACACCTGCCGCGCGTTCGGCGTCGCCTTCGGCGAGCACCTGTTCGGCCATGGTGACGAATTGCGAGACGTCCTGCTGCTGCTGCTGTTGGCCGCCTGCCGCGCCATTGTCGCCGCCGCCATCGAGCGGCAGCTGGGCGAGGATCTGGTCGAGCGTCTGCTTGAGCTGCGATTCGCTGCGCGCATTGGTAAGATCGGCCACCGGCTGGCCCTGGAACATCGCATAGACCGTCGGGATCGACTGCACCTGGAACTGCGCGGCGATGAACTTTTCCGCATCGACATCGACCTTCTTCAGCACCACGCCCTTGTCGGCATATTCGGCCGCGACCTTTTCAAGCATCGGGGCCAGCGCCTTGCAGGGGCCGCACCACTCGGCGTGGAAATCGAGGATGACGAGCTTCGACATCGACGGTTCGACGACGTCGGTCTTGAAGCGCTCGACCGCTTTCTGTTCGTCAATGCTCAGCCCCATGCTCGCCACGTAAGTCCACCTTTCATCTGAAAATTCGGGTATGCCCCATGTGGGCATTCGCGCGGCAATGTGAAGGAGCGCCGGCACGCTCGCAAGGGTCGCAAAAAATCTGCAATTTTCGGCTTGCGAGACTCAAAGGCCGCTGCTAGTTGGCCGCCTCCCCACCGGGACCACCCAGTTCCGGTAGCGCCAGTGAGCGGGCGTAGCTCAGGGGTAGAGCACAACCTTGCCAAGGTTGGGGTCGGGCGTTCGAATCGCCTCGCCCGCTCCATTTTTCTTTCGAAAATTGAACCGCTTAAGCGGATCGCAAGTTGGCGGATCCTGCTTCCCCGGTCTGTCGGTTACTCCGGGGAAGCACGGGGGAAGCACAATTCGGAGTTTCGTGGCGCACTCTGGCGTTTGCATTGCGGCATTCTGAACCACCCGATTCCAAGGTGCAAGGGTTGGCTTGGCGTATGCCCAGCTTGGAGTGCGGTCGGTGAAAGTATCCAATCTAATTGCCCACTTCGCTTGTCATTTGAAGCGGCGGAATTGGGGCCGAAAGCGGAAAGTCTCATATTTGAGGTTGCAAGGCCAAAGCGGACATTTCGTTGTGGAGATGTCAGCTTGGCATGCATGCGATTTAATCAGTCCAGCTATCCCATAAGCACAATCAAGCCGCATCTTGCTTTCGCCAGCCATCGATCATTCGATTTTTCTTCAGCAAATCGGCGACCCAGTGCGCAGAATACGTTGGAACGGTCACCCGTCGCCCTGTCGTAAAGGTCAGCGTCCCTGACGTTTTCAAGCGGCCATCCTTCGTCCAGCGTAGACGTTCTTGGTTGGAAATCTCCAGCGCCATGCAGATCTCTTTCGGTGTCAGCGCACGAGTGGCGATTGCGTCGAGAATGTCAGCGCTTTCTTCCAGATGCCTTGCGATGCCGTCCTTGCCCTCAGCATTGTCGGAGGAAATCATTATAGTGTTCTCGCCCCAACGGACACGCTCTTGCCGGCTCAGATGCTTTCGTAGCGCTGAGCGTGCCTCTTTCCGGCGCAACCTGAGACTCGGAATACGCGCCAGCAACGCCTCCAAATCTAACGTGGCGGTATGATTGCGCTCACACCAGACGATAGCCGAAAGAAGCCTTTCGCGGCTCATGAGATGCTTCATCGTCCAGTCCCCCAAGACCTGCGCGTTCCTTTGCCAGCTAGGCCAACCATGGTTAGAACCGGCCTCATGCCAACTATTAGCCCTGATGGCACGCAATCGCCGTGCCGGAGTATTTGTAAGCTGTCGGCAGATGATGAGGTCTGCATGGGCTGTGGCCGGACGCTGGATGAGATCGCGCGTTGGTCCGGTATGGCGTGCGACGAGAAACGTTCCGTAAACCGGGCGGCAGCGCGGCGACTAGACGAGGGCTTCACCTGATGGCTTCCGTTCACCTCGTCCTCGGGGGCGCTCGTTCGGGCAAAAGCCGGCACGCTCTTGCGGCAGGCAGTCGATTGCAGGGACCGCACATATTCATCGCCACCGCTCAGGCTTATGATTCCGAAATGACAGAGCGAATTCAAAAGCATCGCGAAGAGCGTGACGAGCATTGGCGGACGGTCGAGTCACCAATCGAACTTGCGCATACGATCGCTTCGCTAAATGAGGGAACGATACTTATCGACTGCTGCACTTTGTGGCTGTCGAACGTGATGCTAGCGGAGCGGGACATCTCCAGCGAAACCGCTGCTCTGATCGACAGCATCACATGCGCAACAGCGGATATCGTGCTTGTCAGTAACGAGGTCGGGTCGGGGATCGTCCCCGAGACAAAGCTCGGCCGAGACTTCCGCGATGAGCAGGGAAGACTGAACCAGCGGCTCGCCGAAATCGCCGACACGGTCGAGCTTGTGGTCGCCGGGATACCGTTGCGGCTCAAGGGTTGAGGGCTTCCGCAAGTCGATCAAACTGCGCAGTATCGGCCGGAAGCCCTATGCGCAGGTGATGATCGTCCCCCGCAAATCGCCGAACGGCGATGCCATGGCGGGCCAGCTTTCGCCATAGAGCAGGTGCATCGGATGCCTGGACGAACCGGAAAAGATCGGTTCCGCCGCGATCATTCAGGCCCGCCGACGCGATCAATGTCCGCAGCTCGTGCATCCGCAGCGCCAAATGTTTGCGGGTTGCCGCCTGCCATTCAACATTTGCATAGGCTGATTTGCCGATAGCCAAGGCCGGTCCGGAAACATCCCAGCCGCCGAGCCTTTCCCCAATTTCGCGCAGAACATCGGGTGGAGCTAGCACCGCACCCAGCCGGAGCCCTGCCAGGCCGTAGAATTTGCCGAAGGATCGCAGCACCATCAGCGCCCGCCTCCCGGCAAACGGAGCGACGCTTTTCGATGGATCGAGATCGGCATAGGCCTCGTCCACGATCAGCCAGCCGCCGCGCTTCGCGAGTCGGGCCCGCGCGTGTTCGATCCGCTCGACAGGCCAGCAATGCCCATCGGGATTATTGGGATTCACGAGCACCACGACATCGGCCTTTTCGACCAGCTCCAGCGGATCCAGCCTTTTTACGACGCTTGCGCCGTCAGATCGCCAGCTTTGCGCGTGATCGGCATAGCTTGGAGCGCGAACCGCCACCGTTTTCGCCCGCAGGATCGACGGCAGTTGGCGGATGGCGACCTCGGTTCCCGCAACCGCGCGGCAGTAGGCAGGATCGCATCCGAACGCACCAGCCATGGCGCTCTCGCAGCTCGCGCGGGCTATCTCGCCCGGCAGCCGTGTCCATGCATCGGTCGGCATCTGGGGCAACGGATAGGCAGCCGGATTGATACCGGTGGACAGGTCGATCCATGGCAGGGGCGCATCGGGAAATGCCCGCGCCATCGCATCGATCCGCCCACCATGGCCGGAAACGAGATCGGGATCGCTCATAGCAAGTGAGCCCATCCAAGCGCAGCTAAAAGCAGAGCGGCGGCAACGACGACCCGCTGATAAAGAGCCAGCGCACGGCGAATATCGGCCGCGTCCGGGTCGCCTGCTTCGGCGTTGAGCCATGGCTCTTCGCTCGTCGCCGCGCCATAGGCTCGTGGGCCAGAAAGCCTGATGCCAAGGGCCCCTGCCATCGCCGACTCCGGCCATCCTGCATTGGGAGAACGGTGCTTGCGGGCGTCGCGAGACATCACCTTTATGGCCCGACCCGAACCAGCACAGAATGTGAATAGGGTCCCCGTCAAACGTGCGGGGATAAGGTTGGCGAGGTCATCCAGCCTGGCGGCGACCTTGCCAAAAGCTTCATATCGCGCATTGCGATGGCCGATCATCGAATCGAGCGTGTTGATCGCCTTGTAGGCAAACAGGCCCGGCAATCCCAAAAGCGCCCCCCAGAACAAGGGCGCGGTGACGCCATCGGAGGTGTTCTCTGCAAGGCTCTCGATAGCAGCTCGAGCGATGGCGGCCTCGTCAAGCTCAGCAGTCTCGCGACCAACGATGCGGCTGAGCGTGCACCGTGCCGCATCGATCCCCGCGCCCTCGAAGGCGCTGGCCACGTCCGCGACGTGATCGTGCAGCGAACGTGCGGCAATCAGGCTGGAGGCAAGAAGAGCCATCAGCACGAAACCTACCCACCCATCAGCCAGGACCAGCTGGATCGCCAGTCCAAGCAGGGCTGCAAGCGCCACCAGAAACAGTATTACGAGACCGCCCATCGCGACCCGCGCGGACCTGCTCCATGCTTCTCGATTGCCCAGACACTCCGCCCGCTCGACCAGCCAGCCGAACCAGCGCACCGGATGCCCGATCCGTCTGTCCAGCGCGTCCGGCCAGCCGAGCAGGGCTTCTACCGCCAGCCCTGCGAGCATGATCCAAGCGGCCATCACCGCGCCAGCGCCAACAGAGCATCCACGTCGAGGGCCGCCCCAAGCCCGTCGGCAAGCTCGTCCAGCGCACTTTCGACACTGTCTTCGTAGTCGAGCGTGCTGCTCCGACCGCTGCACAATCGCTCGAGCCAGCGAGAACGAAACGCATCGCTCGCGAACACGCCGTGGAGATAAGTGCCGATCAGGCGGCCACCTCCCGCGATCGCGCCATCGCAGCTGCCATCCTCGAGCTCGCAGAATGGTCTACTCAGCGCAGGGCCAAGCGAACGACCGGTGTGGATCTCGTATCCTGTCACGTGGTCGCCATGGGCGATCGTGGTTCCGCTCATGGGGCGAACCACTTTCTCGAGGGTCATCATCGTCGTCATATCGAATAGGCCAAGACCGTCCGCCGATCCTGCCAATCCATCTGCCGCGTCGGCGTCTTCGATCCGCTTGCCCAGCATCTGAAACCCGCCGCACAAGCCGACAATGTGCGCTCCCGTGCGCCAGGCGGCGACGATGTCATGGTGCCACCCTTGGTTCCGCAGCATCGCGAGGTCGGCCAAGGTAGACTTGGTGCCCGCGAGAATAATCGCATCCGCCTCTCGCGGAATTGGCTGGCCGGGGGGAATGAAACGGACTTCCACATCCGGCTCGGCGCGCAGCGGATCGAGATCGTCGAAGTTGCTGATCCGCGACAGCATCGGCACGGCAATAAGAATGGCACCGCTTTTCAGTCTGGCTTGGTGCAGCACGACAGCGTCTTCTGCGGGCAGCCGCGCGGCACATTGCAGCCATGGCACGATGCCGAAGCAGCGCCAGCCGCTACGGTCTTCGATGAAGCGCACGCCATCTGTAAAAAGGGTCTGATCACCCCGAAAGCGATTGATGACGAAGCCTGCGATCATCTCGGCATCATCTGCCTCGATGACGGTTCGGGTGCCCACAAGCGATGCGATGACCCCGCCACGATCGATATCGCCGACCAGCACTACGGGAACGTCGGCAGCGCGCGCGAAGCCCATATTGGCGATGTCGCCCTTGCGCAGGTTCACCTCGGCCGGGCTCCCCGCGCCCTCGATTATGACGAGGTCGTGCGCCGATTTCAGGCGGTCGAATGCCTCGATCACCGAGGGAAGCAGGCTTCCCCGATTGGCCATATAGGCCGCCGCTTCCTCGCTGCGCAGGGCTTTCCCATTAAGCACGACTTGCGCACGCCGATCGCCTTCAGGCTTGAGGAGCACGGGATTCATATCAGTCGATGGATCGAGGCCTGCTGCTCTTGCCTGCAAGGCCTGCGCCCGACCGATCTCGCCGCCACCGGGGCAGGCTGCGGCATTGTTCGACATATTCTGCGGCTTGAACGGAGCGACCCCGATCCCCCGGCGCGCTGCGATCCGGCATAGCCCGGCAACCAGCAGCGACTTGCCGACATCCGATCCGGTGCCCTGAAGCATGATCGCGCGCCCGGTCATGCTACGTTATGCAGGGCCGGAGATTTCGAGCCGGGTATGCGCGCCGTCGCTCAGAACCTGAGCGTCGATGCCAAAGACATCGCGCAATCGTGTGGCTGTGAAGGTCTCCTGCGGCGTGCCGTTTGCGACAATTCGGCCTTCGTGCATCCAGAGAACCTTGGAGGCGTAGCGCAGCGCGAGGTCGAGATCATGAATGACCGTCAGGACACTGCGTCCAGCGCGCGTCATGTCGGCGAACAGCTGCATGGTCTGATGCTGGTAGCGCGGATCGAGTGCGGCGACGGGTTCGTCCGCCACAACCAGTGGAGTTTCCGCTGCAAGCGCCCGGGCCAAATGCACGCGCGACAATTCGCCGCCCGAGAGCGTGTCCGCAGCGCGTTCCTCGAAGCCGTCCAACTGGCATACTCGGATCGCGCGCTCCACCGCCTCGCTGTCTTCCTGCGACAAGCGACCAAGGGCAGCGCCATATGCGAACCGCCCGAGCGAAACGACATCGCGAACCGGCTGAGGCCAAACGAGCGGACGCGCTTGCGGCAGATACGCAACGCGGCGAGCGCGCGCTACCGGCGAAAGCATTTCCACCGCCGTTCCATTGATCGAAGAGCGTCCCGCGTCCTTTTCCAACAGGCCTAGCGCAAGACGCAGGAGGGTCGTTTTGCCCGACCCGTTTGGCCCTATGAGCGCGGTCAGCTCGCCCGCGCCGAGAGCAAACGCGGCGTCGGCGATCAGAACCCTGCCGTCGACCGAATAGCCGAGGCCTTCTGCCTCCAGCAGCGTCATGCCAGCCTCCTGCGCGCGGCGATCCATATGAATACTGGGGCGCCCAGCAATGAGGCGACGACGCCGAGCTTCAGCTCGCTATCGGTCGGCAGCACGCGCACGCCGATATCGGCGAACACGAGGATCAGCCCGCCGAGCAGGGCGGAGGGCACCAGTAGCCGCGCGGGATCGTAGCGAAGGAAGGGCCGCACAAGATGCGGTGCGACGATTCCGACGAAGCCGATTGCTCCGGCCAGCGCGACTGCGGCGCCCGTTGCCAGCCCCGCGCCGACAATCACCGCCAGCCGTTGCCGCTGGAGATCCAGCCCCATTCCTTCGGCCGCCTCGTCGCCAAGGGCAAGCGCGGATAGGCCGCGACGGGAGGCCAGCAGAATCGCGACCCCGATCGCCATGAATGGCAGAGCAAATAGCAGGTCGTCGAAGCTGCGATTGTCCACCGTCCCCAACATCCAGTTGACCATGTCCGCGAGGCTGAAGGGGTTGGGAGCAAGGTTCATCAGCAAGGCCATGATTGCCGCCGAGAAACTCGAAAGACCGACGCCGATCAGAATTAACGTAACGACGGAACGCGTGCGGATGGCGGCGAGCGCCACCAGTAGCGTAGCGATCAGCGCGCCAGCTACTGCCGCCAGCGGCAGCACCAGCGGGCCTGCGGTTGCCAGACCGAAATAAAGCACGAAGGTCGCGAATAGTGCGGCGGTGGCCGACACGCCGAGGATACCCGGCTCGGCCAACGGATTTCGCAAGAGGCCCTGCAAGGCCGCGCCGCTCATGCCCAGCGCCGCTCCAACGAAACCTGCGGCGAGGGCGCGCGGCAGGCGGATTTGCCAGACGACCAGTTGATCGCCCTGGCTCGACTGGAATGCGAGAGCGCCCAGCACCCGGTCAAGCGGCAAGGGCACCGATCCCAATGCGACCGAGAGGACCAGTGCGCCCACAAGGCTTGCCAGCAATATCGCCACTACCCGGTTCATTGCGCGCCTTCCTTCCCTTCTGCGAGCGCCTCTACCGCATCGATCAGGAACCAGCCCCCGCATGAGGTCCAGGCCCCTTCCAGCGGCACGACTGGCAATTCGCGCAATTGTGCCCGCGCCACCGGATGACGCGCCGCGCTCCAGTTATCGACGTGGTTGGTCTTGCTTTCGAAAAAGGCTGCCGCGATCACGTCGGGCCGGTCATAGGCGAGCCGTTCCAGTGGCAGTGGGTTCCAACCCGGTCGATTCTGAAAATTTCGCAGGCCCGCCGCGACAAACAGTTCATGCACCAGAGTGCCTTCGCCCGCGGTTACGCCTGCCGGGGTCATGTAAAGAACTTCGCGTTGAGGACCGGACCTCTCTGCAAGTGCCTTCAATCGCCGATCCATATCGGCAACGAGCTTTTCGGCCTCATCCGGTTTGCCAAGTTCGGTGCCCACCCGCAGCACCTCATCCCGCACTTCGGCAATCGATTGGGGGAAGCCGATCTGCACGACCGGGACTCCCGGCTCCTTCATGAAATCGGCGATATCGTGCCCGCCACCGTAAGTTCGCACCACCAGATCGGGTTGCAGTGCCAGCACATCTGCCGTGCGCGGACGGACCGTGGGGATCCCTTCGGCCGCCGCCCGCATGTAGGAAAAGCGTTTTCCCGCATCGGGCGACAGCGCAAGGATATCCTCGCGGTCCGCGAACTTCAGGACATACTGGTCGGCGCAGTAGTCGAGGCTGACGATGCGTCGCGGCGCGTCCGCTCCCCGCTCCGCCACCTGCGCACAGGCCGAGAGGAGGCACGCCAGCGCCGCGAGGGTCGTCCGAACCATCGATTACATCCGGTAGCGCACGCCGCCGAACACCGCACGACCAGGTTGGCCGTAGCGGAAGATCGTTTCATACTGCTCGTCGAACAGGTTCTCGATCCGACCGAAAATTTCGATCTGCTCGGTAATGCCAAAGCTCGCCCGAATATCGGTCACCACATAGCCATCGAGGCGGGTGGTGTTGGTGGCATTGTCGAAGCTGTCGCCCGCCACGAACACGGTGGCACCGATGCCGATGCCGTTCTCCATGCGGTAGTCCGCGACCAGACTGATCGTATCCTCCGCACGTCGTGGCAGGCGATTGCCGTTCACATCGTTTCGGGCGTCGATGGTGGTGTAGTTAAGCGCGACGTCGAAGCCATCGGTCGGACGCAGCGCCAGACCGAATTCCCAGCCATCGGCACTTGCGAGTGCGATATTGTCGTATGTGCCGAACGGGCGTGGATTGGCCGGATCCTGACACGCCGGGATCGGATTGCCGGTGCAGCCGACAAACGCGATCAGATTAGTCGCGTCGCGTTCGAAATAAGTGACGCCTACCTCGGCCCGTCCACCGAGGAAATTGTGCGTTATACCGACGTCCCAGTTTTCCGATTCCTCGGGCTCGAGATCGGTATTTCCGAAGTCGCTGAACAATTGGAACAGCGCAGGCGCTTTGAAACCTTCGCCATAACTGCCGCGCAGCACGGTATCGCCGCCGTTGGGCGAATAGGCACCGCTGGCAGCGAAGGTTGTATTATCACCGTAGGTTTCGTGATCGTCGTAGCGAACGCCACCAGTCAGCGAGAGCCCGTCCAACGGCGTCAAATTGAGCTGGCCGTAGACCGAGTTGATCCACACATCATCGCCAATCGCGGGCGCACCGAAACTCGAGCTGAGATACTCCGATTCCTCGCGCTCTGCGCCGAAAACGAGCTCGGCTATGTCGGCTGCGTCGAATACGCCCTGATATTCGTAGCGAAGGTTCTCACCGAAAGCGTCGAAGGTTTCGGAGTTGGTATCGAAGCTGAAATTCCGTCGGTCGATCCTGGTGTATGCAATCCCCAGCCGGTTGCGGAAACGTCCATCCAGGAAGTTGGCATTGATCCCACCATAGCCGACCAAATCGTCGCGGTAGGAAACCTCGTTGGTATCGCCCAAGCCCGTCGCCGTGAAGCCATCGATTTCGGTCTCGCTGTCGGCATAGAAACCGCGCAGATCGATCGAGAAATTCTCGCCCAGCGCGATATCAAACTTGGCGTTTGCGCCAAGGCTTTCGAACCCGTCCGGCTCGGTTCCACCGCGCGCCTCGCTGAATGCGGAGATGCCATCAGTGCGATAGTAATTGCCGCCAACACTCACCCCGACAGGGCCGAACTTGCCAGAAACGTTGCCGACGAGTTCCGCAGTGTCGCGCTCACCATATTCGGCACGCGCGAACACGCCGAGGTCCTCGGTCGGCTCGCGGGTAATCAGGTTCACCACTCCGCCGATCGCTTGGCTGCCGTAGAGCACGCTTTGCGACCCACGCACCACTTCGACCCGCGCGATGTTGCCGGTGAGGGCAGGGCCGAAGTTGAAGCCGCCACCGGTCGAGGACGGGTCGTTGAGCTTTACCCCGTCGATCAGGACGACGGTCTGGTCGCTTTCTGCGCCGCGGATTGAAACGCTCGTGCTGGTGCCGATCCCGCCATTGCGGTTGAATGTAACGCCGGGAACCGTGCGCAGAATATCGAGAACCTCGCTCGGCTGACGGTTCACGATCTCCTCTTCCTCGATCACGGTGACCGATTCACCGACCTGGCTGATCGCACGTTCGGTGCGGTTGGCAGTGACAACGATCGTTTGGGAGTTCACTTCCTCGTCTTCGGGAAGATCGACCGACTGAGCGAACGCGCCGGTCGAACACAGAGCCACGGCCGATGCCGCGACGGACACATAGAATGCGGTTTTCATTGAAATATCCAAAGCCAGCCCACGCGGAGGCTCCGGTGCCCGCATGGTAAACTCGACAGATGGCCCGCCGCCGCTCGAAATGAGCCGCGACACCGGAAACCGGCCTGGCTGTCGTTACTTCGGAAAAAGAATTTTCCTGTCCCACTGGGCTGGACCCGGCCCCGGACGAACGACGCGACGGCAGGTCTCCTGGCTTGCCGATCAACGTCTTCGAACCGTCTTCCCGGCGCCACCCACTGCAGGGCTTAGCCAGTGACATGCTGGTTCGGGACTCCTGGCTCACAGTTGCGGGCACAGCGCCGGTATCTCACCGGCTTCCCTCTTAGCTCCAGGCGATTTATCACCTGCAGCACCGTCTGATCGCGCCAATGCGCGGCATAAACGCCGCTGTCAATCCTTGCAGACTAGAAGTCGATCCCCTGCTGGGCACGAATGCCAGCGCGATAGGCATGCTTGGTCTCGGTCATCTCGGTGACGGTGTCGGCATAGTCGATCAATTCGGGCTTCGCATCGCGCCCGGTCAATATCACTCGCGTATCGCCCCGGCGTTCAAGGGCATCGATGACGGCTTGGGGCGTGAGGTAGTCGTAGCGCAGCGCAATAATGATCTCGTCGAGCACAACCAGCGCGTAGTCACCATTCGCAATCAGTTCGCCCGCCTTTGCGAGCGCCTTCTCGGCAGCCTCGATATCGCGATCCTTGTCCTGTGTATCCCAAGTGAAACCATCGCCCATAACGTGCCAGTCAACCAAATCCGGGAAGCGCGCGAAAAACTGCTTTTCGCCCGTCTTCCATTTCCCTTTGATGAACTGCACTACGGCGACCTTCTGGCCCCACCCAAGCGCACGAGCGATGACGCCGAAGGCAGAGCTCGACTTGCCCTTGCCGTCGCCGGTGTGGACCAGCACCAGGCCGCGCTCCGGATCTTTTAGCTCGCGCCGCCGCTTGGACTGGGCAACCTGCAGTTCCTTCATCCTCGCTGCATGCGTTTCTCTGTCGGTATCGCTCATAGTGCCTCTTTCGGTTCGACGGTCAGGAACTGGCCGAAGCCAAGTTGGATTTCAAACGGGTTTGCACGGCCCAGAACAGCGCTGGCACATCGAACGACGCCGAGATGCGTGACGGCGAGGATATCGGCATCGCAACTCGCCGCATCGCGTAGATAGGCCCGCACCCGCTCGGTCATCTGCGCCACATTCTCACCGCCATGTGGTCGCGCCCCTTCGACATCTTCTGCCCACGCATCGATTTCACCACGCGGAATGGCGTCCCAAGCCTGCATTTCCCAGTTCCCGAAATCGATCTCCATCAGTCTCGGGTCGGCGTGGATGGGAAGGTCGAAATGCGCGGACAGCTGCTCAGCCAGCGCATTGCATCGGGTCAGCGGACTGCTGTCGATCCGTGCGAAGCGGTCGGGCAATGCGGTCACGAGTGAGCGGAGGCTTCCCTCGCCAAGGGCTCGAGCGGGAACATCCGACCGGCCGTAGCATATTCCCGCAGCGATCTCGGGCTGGCCGTGGCGCAGCAGGATCAGAGCCATGCGATCAAGCCTAGGTAGAAGCCGACTTCGCTGATCTGCTGCACAGCGCCAAGGCAATCGCCCGTATAGCCACCCAGCTTGCCCTCGAAGACCAGCCGCGTCAAACCATGGCCGACACACAGACTAACCAGGCCGCACAGCACGGCGCTGGGCCCAAGAACGGTCGCGCCGATTGCGACCGCGGCAATCCCGGTGAGTGTCGCCAGCACCAGCGGAGCTGCTCCGATCCCCTTGGCAACCGGTTTCGCGATCCCGTCGGCGCGTGCATAGCGACTGGTCGCAATCACGATCACTGCCGACAGGCGCGAGGCTCCGTGCGCCACGGGCAGAGCGGCAAGGGCGAGCATGAAGGGCAATTGGGATAGCGCAGCGATTTTGAGCAGCAGGATGAGGAACAGCGCCGCCGCTCCGAACGTTCCGAGCCGGCTGTCGCGCATGATCTCCATCATCCGCTCGGCTGTCGGCGCGCCAAGCCCATCGAACAGGTCGGCCAGCCCATCTTCATGGAAGGCTCCTGTCGCCAGCAGCGTGGCTGCGGTCCCGAAGATTGCAGCGACGAAAGCGCCGCCGATTGTCCAGCCAAGTGCGAAGCCAGCCGCTCCGATGGCGCCGATTGCAAGTCCGACAAGCGGATAAAAGCCGGGTGCGGCCTCGAAATCGCGCTCGTCCAGCTTGGCTGTGGGCAATGGAATCCGCGTGAGAAACACCCACGCGGCAAGCAATGCGAAGAAGGGGCGTTTCATGAAGCCGGAGTAGCGCCGGAAACCCCGGCTTGCGAAAAACTCGCCATTCCGAACAGCGATAGCGCAGCGCGGATCATCGGCACGGCAAGCAATGCACCGGTGCCCTCGCCCAATCGCATGTCCAGATCGAACAAGGGCTCGGCTTCCAACCAATCGAGCAACGCCCGATGTCCGTGCTCGGCCGAGCGATGCGCGTAGACGAAAGCCTTTTCGCAGTCCGGCTCGATCGCCCTTGCAAGCGCGGCGGCAGCGGTGGCGATAAACCCGTCGACGACCACCAGCTTGTCCGATGTCCCGGCACCGATCATCGCGCCCGCCATGGTGCCGATCTCGAAACCGCCGACCTCGGCGAGCGCCTCGATTGGCGCGAGCTCTCCGGTGCGCGCCGCCGCGCGTTCGAGTATCTCTCTCTTATTGGAGAGACCGGTATCGTCGAGACCCGTGCCGCGTCCGACCAACTCGGCGACCGAAATGAAACTCAGCTTGTGCGCCAGCAGGGCCGCTGCGGAAGTGTTGGCAATACCCATCTCGCCAAAACAAACTATCTTGCTCCCGATGCCGCTCGCAAAATGTCGTCCTTGCGTGATTGCCTTGCTCGCCACCTCTGGACTCATCGCAGGCCCCGTAGAGCTGTCGGACGTGCTTCGTCCGAGTGCCATGTCGATCAGTCCATCACGTTGCGCTGGCAAATGCATGATCCCACAATCGACGACAGTGACCGGTATGCCGAACTGCGCTGCGATGGCATTCGCCGCAGCCCCGCCTGCAAGAAAGTTGGCAACCATTTGGCCTGTAACTTCCTGCGGGAATGCCGAAACACCCTGTGCCGCGATGCCATGATCGGCAGCAAAGATGGTCAGCGATGCCGAGGCATTCTCGGGATTAATGTCGCCTATGATCGCCGCAGACTGAACGGCGAGGCTTTCAAGCCGCCCCATTGATCCGGTTGGCTTAGTCTTATCGTCAATCAGACGCTGAAGGTCGGCTCGGGTCATATTCTGCGCGTCTAGCGAATGCAGAATGACTTTGGAACGGCGTGAACTGGGCATACGCACCGAGCGCTTAACGATCATCCAATGGCGGGGGCAGGGCCATCCTACGAGCGCCAAGCTTCTCGCCATTGTGACGTGCCGAGCGAACCGCAGCTTTCAAGTCGAGACGCCTACGATGTGAATGACTGAATTGGGGCGCGAAGCGGACATTGCTCCTGTGCACTAGAAGCGCCGCGAAAGTTCCACGACCACGCTGGCTGCCAATGCATCTTCGGCTTTCTCGCGTCGCTCCCGAACCGTCGATACCAGCTGACGCTTCGAGTGGCTTGGCATCTTGACGATTGCAGCGAGCACGATGGCTTTCATGAGATCGTGATGCATGGTCATTGCACAGCTTCTGCAGTCGGCTCATCTGAATTCTTCCGCCGTCTCTCAACCAGCGATCGGAGACTGGCAGTCAGCACCAGCGTCGAACTGCCCAGCTTGATGATCTCGATCTCACGTTTACCGATGAGCACATAGAGCGTGCTGCGCCCGATCCCGAGATAGCGGCAGGCCTCGGGGACACGCATCACGATCGGTTCTATTGTCTGGCGCTGTCGTTGCTCGCGAAGATGCTCTGTCGTGCCTGCGGATGGCATGCCGGTCGGTCCTTTCATTCATTTGGGTGATGACGGACCGACCTGGGGGATCATGGAGGGGAGCAGACCGGCCCGCCATCGACACCGAGTATCGCTCGATCATGGGTTGCCACGCCACATGACGTTTCTACGCTGGGGCCGCCTTTGATGCGCTGCCGTCCAAGGACATGATCAATGAAAATCCTATCGCATGCGCCGATATCTGTTTGGACGGACATGGGTACGCATGCTGACGCATATCAGGCTCGAAAGACATCTGAGTACGCAATGCGCCGTCGCTGACTGAGTTGAAAACACACGTCTTTGTTAGGAGAGCGCCGGTCGGCTTACTTAAGTGCCGTCGCATATTGCTCAGCAAAACCAACCACCTGCACCCCGACCGACGGCGGTGCTTTTATCTCGCCCTAGATTCTTCCTTTCAAATCAGACGCTTGCGGACAAATACCCCGAGCTTCTCACGCCTGCAAGCGGATTGCATCGCGACTGCATCCGGCGCGGCCAGCGACCTGCAGTGATAGCGGTGCGAGTGTGCCTCTGATCTGCAACCAAACCGCAAATTTTCTGCAGCGGCAGTACCTAAGAGCGTCGCCAAATGATCCCACGCCATGGCAGCAAAACAACGCGATCATCGCACACCAACGGCCAGATATTCGGATTGCGAGCGCACACGGGATGCTCGACGATTGGTTGCAGCCACGATCGTGGGCGGCTTTAGGGGCAATAGTCTTGACGCTTTAATGTCGTGGATGGGGCGGTCAGCGGACTATGCTAATCGGGCGTTGCTTGCACCCATATGCGGGGAACCTGATACTTTGCGGCCCACTGTTTTGCAGCGTCGACCGCCGACTCTAAGCTCAGATCGCTCTTCGGCAGCGAGGCGTAAAACACACCCTCACCTGACGCTTTGAAGCCGTAGCCGCTGCCGAAAAATCGATCATCATCGCTAGCTTCGACGACAAGCCACGCATCCTCGTCAGCCATTTCCGGCATTTGCTCGCCGGGCTTCAGGTAGATGTATTCGACCATCGAAAAGCTATCCTCACGTTTACATAGATAACCGTGATGTCGTCGCTAGAGCAAAGGCTGCTCTTGGCAATGTCCCCGCTCGGCCATGCCGGCAAGAATGGGGTGGATAGCCGTCCATCAGGCCAGACTGGTTTGGAGTTCTTTTCGTAGTATCTGAACCAGTTGTGCGGCCGGCATTTCGCGGATTAGCGGTGCGCCCTGGCCGGCCCATTGTGCACCAAAGCCGTCGTCGCCCTTCGCCCTAGCTCTTGTGTGAAGGATTTTCCCGGCATCATAGGCAATCGGATAATCAGGCGGCAGCCGTCCACCAAGCTGATCTGACAGCGCCGTGAAGCGGTTCGCAAGCGCACGCGCTGGGCGGCCGGAGATGAGTGACGTCAGCGTCGTGTGATACGCGCCCGGACCTCTCAGGGCCGTGCGGTAACCTTCGTCTGCTGCGGACTCCGGGCACGCTATGAATGCCGTGCCGAGTTGCGCCGCGACTGCACCGAGATTGAGCGCAGCAGCGATGCCGGCGCCATCCATTATCCCTCCGGCAGCGATGATTGGAAGTCCTGTTTCCCGGACTAGTAACCGGGTGAGCACAAAGGTTCCAAGTGCATCGTCGGGCGAGGTCGGATCGAATATTCCGCGATGGCCGCCAGCTTCGATGCCTTGCGCGACGATCGCGTCGATGCCTGCCGCTTTTATCGCCCGTGCCTCCTCAAGGCTGGTGGCGGTTGCCATCAAAAAGACACCACGTGCGTGCAGTGCCGAAATGGCATCAGCCGAGGGCAAGCCGAAGTGGAAGCTGACGACGGGCGGCGCCACTTCCAACAGCATCGCCAGCATGTCAGGATCGTCGGCGAAGCTCTTGTAGATCGTGCGCAGCGTCGTCGGTGGTTTGGCGTCGAACTCGGCAAACACCGGCGCAAGCGATGCGAGCCACGCCGCCTCGCGACCGGGATCCGCCTTGGCCCTGCAGTGGACAAACAGGTTTACATTGAAGGCCCGGGCCGTGTGGCTGCGTAGCTCCTGAATCATCGCCCGTGCACCGGCCGCATCAGTCGCGCCCACTCCAATTGATCCAAGTCCTCCTGCTTCGGAAACTGAAGCTGCTAACAAGGGCGTCGAGATGCCTGCCATCGGTGCCTGGATCAAAGGCACCGTGAGTTGAAACTGATCGATAAAGGACATAGGCGCTCAGCATCCAAAGTTAAACCATCACCCGGTTATGCACCCATCAGGACCTCATGTGAACGGCGGTAAATGGGTCGCAAACCGACAGGCTGCTTTCGGCTTAGAAAAGGCGAAAGCGGAGACAACAAGTCCTCGCTCGATCACCGAATCTGGTCAGGCTTGGCCTTCGCTTCGGCCTTTAGCTTCGAGATGCGTTCCGAGCACACTTCGTGCACGACGCGGCCAAGCTCTTCAACCTGCGCGCCGAGCCATTCAAGCTCTTCCTTGGTGACGCGATAGTGCTTCGAATAGCGCGCTTTGACATAGGCGTCCTTGAGCTTTTCGAACCGGGTGCGATCGCGCTTGGTTTCGCGGGGCCAGACATAGGTGAGACGCGGGTCGATCCGCTCGGCCTGCGTGCGCAAAAAGGCCAAGTTGTGATTATGCGGCGTATAAAAAGTGCAGACCAGAAGCACGCAGTGGTAAAGTCGCTCTGCTGTCTGGTGCATCAAGAATGCCGCGAGTTTGAGGTCTCCGTCTCGTACTGCGTAACCAGCATTGCGCTTAAATCCCATCGCTGTCGGCAGCCACTCGTCAAAATACTCCTGCGCCATGGCGAGCGCCTGCACCGGTGTCTTGGGCTTAGGCGTATGAAGCTCAGTCTCATCGAACTGGTAAAGCGCAACACCGTCCTCCTTCACGTCCATGAAGAAATACCGCCCGTGGGCGAGCCCGTCGTTCACCTCCTGCAGGGTATGGACGATGAAGTTGACTGGAGTCTTGAGCGTACCGGTAACGCCATATTCGCGCATCAACCGGTCATCTAGCTTCGCCCAGTATTTGACTCTGTCGGTGAGCCGCTTGTCGTTGACGATGATCAGCAGATCGAAGTCGGAGCGGTAGCCCTTCGCGGTGTGGGGCTCATCGACCCACGTGCCGCGCGCATAGCTACCGTAAAGGATCACCTTGAGGATGCGCCCCGCCTTCTTCCACTCATGCTTGGCGAGGGCAAAGGCGTCATCAAACTCCTCGAAGATAAGCTGCACCACGCGCTCAAGTTCGCGCTGCTTTTGCGGGGGCAAATGATCAAGGTCGGTCTTCATCGTCTAATCTCTAGCAAGCAGCCGCGAAGCTTGCACCTGCCGAGTGCACAGGCGCGCGGCGACGGCGCACCCCAAAGCGCTAAGGAGCCGCGCGCTGATATGCTGCGCGTTAGCAACAATCCGACAAGGATTGTCGTTAGCATAGTTAAGAGGCGCTGGAGCCCAGCATTTCTGCGGGTTTGAGGCCTGTTTTGGTTCCTAATAGTCCGAGCTGTGAGTTCCTGATAGTCCGTGTCCCCCGGTTCCTGATAGTCCGAACAGACCACAGGCTTATCCACAAGGCCCATCCCCATTTCTGGAGACAGGCCTTGATTTGGAGCGGCGACAAGCACGAGCTACCGCAGTCTCTCAATCTGGCTTCAGGGCAGACCTAGACAAGTAGGCATCATGCCACAGCACGCAACGCTGCCAGTGTGCGCGCTTGCTTGATCTCCCGCACGCTCCGCAACTCGCCACCGTCCAATAGTCGAGCAATCTCTCCCGCCACTTGATCCGCCGCGATGACGAGCGCGGTATCCAGGTGCACATAGCGCTGGGTTACGCCGCGCGGGGCATGACCGAGCAGGCCCGAGATGGTCAGTTCACTGAATCCTTGTGCCGCTGCCATGCTTGCAAAGCTGTGGCGCAGGGTGTGCGGTGTCACGCTGTCCAGACCCGCGCGCGCGCAGACCCGGCCCAGCACCCGAACGACGCCTATGAAATGCCCATCGCCCCAATCCGCCGGGAAGATGAAGGGCGAATGGCTGGACAATGCCTGAGCCTCCAGCACATGCATTGCTGAGTCTCCCGCCACGCGGATTTGCGGACCGGACTTTGTATCCGGAAAACGGACGAGATTGTCGTCGGGCTGTACCCATTCCTTGCGCATTGCCAGCACTTCCATGCGGCGAAAACCGGTGAGAAGCATGACGCGGATTGCAGCAAGGCCGGTCGGGTGCTCGCCCTCGCTTTCCATCTGCGTCATCACCTTGCCAAGGTGACGGATTTCGCCAGCGCTCAGATATCGCTTCGCCTTCTGCGAGGCCATGATGCGCACGCCTTTTGCCGGACTAGCCTCAATAATGCCGAGGCGGCGGGCGTGATTGAGTAAAGCGCGAAGCGTGCTGATGGCGCGGGCAGCAACGCCTGCGCCGCCAGCCGTTTGCCCACCTCGGGATCTGCGCCTCGCTTGGGCAGTCCGACCAGCCGCAATATCACCTTGCAAGCGTTCAATATCTGCCAATTTCAATTGGCTGACCACGCGATTGCCTATCAGCGGCTTAATGTGGAGTTCAATGCGGCTTCGATCACCTGCGATTGATGACGCTTTAATAGGGCGGCGGTTGCGTCCGATCAGCCGACCGGCTTCGGCCTCGGCAAGATACCAATCGCAAACTGCTGCGATTGTCAGCCCCGTGCGGACCGAGTGTCGTTCGGCAGACGGGTCGGCCCCGTCGATCACGGCGGCGAGTTTCTTTTGGGCGAGGTTGCGGGCTTGCTCGACAGTCAGGACTCCATATTGGCCTATGACGCAGCGACGGGTCCTCGCCTCTTGGTTCCGATACTGGATGATAAAGGTTTTGGTGCCGCTTGGTTTTGCGCGAACGCCAAAACCGCGCAGTTCGTTGTCCCAAAGGAAGGCGTCACGCTCTGGGTTGGATTTAAGCGCCTCGACGGTGCGTTTAGTTAATCTGGTCATGCGATTTGTCCGTGATTTGAGTTGTCATTCCTTTCGAAGTTGCTCCTGCGCTCCGGTGGCCCACGCGCTTGATATTTGCTTCCCCACGCAGGTGCAGCATGACCGGGGAAGCAGGGGGGAAGCAGTAGGAGGGAAACCACCGGAAATCGCAGCGTACCAATGGCGACTCGGTGTGATAAACAAGCAATTGATGTTGCGTGGAATATAGTAGATTTTACTGAAAACGGAGACGATAGCGAAAATACCAATTGGCAGTTGCCAAGGTTGGGGTCGGGCGTTCGAATCGCCTCGCCCGCTCCATTTTTCGTAGTCAATTCAACGGTTTAAAAGAACCGTTCTTGAAGCTGACTAGCGATTTTTACGGCAGGTGACCACCGGGTGACCACCGTTTTTACGCTGGAGAACAGGTCGTCTCGGACGGCTAGATATTCGCCAGACGCGTACCAACCCGTCCCACCGCCGATCCTGCGAGGGCACTGGCGATTCGCGACATCGGAGCCCTCGTCGGCGCTGGCCTCGTGATCTCTTCGAGACTACCGACAACTAGCTGGCCATATTGTGAATCGGAATGCCCACTCGCCTTCATTATCTACATTGGCGAATTCGCCAAAGCGCGGCGCCGGGCAAAAAGTACTGCATCAGGCGGAAGACGACCGACTGCTTTGAGTCCCGAAAAGTAGGTATTGCTGACTATTTTCTTCCAACCTTGACGATTTATCAAAGACCCGCGAGCCACTGTTATTCGCGACCGGGTGTCGATGCGTATGTCCAGGCTGCACGCTAAAGGTATCGATGCGCCTGCCAACGGGCGTTTTCATCGCCCGGTCACATCCGCAATTTGCGGGCTGGTTTATAATGGCATTATAAGTTGGCCGTTTTCCTTGCTCAGCTTCAGTCTTGGGGTTGCGACACAATGAGTCGTGAATCCAGAAAGAGGAGTAAGTGATGAAGGATTTCGAACATAATGAGAATGAGGTCATTGACCTCGGAAAGGCCTCGGTGGAGACCAAGGGCAACGCCCTGTTCGATATCGATGTGAGCAGCGGCCGACTGTCCTATGCGACCGGCCTCGCCGAAGACTGAGCCTCGCGGGGGCGCGCGTTCTAGCAGGACCGCGCCCCTTCGCTGCAATCCTACTGCCGTGACCGAGTTCAGCAGCAGCGATATCGCCTGGGCCGAATGCAGCGGCAGGTTCGTTTTTCTCGATATTGCCGAGGATCGCTACTTTCAGCTGCCAGCGCCTCGCGAGGAGGCTTTTCGCGCCCAGGTTAAGGGCCAAGACTGGTATCAACCAACCGCTTTCCCGCGCCCACCTGAATGGACCAGACCGCGTATTGTTTCGTCCGAGATCCATGAGGGCCCCTTCCGGCTGGCCCGCGTTTCAGCGGCAATCTGGACCCAGCGCCGGATCGAGCGCCGAATTGCAACGCGTTCTTTCCGCGAAGTCCTGCTGGAGCTGAAACGCCTGAAAGGTCCGCTGGTGACCAGTGATACAAGTGACACCGAGCGGGCTATTGAGCTTCGCGCCTTTGAACACGCCCGGCTCCTGCGCAGTGCAGCAGATCGCTGCTTGCCGCGCTCGATTGCGCTAGCTCTGCGGCTGGCCCGGCGCCGTATCCACGCCCATATCGTTATCGGCGTCCGAAGCGATCCATTTGGCGCCCATTGCTGGGTCCAGCACGGCGAGGCCGTGCTCAACGACACTGCCGAGGAAGTGCTGCGTTACACGCCGATACTGGTTGTATGACCACACTGCGCTTTGCTCTCGCATTGCCGCGCCTAAGATCGGGGGCGTCTGCTGGGCTGCAGACGATGCCAAGCCTGAAGGATCTGTGCGGCGATATCCCGCGGCTCTGGATAGCCAAAGACACGCATGTCGCGAACCTTGGCTCTGCCGGATGTGTGATCGGCACGCTCTTCTCCCGGGACACCGCGCATCGCGTTTCTCAGTTGCCAGAGGTGGGTGCTCGCTCTGCGAAATGCCTCGCCGCCAACCTCGCCGCGAACTTCTGGGGTGCCTATATCGCAATTCTGCCCGATCAGGACCGTAGCGATTTGGCTGTACTGCCGGATCCTTCCGGACTGGTTCCGATCTACCGCCGGGTGACAACAACCCATGTGGTGCTCACCTCTGATCCGAAACTCTTCGAGCAGGCCTGCGGCAAGAGGATGAGTATATCTTGGGATTCTCTGGCTCGCTTTTTGATGTGTCCCGAATTGCGCGAGAGACAAACCTGTCTCGTCGGTGTCGACGAGCTTCGGCCCGGCGCCTTGACCTATCCGACTGCTTGCGATCCCGAAGAATTCCCAGTCTGGCGCGCGCAGCAGTTCCTGCCGGGCAGACTATCGCTCTCCTATGATGAAGCGAGAGCGCAGCTTCGTGACGCGGCGATCCGTGTCATGGGTGCGTGGGCAGAAGAGCTTGGACCCGTGTCAGTGGCGGTGTCGGGCGGCGTCGACTCTTCCCTCGTCTGCGCCGCGCTTGCGCGGGCGCAAAAGCCGTTCTCCTGCGTCACGCTCGCGACAGCAGACAGAAGCGGCGACGAGCGGGACTATGCCCGTCTTCTGGCTAAGCACCTGGGTGCAGAATATGCCGAACGGATTTACGATCCTGCGCGTTTCGATCCCCAGGTCAGCGCCTCGGCCGGTCTTCCGCGTCCGAGCCGCAGATCGTTTTTGTCGACCATCGACGCGCTGCTCGCCGATGCCGCAGATAACCTCGGAGCGCAGATCGTCTTCGATGGCAATGCTGGCGACAATCTGCTCTGCTTTCTTCATTCAGCAGCGCCGGTCGTCGACCGCTTGCGGGTCGAAGGACCCGGACGCGGCGCGGTCGAAACCCTGCTCGACATGTGCCGCGTTACCGGCTGCGATTTGCCTACTATGGTCAAGGCGACTCTAAAGCGTTTGGTGCGCCGCCCACGCGGCGAATGGCCTTGCGACCGGCGCCTGCTTGCCGATCATCTCGGATTGGATGAGGCGTTGGACCCCGTAACAAACTGGCTCGATATCGATGTGGGGCGCCATGGGGGGAAACACGATCATCTAGCCCTGATCATGCGTGCCCAGCACCATGTTCACGGGCTTGGCGTCGGGCCTGAACGCTTCTCACCACTGATGAGCCAGCCTTTGCTCGAATTGTGCCTGAGCATCCCCACATGGCTTTGGGCCAAAGGCGGTCGCAACCGTGCGCTCGCGCGCGATGCTTTTGCCGCTGACCTTCCGCAGAGCCTGCTGGCACGCACCTCCAAATCAGGACCAGACAGCTTCATCCGCCTCGCGTTCCACCACCATCGAAGCGCCCTTCGCGAATTGTTGCTCGATGGCCTGATCGCACGGAATGCATTGCTCGACCGCGCCAGTGTTGAAGCCGCATTTGAACTCGACACGTCGCTTGATGGGTCGACAATCTACCGACTTCTGGATCTGGCCGAAGCCGAAACCTGGGCCCGGTCATGGCAATAAGGATTGCCCGTCGAAACATTGTAACTCTTCGGAAGAGGGTGCGCCTTCCATCTCGCTCCACCGCCGGTATTGCTGCGCCCGTGCCGGATCGCAGTTGATACGATTCATCAGCCAGAATTCGAACCATTCGGTCGATCGCTCGTAGATCGCCTGCCGGTGGGCGGGCTGCCATTTCACATGCGTTTCGTTCTCCAGCACGTAGAGTTCGATGGCCCGCCCGCGATGCGAATAGGTTTCTATTACATCGAGGCCGCCTTCATATTCGGAGTCGCCAGTCTGGATGAGGATCGGCACATCCACTGTGTCGACATTGAGGATGAGCGACATGGGTCTCCAGAATTCTTCGGTACCGGGCTCGAAATGGCGGTAGCCCATGGCGCGAACGAAGTCTGTAAACCGGGGTCCGGCCGCCGTCGGATAGGAATACATATCTTCGCAGCATGATCCCATTGAGGCCACTTGGAACAGGTCGGAGTTGATAAGAGCCCACTGCACTGTTGATCCGCCGTCGCTGAATCCGCTGATGCCCATCCTCCCGGCATCGACCGCGCCCGTCTCGATGGCGAGCTCGAGCGCGATCTCCAGGGACGACTGCACTCTGCGGCGGTCGATCCAGTCGGCGCGGTTGGCGCGGACAAGCTCCTCCTCACTCGTTGCGGTGAGCGCGGCAGCCGAGAAGGTCGGGCGATCAAAACTGAGCACAGCAAAGCCGCGGTTTGCCAGCGGGTGGATCGGCACTTCGTCGCCGGTCCCGCCGCGAAGGAAGCCGTCACTTGTGTACTGCACGACCACCAATGGGTGTTGCTGCCCCGGTCTGTGATCGGGCGGCAGAACAAGATCGGCGAAGCTTTCCGAGCCATATGCATTGTGAAACCGGAGCCGCTGTACGGATCCGAAAACTGCGTTCGCAAGGTCCGGATTGGGATCGTAGACAACCCGCTCGGCGCCCGTTCGGATATCGATTGCAACAATGCGCCGGGGCCTCGCTGCCCCTTCGCGCGCGCAGATCAGTTCGTTTCCCGAAGGACTGCACCCGATCAGAACGTCATCGGTTGTCAGCAGCGAGCGGGGCTGGCCCTCCTCCATATCCCAGCGCAGGATCGCCATCTGGCTGTTCGCCCAGCCCGTTCCCTGGAGAGCAAGCAATGTCCGGCCTTCGGTTGCCCACCACAGTTGGCGTATCCCTTCGCACGCCTCCGCATCGCAGGAGATCCGGCTGCCGTCAGACCGGATCACTGCGATGCGCGACGGACTTATCAGCCGGTCGGGATGCCTGGGTTCAAGCCACGCCGCATATCCGTCCGGCCCTGCGGCATATTCGCGTGCTTGCGCAGGCAGAGTGGCAGGCCGGTGGGCAACGAGAAGCTCGGCCTCGCTGGCTGTCGCCGGACGGATGCTGCCATCGCCGAGCGCCACGAAGGCATATTCCGGGACAATCTCACCAGTCGGGATCGGGCGGTCGGCAAATTGCGGGGAGAAGCGATCATCAAACAGGAAGCCTCGCGCAGCCTCTTGCGCAATCGCTTGTGCCTGCTGGCGAACTCCCGGACGTGTTTGCACGATGAGGCCATTGCCGTCAGCCGTCCAGGCGAAGCGGTCGACATCGTCGGGCATGGCCGTTGCCCGATGCGCGGGCGCTTCGCCCGCTGGATCGGAAAGCCAGACCTGCGTCGAACCATCGATGCGCTTGAGGTAGCCGATGCGTGCGCCGTCAGGAGACCAGCGGGGCGCATTGGGCCTGTCCCATCCAGCCATGATCGCCGGAAAATCGCGGAGCGGAAAGTCATCCCGGATAAACTCACCGCCTCTGTCGATTTCGGTTTCAGTCTCGCTTCCATCCATCGCGGTCACCACGAGCCTCAGGCAATACGCATTGGCTTGCGGGTTTGCGCGCTTCACAACAAAAGCGATCCGTTCGCCATCGGGTGAGATTTCGAACGCCGAAGGCGCGCCGGTCGGAGCTGCCCTGCCAATGTCCGCAATCCGGACCTGGTCGTCGAGCGTGAATGCCGATCTTTGCGCTTGCGCGCTGCTCGGCGTTTCATCGAACAAAGCACACGGGTCCTGGTCGCCAGGATCGATATATGTCGTGGGCACGATCGTCTGCGAAAGAGCGGCGGCAAGCAGTATGATTGTCACCAGTGCCTCCGGATGCCGAAGGTGACGAACCGCCCGATCGGCGAATAATTGGTTGAATCATAGGGTGTGTCCGTCGGCCCGGTCTGGCCGAGCGTTTCGGGTTCGTCGTCGAACAGGTTCTGGATCGTGAGCGAGATTTCGAGGCCTGGTTCGCGGCCCTCACCGCGAACAATTTTATAGCTCATGCCGAGATCGACCGTGATGCTGGGAGAAAGGCGGCGCTCTTCCTCGAAGCGGCGGTCGCGCAGCGCGCCAATGTAGTTGGCGGCGATATTGGCCGCGAACCCGCCAGACTGATAGCGCGCCGTGCCCCGCGCACGGTAGCGTGGTGGATTGAAAACCGTTCCGGCTAGCTGAACCTCGGGCAGATCGGGCGTGACCTGTTGCTGGCTATCGAGAAAGCTGCCCGAGAGATCGAAGGAGAGTGACTGTTCGTCGCCCAGGTTCTGGTTCCAGGCGATCCTGGCATCCACGCCTTCGACGGCCCAAACCGCAACGTTCCTGTTCCGGTTGTCGACAAAGGCGGCAACATTGGCGGGATCGTAGGGGGAGCCCGAGAAGTTTTCGAGACCGAATAGCGATCCAGCAATGAGCTCGGATAAAGTTGTCGGATCGGGAGAGAAATCGATCAGGTTTGCAAACCCCGGGTCGCGGAAAGCAGCCGCAATCGAGCCCGCAATAGGTCGCACCACCCGGTCTTGATAGCGAATGTCGTACCAGGTGGCCGAAAACGTCAGTTCGGGAATGGCGACCGGCTGCAGTTCCACACCCGCGGTCCAGCTGCGCGCGCGTTCCGATTTCACGTCCGGATTACCGCCGCTTGTGAAAAACACCGTGTCGGACCCCGTTCCGGCGCCGAATACGGCCGCTGGCAGCAGAATGGTCTGGTAGGGTATGAAACGCTGAAAGAGGGTCGGAGCCTTGAACGAGCGCGCCCAGCTGCCGCGCAACGTCAGCCCTTCGACCGGTGTGTAGCTCAAACCAAAGCGCGGCGTCGTCTGTTGATCGAGGCCTGGATAATCTTCGTGACGCGCCGCCGCCGAAAGGGTCAGCTCGGCGACTCCATCGATTGCATTACGCGGCGAAACGACCGGCAGGAAGAGTTCGCCATAGGCGAAACGCGCGCGCTGCGTCTTGTCGAAAGCGATCAGTAAATTTCCCGCTTCGCTGCGGCTGAAATCGAGCGTGTTGTTTCGCAGACCCCCGCCGACAGCCAGACGCGCCTCGCCTCCGGGAAGCGTGAACAGCGGACCCTCCAGACCCGCTTCGAGTGAGAAAACCTCATTGCAAAAACACCCCTCGGTCACGCTCGACGACCCGTCCTGCAGCGCGAAGGCGGTTCGGTAGTGCGTCCGGTCGCGGCCGAACACTCCCAGCACTGTTGCCTGCCAGTCTCCTGCGACGTCGAATTTCAGTGACGGGGCGAGCGTATAGGATTCCACCTCCGGATCGGCTTCCGATCGAAATGCCGATGATGCGGCCACGAGCGTTGAGCTTCGGCTTGAATAAAGCGCGTCGATACTGGCCTCGAGGCCGGGCGCGAGTTCGTGATGTGCCGAAAGCGTAACGGCATGGCGTTGCTGCGAGGGGAAGAGCGTGGTCTCCGGATCAAGCGAGCTGGCATAGGAGCGCTGGCCAGCCTCGATCGCCGAATTGTTTGCAAAATCGTAAGCGACGAAGAACCCGCCCCCGCTCCAGCGCGTGCCCGCCACTATATCGGCCTGCTGGCGGAAATTGCCGCCATCCGTGCTTGCGCCGATCTGCGCGGATGTCGTGATGCCTTCAAAATCGCGGCGAAGGATTACATTGACCACGCCCGCGACCGCATCTGAACCGTAGAGGGCCGAGGCTCCGTCCGGAACGATTTCAATCCGGTCGACCGCCGCGAGCGGGATGGATGAAATGTCGACCCCTGCAAAAGCGGAATCATAGGGTAGCCGGTGGCCGTTGAGGAGTGTCAGCGTCGCATCTGGTCCGAGACCGCGCAGATTTGCGCTTGAGGCCGAGTTTACGTTGCTGTTGGCGAACCCTGCGCCTGATCCAATACCTGGATTTTGCCCGCCGGAAAAGTTCTGCGGAAGTGTCCGGATCGCTTCGCCCAGATCGATCTGGCCCGCTTCGACGATCGCCTCGCGGTCGAGCGAAATTGTATCGCCAATGATCCGCGCGCCCCGGATCCGCGTTCCTGTAACGACGATCGCGTTGTCCCCGCTGGCGACATCCGAATGATCGTCCTGCACTTCATCGACTTCACTCTGGGGCGGCCCTGCGGATTGGGCGAGAAGCGGCGAAGAAAAGCCTGCCAGGGCGGTTCCTGCCAAGAGCGCCGTAATTGTCCGGATTGTCGATTGCATTGTCATCTCCCTGATCTGTTGCGATTATGTCGCCACAGGGAATGACGCAGGCATTCACGAGCACCTTAGTTTCAAATGAAATTAAATTTACGGGGTCCATTTTATGTGCGGTAAATCTGTCGCGCTGATTCAGGCGCAATCAGCGAAAACCGTGCGAAGATGCGCGAGCGCTTTCATCATGTGATAATCGACTGTCGGCAGCGCGATGCCCAACTCTTGGTGGATCTGGCGGTAGGATTTTTTCTCGAAGCGGTTCATCCTGAAGATGCCCGCCGTTTTGTCGGGCAACTGCGCCAACGCGGCCTCGAAGCGCCCGGTCGTCTCTTCCACCTCAATCCTGTCTTCCTGCTTGGCGCAGCACGGAGCATCGGTGTTCTCGACCAGTGGCACTGTCCTGATCCGGCATTTTCGTCTGCGGGCTTCATCGACCAGCAGGTTGCGAGCGATCCGGAATAGAAACCCTGCCGGGTTCCGGAGATCTGTCAATTGCGGGCTGGTCGCTGCGCGCACGAAAACGTCCTGGACCAGATCGTGGGCTCGCTCATTACCGACGCGGCGCGAAAAAAAGGCAAGCAGGCATGCGCTCTCTCGGCGGTACAGGGTGTCGAGCGGGCAGGGCGAACTAACCCGAACATGTGGTGCCGGATATCGCGGCACAGAGTTCGATAGTCGATGATCGTCTCGCCGGGTGTCGGCAGAAAGCTGGTTCATGCAATGGGCTGGGAGGCAACCGCAATCGGCGGCTCGTCATCGCAAGCCGAATGCGGGATCCAGAACTGTGCCGCCGTTCAGGACGTATCGACGTCCCTTGACCGGTTGGGCCGCCGGGCCTTGAGCGGACCGGCGTGCATGATGGCTGGCGGAAATATCCACGCGGTCGGTGCCAGAGTTTCGAACCGCGCAGGTCGAATGTGCCCAAGACAAAGGCAGCTTGCAAGGGGCAAGTGCCTCCATTTTCGAGGCAGCATGATAGGCGCTCGGCACTGCGGTCGCGCCGATATAAGGCGCTCACATGCCCACTACTGGGGAGGGCTCCTCCGCATGCTTGGAATGTCCGCTGTTATCCTGCGGCGCTAGCCATCCGAGCCGAAAGGAGGTGCTCCATGGCTCAATCATCTGCCGACGATACTGGTACAGGCGACTTCGATTTTTCGGACTTTGCGCAGGAATTCCTGCGACGTAATCCGGCGTATAAGGATCAATATGCCGGACTTCGTTTGCGCGATACCGGCGACAAGAAACCATCCGCCGCGCGGCGGATGGCTCGGTCATGGGGCCTAGAATTTCCCGTTCGATCCGAGTGTTTCGGCCGCAGACAGCCCGGCGATCTGGAGGAGCGATGCGAATGCAAGTGTCGTTATCGTGGCTGGCGGCGCCCGGGACCTTGCCGGAATCAAAGGCACATTTGCTGAGTGCAAGGTGATTGCCCAGCACGAGAACGATGCCGGACAGCACATGGTGGTTTCCGATATGCGAATTCGTCACCGCGTCCTGTTGGCGCGCGAGCCATCTCCGGGCATTGATGGCTATGTCGTCCCCGACGATGCCGATCTTGGTGTCCGCGTAGCAGCTCTCAGTGAATTCCACCGGTCGAAAGAAGGCGCGGCGACAAAGGCGCACCATCAGCTCCTCAAGCCATCTGCTTACAAACGCTACAGGCTGAGCATCCTGCTCGCCATTCTCGATCTGCTCGAAGACGCTTCACCCAAACAGGTGACCTTGCGAGAGCTCGCCAAAGCACTGATCTATCCAGGCCTCAAAGCGGGCCGCGCGATCGACTGGAAAACATCATCGCATCGCCGGCAGACACAGCGTCTCGTCGCCGAAGCGCATCGCATGGCGGCTGAGGGTTATCGTGAATTGCTCAATCCCTCACGGGGCAAGCGTCGTACGAATTAACTGGCGTCGAAATCGTATTCGCCCGGCTGGCCTACCAGTCACAGGCCAGACGAATATCAGGCCTACGTCCTTGCAAAGACTTCCCAAATTCGCTGAAGTCGTTATGCCTCTCCTTGTGGCGCGATCTGCATCTCGCGACCGACGCCGCAAGGAACCCGAACCTTCGGGGGCACAACTGCAGCAGCCGGAACCGGTGCAATGGAATCGCCGGGACTGGCCACCAGCAGGCGATCGGACGGCGGCGTGTTGGATAGCGCCCTGCCGATCGGACGGGCAGGGTTATGCAGGCTTATTTCGCGGAGGAATTCGCAACCGAACTGGTCAATGTCCAGTCTGACAAGGAACTCGACCAGGCGCTGAAACAAGTATCTCGGCGGCTTGGCTTCGACCACTTCGCCTTGAGCCTCGAGCTGCGTTCAGGATCGTGCGAGGCTCCCGGTTTGCTCCTGCATGATTATCCCGACGAATGGGCCAAGGTGTATGTCGGGTTCGATCTGGCCGGGCAGGATCCGGTCCGGCGAGCCTGCGACAAGTCTTTTGTCGGCTTTGCGTGGGGGTCCCTGGGCGAACTGATCCCGCTAACTCGCGGTGATCGCCAGATGCTGGCAGTGGGGCGCGAATGCGGAATCGGTGATGGCTACACTGTCCCGCGACATTTGCCCGGTCTTGCGCGCGGGACGTGTACATTTGCGGTCTGCCCCGACCGAGACCTGCCACATAGTCGCTTTGCGGTCGCAGAAATGGTCGGTACGCTCGCGCTGAGCTGTGCACTGGGACTGGGCTCAGCTCAATCCGAGGAATCGGTACCGGTCCTGAGCGACCGGCAGCGCGAATGTCTCTTGTGGGTCGCACGAGGCAAGACCTCAGCCGAGACGGCCATAATCCTCGGGATTGCGACCGAAACCGTCATCCAGCATCTCAAAATGGCGCGAGAACGCTACCAGGTTCACTGTAAGCAGTCTTTGATCGTTTCGGCGCTGTTCGATGGTCTGATCGGATTTTCCGATATCATCCGATGGCGCGATGCGGGATGATTGGCGAAACAGAAGCTCTAAGGCCGGAACCGCTCGGAGGCCGTCAATTGCTGAACATCAAGCTCGATGGAAAGTGAATATTCTACGCCCCAAACCATGCAAGCAGCTAACGTCTTCACCAGAAGCCGACGATCAACAGCTGATATCGAGCAGATTACAGCATGGACCCTAAATCCGAGCCAACCGAGGGGTAGGCCGCGACCAATTTCTTCAGATCTCGAGTTGTCAGTGACAGCCTCATTGCAAGGCCGAAGAAATTGATGATCTCCCCGTATTCGGGTCCAAGCAGATGCGCGCCGAGGATAGTGTCGGTGTCTTTGTCGATGATAATTCTGGTAGCAGCACAGGTCTCGCCAACGCGAAGATTGGAATACCAATTGCCTGTGTCGTTTACGGCGACGCGGATATTGTAACCGGCTTCCTCTGCTTCTTCTTCGAGCATTCCGACGCGGGCCAATTCCGGAATTGTAAACACAGCGCTGGGCACGCCGCGATAGTCTGGCTTGGTCTGATTGCCCTTGAGCATGTTGGAGGCAGCGACCTTGCCTTCGAATACCGCGACAGGTGTCAATGGAGGCCCATGCGTGTTGGCCGCATCGCCTGCGGCGTAGATTTTCGGGTTGGACAGGCTCTGCAAATATTCATTGACTGCTATTCCCTTGTCTCCCGCCTCGATATTGGCAGCGCTCAGGTTCAGGCGATCGATTTCAGGCACGCGTCCCGCACCGTGCACGACCAGATCGGCGCGCAAGTCTTCGGTTTCACCATTCCTTTCGACAGTGACGATGAATTCGACGCCGTCGGTGGCGATCGATTTCAGCGATGTACGCCGACGCAATCCCACCCCAATTTCCTCGCCTCGTGCTACAAGCTTTTCGACGAGGTTTGTGTCAAAGGCCTTCAATGGCCTGTCACCGCGATCAATGATCTGCACCTCGCTGCCAGCTCGTGCAGCGATATGACCGAACTCGAACGAGACGAACCCGCCGCCGATAAACAATATACGCTTCGGGAGGGCGTCCATCCGCATGAATTCGGTGCTGTTGGTGAGGTGTTCGGCACCTGGAACATCCACCGGGCGGGGCTTGGCGCCAGTAGCGATCAGGATATGGTTGGCTTGAAACCGCCCTTGCCCCTCGATTTCGATCGTGTCTTCGCCAACGAATTGCGCCGTGCCGTGAAGCGTGGTGACGCCATTTCTCTCGAGACCACCCTCGATCTTCTCAGGCATTCTGTCGGTAAAGGTCTGGGCGAAGGCAATGAGATCAGGCCAGTTGATCGCGAGATCATTCGGTTCAATACCCTTGCCCTGCATCAGGCGAGCACTATCGATGATTTCAGCGCCTCGCCGCAGCATCTTCTTGGGGTCGCAGCCGCGCAGTGCGCAGGTGCCGCCATAGGGAAGTTCGTCGACCACTGCGACTGACCAACCAGCATCGGCGCATTTGTTCGCGGCATTCACCGCCGCCATTCCGACGCCGAGTACGATAAGATCGAAAGATTTAGTCATAAGTATTCCTTCACGGAGAATCTAGCTGGATGCGCTGTTGAAGAAGTCTTGAGATCCGCGATGATCCATCGCTTGGGCAATGCGGCCAATACCTTGCATATAAGCCGCGATGCGCATTGAAACGCCTTCATCGTCAGCTAGCTGAAAACACGACCTGGCTTCACGGTCGAGACGCTCAGCCAATCGGTGTTCTACGGCTTCTTCAGCCCAGTAATCGCCGGACCGGTTCTGAACCCATTCCAGATAGCTAACGATTACGCCGCCCGAATTCACAAGAACGTCGGGCAGGATCTCGATGTTGCAGTCGCTCAGAATTGAGTCGGCTTCCGGGCTGATCGGGCCATTGGCGATCTCCAGAATTAATGCCGATCTGACGCCTTCGGCATTTTCTTGAGTAATGGCATTTTCCAAGGCGGCCAGCACCAGCACATCTACATCGAGCTCAAGTAGCTCGTCATTTGTAAGCTGATCGAAGTCTGCTTCTTCGCATACGGAGGTGTCGCAGTAGACCATACCTTTAAGCTCACGCGTTTTGTGCTTGTGGCGCCAGATCGGTTCGGGATCTAATCCGTCGTTGGAATAGATGGCTCCCTTCGAATCGGAGACTGCAACGACCTTGTATCCTGCTTCATGGGCAAGACGGGCGAAATGGTATCCTGCGTTGCCAAACCCTTGCACAGCGACCGTTAGATCTTCCGGCGACTTTCCTGCTCGCTGGGCCCATATATTCAGAACCTGTAGCGCGCCTTGTCCTGTCGCCGCCTCACGCCCCTGGGAGCCGCCAAGCCCCAACGGTTTTCCTGTGATGACCGCCGGAACTTGACGGCGCTCAATCTGAGTAAATTCGTCGGCCATCCATCCCATTACAGTCGCATTGGTATTGACGTCGGGTGCAGGTATGTCGCGGTCAGGCCCAACAACATCATAAACTGCGCGCATATAACCGCGAGACAGCTGCTCCAGTTCGAGCCGAGACAAAGTCTTCGGATCGACACAAACACCGCCCTTTGCGCCACCAAAGGGCAAATCGACGACAGCACATTTGATGGTCATCCAGAAACTTAGCGCGGTCACTTCTTTGGCTGTAACGTCCTCATGGAACCGGATCCCACCTTTGCTCGGGCCGCGCGTGTCATCATATTGAACGCGCCAGCCTTGAACTACTTTTAGTGAACCGTCATCCATTCGCACTGGAATGTTCACGGTGATGGTCTGTTTGGGTTGCGCCAATCTTCGCCGAGCATCTTCCGAGGCTTCCAAATGATCGAACACTATCTCCAATCGGGATTGCTGCTGGCTGGATATTCGAATGGAATCTGTCATCGCAGTGGTTTTCCTTAATCTTTGTCGTCGGCCTAGAGTGCTAAGATCGGGGTGAGCAAAGACTGCGTTGGTTCGAACGCCTCACGCCGCTGTCTTGGAATTGAGCTAACAACATGCCGATCCTGACTCACTAAACAGGCCCTTGAAGTCAGTTTTTCCGGTCAAGCGATCGAGATAGAAGTCCGGGTCTTTTGCAAAAACCTCTGCGCAATGGGGGCAGCGACAGAACCGAAGTTCCTGTCCATTATGCGCTACAGGAACCGTGTAGGCGGATGGTTTTTCAGCAAGGCATGAAGGGCAAACATGCATGTCCTTAACCTCTTCGACAAAATGATCGGGCTGTTCTTGGAAAATATCGGCGCATCCCTGGCAACAGAAAAAATACGTAGACCCAGCATGGTCAAGTTGTACCGCCTGAACTTCGGCAATTCCAAGCCGCACCAAAGAACATCCGCAGCTCGGGCAAATTTTAACGTTCACTACACTTGCCTCTCTATAGTTCTTCTCGGCTAACTTTTGTTATCCCGCACAGCACGAAAGTTTGGTTACGTCCTTGTCGAATGTCTGGGCCGCAAGTTTTAAACCTTCGACAGTTGTCAGATAGGGAAAAATCGTTTCTCCCAATGCCTTTGCCGTCATCTCGAATTTAAGGGCCATAGCCAGTGTCTGGATGCTGTCCGAACCTTCGGGTGCCATGATCTGGCCGCCGAGTAACTTGTCGGTGTTCCTGTCGGCGACGAGCTTGATCAGGCCCCTCGTATCGCGCGCAGCCAATGCACGAGGCACTTGGTCTAACGGGACAATTGAAGTCTTTACTTCAAAGCCGGCTTGCCGCGCCTCGGCTTCACTCAAGCCGACGCCCGCAACTTGGGGATCTGTAAAGACGACCCATGGCATTGCCGATTTGTCATAGACCTCCGCCCCCGATGCGACAGCATTCCTGGCCGCAAGCTTAGCACCGTACGCCGCCATATAGACAAACTGGTCGCGGTTGGTCACATCGCCTGCGGCATAGATAGCGGGGTTGCTGGTTTGCATATTGTCGCCAACGACAATCGCGCCGCGACTATCGAGCGCAACGCCGGCATTCTCGAGACCTAACCCCTCCGTGTTTGGTGTCCGACCGGTCATAACTGCAAGGCTTTCGGCGGTAAGTTCGAGCCGTTCGCCTTCGTGCTCGATACAGATCGTGACCCCGGAATGATCCTGGTGGCAAGCATCATAGGTGCTTCCGCAATACATGGCGACACCTTCCGCGCGGAAGGATTCAGTCAATGCCTCAGAAATCTCCGGCTCGGCGCCCGGTAATAGGCGTGAACGGCAGATAATCGTTACTTCGACACCCATTCTCGCCATCATCAGTGCGAGCTCGGAACCGATATAGCCGGCGCCGATGAAGATCAGACTTTTTGGTAATGTTTTCAGGTCGAGCAGTTCGGTGCTGTCGAGTGTGGAAACCTCGTCAATTCCCTTGATCGGAGGGAGCGAGGGGCGACCGCCCGTTGCGACAATGATTTTTGGAGCCACAATAACGCGCTCGCCAATTTTAACGCCGCCTTCGACAACGCGCGCCGACCCCTCATCGAAATAGTCGATATTTTCATATTCGGGCAGCAGATCGGCATATTTTTTTTGTCGCAACCCCTCAACGAGATTGTCCTTCGCGGCGATCAGCTGGGTCCAATTCTTGACTTTGGCGCTGCCGGTAACACCGGGAAAGCGGTTCGCCGATTTGGCGCCATGGATTGACTCTGCCGCGCGTATCATTGCCTTGGATGGGACACAGCCGACATTGACACAGGTGCCGCCGATCGTGCCATGCCCTATCAAAGCAACCTTGGCTCCCGCACCGGCAGCCGTGATAGCGGCGGAAAACCCTGCCGACCCAGCACCCACGACGACAAGGTCGTAGCGCCTGCCACTACCTGGCGTGCAACAATCATTCATTAAGCTTCCAATCAAACAGCAGTGTCGGAGCGCTTACTGCGCCGACGAACTGCATAAACAGTAAGTCCAAGAAATATGAGCAGCGCCGGTATCAGCACATAATCCAGATAACCCGTCAGCGCGGACAGACCGACCGCAGCTACTAGAATTACCAACACCGGTGTGAAGCAGCACAGAGCGACAATGATTGTGCCGACAATACCTAGACGCAGCAGTGTTCGATGGTTCACCTTTAGCGCGATGCGGTCGAACGCGCAGGATATCCGGCGTTGGTTGAAGCTGCGGCGATCGCAGAGATCGTGGTTTGGCGCGGATCGAACAGGACTGTCGCGGTCTTCGATTCGAAATCAACCTCAACCGAGGAGACACCGTCGACATTGCTCATGGCCTTCTTGACAGTGATCGGGCACGTCGCACAGGTCATGTTTTCAATCGCAAATGTCTGACGTTCAAGGGCATTTTGGGGCGTAGCTTCCGAACCTGCCAGAGCTCCGGAAGTCGGCAACAGAGCCATCGTACCGAGGCCACCTGCTCCGAGGGCAATAACTGCTGAAAATATGATTGAAGCGCGTTTCATGATCGGTCTCCTAGTAGAAAAATGGTGCCCACCAATCGATCGTGATCGATAGAGCAATGAGTATTGTTCCGGCCCAAAGGAAGCTTTTTGTGATGATGGACGATTGTGGACGCGCACAATATGAGCCGTCTTCGCAGGCGGGAGGTGCGCGAAAATACACGTGCCAAAAACCTGCAGCCAGAAATCCGACGGTAAGCGCAACAAAATACCACTTGTAGGGTTCGAGAGCGGTCAGGTTACCAATCCATGCTCCGCTTATGCCAAGCGTGACCAGAACAAGCGGCAGAATGCAGCAGGACGATGCAACCACGGCCCCGGTTATACCCCCCATAGCCCACCAACTGCGCTTTTCAGGCGGCTGTGCGGGCATTTGGTTCTGACGCTTCACTGCGGTCATGCGAATTTTCTCATCATTGAACATCGTCAAAAATGGATATAATCTCTGTAGTACCTACAGGTTCAAGCGCTATTTTCAGGATTTTTTGAATGAGCCAAACACAGATGATAAAACGAGGCGAGCTAGCCATTCGGTCAGGCTGCAATCTGGAGACTATCCGCTACTATGAAAACATAGGTCTTCTTAGACCCCCGGAGCGCACGGATAGCGGTCACCGGCTCTATTCCAAGGATGATCAGGCCCGGCTTGGCTTCATTTTGCGCGGGCGCGAGCTGGGTTTCTCAATTGAAGAACTAAAGAGTCTGCTCAGTCTCGTCGATTCTCACGGCTATAGCTGCGGCGAAGTTTTCGATTTGACGCGTGACCATCTAACGAGCATTCGGCAGAAAATTATTGACCTGAAGAAGCTCGAGCGAACGCTTGCCGATGTCTCGGCTCAGTGCGAAGGCGGCGACGTTCCCGAGTGCCCCATCATCGACGCGCTTTACGGGCATAAGGTCATTGTGCCCAATTGAGGTTTCACGTCGCCAAAGCCCGTAAATTGGCTGATTTGAGATTTGAAGAAAGGAGCAGAACAGAACTAGGTCGCCGATGCGGTTACATCCAATAGCACGATCATGAGTACACCAAAGTCGCAGCATCCCCAGTTCTTGGTATGTCTGCGATCGCCCCGATCTGGTGAAAGGCGACCTGTCTTCAAATTGCCAGGTAGCCGCCATGCAACACTCCCCAGTTTCTCTCCAAGCTTGCCCTTCGGATCCAGCGCTTCGCGCAATGTTCGAGGCGCGCAAGCGGGTCTTCGTCGATCTTCTCGAATGGGATGTTCCCGTTTTGGACGATGCATACGAGATCGACCAGTTCGATACGCCCGATGCGAGCTATTTGGTGCTGACCGACGGAGAAAGCCGTCATCGCGCTTCAGCGCGCTTGTTGCGGACTGACGGCGCTCACATTCTCGGGGAGCTATTCCCATGTCTGTGTGATGGTCCGATACCCTCCCGGTCCGATTTTCGCGAGATCACGCGTTTCTGCATCGAACCCACGCTCTCGCGGTTTGAGCGCCGCTCGGCACGCGACCAACTTGTGACCGCGCTTGCCGACCATGCCCTGAAGACCGGCCTGTCGGGCTACACCGCTGTCGCCAATAGAGCTTGGTTCCGCCAAATCGAAACATTCGGCTGGCGATGTCGCACACTTGGCGCCGGCTGCAGGATTGACGGTGAGGACCTTGTCGCACTGCAGATTGATATAGATCGCGACACGCCGGACGATCTCGCTCGCGGCGGTATCTATCGAAAAGGTGTCTATCGGGTCGCCGAGGCGGCATCGGAGATGGTGTCATGAGTGATCTCAAATCAATCGATTGGCTCGATCGGCTGCAGAAGGATGGCTATTGCATCATTCCGGATCTGCTTCCTCAGAGCAGCATCGCGGCGCTCGATGCAGATCTTGAACGGGATTTTACCGAAACCCCGATGGGTCACGGCGATTTCTACGGGTTTCGCACGAAGCGTTTCGGTAGTCTGTTGCGCCGCTCCCGTTGGGCCTGTGACCTTGTTCTGCAGCCTCTCATCCTTTCGCTGGCCCGCGAAGTCCTCGGTAAGGCTTGCGACCGAATTCAGCTAAATGTCGCCCAGGCAATCGCCATTCACCCCGGCGAGATCGAACAGTTCCCGCATTGCGATCACGACATGTGGGCAGGTGCCAAGGGTGAACACGAATATCTGCTCAATGTCATTTGGCCGCTAACCGACTTCAGCTCATCCAACGGCGCGACCCGCATCTATCCCGGGACACATAAACGTCCTGTCGAGAGCCTCGATCAGCTCGGTGATCCGATTGTCGCGGAAAGCAAACCAGGTGATGCGATCTGCTTTCTTGGTTCGACCGTGCACGGTGCTGGGCCAAACTCGACCGAAGACGTGCGGCGCGGTGTTGTGATCGGCTATAGTCTTGGTTGGCTCAAGCCGTACGAGAACCTTTGGCTGGCCTATCCGCCAGAGGTCGCGCGAAATTTTCCGCCCGAACTTGCTGAATTGGCAGGATATGCGCAGCACCGGCCCAATCTTGGGAACTACGAAGGTCAGTGTCCATCCATTCTGCTCCGTGAAGATGTAGCCAATTATCCGCAAGCTGCCGATGCGCTTCGGCCCGAGCAGCTTGCAGCTGTCCATGAATTTGCGGAAGCTCGTCGTTCCAAGAGATGAGCCCGGCACACGTCCTAGAACCAACCTATCGGCGCCTGAAAAGGGCATTGATGGAAGGTACTTGGCCGATCGGCCAGAAACTCGAAGCGATGCGATTGGCAGACGAGTTCGGTGTCAGCATGACGCCTGTGCGAGACAGCCTCAATCAACTTGTCGGCGAAGGTCTGGTCGATCTGACCCCTGGCGAGGGGTACCGGGTCACGCTCCTGACCGAACATTCGTTGCGCGACATGCTCGCAGTAAATGTTCTTCTCTTGGAGAGCGTAGTCGATCCGGTACCACAGAAGATCGATAAAGATGATTTACCTGCACCGATCGAAACCTACGCTGACCGCGTTGGCGATGTTTTTTCAATTTACGCCTTAGGTTCGGAAAACAGGTTCCTGAGGCAGACGGTCGACCTGATTAGCGACCGATTGCACATCGTAAGAAGGCTGGAGCCTGACGTCCTGCCAAACGCTCAGGAGGCGCTTGCGGAGCTGGAGGGCAGTGCTTTGGCGACTCCGTCAAAGCGCGTCCAAGCACTAAGGCGATATCATGACCAATGCCTGGCAAACGTCTCCCGGCTGATTGCGGTGCTCGCGGAACAGGGATCGACCTGAGGTTTGCAAGCCATGGCTCCTCAGGCGTATGCTTCAAGCCTGTTCGGAGCCGTTCAGTATCTGGACCAGATGCTCATTCCAATCATTGAGCGCTTCTCTTTTCTCGTCTTTCCAGTCGTGGCGCTGGTAGATTCCTGCAACGCCTGCTCTTGAGCCGCTGACATGGTTCAAGACTGCCTCTGTAACCTCGAAGCGAACGCCGAGGCGCTGGAAGTTGGTCGCAAGCGTGCGCCGAAGATCGTGCAGGCGCCAGGGTTGCAATGGCTCACCAAGCTTTTGCTCTATGAGACCGTCCAGTTTCTTCTTGCCCTTGGCGTAGCCGGTAAAGCCTGCCCCGCTTGACGTGGCAAAAACGCGTCCTTTCTTCGGCCAGTTCGCGCCGCCTGCCTGCCGATCGAGTTCGGCAACGGCAAGGTCGTTCAGCGGGATCGCGTTTGGTTCATTATTCTTTGTTCGTGAACCTGGCAGCGTCCAAAACCGGTCTTTCCGATCAACCTCTTGCCAATGTATTCCTGAAACCTCTTCGCGGCGTTGCCCTGTTGCAATGAGCAAGCGGACAATTGGACCAAAGCAAAGATAGCAATCGGGAGCTGCTTCCCAGATGTGTCGAAGCTCGTCGTCCTGCAGCCAACGATCCCGCGGCCTTACCGGCGGTGGTGCTTCCATTCCCTCCATAGGACTGCGCTCAATGTCGCCACGACTGACAGCCCATCGGAATAGTCGTCGCATCACCGCAAAGACATTCCGGCGATTGGCAACCTGCTGCTCGGGCATATTGTCCAGGACGGCTACGATGTCTGGCCTCGAAATTCGGGGAAGCGGCTTTTTTCCGATAACCGGTTCAAGGTAAAGCCGGATGACGCGTTCAACGAGCCTCGCCCAGCCAACACCCTTGCAGGACCGAGCGAAATGCGACGCATAGTTGTCGAATGCGAGATCGACGGCGTCGCGGCGCCTCTGCTTATCATCGTCTACAGGGTCGATACCTTGCGCAACTAATAACTGAAGGCGCTCCGCCTCCACTCTCGCGGTCGTCGGTGTCCACGGCGACCCGTGCGCCCCGATAGTATAGCGTCTTGTTCGAGCTTCACGGCCGCCCATTCGGAACTGCACCACATAGGATATCGAGCCGGTTGGAGTGATTTTCGCACCGAATCCTTTGAGGTCCGTATCCCAAAGGAGCTGACTCGAGCTGCTCGGCTCCAGCGCATCTATCGATTTTTTCGTGATTTTTCCTGTTGCCATCCGAAACCTCGTGTCCCTTTTCTGGCAATCACCGGGTAATCACGCAAGCGGAAAAAGGGGCGAAATGGAGGCAATTCTAGCGTAAGGAGAATCTACTAAGTACATTGTTTTACAACGATTTCGTACTTTAGCGTCGTCTGAATCGAAAGTACCAGACTTCGTGGTCGTAGACCGTGCGGGCCTTGTGCTCGTAGCGCGTCTCGGGCCAGCCGGAGGGGCGGTTCTGCCAGCTCGCAGGGCCTTCGGCGACCCATTCGAATTCATCGGTGAAGCGCCGCATCACCATCAGCGCATGGCGCAGATAGACCGCGTGATCGGTACCGAAGCGAAATTCGCCACCGGGCTTCAGCTTGTCGGCGATCATCCGTACCGGGCCATCGTTCATCATCCGCCGCTTGGCGTGCTTGTTCTTGGGCCAGGGATCGGGGTGGAGCAGATAGACCATCGTCAGCGCGCCATCGGGCACGCGGCGGAGCACTTCCAATGCATCGCCATGCTGGATCCGGACGTTGGCCAGCGTCCGGTCGCGCACATGCGTCAGCGCCTGCGCCACGCCGTTGACGAACGGTTCGGCGCCGATGAAGCCGTGGTCGGGCAGCATGTCGGCGCGCTCGGCCATGTGCTCGCCGCCGCCGAAGCCGATTTCGAAATGCAGCGGGCGATCGAACCCGAACAGGCGTTCGGCTGTCACCGTGCCTTCCGCGGGTACCGCGATCTGCGGCAGCAATTTGTCGACCAGTTCCTGCTGCGACGCGCGCAGCGGCTTGCCCTGGCTGCGGCCGTAGAGCCGGTTGAGGGTGGTGGGGTCGCCTTCTTTAAACGCGCTCATGGCGCGGCCGCCTACAAGCCTACCCCCACGCCGTCCAGATGCCGTAGGCGCTGGTCACGCTCAGCGCGATGCCGACAAGGACCAGCATCAGCTTGGGGCTGAAATGCTTGGCTGCCATAGCGCCGAAGGGTGCCGCCGCGATCCCGCCGATGATCAGGCCCAGCGTCGCCCCGGCGATATGCGAGATGCCCAGATGATAGATGAAGCTGGCCGAAATGGTCAGCGTGAGGAAAAACTCGACCGAATTGACCGTGCCCACGACCTTGCGCGGTTCGGCCCCCTGGACCAGCAGGTTGGAGGTCACCACCGGTCCCCAGCCGCCGCCGCCTGCCGCATCGAGGAAGCCGCCGACCAGTCCCAGCGGCGCGACATGCCTGGCCTGCCGCACGCGCGGGGGATATAGCAGGCCGCGGATCAGCAGCCACACGCCGATCCCGGCGAGATAGATCAGCACGAAGGGCTTGATCGTATCGCCATCGATCGAGGTGATCAGATAGGTGCCCAGCAGGCCCCCGATCACGCCGGGGACCAGCAGGCGGAAGAACAGCCCTTTGTCGATATTGCCGTGCAGCAGATGGCTGATGCCCGACGTCGCGGTGGTGAAACATTCGACCAGATGCACGCGCTGCGAAGCAAGCGCCGGCGGCACCCCGAGCAGACCGACCATCAGCGTGTTGGTGATGACCCCGAAGGCCATGCCCAATGCGCCGTCGACCATCTGTGCTGCGAAACCGATGAGAATGAAGGGGATTATGGGCCCCAGATCGAAACCGAACACCTCCATCATGGGGGTGGGCCTTTCAATGTTGATGCCGCCTGCAGCTACTGCGTCCGCTTCCCGGCGACGAGATAGAAAATCTGCCTCGACGCGCGGGGCTTGAACCCGGCGGGGGCGGCGGGGTAGTTGCCCGGGCGATGCAGGCACTCTTCGATGACTATTCCGCGCTGGCGCTATGGCTCCAGTCCCTGATCGCGCTGCTGGGGCTGGCCGCGCTGGCATTCGCAGTTAACTGGTTGCTCAAACGCGTGCTGCTGCGCTTTGCGGCGCCCTATCTCGACAACCGGACCGATACGGCCGACCGCGGCGCGGCCTGGCTCGCTACGGTGATCCCGCTGCTGATCGTCTCGCGCGGGATCCTGCTGGTGCCCCATTTGCCCGAAACGGTGGTGACGGTGACGGTCAACGTGGCGCGGGCGCTAATCGTGCTGTCGATCGCCATGGCGATCGGCTGGGCGCTCAATTATGCGAACGAGCTGTATTCGCGCCGGCCAGAGGCGCGCAGCCGGCCGATCAAGGGCTATGTCCAGGTGGTCAAGATCGCCGTTTTCTGCGGCGCGGCCATCCTGATGATTGCGGTGCTGATCGAACAATCGCCGCTGCTATTGCTTTCGGGTCTGGGCGCGATGGCCGCGGTGCTGCTGCTGGTGTTCAAGGACACCATCCTCAGCCTCGTGGCCAGCGTGCAACTGACCAGCAACGACATGCTGCGGGTGGGCGACTGGATCGAGATGCCGAGCATGGATGCGGATGGCGATGTGGTGGATATCGCGTTGCACACCGTGAAGGTCCAGAATTTCGACAAGACCATCACCACCATTCCGACGCACCGGCTGATCGCCGACAGTTTCCGCAACTGGCGGGGGATGACCGACAGCGGCGGGCGGCGGATCAAGCGGTCGCTGGTGATCGATCAGAACTCGGTACGGTTCCTCGGCGAAGAAGAAGTCGCCGGGCTCAAGCGCTTCCGCCTGCTCGACGACTACCTCGCGCGCAAGGAGAAGGAGATCGCCGAGTGGAACCGCCATGAACTGGCGGGCGACGACGATGCGGTCAATGCGCGGCGGATCACCAATTTCGGCACGCTGCGGGCCTATGTGATTGCCTATCTGCGCAGCCACCCCAGTATTGCGAGCACCAATTTCACGCTGATGGTGCGGCAATTGGCGCCGGGGCCGGAGGGTCTCCCGCTCGAAATCTATTGTTTCGCCGATACGGTCGAGTGGCCGATCTACGAAGCGATCCAGGCGGATATCTTCGACCATCTGCTGGCTATCCTGCCCGAATTCGGCCTGCGGATATTCCAGCAGCCGAGCGGGCTCGATCTCGCCCGGCTGGGCAGTCCCGCATAGCAAAACGCCCGGTAGCCGAGGCTCCGGGCGTTTCTCGCTATCCCGTCCGGGGAAAGCCGGTGATCAGGCCGCCTCGGCCTCTTCGTTCGGATCGCGCAGCACATAGCCGCGGCCCCATACGGTCTCGATGTAATTCTCGCCGCCACAGGCATGGCTGAGCTTCTTGCGCAGCTTGCAGATGAAGACGTCAATGATCTTGAGTTCGGGTTCGTCCATGCCGCCGTAAAGGTGGTTGAGGAACATTTCCTTCGTCAGCGTGGTGCCCTTGCGCAAGCTGAGCAGCTCGAGCATCGCGTATTCCTTGCCCGTCAGGTGGACACGGGCGCCATCGACTTCGACCGTCTTGGCGTCGAGGTTCACCGCCAGCTTGCCGGTGCGGATGACCGACTGGCTGTGGCCCTTCGAGCGGCGCACGACGGCATGGATGCGGGCGACCAGTTCTTCGCGATGGAACGGCTTGGTGACGTAATCGTCGGCGCCGAAACCGAAGCTGCGGATCTTGCTGTCCATTTCGGCGATGCCCGAAAGGATCAGGACCGGGGTCTGGACCTTGGCGACGCGCAGCTTCTTGAGCACGTCGTAGCCATGCATGTCGGGCAGGTTCAGATCGAGCAGGATGATATCGTAATCATACAGCTTGCCCAGATCGAGCCCTTCCTCGCCGAGGTCGGTCGAGTAGACATTGAAGCCTTCGGTCGTGAGCATGAGCTCGATGGCCTTGGCGGTAGTCGGCTCGTCTTCGATCAGCAGTACACGCATGGGAAATCCCCTGTATGGCCCCTAAGTACGGCGGTAACCTCCGGTAAAGAGGTATTGCCCTGTATTAACCACACAACATCTGAACGGGAAAGGTTAACGCGCGGTAAAGGGCGTTAACTTTTTTGCGCGTGGCATGCTTGCGTCACAGCGCCGCGAGCTTCTTCTGCCGCCGTCGCTGCGCGCTGGAACCGATGCCGATCGCCTCGCGATATTTGGCGACGGTGCGCCGCGCGAGATCGAAGCCCTCTTCGTTTAGCAGGTCGGCGAGCTTCTGGTCGGACAGCACCTTCTTGGGGTCTTCTGCCTCGCACAGTGCCCTGATGCGCGCCTTGATGGCTTCGGAAGAGGCGCCTTCACCGTCGGCCGCCGACACCCCGCTGGAGAAGAAATACTTCAGTTCGAAGGTACCACGCGGGCACGCGAGATACTTGTTGCTGGTCACGCGGCTGACGGTGCTTTCGTGCATCTCGATCTGTTCGGCCACTTCGCGCAAGGTCAGCGGGCGCATCGCGGTGACCCCGTGCCGGAAGAAGCCTTCCTGCTTTTTCACGATTTCGGCCGCGGTCTTGAGGATGGTCTTCTGCCGCTGGTCGAGCGCGCGGATCAGCCAGTCGGCCTCGCCCAGTTGTTCGTTGAGCCAGCTGTGCGCGGCCTTGTCGCGGGCACCGGTCTTCAGTTCGAGGAAATAGTCGCGATTGACGACCAGCCGCGGGAGGCTGGCTTCGTTGAGCCGGATGTCCCAGCCATCGGCGCTCGGCGCGATCAGCACGTCGGGGACGATTGCGGCCTGCGCGGTGCCGCCATAGGCAAGACCCGGCTTGGGATCGTAGCCGCGCAGTTCGGCCAGCATGTCGGCGAAATCCTCGTCATCGACCTCGCACATGCGTTTGAGCCTGGCGATTTCGCCCGCAGCGACCAGATCGAGATTGTCTATCAGCCGGGCCATGCAGGGATCGTAGCGGTCCGCTTCCTTGGCCTGCAACGCCAGGCATTCGCTCAGTGATCGCGCGCCGACCCCGGTGGGATCGAGCGACTGGACCGTGGCCAGCGCCTGCTCGACCGCCACGAGCGGGGCGCCGAGCTCATCGGCGATGACCAGCAGGTCGGTGGGCAGAAAGCCCGCTTCGTCGAGTTCGCCGGCGATGCGCAGCGCGATCAGGGCTTCCCGCGGATCGCGCGCCACCGCGCCGATCTGGTCGGCAAGATGTTCCGCCAGCGTTGGTCCGGCGGACGAACGGTTTTCCAGATCGGGCAATTCCGCGCTGCCCGCGTCACCGATATCGCCGCGGCTCCAGTCGCCCATGTCGCCCGGAGCGGCCTCGGGGTCGATCGCATGGTCCGCAATATCCAGCGCATTGTCGCCGCCCATGTCGGGGGCGCTGTCATGTTCCTGCGGTTCGGCGCTCGTATCGCTGGCGGTCTCGCGGCTTACTTCGCCCATTTCCAGCAAGGGGTTGGATTCGAGCGCATCGGCGACGAAAGTCTCGATTTCGAGATTGGACAGCGCCAGCAGCTTGATCGCCTGCTGCAACTGCGGCGTCATCACCAGCGACTGGGACTGCCGCAGATCGAGACGCGGGGCCAGCGCCATGGATCAGCTCCGGGCGGCTTCGGGCATCACAGAGTGAAACTTTCGCCCAGATAGAGCCGCCGCACATTTTCATCGGCCACCAGCGCTTCGGGCGTGCCGGCGAACAACACCTGTCCGCCATAGATGATGCAGGCGCGGTCGACGATCTCGAGCGTTTCACGCACGTTGTGATCGGTGATCAGTACCCCGATCCCACGCGTCTTGAGGTCCTTCACGAGGTCGCGGATATCGCTGATCGAAAGCGGGTCGATCCCGGCAAAGGGTTCGTCGAGCAGCATGATCGACGGCTTGGCCGCCAGGGCGCGGGCAATCTCGCAGCGCCGGCGCTCGCCACCCGAAAGCGCCATCGCGGGGCTGGCGCGCAGGCGGGTAAGGCCGAATTCGTCGAGCAGGCGTTCGAGCTCCGCGGCGCGCGTTTCCGCGTCGGGTTCGACCATCTCGAGCACGCTGTTGATGTTCTGCTCGACCGTCATCCCGCGAAAAATGCTGGTTTCCTGCGGCAGATAGCCAAGCCCCAGGATCGCGCGGCGGTACATCGGCAGGTTGGTCACATCCTCGCCATCCATCAGGATGCGCCCGGCATCGGGGCGCACGAGACCCATGATCGAATAGAAGCAGGTCGTCTTGCCCGCGCCATTGGGGCCCAGCAGGCCGAGCACTTCGCCCTTGCCCACACTGAGCGAGATGTCGGTCAGCACTGCCCGCTTGTCGTAGCTCTTGGCGATCGACACCACTTCGAGCCCGCCCTGCGGGATCGGCGGGGCGGCGTCGTGCACCGCATCGTTTTCGTGGCTTGTTGCAATATCGGCCATGGCCCGTGCCATAGCACGCGTCAGCCATGTGAAAACCCCCGCCACGCGGCCTGATCGACGAACTGGCAAGGTTCCTGCATGGGCGCTGGGCAGATGGCGCCCGCAGCTGCCGGGCCGTGCAGACAGCCTTTCGCGCACGATTGCTTGCCAGCGGGCAACAATTTTGAAACAATGCGATTCGGGTCAGAGGAAACAGGAGAGGCGCAATGAACAAGGCGCTCCGCAACGCCGACATCGCAACCGGGCATACCGGGGGGCGAGCGCGAGACTGGCGCAAGGCCATGAGCGACAATGTCGCGCTGGCGCTGCTGGTCTATACCGGCATGCAGATTTTCATGACCGTCGGCGCGATGAAGCAGGGCGTGTCCTCTATCGTCCCCTATCTTGCGCTCATTGTCCTGGTGGCCGGGATCATTCCTGCCTGCCGCTGGTTCGAGCGGCGCTGGTCGGACCTGTCCGACGACCAGGCAGCCGACGGAGCGTTGAAACCGGCCTTTCGCCGCGACCAGATACTGCTGTGGGCAATGGCCATCGGCCTGCCCGCCGCGCTTACCGCTTTCTTCACGCTGATTTTTTCCTGACCCTGCCGGCGGTTGCCAGCCAGCCGCCCCGGGCCTAATTCGCGAGGCATGACTTCGCATCTCCGGCAGGCCCGATGATCGGCCCCGATGCAGCGCTTGCCCGCTGCCATGACCTCGTCGAACTGGCTCGCGCAGCGGGCGCGGATGCCGCCGATGCCGTTGCCAGCGCGTCGTCTTCGGAAAGCGTCAGCGTCAGGCTGGGGGCGCTGGAAGAGGTCGAACGCTCCGAAAGCGAAGAAATCGGCCTGCGGGTATTCGTCGGCCGCCGTTCGGCATCGATCGCGACGAGCGATTTTGCCGGTGAGGGGCTGCGCATGCTGGCCCAGCGCGCTGTCGAGATGGCGCGTCTCGCCCCGGAGGATCCTTATGGCGGGCTCGCCCCGGCCGACGCACTGTTCCAAGGCGACGGCGTCGAACTCGAGCTGAGCGATGGCGCCGAACCGCGCCCCGAAGACTTGCGCAGCGCCGCGCTTGCCACCGAAGATGCCGCGCGCGCAGTCGCGGGGGTGACCAATTCGAACGGCGGCAGCGCCTCGGCCTCGCAATCGGTGTTCGCCCTGGTCACTTCCACCGGATTCGCGCGGGCGCGTGCGGGCGGATCGCACTCATTGTCGGCCAGCGTGGTCGCGGGGGAGGGCGGCGACAAGCAGACCGACTATGCCTATCGCACGCAGCGGCACCGCAGCGATCTGCCCGACCCGGCGGGCATCGGACGCGAGGCCGGCGAACGCGCGGTCCGCAAGGTCGCTCCCGGATCGCTTCCTTCGGGCAGGATGCCCGTGGTGTTCGATCCGCGCGTGGGCGGCGGGATCGTCGGCCATTTGCTCGGCGCCATGACCGGGCCCGCTATCGCCCGCAAGGCAAGCTTCCTGATCGACCGCGAGAACGAACAGCTGTTCGATAACGGTATCCGGATCGTCGAGGATCCGCTGCGCCCCCGCGGCCTGCGATCGCGCAATTACGACGGCGAGGGCATCGCCAGCGTTCCGCGCGCGCTGGTCGAAGGCGGGCGGGTTACCCGCTGGCTGACCAATGTCGCCAGCGCCGCCCAGCTCGATCTGCCACTGACCGGCCACGCGAGCCGGGGCAGTGGCGGGGCGCCCGGCGTGGCCCCGGCCAATGTCTATATGGAACCGGGCACGGCCAGCGTGGCCGACCTCATCGCCGATATCGAGGACGGCGTCTATGTCACCGACCTGTTCGGCCAGGGGGTCAGCCTCGTCACGGGCGATTACAGCCGCGGCGCCAGCGGGCTGCGCATCCGCAATGGCGAACTGGCGGGGCCGGTGGCGGAAATCACCATCGCCGGGACGCTGCCCGAAATGTTCCGCGCGCTGGTTGCGGCCGATGATCTCGAATTCCTGCGCGGAATCGATGTTCCGACGCTGCGCATCGACGGCATGTCGGTGGCCGGTCAATGATCCGGTTGCTTGCCCTGGCGGCCCTGTTGTGGGCGGTGCCGCTGGCGGCCCAGCTCGAGGTACCCGCCGAACCGACCGAAACGCCGACCCCCGTCCAGACGATCGCGGCGACGCAGGAAGCGGGCGACGACCGGCGTATTGCCGAACGTATCGCAGGGATCTTTGCTGAGCTGCCCGCCTTCGGCGCGGTCGAGGTCGAGGTCAATGAAGGCGTGGTTTCGCTGTCGGGCACGGTGCCCAAGCCGGACGACATTGCGCGCGCCGAAGCCATCGTCAATCGCGTCGCCGGCGTCGTCACGGTCGAAAACGGGCTCGAACGGGACCTGTCGCTCTCGGCGGGCAGCGCGGGGATACTGACGCTCGCCGACCGCTGGAATTCGCTGGTCCGCATGCTCCCGCTGATCGGGATGGCCCTCGGCGTATGGTTGGCGATCGCCTTTCTCGGCTATCTGATCGCCGGGCTCGGGCGGCTGTGGCACCGGATCGCGCCGAACAGCTTCCTGGCCGAACTGATCGCCAGCGCGATCCGGTTCGGCTTCACGATCGTCGGTCTGGTGATCGCGCTCGACATGATCGGGGCGACAGCGCTGCTGGGTGCGGTGCTTGGCGGCGCGGGCGTCATCGGTATCGCGCTGGGTTTCGCCATGCGCGACACGATCGAGAATTACGTCGCCTCGCTGCTGCTGTCGCTGCGGCAGCCGTTTCGCGCCAACGACTGGGTGCAGATCGATACCTATGAAGGCCGGGTTATCCGCCTGACCAGCCGTGCCACCGTGCTGATGACGCTCGATGGCAACCACCTGCGCATTCCCAATGGCCAGGTGTTCAAGGCAGTGATCGTCAATTTCACGCGCAATCCGCAGCGCCGCTTCCATTTCGACCTCGGCGTGGACGCCGACGACGATGCCCGCGCCGCGCGGCAGCTGGGCCGCGACACGCTTGCGGGGCTCGAATTCGTGCTGTCGGATCCGCCACCCGAAGCGCGGATCATCGAGGTTGGCGATTCGAACGTGGTGATCCGCTTCCTCGGCTGGGTCGACCAGCGCGATACCGATTGGTGGAAGGCGCAGAGCCAGGCGATCCCGGCAGTGAAGGGCGCCTTGGAAGATGCCGGCTTCGGCCTGCCGGAGCCGATCTACCGGCTGCGCTTCGATCCGCGCTCTGCCACGGTGCCCTTCGCGGCCGAAGCGGCCACCGCTACGGTCACCCCGAGCGCGGACGAACCGCCGCAGGCCAAGCGCGCGGTTCGCGATGTCGCGGCCAGCCCGGCCGACGAGGACGTGCGCCCGGCGGACGAGATCGCCGCTATGGTCGAGGAAGAGCGCAACCGGCCGGGAGAAGAGCAGAACAAGGACCTGCTCGATCACTCCCGCCCGGTCGAATAGGCGTTACTTCGCGGCGTTGCAGCGCTCGATGCTTTCGAGCACGATCTGGCGCGCCTCGGCGGCATCGCCCCAATTGCCGATCCGCACCCACTTCTCGCTTTCGAGATCCTTGTAGTGGGTGAAGAAATGCTCGATCTGCTGGAAGATGATGCTCGGCAGGTCCTTCGTTTCGGCGATATCCGAATAATAGGGGAACGTCGTGTCGACGGGTACGCAGATCAGCTTCTCGTCGCCGCCATGCTCGTCTTCCAGATTGAGCACGCCGATCGGGCGGGCGCGCACGACGCAGCCGGGAATGAAGGGCGAGCGGGCGATGACCAGCGCGTCGAGCGGATCGCCGTCGGGGCTGAGCGTGTGCGGGACGAAGCCGTAATTCGCGGGATAGCGCATCGGCGTGTGCAGGATGCGGTCGACGAACAGCGCGCCGCTGGCCTTGTCGAATTCGTATTTCACCGGTTCGCCGCCGGTCGGCACCTCGATGATGACATTGAGGCTCTCGGGCGGATTGTCTCCGGTCGGGATGTTTTCGATGCGCATGGACTGTCTTCTTTGATTGGCGGGCGATTTCTCGCGCCGGAAAGGCTTGCGCGCGCCGATAGCGTCCCCGTCATATTGCGGCAACCGCCTTCCTCGCCTAAGCGCGCGCCATGGCAAAGACACCCCAGGCAATTCGCGGCACGCAAGACATCTTCGGCGCCGACGCCGAGGCATTCGCATTCGTCGTCGAGGCATTCGAGCGCGTGCGTAAGCTCTATCGCTTCCGCCGCGTCGAAATGCCCGTGTTCGAAAAGACCGAAGTGTTCAGCCGCGCGATCGGCGAAACGACCGACGTGGTCAGCAAGGAAATGTACTCCTTCGACGACCGCGGCGGCGAGAGCCTGACGCTGCGCCCCGAATTCACTGCGGGGATCGCGCGCGCCTTCCTGTCGAACGGGTGGCAGCAGCACGCGCCGGTCAAGCTGGCGACGCATGGCCCGCTGTTTCGTTACGAGCGCCCGCAGAAAGGGCGCTATCGCCAGTTCCACCAGATCGACGCGGAGATCATCGGCGCGGGTGAACCGCAGGCCGATGTCGAACTGCTCGCCATGGCCGACCAGCTGCTCAAGGAACTCGGCATCACCGGCGTGACGCTGCATCTCAACACGCTGGGCGATGGCGACAGCCGCGAAGGCTGGCGCGCCGCGCTGGTCGAGTATTTCCTTGGCGTGAAGGACGAATTGTCGGAGGATTCGCAGGAGCGGCTGGAGAAGAACCCGCTGCGCATTCTCGACAGCAAGGACCGCCGCGACCAGAAATTCGTCGCCGACGCGCCCAAGATCGACCAGTTCCTGTCGGACGATGCGCGCGCCTTCTTCGACGCGGTCACCAGCGGGCTGGATGCGGCAGGGGTCAAGTGGCAGCGCGCCGAAAGCCTCGTGCGCGGGCTCGACTATTATCGCCACACCGCCTTCGAATTCATTCCCGACGAGGGCAGCGAGGCCGCGGGCAAGCTCGGCAGCCAGAGCACGATCCTGGGCGGCGGGCGCTACGATGGCCTGATGGAAAGCCTCGGCGGCGCGCCCACCCCGGCGGTCGGCTGGGCCGCGGGGATCGAGCGGCTGGCCATGCTGGTGGGGGACAGGGCCGAACCCAATGCGGACGCCATAGTCGTGGTCGAAAACGACGGCGCGATGGACGCCGCGATCGCTGCGCTCGGCACGCTCCGCCGCGGCGGCCTCACTGTCGAACTGTTCGCATCCGGCAGCCCGCGCAAGCGGTTCGACAAGGCGGTCAAGGCGGGGGCCGAGGCGATCGTCGCCTTCGACCTGCGCGACGGTGCGCCCGCACGGCGGATCAAGGCCGACGAGGCCGCCACTGCGCGCCTCGAGGCGCTGCTCGGCCGCTCATGAGCATCCCCGCCGAACGCCTCGACCAGATCGCTCACCGCTTCGCCGAGCTCGAGGCGCGGATGGCGTCGGGCCAGCTGGAAGGGGACGCCTTCGTCCAGGCCAGCCGCGACTATGCCGAGCTCGAGCCGGTGGCGAAGGTCGCCGCCGAAGTGCGGGCGGCGCGCGAGGAGATCGCCAGCCTCGAGGAGATGCTCGCCGATCCGGAAATGAAGGCGATGGCCGAGGAGGAGCTGACCGAGCTGCGCCAGCGCCTGCCCGAGGCCGAGCGCCAATTGGCCATCGCCATGCTTCCCCGGGACAGCGCCGATGCCAAGCCCGCCATGCTCGAAATCCGCGCCGGCACCGGCGGCGACGAGGCGGCGCTGTTCGCGGGCGATCTCTACCGCATGTACGAACGCTTCGCCGCCGAGCAGGGCTGGAAGGTCGAGCCGGTCAGCATGAGCGCGTCCGAGGTCGGCGGGTTCAAGGAAGTGGTCGCCAATGTCACCGGCAATGGTGTCTTCGCCAAGCTCAAGTTCGAGAGCGGCGTCCACCGCGTGCAGCGCGTGCCCGAAACCGAAAGCGGCGGGCGTATCCATACCTCCGCCGCGACCGTGGCCGTGCTGCCCGAACCCGACGAGGTCGACGTGCAGATCGACGCGGGCGACCTCAAGATCGATACCTACCGCGCCAGCGGGGCGGGCGGCCAGCACGTCAACACCACCGACAGCGCAATCCGCATCACGCACTTGCCGACCAATACGGTGGTCACCTGCCAGGACGGCCGCAGCCAGCACAAGAACCGCGAGAAAGCGATGCAGGTGCTGCGCGCACGGCTGTTCGAACAGCAGCGCGAGGCGACCGAGGGCGCCGAGGCCGAGGCGCGCAAGGCAATGGTCGGCTCGGGCGACCGGTCCGAACGCATCCGCACCTACAATTTCCCGCAGGGCCGCGTGACCGACCACCGGATCGGGCTGACGCTGCACAAGCTGCCCGAAATCATCGCCGGACCGGGTCTTGGCGAACTGGTCGATGCGCTCATCGCCGAGGACGAGGCCAAGCGGCTCGCCACGCTGAGTGACTGAGCCCGGACCGGCCAGCGTGGCCGCTGCGATCCGCGCCGCGGCCGAGCGGCTGGGCGCGACCAGCGATACCGCGCGGCTCGACGCCGAATTGCTGATGGCGCATGTTCTGGAGACGTCGCGCTCGCAGATGCTGCTGACCCGGATGCGCGACGATGCCGCCCCGCATGCCGCCGCATTCGCGCGGCTGGTCAATCGGCGCGCCGCGCACGAACCGGTGGCGCACTTGCTGGGCGAGCAGGAGTTTTTCGGGCTCCCTTTCGCAGTATCGCCTGCGACGCTGATCCCGCGCGGCGACAGCGAAACGATCGTCGAGGCCGCGCTCGAACACGCGGCCGCCGACGCGCGCGTGCTTGACATGGGAACGGGATCGGGGGCGCTGCTGCTGGCCTTCCTGCACGAGCGCCCGTCGGCCACGGGGATCGGCATCGATGCCTCGGCGCAGGCGCTGGCCGTGGCGCAGCGGAACAGCGCTGCGCTGGGCCTGGCGGAGCGCGCGCAGTTCAGGGAAGCGAGCTGGCTGAACAGCGGCTGGGCCGATGCGCTCGGCCGGTTCGACCTAGTGCTGTGCAACCCGCCCTATGTCGAAACTGGCGCCCGGCTCGATCCGGATGTGCGCGATTACGAGCCGGCTTCCGCGCTGTTCGCGGGGCCCGAGGGGCTTGACGACTATCGCGCGATCATCCCGCAGCTTGGCAAGCTGCTTGCGCCAGGCGGTGTCGCAGTGCTCGAAATCGGGGCGGCGCAAGGGCAGGCGGTGCGTGCGCTGGCGAGCGAATCGGGCTATACGGTGGCGCTGCGCCGCGATATCGCCGGACGCGACCGGGCGCTGATTCTCACTTAGGGCTTGGCAAAGCCGATTCGACCCTTTACCTCTGGCCACAGGCCAGTGGTGCGCGGGTAACGCTTCCCACCGGTTCCAGCTCCGACATTGCAGTTACGGTACGAGGCTTCGGCCCCGTATACCTTGCACAAAACGGAGCACGCGAGCTGCGACAAGCGCAGTCGCGCAAGGGGTCACGCGGCCATATGCGCACCGGTTGTAAGGTGCGCGCCGCGCATTGAATAAGGACCAGCTACCCTTGAACAATAATCGCAATAACCGTCGTCGTGGACGCGGTAACCGCAATCAGGGCGGGGCCAATTCGGCCAATCGGATCGATAGTCGTGCCCGGGGCAATGCTCCGCAGTTGCTCGAAAAGTACAAGAAGCTTGCCCAGGACGCCCAGCACAATGGCGACCGGGTCCAGGCCGAATACTATCTCCAGTTCGCCGACCATTATTTCCGCGTCCTCGCCGACAACAAGGCCCGCCAGGAAGAATCCAAGGGCAAGCGGCCGGACGATCGCGGCCAGAACCAGTCGGATGACGACGGGGACGAAGACGATGGCGACGATCGCCGCGGCAATCGCCGGCAGCCGCGCAATCGCCGCGACGATGCCGAAGATGGCAATCGCAAGCCGCGCGCGCGCCGGCCGAAGAACGACGACCAGAACGACGACAGCGAGTTCGAATCGTCGGACAATCCCTTCACGCGCCGCGACGACGAGGACGAAGCGCCCAAGAAGCGCCGTGCCCCGCGCAAGGTGAAGAAGGCCGACGACGCCAATCCCGCCGGCGGCGAGATCGACGCGGCCGTGCTGCCGCCTTCGATCGGCGCAAGCGAATCCGCGGGCGACGACAAGCCGGCCCCGCGTCGCCGCAAGCGCAAGCAGGACGATGAGAGCGAAGTGGGCGCGGTCGGCTGATCGCGCTTGCACCTCTGCTTTGACTGACTAAGGGGCAAGCCGATGGAGAAACTCCCCGGCTTGGCCCGTTCTCACCCGCAAATCGCCGCCCTCGTGCTGGGCGGCCTGTCGGCCCTGGGCTTCCAGCCGTTCCACCTCTGGCCTGTGGGGCTTGCGGCGGTCGGCGCGTTCGGCTGGCTGGCGTGGCGCGCCACCGGATGGCGCTCGGCGCTGCTTGCCGGTTGGCTGTTCGGCCTCGCCCATTTCACCATCACCAACAACTGGATCGCCACCGCCTTTACCTATCAGGCGGAAATGCCTGCCATTCTCGGCTGGGCCGCGGCGCCGCTGCTGTCGCTCTACCTCGCCATATGGCCCGCGCTCGCGACTTGTGTCGCGTGGTGCGCCGCGCGCCGGCGCGGGCTGCTCACCTTCGCGCTGGTATTCGGCGCGATGTGGATCGGCGCGGAATGGCTGCGCAGCTGGGTCTTCAGCGGCTATGCCTGGGGTCCGCTGTCGATGATGGTGCTGGGCCCGTGGGACCGCCCCGGACTGGCGGCGGCGCTGCCCTTTACCGGCAGCTACGCGCTGTCTGGGCTGATGGCCTGCGCCGCGGTGCTGCTTGCCGACCTGCTGCGCACCCGGCGATGGCTTTCCTTGGCAGGTGCCGCAGCTGCCCTTGCCATACTGGTTTATCTGCCCGCCGGTGAGCCGCGCGAAGGAACGGTGCCGCTCACGCTGGTCCAGCCCAATCTGGGGCAGGACGAGATCAATGACGCCGCGCGCTTCGAAGAGCAGTTCCAGCGCATCGCCGCGCTCAGCGTGCCGCGGGAAGCGCGTCCCAACCGGCTCGTCCTGTGGCCCGAAAGCGGTGTTCCGGACTATCTGCGCGATGGTTATCCGCAGCGCTATTACACCCAGATGACCGCCGGGGGCGACCCGGCCTTCGCGCGCGCCAGGATCGGGCGCGTGATCGGCGCCGACAGCCTGCTGTTGACCGGGATGGTCGATCTCGAGATCGACATGGTCGAGGGCCGTGAACGCGCTGTGGCCGCGTACAATTCGATCGCATCGATCGATCCGGCCGGACGGCTGGGCGAACGCTATGCCAAGGCGCATCTGGTCCCCTATGGCGAATACCTGCCGATGCGCGACTGGCTCGAACCGCTCGGCCTCTCGCGGCTCGTCGCGGGGACGCTCGATTTCATTCCCGGTCCCGGTCCGCTGAGCCAGGATCTCGGCCCCTTCGGCAGGGCGGGGATGCAGATCTGCTACGAGATCGTCTTCTCGGGCGAAGTGGTCGACCGCACGGACCGACCCGATTACATCTTCAACCCATCCAACGATGGCTGGTTCGGGGACTGGGGCCCGCCGCAGCATCTGGCGCAGGCGCGGATGCGCGCGGCGGAGGAAGGGCTGCCGGTACTGCGTTCGACGACCACCGGGATCAGCGCCGTGATCGACGCACGCGGGGTGGTGCGCGACCATATCGGGCGCAATGTGGCCGGGCGGATCGATACAGTGGTGCCGCCACCGGCGCCGCCCACATGGTTCGCGCAGGCGGGACACTGGTTGACGCTCGTCTGGGCTATCGCACTGCTGGCACTATCGCTGGTTGCCATGCGCCGCGCGGAAGGCTACCCCGCACAGAACACATAAAGATTTCTTTATATCGGGATTTGCTCGTTCATGCGCACCAGTTTTCTCTTCACCTCCGAGAGCGTCTCCGAGGGCCATCCCGACAAGGTGTCCGACCAGATTTCGGATGCGATCGTCGATTTGATGCTGGCCAAGGATCCCGAAGCCCGCGTGGCCTGCGAAACCATGACGACGACCCAGCGGGTGATCCTCTCGGGCGAGATCCGCTGCGCGCCGATGTACAACGCCAACAATCCCGACTGGGCCGAAAACGGGGGCTGGGCCCCCGGCGCGAAGGAAGAAATCGAAAAAGCGGTGCGCCGCACGGTGCGCGAAATCGGCTATGAGCAGGACGGTTTCCACTGGCAGACGCTGACCTTCGAAAACCACCTGCACGGCCAGTCTTCCGAAATCGCGCAGGGCGTCGATGCGGCGGGCAACAAGGACGAAGGCGCCGGTGACCAGGGCATCATGTTCGGCTTCGCCTGCGATGAAACGCCCGACTACATGCCTGCGCCGCTCGACTACAGCCACAAGATCCTCGAACGGCTCGCGGCGGATCGCAAGAGCGGCGCTGCGCCGTTCCTCGAACCCGATGCGAAGAGCCAGGTCACGCTGCGCTACGAGAACGGCAAGCCGGTGGCCTGCACTGCCGTCGTCGTGTCGACCCAGCATGCCAAGGGGTATCACGAAGGCGCCAGGGAGGCCGAGCTCAAGGCCTATGTCAAAGGCGTGATCGGCGACATCCTGCCCGACGGATGGATCACCGACGAGACCGAGTGGCATATCAACCCCACCGGCGCGTTCGAGATCGGCGGGCCCGACGGCGATGCCGGGCTGACCGGGCGCAAGATCATCGTCGACACCTATGGCGGCGCGGCCCCGCATGGCGGCGGTGCGTTCAGCGGCAAGGATCCGACCAAGGTCGATCGCTCGGCCGCCTATATCACGCGCTACCTGGCGAAGAACATCGTCGCGGCGGGGCTTGCGCGGCGCTGCACAATCCAGCTGTCCTATGCCATCGGCGTGTCCAAGCCGCTCTCGCTCTATGTCGATACGCATGGCACCAGCGCCGCCGGGGTGACCGACGAAGCGCTCGAGGATGCGATCCGCAGCATCGAAAAGCTGGGCGGGCTGACCCCGCGCGGGATCCGCACGCACCTCGGCCTCAACAAGCCGATATACCGCCAGAGCGCCGCCTATGGCCACTTCGGGCGGCAGGCCGATGGCGAACATTTCCCTTGGGAACGCCTCGATCTGGGCAAGGATCTGAAGGCCGCGCTGGCAGGCTAGCCGCGCTCCCGGCCGGACGCGGCGGGCGCGCTAGCCGTGTTCGCCCTTGCGCGGGCTGGGGTGGTCGAGCGCAAGTTCGGCGCCGGAGAAAGTGAACGGGCTGCGTACGCCGGCGATGCCGTCCAGCTCGATCCGCATGCCCCGCTCGCGCACTTGCGGATCGGCGAACACCGCGTCGATCGGGTTGATCGGTCCGGCGGGGATGCCCGCCTCGCCGCATGCGCCAAGCAGTTCCGCCAATCGCCACTTGCCGGTCTCCGCAGCGATCATGGCGTCGAGCTCGGCCCGGTTGGCGAGGCGGCTTTCATTGGTGGCGAAGCGTTCGTCGCCCAGCAGGTCGCCGCGCCCGAGCAGCGCGAGCAGCCGCCGGAACAGCCCGTCATTCGCAGGCGCCAGCACCACCTTGCCATCGGCGACCGGGAAGACGCCATAGGCGCTCACCTGGGCATGCTCATTGCCCATCCGCGGCGGATTCTCGCCAGTGGTGAAAAAATGCGTTGCCTGGCTGGCGAGCAGGCCGACCGAACAATCGAGCAGCGCCATGTCGACATGCTGTCCGCGACCGGTGCGTTCGCGCATGGCGAGCGCGGCCTGGATGCCGATCACCGAATACAGCCCGCAGGTGAGGTCGGAAATGGAGATGCCCATCTTCATCGGCTGGCCCGCCGGTTCGCCGGTCAGCGCCATGAACCCGCTCATCGCCTGCACGACGAAATCGTATCCCGCCTCATGCGCGCGCGGCCCGGTCTGGCCGAAACCGGTGATCGAGCAATAGACGAGCCCTTGGTTGGCCGCGGACAGCGCGGCGTAGTCGAGCCCGAACTTGGCCAGCGTGCAGGTCTTGAAATTCTCCAGCACGACATCCGCCGAAGCGGCCAGTTCGGCGATGCGCGCAAGATCACCCGCGTCCCTGAAATCGGCCACGATGCTGCGCTTTCCGCGATTGGCGGCATGGTAATAGGCCGCCTCGCGGTCGCCGTTCTCGCGCTCGATCCACGGCGGGCCCCACAACCGCGTGCCGTCGCCATCGGGGCTTTCGACCTTGATGACGTCGGCCCCGAGATCGGCGAGGATCTGCCCCGCCCAGGGGCCGGCGAGCACCCGCGCCAGTTCGAGGACCTTGAGCCCGGCGAGGGGGGCATTCGGATTGCGCGGAGCGTCGAGCCACATGCCGCGCGGCTTGGGCGGGCAGCGCGCGGGGGTCAAGTCACTCGATGCCCGCAGCTGCTGCCAGGCCGCTTGCCGCCTCGAGAAATTCCTCGCGGAAGTCCTGCACCACCTGGCGGCTCGAGCGTACCTGTTCGACCAGCCCGACGCCCTGACCGACGAAATAGCTAACCAGTTCGCGCGCATTTTCATTGCCCGCCGCAGCCTCGCGTTCGATCCGCGCGAAGGCGGGTTCGGAGACCATGCCCATCAGCGGCATGGGCAGCGTTCCCGGGCCCTGCGGATCTTCCCAGGCCGCATGCCACGGCGTTTTCAGCTGGCGTGCAGGCTTGCCCGTGCGGCTGCGCGAGCGGACGGTATCGCGGCTGCGCGCGGCGACCATCTTGTCGCGGAACGCTTCGCTGGTCTCGGCCTCGGGCGTCGCCAGCCAGACCGATCCGGTCCACGCGCCCTGCGCGCCCGCCGCCATCATTCCCGCCATCTGTCCGCCGGTCATGATCCCGCCCGCGGCAAGCACCGGGATATCGTGCCCGCGCCGCGCCAGTTCCCGCACGACTTCGGGGATCAGCACAAGGGTCGACACTTCGCCGCAATGCCCGCCGGCCTCGGTGCCCTGCGCGACGATGATGTCGACGCCCGCCTCGGCCTGCCGGATGGCGTGTTCCTTCGCCCCGACCAGCGCCGCCACGGGGACGCCGCGCCGCTTCCCTTCGGCAATCATGGCACCAGGCGCGATACCCAGCGCATTGGCGATCAGCCTGATCGGATGGCGAAAGGCGACCTCCATCAAGGCGAGGCCGTTTTCGGGCGTGATGCCCATGCGTTCGGGCAGGATCTTGAGTTCGGGCTCGGGGGCGATGCCGTAATCGCCCAGCACCGAATTGACGAAACCCTGATAGGCCGGATCGATGGCCTGCGCGCGGCTCCGGTTGTCCGCCAGCGTGCGGACTGCCGGATCGACCACCTCGGGCACCAGCACATCGACGCCATAGGGCGCGCCATCGACATGGGCATCGATCCAGTCGAGCTCCTCCTCGAGCTGTTCGGGGGTAAAGCGGGTGGCGCCGAGGACGCCGAAGCCGCCCGCCTTGCTGACCGCGGCGACGACATCGCGGCAGTGGCTGAAGGCGAACAGCGGGAATTCGGCGCCGGTCAGGGCGCAGACGCGGTTCATGGTCATGGGTATCTCCTCTTCCGCGGTCACCCTATGCCCAAGCCGGTGCGGTGCAAGCGATGTCTAGCGCGGTGCCCTCATTGCGCGGTGTCGCTTTCCGCAGGCTGCCAACGCGCGTCGGGAGGGAACACCTCGTCCAGCGTACCTTCCTGCCATGCGCCGTAGACCGGGTTGGGCATCAGGAACCAGCCATTGCCCCACAGCTGCGCATAGGTGCCCCGCGCCACCATTGCCCGGCGCGCTGCGATGGCGCTTTCGTCCGCGTTGAAGACATCGGCGAAGTCTCCGAGATTGTCGCCTGCCATCGCAATGACGCAATAGCTCTGCGCGATCCGCGCGCGGCGGCCGTCCTTGCGCCCGCCTATGGCATCGTCGCCGCGCAGGAACAGCGTTTCGAGATGCACGGCCGGCCCCGCGCCGGCGGCTTCCAGCGCCGCCACCGTGCCTGCCGCATTCTGCGTATTGCGATTGGTGTTGAAGATCACCGTGATGCCCGCGTCGCGCAGGCGGCGCAGGCCGGTGACCGCGCCGGGAACGGGCTGTGCGATCCCCGCGCCCTGTTCCGACCATTGTGCCCATTCGGCGGGATCGAACGGCTTGCCGCTCAGCGCCTGCCAGTATTCGTAGCCGGTGTTGAGCAGGACGGTCTCGTCGACATCGAACACGGCGGCAAGCGGCTTAATGCCGCCGTCATCCGTCTCGCATGACGGCGTGCCTATGCCGCCCGCCGCGTCCGGCAGGCCCTGCGGAACCGATTGCGGAATCCCGGGCCGGCGCGCGACTGCGATGGCGTGATCGGCGATCTGTCGCCAGGTCTGGATCGAGGCTGCGGCCGCTTCGCCCGAGCCGTAGAGCCAGCGCATGGTATCGGGTGCGGGCCGGTCTTCGCCAGCATTCACCGGCGCGCTAGCCGCCGAAGGGCGGGGGCCGGCAGCGGAACAGCCGCCCAAGGCAAGCGCCCCGGCGGCGAGCAGGAGGAAACGGGTCATGAGGCAATCTCCAGAGCGACGGCTGATGGTGCGGACGCGGCTCTCTGCCATAGCGGGCGTCGGCAATCCATCCGGCTCGCACGATTAGAGCGTGCAGCGCCGCCATTCCAGCGGAGACCCGGTCATGCCCCGATTTCGCCGCTGCCGACTACGCCAGAAAACCGCCGAATTTTGTGCAGCGCAATATCGGCGGCTCTCATCAGCCGAGGATGCCGGACATAAAATCAAGAGGTTGCAGTTCCTTGCATCGACTGTTTGCGGATTTTGCAACAAAACTTGTTCTTTTCGCACTTGCACAAAAGTGGGCGGCCACGCATATCTGCTCGTGCCTTTCAGGCATCCTCTCCCAAGACTTCCAAGCCCGGTTGGTTCGCCAGCCGGGCTTTTTTCTTGCCTGCGGGACCTTCTGTCCGCACCCGCTCATTGCATCGGTACGAACCGGCCCCACCTTGGGCTGTACGACCAACAGGAACGGGAGCCCAGCTCACATGGCCGATGCTGACGCTGCAACGACGGAAGACACGACGAAGGTAAGGCTGCAAGTGGCAGCGGCACGGCAGGAGGAAAGCGGGCAGGGTATCGCCCGCATGCCGCGATCGGCCTTTCAGGCGCTGGGCATCACCGAAGGCGATGTGGTGGAAATCACCGGCAAGCGCACGACCGCGGCGGTCGCGATGGCGGCCTATGACGAAGACCAGACCATCGACGTCGTCCGGCTCGACGGGCTTCAGCGCGGCAATGCGGAAGCCGGCTCGGGTGAACATGTGAATGTCTCGGTTGCCGAATCGCGCCCGGCCACGCGTGTCGTATTCGCGCCCGCGCAGCGCGAGATGCGCCTGCAGGGTCCGGCGCAGGCGCTAAAGCGCAATTTCTTCCGCAAGCCGCTCGTCGCGGGCGATCTCGTCGCCACGACCGGGCAGCAGCCCGTCCAGGATATGCCCCCCGAAGTGCGCCGGATGTTCAATGCCCCGGCCTATGCGCTCACCCAGATCCGGCTCAGCGTGGTGTCCACCAGCCCAAAGGGCATCGTCCATATCGACGAAAACACCGAAGTCGAGCTGCGCGCCGAGTTCGAAGCGCCCCGCGATGCCCGCGCGGTGGTCAATTACGACGATGTCGGGGGGATGGAAGACACCATCCAGCAATTGCGCGAGATGGTCGAATTGCCGCTGCGCTATCCCGAATTGTTCACCCGTCTCGGCGTTGATCCGCCCAAGGGCGTGCTGCTGCACGGTCCTCCGGGAACAGGCAAGACGCGGCTGGCGCAGGCGGTCGCCAATGAAAGCGATGCCAATTTCTTCACCATCAATGGCCCCGAGATCATGGGATCGGGCTATGGCGAAAGCGAGAAGGCGCTGCGCGAAGTGTTCGAGCAGGCGACCAAGGACGCGCCTGCCATCGTCTTCATCGACGAGATCGATTCGATTGCGCCCAAGCGCGACCGCGTCCCCGGCGAGGCGGAGAAGCGCCTCGTCGCGCAGCTGCTGACGCTGATGGACGGGCTCGAGGCGCGTTCGAACCTCGTCGTGATTGCCGCAACCAATCGCCCCGACGCGATCGACGAGGCGCTGCGCCGGCCGGGCCGCTTCGACCGCGAAATCGTGATCGGCGTGCCCGACGAACAGGGGCGGCGCGAAATCCTCGGCATCCACACCCGCGGCATGCCCCTGGGCGACAAGGTCGACCTGGCCGAGCTGGCGCGCGCCACTTACGGCTTCGTCGGTGCGGACATCGCCGCGCTCGCGCGCGAGGCCGCGATCGATGCGGTGCGCCGGATCATGCCCAAGATCGACCTCGACGAGCGGACGATTCCGCCCGAAGTGCTCGACGAGCTTTATGTCGGACGCGAAGATTTCCTCTCGGCGCTGAAGCGCATCCAGCCTTCCGCCATGCGCGAAGTCATGGTGCAGGTGCCCCGGGTCGGCTGGTCCGATATCGGCGGCGTGGGCGACGCGATCGAAAAGCTCAAGGAAGGCATCGAGCTGCCGATGAAGAACCCCGAGGCGTTCCATCGTCTCGGGATCCGGCCCGCGAAGGGCTTCCTGCTCTATGGTCCGCCGGGCACCGGCAAGACGCTGCTGGCCAAGGCCGTCGCCAAGGAAGCCAAGGCGAACTTCATCTCGATGAAAAGCTCGGACCTGCTGTCCAAATGGTATGGCGAAAGCGAACAGCAGATCGCACGCATGTTCAAGCGGGCCCGCGCAGTCGCGCCCTGCGTCGTCTTCATCGACGAAATCGACAGCCTGGTGCCCGCGCGTGGCAGCGGGCAGGGCGAACCGCAGGTCACCGGCCGCGTGGTGAACACCATCCTGGCCGAAATGGACGGGCTCGAGGAATTGCAGTCGGTCGTCGTCATCGGCGCGACCAACCGCCCCACGCTGGTCGATCCCGCGCTGCTGCGCCCGGGCCGGTTCGACGAACTGGTTTATGTCGGGACGCCCGACCAGCCGGGACGCGAACAGATCCTCAAGATCCATGCCAAGGACATGCCGATGGCCGCCGATGTCGATCTCGCGGCGGTCGCCGCTAAGACCGTGCGGTTCACGGGCGCGGACCTCGAAGATGTCGTCCGCCGCGCCGGCCTCAACGCCCTGCGCCGCGTCGGCGGCGATGTAGAGGAGGTCGCCGCGCTCGATTTCGCCGAAGCGCTGAAGGATAGCCGCGCGACGGTTACCCCGAAGATGGAAACCGAATACAAGAAAATGCGCGGCGAGCTGAAGAAGCGCGCTGCCGAAGTGCGACCGATCGGGTTCCTCTACGAAGGCATGGTCGAAAGCACGCGCGACGAAAAGCACGGGCCGGACACCACCGGCTGATCGCTACCGGCCGGCCGCAGGTGCGTGCAGCGACCTGCCGGTGAGCGCGGCTTACGGTGTGTTCGGCTCGGCGGCCTTGAGATGCCCGCCGGGCACTTCGAGCCGGTGGCGGATCAGCGCATCGGGCTGGTTCTGCTTGATCCAGGCCAGCATGTGTTCGCGCACGCCGCAGCGCAGGGCCCACAAGTCGCCGATCGTCTCGGCGCTCATCGACAGGCGCAGTTCGATGCTCTCGGGATAGGCGTCGGTCATCAGCAATTGCAGATTGCGCCCGTCCCACAGCTCATGCGCCGAGACATAGCGTTCGAATTCTCTGCGGATCGGTTCGACATCGGTGATCGGGTCGAGATGCAGCATTACCGGCCCGGTCAGCTTCTCGTCGACGCGCGACCAGTTCTCGAAGCTTTCGTCGAGGAACCGACTGGTGGGCACGACCAGCACGCGCTCGTCCCAGGTGCGGACGGTGACGAAGCTCATGCGGATTTCCTCCACCCGCCCGGCCTGGTCGTCGACCTTGACCAGATCGCCGATCCGCAGCGGCTGGGTCAGCGCCATCTGCAGCCCCGCGATCAGCGATTTGAGCGCGGGCTGCGCGGCGGCGCCCACTGCCAGCGCGGCGAGACCCGCCGATGCCAGCATCGTGGTGCCGACATCGCGGACACCGGGGATATTGAGCATGATCAGCGAAACGGTGACGATGATGATCCCCACCTTCACCGTCCGCGACAGGATCGCGATCCGCGTTAGGCGGCCGCGCTGCGCCACCGGATCGCTCGCCGCGCCGACCTGTGCTTCGTAGCCCCGCGCGAGGCCGCGGACCATGGCATAGGCCACCCACCCGATCACCGCGGGCACCAGGAAGCGGGCCAGAAGGTCCCAGCCGCGCCCGACCAGCGCATCGTTTTCGGCCGCCGCAGCGATGGCGAAGGCGATCGCCGCCCAGCGCAGCGGCTTGCGCACCGCTTCGACCACCACATCGTCGAGCGCGCTTTCGGAACTGCGCGTCACGCGCCGGAGCAGGGCGAAGACGATCCAGTGCGCCAGCAGGGCTAGCGCGACCGCGCTGCCGAGCACGATCAGCGTGTGTATCACGCCGTCGTAGGAGATCGGCCAATTGCGGGGATCGTAGCGCTCTAGCATCGGCTCAGGCGGTATGGGCGCGGGCCGCCGATGGCAAGATCAGTCACCGGCGGGAAGCTCGATCGTGACGATGAGCCCGTCGGGGGTGAACTTGCGCTCGAACGTGCCACCGAACTGGCGCGCGGCGCTGGTCATCAGCAGGCTGCCGAAGCCGGTGTGCTCGGGTGCATCGCCCAGTTGCGCGCCGGTTTCGCGCCACTCCAGCGTGACCGTCCCGTCCTGTTCGCTCCAGCTGACGTGGACCGTGCCTTCGTCCTTCCAAGCGCCGTATTTGACCGCATTGGTGGTCAGCTCGTGCAGCACCAGGCCGAGCGGGGTCACGCGCTTGGCGGGCAGCATGATTTCGGGCCCGTCGATTTCGGCCGGGTGGTTGCTCGACCGGTAGGGTGCCAGCGAGGTCTCGACCAGCGCGCGCAGCGAGGCCACCGGGCGTTCGAGCTCGCCCTGGCTGACTTCATGCGCGGTGAGCAGCGCGCGGATCCGCTGCGCGATGCTGTTGGTCACCTCCTTCGCCTCGGGCTTGTCGCGGGCGCTCATCTGGACGATCGCCAGCACCACCGCGAAAAGGTTCTTCACCCGGTGGTTGAGTTCGCGCGCCAGCAGGTCGGCGCGGTCGCGCGCCTCGCTGACTACCGCGGCCTGCGCCGCTTCGGCTTCGGCGCGTGCCGCGCGCCCGACCAGCCGCGCGCCGGCGAACATGGCGATGATGAGGAACACCAGCAGCGCGCCCAGCAGCGGGAGAACGCGGGCATTGGTACGCGCGGCGTCGGCGCTGTAGGCGGCCAGCGTCTCGTTCTCGATATCCTCCAGTTCGGCGATGGCGCGGTCGAGCCGTTCCATCGTCTCGACTCCCTCGTCGGTGAGAATCGCGCGCCGTGCATCGAGCAGCCGTCCGTTCTCGAGCAATTCGACCCCGGTCGCCATTTCGTCGAACTTGGCGCGGGCCAGCGCATCGATCTTGTCGATCAGTTCGGTCTGCCGCGCGGTCGCGTCCTCGCCGATCAGTTCGCGGATGCGATCGAGCGTCGGGTCGATCTGTTCGCGTCCCGCCTGGTAGGGCGCCAGATACCGCCGGTCGAGCGTGATGAGATAGCCGCGCTGGCCGGTTTCGCCGCTGATCGCGGAACGGCTGACCTGGCGCAGTTCCTCGAGCACCTCGACCGTCCGGCGCACCTGCTCGCGCTGTTCGCGCTCGGCTTCCACGGTCTGGTAGACCAGAAACAGCGTGGCGAACATCGCGGCGGCAATCACCCCCAGCAGGACGACATTCATCCACCGCGGATCGCGCGTGCGCGCGACGAATTCCTCGATCTCGGTCAGTGTGCTGCTCCCCAGCTGGTCCCGGTGCCGATATCGACCCCCAGAGGAATGTCCAGTTTCACCGCGGGTTCGGCGGCGCCCGCCATGACTCGTTCGATCACCGCCGACGCGGCATCGACATCGCCCTCGGGCAGTTCGAAGACCAGTTCGTCGTGCACCTGGAGCAGCATGCGGACATGCTCCAGCCCGGCAGCCTCGAGCGCAGGCATCATGCGGACCATGGCGCGCTTGATGATATCCGCGCTGGTGCCCTGGATGGGCGCGTTGATTGCCGCCCGCTCGCTTCCCTGGCGCTCCGCCTGGTTCTTCGATGCGATCCGCGGGAACCATGTCTTGCGCGCGAAGAGCGTTTCCGAATAACCGCGCTCGCGCACCTGCTCCAGCGTACGCACGATGTATTTCTGGATCCCGGGGAAGCGCTGGAAATAGGTGTCGATCATCGCCTGCGCCTCGTCCGCCTCGACGCCGAGCCGGCCCGCCAGCCCCCAGCGCGAGATGCCGTAGAGGATCGCGAAATTGATCGTCTTGGCGCGCCCGCGCGTATCGCGATTGACCTCGCCGAACATCTCGATCGCCGTGCGCGAGTGGATGTCCTCGCCCTGCGCGAAGGCTTCCTTCAGCGTCGGGACATCGGCCATATGCGCGGCCAGCCGCAGTTCGATCTGCGAATAGTCGGCAGCCAGCAGCACATTGCCTTCATCGGCGACGAAAGCCTCGCGGATCTGGCGGCCGATCTCGGTGCGAATGGGGATGTTCTGCAGATTGGGTTCGGTCGACGACAGCCGCCCGGTCTGCGCCCCGACCAGGCTGTAGCTGGTGTGCACGCGCCCGGTTTCGGGATTGATCGCCTGCTGCAGCGCATCGGTATAGGTGTTCTTGAGCTTGGCGAGCTGGCGCCATTCGAGCACCTTTCCGGCGATCTCCGCGCCTTCGCCCGACAGCCTCTCGAGCACGCTCTGGTCGGTGGAATACTGGCCGCTCTTGCCCTTCTTGCCGCCCTTGTAGCCGAGCGTGTCGAACAGGACTTCGCCGAGCTGCTTGGGGCTGCCGACGGTGAATTCGGTGCCCGCGATGCGATGGATTTCCTTCTCCAGCCGGGCGATTTCGCCGGCGAATTCTTCCGACAGCTTGGCCAGCCGGGTCCGGTCGACCTTGATGCCGTGGCGTTCCATCTGCGCCACCACCGGGACCAGTGGCCGGTCGACCCGTTCGTAGATGCGCGTACCGCCCTCGGTCGCCAGCCGCGGCTTGAGCGTCTTGTACAGCCGCCAGGTGACGTCGGCGTCTTCCGCGGCATATTCGGTGGCCTTGTCGAGTGGGACCTCGCCGAAGGGAATCGCCTTCTTGCCCGTGCCGCAGATCTCCTTGAAGGTCAGGCAGGTGTGGCCGAGATGGCGGCTCGCCAGCTCGTCCATCCCGTGGCCGCCACCGATACCGTCGAGCTGGCGCCCGGCGTCGAGATCGAAGCTCATGATCATCGTGTCCTCGACAGGCGCGACGGCAAGGCCATTGCGCGCGAGCACGTTGAGATCGTATTTGCCATTGTGGAACACCTTGACCACGGCATCACTGGCGAGCAGCGGCGCGAGCGCGGCGAGCGCAGCGGCCTTGTCCACCTGCGCCGGACGTTCGGCAAACATGTCGCTGCCGCCATGGCCCAGCGGGACATAGCAGGCATCGTTGGGTCCGAGTGCCAGGCTCACCCCGACGAGATCGCACAGCATGCAGTCGAGCGAACTGGTCTCCGTATCGACCGCGACCAGCCGCGCCGCCATCGCCCGCGCGATCCACTCTTCGAGCCGGCCGAGCGTCTGTACGCATTCATAGGCGCTGCGATCCACTGCGGGAAATTCGGGCAGCGGCTGGCGGTTACCCGCACTGCTGGCCGGCGCGCCGGCGGTTTCGGGCTTGGCCGGATTGAGATCGGTCGCGCGCGAAGGGCTGCCATTGCCGGCCTCAAGCCGCTTGAGCAGGCTGGTGAAGCCATGCTTGCCAAGGAAAGCGGCGAGCGGTTCGGGCGGAACCTCGTCAAGCTTCATGTCCTCGAGCGTAACGGGCAGGCTGCAATCCTCGCGCAGCGTTACCAGCACGCGGCTGAGTTCGGCATCGGCGCGGTGTTCGATCAGCCGCTCCTTGAGCTTGCTCTTCTTCATGCCCTCGGCCGCATCGAGCGCAGCGGTAAGCCCGCCGTGTTCGGCAATCAGCTTGCTCGCGGTCTTGGGGCCGACACCGAAAATGCCGGGAATATTGTCGACCGAATCGCCCATCAGCGCGAGCACGTCGCCGACCTTGTCGGGCCCGACGCCGAATTTTTCCTCAACCTCGTCGATATAGATCCGGGCATTCTTCATCGTGTCGAGCATGTCGATCCGCGCGCCGTCGCGTTCGCCGACCAGCTGCATCAGGTCCTTGTCCGAAGACACGATCGTGACATGCCACCCCTGGCGCTGGGCTTCGCGTGCATAGGAGGCGATGATGTCGTCCGCCTCGACATCGGGTTCCTCGATGCAGGGCAGGCTGAACGCGCGGGTGGCATCGCGGATCAGCGGGAATTGGGGCACCAGATCCTCGGGCGGGGGCGGGCGGTTGGCCTTGTACTGATCGTAGATCTCGTTGCGGAAGCTCTGGCTCGACTTGTCGAGGATGACGGCCAGATGGGTCGGGCCGTCGGCCTTGTGCAGGTCGTCGGCCAGCTTCCACAGCATGGTGGTGTAGCCATAGACCGCGCCGACAGGCGTCCCTTCGGGATCGGTCAGCGGCGGGAGGCGATGGTAGGCGCGGAAGATATAGGCCGAGCCGTCGACGAGATAGAGATGCGGTGTTTCAGCCATGGTCTGGCGGCTTAGCGAAGGCTCGGCGCAATGGGGAGCGCCTTTTTCCTGCCTGTCCATGGCTATGCACTGCTGCGTGCCACCGGGGGAAATATGACCGAAAAATGGCACCTGCGGCTTTATTCGCTTGCCGTGCCCTATTTCCGCCACTATTTAGACACTGTGAGGCCCCAATTGGGGGTTCGCGCGGGAGGGGGGTATACCTTCCGAACGCATTCATATTCGCTGTTCAAGGATTTAGAACTATGCGCAAGATCGCTCTTTTCGCTGCTGCTTCGGCTGCTGCCCTGACCCTCGCCGCTTGCTCGGAAGCAACCGAAGATTCGGCTGAAGCAACCGCAGACGAAGCAGTTGCAGACGCTGAAACCAACATGGAAGCTATCGAAGCAGAAACCGACGAAGCCATCGCCGACGTCACTGCCGAAGCCGACGAAGCTGCTGCCGAAGTCGAAGCTGCTGCTGAAAACGAAACCACTGCCGAAGCTGCTGCCGACTAATCGCGCACGCTTCGCGGACGGTTATCGTTCACGAACAGAAAGGGCGGTGCCACGCGGCGCCGCCCTTTTTCGTGTCTGACGTTACGTGAAGCTTATTCGCCGCCGTAATCGGCGGTGGCCCAATTGCGGCCGTCGTTCATGCTTTGCCCGAACCCGGTGTAGAGCGCCTGCGTGATGCTGGAAATCCGCGCATCACGATTAGCCCGCGCTTCGAGCTTGCGGCTGCGGCTGCCGTTTTCCACCGCCATCGAGGGGCTTTGCCCGGTAACGTAGATGGCGGCCGCGATCGCGCGGCCATCGGGCGTATGGAATATGCCGATATCGCTGGCGGTGCGGGCCAGCGTCCCGGTCTTGTGCGCCAGATTGGCGCTCACCGGGAGGGCCGAGGGCATCCGCCGCTTGCCCGTGGTGGTTTCCTCCATCGCGTCGAGCAGGACCCGGCGTGAATAGTCGCTCAGCCATTTGCCCTGATAGATCCCGGCAAGCAGCTGCCCCATCGCGCGCGGCGTGGCGCTGTCCTTGATATCGACGCTCCACGCGGGGTCGATCCGGCCGTCCTCGCGGATCAGCGTGGCGATGTCGCGCGACAGGCTGAAGCCTTCGATCCCGGCATCCTTCATCCACTTGTTGACAGCGCTCGGGCCGCCGACCGCTGCGAGCAGCGCGTCGGTGCAGTCGTTGCAGCTCTTGCTGATCATCAGGCTGAGGTGGCGGTAGGCCGGCAGATAGGCACCGCCGGGCCGCGGCAGGCGGTACTCGCTCGTCAGGCTCCACCGATTCGCATCGACGCCCGCAAGGAAAGTCGCGGCGATCGCGACCTTGCTGGTGCTCGCCATCGGGAAGCGCTGGTCCGCCAGCACGCCCACTTCGCGCCCCGTCGACAGATCGATCGCATAGACGCCGATGCGTCCGTCCGATCCATCGGCCAGCTGGGCGATCTGCTGTTCGAGCGGAGTCGCGTAGACGGCGTCGTAGCTTTGCGGGGTGCGGACATCGGTGCCCAGGACAGTGTCGAACTGGGCTTCGAACCCGGTACCTTGCGCAGCTGCGGGAGCGGCCAGGGCCATTGCCCCGATCGCCAGAAGTCTTCCGAGTAGGTTTGTTCGCATGCTGATCGTTTACACCCTGCGTGGTTAGGCGAAGCTTAACGGATATCCCCGGTAGCGATACAAGCGCGGCGCGACGAAAAGTGTTTCGATCACGACAGTTTCGCCCCGCACGGTGTCATATTCGTGCGGGGCGATGAAGGTCATGCGTTGGCAATTGCCTGTTCGATCCGGTCGGTGGGTTCGCCGGTCATGGTCTTGTCGATTTCCCCGACCAGCCGTTTCTTGAGCTCGCCATGATAGTGGCGGCGCATCTCGCCCAGCGTCTTGGGGTCGGCAATGACCAAGATGTCGCTGATATCGCCAGCGATCGCCTTGGCATTGAGCCATTCGGTTGCCGCTGCGCCATGCGCGAGCTCTTCCAGGTCGGTGCGTCCCAGCTGCTGTCCCGCATTGTCCTGATGCTTCACCCCGGCGCTGTAATTGGTTGCCGACAGATCGGGTTTCTCGGCCGAGCCGAGCTTGGGTTCGAGCGGCTGGCCGGTATTGCGCATGACAGTGAAATTCTCGCCGTCGACGATCGCGACATGGGCATTGCTGGGAAGGCGCATCGAATGGTCTCCTCTTATTGGTGATTGGTGCACGGACAACGTTCGAACGCCGCAGGAGGTCCGGGCTTGAGCCACGCGGCGTTTGTCTGCACAGATGTGTCCATGGGAGAGATCGAAAGCGCGGGGGCGCTCGAGCAGGGATTGGCCAAGGCGCTGGCGCGTGCCGGCATGGCGGCGCCCGAAGGGGTGCGGCGGCTGACCGGTGGGGCAACCATGGAAAGCTGGCGGTTCAGCAGCGGCGGAGAGGATTTCGTCCTCCGCCGCGCGCCGAGCCTCGCTTTCATGGAAGGCCGCCCCTTTGGTCATGACAGCGAAGCGGCGATTATCGGTGCGGCGCATGTCGCGGGCGTGACCGCGCCCGAGGTGCTGGTCGGCCTGCAGCCGGGCGACGGGATCGGCAGCGGCTTCGTGATGCGCGCACTGCCCGGCACGCCCGATCCGCGGGCGATCCTCGCGATGGACGATCCGGCCCGGTTGCTGCGCGACGTGGCACGCGATCTGGCGAGGATCCACGCGCTTCCGCGCGCCGGTCTGCCGGGAGACGTGCCCGAACTGGACTACGCCGAGGGTATCGAAGGCCTGGCCGAACAGTTCGAGGAAGCGGGCGGCGACCGGCCGATCATCGCGCTGGGCCTGCGCTGGCTGCGCGAGAATATGCCCGACCGGGTGGAGCCGGTGCTCAACCATGGCGATTACCGGCTGGGCAATTTGCTGGCGCAGGATTCGCAGCTGACCGGCGTGCTCGACTGGGAACTGGCGCATTTCGGCGACCGGCACGAGGACCTGGCATTCGGCTGCATGGCAGTGTGGCGCTTTGCTCGGGTCGACCGCCCGGCATTGGGGCTGGGATCGCTGCAGGACTATGTCGCGGCCTATGAGGCGGAGAGCGGGGCCAGGGTCGATGCCGGGCGGTTCCGCTTCTGGCTGGTCTATCGCACGGTGTGGTGGGCGCTTGGATGCCTGCGGATGGCGAGCTTCTGGCGCAGCGGCGATGACCGCATGCTCGAACGCGTGGTCATCTCGCGCCGGACCAGCGAACAGGAACTCGACCTGCTGCTGCTGCTCGAAGAGGATGCGCCGGAGGCCGAACAGGCCCGCGCCATGCCGCCGCGCGATGCGCTTCCCGAACCGCTCGGCGAAGCCAGCGCGGGCGAGCTCGCCACTGCCGTGGCCGAATGGCTCGGCAGCGTGAAGGACCGGATGGAAGGCCATGACCGCTTCCAGCTCGCCGTTGCGCGCAATGCGCTGGGGATGATCGCCCGCAATGATGCGGCGGCTACGCAGGTGGAAGACGACATGCTCGCGCAGGATGTGCTCGACGGGCGCGCCTCGCTGGCGACGCCGGGACTGCTGGCGATGCTCCGCCGCGCCGCGCTCGACAAGCTGGGGGCCGATGTCCCGAAATACCCGATGCTGGCGCTGGCACGGAAAAAATGGACGGGAGAGGATTGATGGATTTCGCGATACCGCAGGAGCTCGAGCACTATTACGCCGAGCTCGAAGCCTTCATCGAAAACACGATCGACCCGATGGTCGTCCGCGATGACAACATCCGTTTCTTCGACCACCGCCGCGAAGACGCGCGCACCGACTGGGAACGCGGCGGGCTGCCCAGCCATGACTGGGAAGAGCTGCTGCGCGAATGCCGCAAGGCGGCCGACGAGGCTGGCCACTGGCGCTTCTCCGCCCCGAAGAAATACGGCGGCAAGGACGGTTCGAACCTGTGGATGGCAGTGATCCGCGACCGGTTTGCGCAGCGCGGGCTGGGCCTGCACAACGATCTGCAGAACGAACATTCGATCGTCGGCAATTTTCCCTTCGTCGCTATGTTCGAGACTTTCGGGACCGAAGAGCAGAAGCAGGAATTCATCAATGGCGGGTTCGAAGGCACGCGCCGGGTCGCCTTCGGACTGACCGAACCCGATCACGGATCGGACGCGACCTGGATGGAAACGCGCGCGGTGCGCGAGACACGCGACGGGGTCGACGGCTGGCGGATCGATGGCGAGAAGATGTGGATCACCGGCATGCATGTCGCCACGCATTGCGCGATGTTCGCGCGGACCAGCGGCCACAACGGCAAGCCCAGCGGGATAACCTGCTTCCTCGTCCCCAATCCCACGCCCGGCCTCGAGATCGAGGAATGGATGTGGACCTTCAACATGCCGACTGACCATCCGCGGCTGTCGGTGAACGACGTCTGGGTGCCCGATTCCGCGATCCTGGGGCGCGAGGGCGGCGGGCTGGCGCTGGCACAAAGCTTCGTCCACCAGAACCGCATCCGCCAAGCCGCCTCCAGCCTTGGCGCGGCGCAATACTGTATCGAGCAGAGCGTCCGCTATGCCCGGACCCGCAAACCCTTCGGCGAGGAACTGGCCAAGAACCAGGCGATCCAGTTCCCGCTGGTCGAGCTCGCGACCCAGTGCGAGATGCTGCGCCTGCTGATCTACAAGACCGCGTGGGACATGGACAACATGCCGCACGAGGACATCGAGAAGACCATCTCGGACAAGGTGTCGATGTGCAATTACTGGGCGAACCGGCTGGTCTGCGAAGCCGCGGACCGCGCCATGCAGGTCCACGGTGGCATCGGCTATTCGCGGCACAAGCCGTTCGAGCACATCTATCGCCACCACCGCCGCTATCGCATCACCGAGGGCGCAGAGGAGATTCAGATGCGCAAGGTGGCGGCCTATCTGTTCGGCTATATGGGGCCGCGGCGGGGCACCTTCGACGAAGCCTGATCGGTACGGTCCGCCGATGCTCGTGCGCCCGCCCGGTCAATCGGCGCTTGACCCGGGCGGGCGGGCAAGGCCTTGTAAGCGGCAGATATTCAGGGGACCCATACGATGACACCGACACTTCGGACACTGGCTGCCGGCCTGTTGCTTTCCACCGCCACCACTGCGCTCGCGCAGCAGGCTCCGATCGTTCTGCCCGGTGCGCCCGGCGCCGCGCCGCGGGTGATCGACGAAGACGAAGCCACGCGTCTGTCCGACACGCGTTTTTCACCCGCCGATGTCAAATTCTTGCAGGACATGATTGTCCACCACCAGCAGGCGGTCGATCTGGCCGCGCTGGTCGAGGGCCGCAGCAACAATTCCGATATCGTGGCGATCGCGGGGCGCATCGACGCCAGCCAGGCCGATGAAATCGCCTTCATGCGCGAATGGCTGGCCGAACGCGGGCAGCCCGCGGCGATGCAGAATCACGCAGGAATGGATCATGCCGCGCACCACCTGATGATGGGCATGGCCACGCCCGCGCAGATGGCCGAACTCGGCACGCTGGAAAGCACTGCGTTCGACCGCCTGTTCCTGCAGCTGATGGTGCGCCATCACGGCGGCGCGATCGACATGGTCGAAACGCTGCACGACCAGCCCGGCACTGCCTACGATCCGGTGATGTTCGAATTCACCAACGACCTGGTCAAGGAACAGCAAGCCGAGATCGATCGGATGAACGCGATCCTCGCCGAATTGTCGGACGACCCTCGGGCCAATCTCGCGGCAGGCTTTCGCGATGCCGAGGAAGCGATCAGCAATCTGCGGCTGGTCGCCGCGCTGCCCAAGCCGACCGGCTTCTACGATCCCGAGAACCCCGCGCAGCTTGCGCCGCGTATCGCGGAAGACGCCGAAACCGACGAGGCGGGTGATCTGGTCGATACCGCGCGCCCCGATATCCGCGAGGAAGAGGACGAGGACGGCAATCCGCGCTTTGGCGAGCGCGGCTCGCTGCTGAGTTTTGCCAACACCGACATGGCGTTCAGCGGCGATCTTCTGGTCGCGGGCAATTACCACGGCTTCAACGTGTACCGGTTGGGCGATGACGGGATCCCGCAGCTGGCCAGCTCGATCGTCTGCCCCGGCGGGCAGGGCGATGTCTCGATCGCGGGTGATCTGCTGCTGATGAGCGTGCAGGACAGCCGTGCGCGCAAGGACTGCGGCCTGCAGGGGATCGAAAGCAATATCAGCGACGAGCGGTTCCGCGGCCTGCGCATCTTCGACATTTCCGACGTCACCCGCCCGCGGCAGGTGGGCCAGGTGCAGACCTGCCGGGGCAGTCACACCCATTCGATCGTCAGCGCCGACGACCAGCGGCTGGTGGTCTACAATTCGGGCACCAGCTACGTGCGCGACGATCGCGAACTGCCCGGCTGTTTCGAACGCGGCGGCGACAACACCGCGCTGTTCAGCATCGATGTGATCGAGATCCCGCTGGCCGATCCGGCCGCCGCGCGGATCGTCGGCAGCCCGCGCATCTTCGCGCAGGACGGGCGGATCGCCGGCCTGTGGCGCGGCGGCGACCATGGCGAAGGCACGCAGGAAACACGCGTGACCGACCAGTGCCACGACATCACCGTCTTCCCCTCGCTCAATCTCGCCGCGGGCGCGTGTTCGGGCAATGGCATCATTCTCGACATCGCCGATCCGCTGGCGCCGAAACGCCTCGACGACGTCACCGACACGGGCTTTGCCTACTGGCATTCGGCCACCTTCAACAACGATGGCACCAAGGTGCTGTTCACCGACGAATGGGGCGGCGGCGGGCTGCCGCGCTGCCAGGCGGGTGACCCGATGACCTGGGGCGCCAATGCGATCTATGCGATCGAGGATGGCAAGCTCGCCTTCCGCAGTCTCTACAAGCTGCCGGCCCCGCAGAGCGACGTGGAGAACTGCGTCGCGCACAATGGTTCGATCATTCCCGTGCCGGGCCGCGATATCTTCGTCCAGGCATGGTATCAGGGCGGCATTTCGGTGATTGATTTCACCGATGCGGAAAACCCCTTCGAAATCGCCTATTTCGACCGCGGCCCGGTCGATGCCGATCAGCTCATCACGGGCGGATACTGGTCGGCCTATTGGTACAACGGCCGCATCTACGCCACCGAGATCAGCCGCGGGCTCGACGTGTTCGCGCTATCGCCGAGCGAATTCCTGACGGCGGAGGAAATCGCTGCGGCGGAAGCGGCGCAATACGATAGCGGCGTGTTCAATCCGCAGACGCAGACGCAGGTCAGCTGGCCCGAGGCGGCGATCGCCGCAGCGGCCGCCAGCCGGAAGGGCGGATAGGATGGCAGCCCGCGAACGGACCCGGGGCAGCGGCCGGACACGCGCCGCGAAAATCGTGATCGGCCTTCTCGTGCTGCTGGTTGGCACTGCGCTGATATCCTTGCTCGACACCAATCGCGGTTCGGTCCGCATGCTCGACATGGTCCGCGAACCCTCGGTCTATCTGGCGGCGGCGCTGGCGGTGCTCGGCGTGATCCTGGCGCGCAGCCGCGCCGTCGTGGTGGTGGGCCTTGCCGCAATCGCCATCGGCATCAACATGTGGCGGTTGTGGCCCTATACGGCGCTTGCCGCGACGCAGGTTCCGCTACCCGACGAAGTCGACGGGATGAGCTGTGCCCGGCTGCTGTCGTTCAATGTCCTGCAGGGCAACGACCGGCACCGCGATACCGCCCGGCTGATCGAGCGGGTCGATCCCGACATCCTGCTGCTGATAGAAACCGACCAGTCGTGGCTCGACGCGCTCGAACCGCAGCTGTCGCGCTATGGCTACCGGCTCGACCGGCCGCTCGACAACAAATACGGCATGGCCTTCGCCACCCGGCTGACGGTGGATCGCGCCGAAATGGTGGCCAACACCAGTTCGAACACGCCGACGCTCTATGCCACGCTGCGGATGGGCGACGGCGCGCGGTTCGAAATGATCGGCCTTCACCCGCGGCCGCCGCTGCCCGGCCAGTCGACCGAAAGCCGCGACGCCAATATCGCGCAGGCGGGTGCGCGCACGCCCGACGGCCTTTCGAACGTGCTCGCCATCGGCGATTTCAACGATGTCCCCTGGTCCAACACCACGTCGCGTTTCGTCGCCGAAGGCGGCTACCGCGATCCGCGCGCGGGCCGGGGCAGTTTCGCGACCTTTCCGGCGGACTATGCCTGGATCGGCTGGCCGCTCGACCAGATCTTCGTGAAGGACGGGGTGAAGGTGGAAGAGCTCGAGATCGGCGATGATGTCGGGTCCGATCACCTGCCGCTGATTGCCAAGGTGTGCGTGGATCCGATGTCGGCCGATGCGGATATCGAGGGATTGTTCGCGCCGGACACCGCGCCAGCGGGCGAGCTCTAGCGGCAGCGTCCGGCAGCGCTTGGAGCCCCAATCAAAAAGGCCCGGCAGGATCGCTCCTGCCGGGCCTCTTCATGTGACCTGTCGGTCGGGGGCGGGGCTTAGAAGCCCATGCCGCCCATACCGCCCATGCCGCCCATGTCGGGCATTGCCGGGGCGCCCGACTTGTCGTCGGGCTTCTCGGCGATCGCAGCCTCGGTCGTGATCAGCAGGCCGGCCACCGAAGCGGCGTCCTGCAGCGCGGTGCGCACGACCTTGGTCGGGTCGATGACGCCGGCCTTGACCAGGTCTTCATAGGTGTCGGTCGCCGCATTGAAGCCGAGCGAGGTATCGTTGGCGTCGGTCAGCTTGCCGGCAACCACCGCACCGTCATGGCCGGCGTTCGAGGCGATTTGGCGGACCGGAGCCTGCAGCGCACGACGGATGATGTCGATGCCGCGGGTCTGGTCGTCATTGGCGCCTTCGAGGCCGTCCAGCGCCTTGGTGGCGTAGAGCAGCGCGGTACCGCCGCCCGGGACGATGCCTTCTTCGACGGCTGCGCGGGTTGCGTGCAGCGCATCGTCGACGCGGTCCTTGCGTTCCTTCACCTCGACTTCGGTCGCACCGCCGACCTTGATCACGGCAACACCGCCGGCGAGCTTCGCCAGACGTTCCTGCAGCTTTTCACGGTCGTAGTCGCTCGACGTGTTGTCGATCTGCGCGCGGATTTCACCGACGCGAGCCTTGATGTCGCCTTCCGAACCGGCGCCGTCGACGATGGTCGTGTTGTCCTTGTCGATGGTGACGCGCTTGGCTTCGCCGAGCATGCCCAGCGTGACGTTCTCGAGCTTGATGCCGAGATCTTCGCTGATCATTTCGCCCTGCGTCAGGATCGCGATGTCCTGCAGCATGGCCTTGCGGCGATCGCCGAAGCCCGGAGCCTTCACCGCTGCAACCTTGAGGCCGCCGCGCAGCTTGTTGACCACGAGGGTGGCCAGCGCTTCGCCTTCGATGTCTTCAGCGATGATCAGCAGCGGGCGACCGCTCTGAACAGCCGCTTCGAGCACCGGCAGCATTGCCTGCAGGTTCGACAGCTTCTTTTCATGGATCAGGATGTACGGATTTTCGAGTTCGACCGTCATCTTGTCCGGGTTGGTGATGAAGTAGGGCGACAGGTAGCCGCGGTCGAACTGCATGCCTTCGACGGTTTCGAGCTCGAATTCGAGACCCTTCGACTCGTCGACGGTGATCACGCCTTCCTTGCCGACCTTTTCCATGGCTTCGGCGATCTTTTCGCCCACTTCACGGTCGCCATTGGCCGAGATCACGCCGACCTGGGCGATTTCTTCGCTGCCCGAAACGTCCTTCGAACGGCCCTTGAGGTCTTCGACGACCTTGGTCACGGCGAGATCGATACCGCGCTTGAGGTCCATCGGGTTCATGCCCGCAGCGACCGACTTCATGCCTTCGGTCACGATCGACTGGGCAAGAACGGTTGCAGTGGTGGTGCCGTCACCGGCGGCGTCGTTCGCCTTCGATGCGACTTCCTTGATCATCTGCGCGCCCATGTTCTCGAACTTGTCGGTCAGTTCGATTTCCTTGGCGACGGTGACGCCGTCCTTGGTGATGCGCGGGGCGCCGAAGCTCTTGTCGATCACGACGTTGCGGCCCTTGGGGCCCAGCGTGACCTTGACGGCATTGGCGAGGGTGTCGACGCCGCGCAGGATGCCTTCGCGCGCGTCGCGGCCGAACTTTACGTCCTTGGCTGCCATTGGTGTTTCTCCTGGAATTCGTGTGTCTGGGGGAAAGCGTCAGGATCCGGCGATCAGCCGATGATCCCCATGATGTCGCTTTCCTTCATGATCAGCAGGTCTTCGCCATCGAGCTTGACCTCGGTGCCGGACCACTTGCCGAACAGCACGCGGTCGCCTGCCTTCACGTCGAGCGGGGTAACCGTGCCGTCTTCCGCCTTGGCGCCCGAACCGACGGCGACGATTTCGCCTTCGCTCGGCTTTTCCTTGGCGCTGTCGGGAATGATGATCCCGCCGGCGGTCTTTTCTTCGGCTTCGATGCGACGGACCAGTACGCGGTCGTGCAGCGGACGAAATGCCATGATGATGACCTCTCTCTGTAAGAGTTGAAACATGCTTTGGCACTCCCATGCGGAGAGTGCCAGCGGGGCGCATTTGGGGATGCGCCGAAGCCGAGTCAACGGGTCGCCGGACAAAAATTGAACTCATCGGCAGGTGCCGCGTTGGGGGTGGCAAGAAGCGCGCGCCCGTTGCACCGGGCCGCGCCGCGAACTGCCAGAACGCCGCGAAAGGGCCGCAACCGAATGACGACCGACCAGACGATAGCCGCATTGACGATTCCGGAACAGATCTGGCTGTGGTTGCGGCTGCACATGATGGACATCGCCGGGGCTTTCGCCGTGCTCATCATCGGGCTGGTGCTGGCCGGGATCATATCGCGCTGGGTCGAACGCGCGATGACCCGCTCGTCGCGGTTCGAACCGACCGTCGCCAATTTCCTGTCCAGCGTGGTGAAATATGCGCTGTGGGCGCTGGTGCTGGTCACCGTGCTCGCGCAGTTCGGAGTGGAGACCACCAGCATCCTCGCCGCGCTCGGCGGGATGGCGCTGGCGGTGGGCCTCGCGCTGCAGGGCACGCTCAGCAACGTCGCTTCCGGGGTGATGATCCTCGTCCAGAAGCCGTTCAAGGTGGGCGAGGCGATCTCGGCCGGCGCAGTGACGGGAACCGTCCAGCAGATCGGCCTCTTTACCACCGAGCTCAAGCAATTCGACGGCCTGTTCGTGATGGTGCCCAATTCGGAGCTGTGGAACCAGGCAATCGTCAACTTCACGCGGCATGCGACCCGCCGGCTCGAACTCGTGGTAGGCATCGGCTACGGCGACAGCATGGATCAGGCGCGGCGCGAACTGCTGGCGCTCGCCGAGGCCGACGACCGCGTGCTCGACGACCCCGCCCCGGTGACCTTCGTCAATTCGCTCGACGACAGTTCGGTCGGCATCGGCATGCGTGTCTGGTGCAAGACGCCCGACTATCTCGGGCTGTCGTGGGACCTCACCGAAGCGGCCAAGGCGCGGTTCGACGAAACGGGCATCTCGATCCCCTTCCCGCAGCGCGAGATCGTCCAGCGCAGCGCGTAATTCAGCCCGGGAGCGGGCGCCGGGTCAGGCCCAGCCGCTCGCGCCGGTGCCAGCGCCAGCCCAGCAGCGCCGCTGCAACGGTGAGGCCGGTGGCAAGGCCGATCCACACGCCAACTCCCTCGAGCGGGGTCATGAACCCGAGCACCAGCGAGGTCCCGATCCCGGGGACCCAATACGCGAAGGCCGCGATCCACATCGGAATGCGCGTATCTTGCAGCCCGCGCAGGGCGCCCGCAGCCACCGCCTGCATCCCGTCGACCAGCTGGAACGCCGCCGCGATGACTATGTACTGCAGCGCGAAGCCGACCAGCACCGCGTTCTTGGGGTCCCATGGATCGACATAGATCGCGATCAGCGGCTTGGGAATGATCACCATCGCCAGCGCGGTGAGCGCCATGAAGCCGGTGCCGACGACGATCGCGGTCCAGCCCGCGCGCTTGACCCCCTCGGGATCGCGCGCGCCATAGAAATAGCCGACCCTTATGGTCGCCGCCTGACCGACTCCGAAGGGCACCTGGAAGGCGAGCGCGGCGATCTGCAACGCCACGGTGTGCGCAGCCAGCTGGCTGGCGCCGATATTGCCCATCAGGAAGGCCGCCGCCCCGAAGATACCGGCCTCGGCAGTGATCGTCAGCGCGATCGGCGTGCCGACGCGGACGATATGCATGAACCGCGCCCAGTCGGGCGACCACCAGCGACCGAAGACGTGGTAGCGGTGCAGTTTCTTGTCCAGCCGGATCGCGACCACATAGGCGGCCAACGTCGTCAGCGTGGTGAAGATCGTTGCCACCGCAGCGCCCTTCAGCCCCAGTTCGGGCGCGCCCAGATTGCCGAAGATGAAGGCGTAATTGGCCAGCGCATTGACGAAGATGCCGCCCGCGGTGATCGCGGTGGCGAAGATCGGCCGGTCGAGCGTGGAGACGAAACTGCGCAGCACATTGCAGAACAGCATCGGGACCAGGCTGACCACCAGCAGCGTGTTGTATTCTATCGCCATGGCGATGATGTGCAGCTGCTGGCCCGTCACGCGCATCAGCGGGCCGAGCAGCAGGCACACGCCGATCCCGGCAGTGCCGGAAAACAGTGCCAGCCACAGGGCCATGCGCACCGATCGGCGGACCGGGCGCAGGGCCGGGGCCCGTTCGCCCAGTTCGGCGGCAGCTACCGGTGCGACCGCTCCGGTCAGGCCCGACAGCGCCCACAGCACCAGCCCGAACAGCGCGACCGCCAGCGCCGACGCGGCGAGCTGGTCGTCGCCCAGCCGCGCAATGAAGATCACATCGATCGCATAGGTCAGCATCTGCAACAGGTTCGCTGCCGCCAGCGGCCAGCTCAGCCGCAACGTGGCACGCAGTTCGGCGCGCCAGCCATCGCCGCCACGGGGCGGGGGCTCCATGGCGTATGCGTTCGTCATGCAGCCGGACCGGATAGGGGCAGGGCTGCGGGTGCTCAAACACTAAGTCCCGGCGCTGCACAGAACGCAGCCCGGGTGCGCCCGCCCGGCCACACTCAGCGGCATCGCCCAAGGGGATCGCGCGGCGTGCCGGGCGGATGGCGCTACGCTATCGGATCGGATCCGGATGCAACAGGATTGGCCAGCGGGTGTATGGCAGGCTCATATGAAGGCCATCTCGCACAAGTGGGGAGCGCGCATATGGGAGTTTCCGCCCTTGCCGACCATGTCGGCATTCTGCAGCAATTCGTCAGCCGGTTCGGCGAAATTCGCCTGTTTTCGGCCAGCGCCGCGGTGGTCACCTATCCCGCGCCGCTCTACAACGTGATCGGCAGCACGGACGATCCCAAGGTGCCCGGCTACTCCAGCTGGACCAGCCTGCTCCAGGGCAAGGGGATCGGCGTCGGCAGCGATAATCACTGCTATGTCGATCCGCAGGTTCCCGACCGGTCGCATCCCGGCTTCCAGGTCGGCGGACACATGACCCCTAACCAGGACGGAAGCGTCCCCGCGTCCCAGACCTGCTATCTCATGCCACTGTGCAAGCTGCACAACGGGAAGGGCTACAACCACGTAGCGATGTCGCATTCGCTGACGCAGATCCTCGAACTCAGCGGCTATATGACCGGCGAACCGGCCGCCACCTTCCTCGCGCGGATGGGGGGCGAAGCGCCGGCGGCGCTCGTTTTCGCGGACGAGGAAGGGGTCGGTTTCCAGACGCTGTCCGCCGAGGATTTCGTCCGGGCCAAGGAAAGCACGATCGCCGAAGCGCTGGGGGCGAATGCGCCGTCGCGGCATATCGTGCTGCACCGCCGCCGCGACGGGGACTCGGTCTATTACACCGTGGAGCACGCGCAGCTGGCCTGATCCGAGCCGCTTGCGGGCACCGGCCAACAACGCAAAAGGGCGGCGCCTTGCGGCACCGCCCTTCCGTGATCTCGCGAAACGAGATCGAAGCGTAAGCGCCCAAACGGGCAGTCGCTTACTTGAGCTCGACGGTACCGCCGGCTGCTTCGATCTTGCCCTTGATTTCTTCGGCTTCTGCCTTGTTGACGCCTTCCTTGAGCGGCTTGGGTGCGCCTTCGACGAGAGCCTTGGCTTCCGAGAGGCCCAGGCCGGTGATGGCGCGGACTTCCTTGATGACCTGGATCTTCTTGCCACCGTCGCCGGTCAGGACGACGTCGAATTCGTCCTTTTCTTCGGCTGCGGGGGCGTCACCACCGCCGGCGGGGCCAGCAACAGCAACGGCAGCGGCGGCGCTTACGCCCCACTCTTCTTCAAGTGCCTTGGCAAGCTCAGCGGCTTCCAGGACGGTCAGCTTCGACAGTTCTTCAACAAGCTTGGCGATATCGGCCATGATGTTTCACTCCAAAATTAGGGCCGGGGTTCCCGAAGGTATTGCCCCGATGAATATATGTTCGTGCGTCGAACCAGCTCTTACGCGGCTTCCTTGGCGCCATAGGCACCGAAGACACGAGCGAGCTTGGCTGCGGGGGCGTTGACGACCTGGGCAACCTTGGTTGCCGGTGCGTTGACGAGACCCACAATCGTGCCACGAAGTTCGTCGAGGCTGGGCAGCGAGGCGAGTGCCCGTACCCCTGCTTCGTCGAGCTTCTGCGCGCCCATCGAACCACCGAGAATTTCGATCTTGTCGGTGGTCTTGGCGAACTCCACCACGGCCTTGGCCGCGGCGACCGGATCTTCGGAATAACCGAGAGCGGTCGGACCGGTCAGGAACTCGTCGAGTCCCGTGTAGTCGGTGTCCTTCAGGGCGAGCTTGGCGAGACGGTTCTTGGCAACCTTGTAGGTCGCACCGGCTTCACGCATCTTCGTACGCAGTTCGGTGGACTGATCCACCGTCAGCCCCAGATTGCGGGTGACAACCACCACGCCGGACTGGGCGAAGACTTCGCTGAGCTGGGCGACCGCGTCGGCTTTCTGCGAACGATCCATGCCATACTCCTTCACTATGGCCGCGCCGGGAGAACCCGCCGCGACCGGCTACGTTTGTCCGTTCCGGCGAACCGGGACGGGCGAGTCCGTTGATGGGGAAGGAGTGCGCCAGTTGGCGCGAAACGGCGCCGAAGCACCGGAAATCTCTGTTCCCCGCCTAGGTTGGAGATTAAGAAAGCGCCAATTCGCCTTCACCAACTGTCTCGGACGGATGCAGGGCGGAATCGAAAAGACCCGCCGTTGCGTGGCGGGCCTTTAGCGGTTTGGTCGCTACGGTCAAGCCTGTCCGGCGCTTCCATGCGGGAATCACATTGCGGCGTCGTCGTCCATCGCGGTCTCGTCGGCCGCGTCGTCGTCGCCCATCGGCTCCATGTCCGATTGCAGCAGGCCGTCTTCGCCGGGCTCGTAATCCAGCGGGCCGTCATCGGGTGCATCGGCGGCGGGCGCGGTGGTGGTGTCGTTGCCGAGATCGGCCGTGTCGCTGCCGTCGATCGGTTCGCCGCAGGCGCCAAGCGTCAGCGCCAGGGGAAGGGCGGCAAGAAGTGCGGTCTTGTTCATGTCTATTCTCCTGCGTGTGCGACGAAAATGGACCTATTCGGCGATTGTTCCCGCTGCGGCCCGCTGCCGCTGCGGGGCACCGGGCAGCGGCGCGGGGCGGGTGGCGATCACGTATTGGGCGCAAATCATGACCAGGGCGAGCCATGCGGTCACCACGCTGTCGAGCCCCAGCATCACCCATTTGGTCGCATCCCCCGCGACGAAGATGGCCCCGATCCCGAGCGCGTAATGCACTGCCATCAGCGGGAGCATCGCGGCCAGCGGGAAGAGGATCGCGAAGACCGCATCGCGCGCCATTACCCGGATCGACTGCAGCGGGCTGATCAGCGTGCCCAGCGGTGCGGCGACGACGAAGCGCACGATCAGCGGCATGAAGATCAGGCCGAAGACGAAGAAGCCGATGGCGATCGGTCCGCCGGTCCAGACATAGAGGCCGAGCCACGCGAACAATGCTTGCAAGCCGATGACGAGGCCGAACAGCGCGCTGGCGGGTTTTTCCAACCGGACGGCAAAACCGCGATCGCCCTTGCTGTGCAGCCAGCGGATGAGGAAATAGGCGGGCAGGCCCAGCGCGATCGTCTTGAAGAAGCCGGCCAGGATCCGGTCCGGGTCGTTCTCTGCCAGTTGCGCGGCTTCGACGCCGGCATACATGCCGACACGCATCTCCACCACGTGCTGGACGAACTCGGCCACCAGCGGAATGGCCGCGGCGAACGGCAGTGCGGCAGCGAAGGCGAGGCTGCGGGTATGAACGGCGCGGAAAGCAGGCAGGAAAGTGGTCATTGGTCGATTCCCCCGGTTTCGGAATAGATCAGCAGGTCGCCCGGCTGGCAGCGTAGCTCGCGGCAGATTGCCTCCAGCGTGGAAAAGCGGATCGCCTTGGCCTTCCCGGTCTTGAGGATCGAGAGATTGGCCAGAGTGAGTCCGATGCGGTCGGAGAGTTCGGTCAATGTCATGCCGCGCTCGCGCAGCAGTTCGTCGAGCCGGACGGCGATGAAGGAGGTCTGGTCCGTCATCAGACAGTGCCTTCGAGATCGTCGCGCATCGCCGCCCCTTCGCGGAAGACATGCGCCAGTACGAACAGCAGCGGCACCGCGACCCAGCCGGTCAGCGAGAGCGACCAGCCGAAGTATTCGCCGGTGGCCGCGCTGGCCCGCACCGACAGCCAGCCATAGACGAGATCGGCGAAATTGATTGCCAGCAGGCACCAGCCGATGGTCCGCAACCGGTCCGCGTTGGCTTCGCTCAGCGCCGTGCCTGTACGCGCGTCGTGCACCAGCCCGGCCAGGCGGGTCAGTATGCGATCTATCGCGAGCGCCATCGGCAGAACCAGTCCGGTGACGCCGAGCAGGTAGCCGCGCACCTGCGCTCTCACCGCGAGATCGCCTTCGACACCGGCCAGCACCGAGGTACCGAGGCCTCCGGCATCGGTCAGCAGTGCCACGAAAAACAGCGTTAGTAATGCGGCGACGATCCAGTTGACCCAGCGGAAAAACCTGAGCCCGGCGAGGATGAAAACGTACACGGTGCGATCTCCGATATCGAAAAACGATATGTCTCGCCGTTTCCTTATCGTCAATCGATAATATCGAAAATCGATAAATCCTCGCTGGCAAGCCGTTTGCCGCTTGCCGCATGCCATTGGTGGAGCAGCGGTCGCGGTTGCCGGGCGGATCGGCCATCCGGACTTCCGGCTCGCTGGAGGTATGGGATGCCGCGCTTCGCGTTATTGCTGATGGCCATGATGCTCGGCGCTTGTTCGCCGGGGGATTGCGCGCAGCCGGAGGGCATCGAACCGCGCCCGGCCGGGAGCCTGACCTCGGGCGACCGTGCGGCGCTCCGCGCGCTCGACAAGGCCTATGCGAAAGCGTGGCTGGTTCCCGACGCGGCGGCGCGCGAGCAGGCGCTCATGGCGCTGTTTGCCGAAGACGTGGTCGTCTATCCGGGCCATGGCACTTCGCCCATCGACGGCAAGCAGCGCCTGCGTGCATTCTGGTTCGCCGAAGAGGGCCAGCCGGCCGCGGTCGAGTTCATCGAGCACGACACTCTCGCCATCGAAGGGTCGATCGCGCTCGCGGCGATTACCGGCCACAGCCGGATCGCCTTCTTTTCGCGCGGGACGCGGGTTGCGCAGGAGGGGCATTACATCATCCATGCGCGCCCCGACGACCAGGGTTACTGGAAAATCGAACGGATGATGTGGAACGCCCGCGCGCCCGAATAAGTGGCCGATCCCGCGCCGCAGCGGTATCGCTATGCGGATGCCGATCTGCCGGTTTGACACGGCGCGGCGCAAATCCTACATGATGCGGCAACCGCACGCTTCGAGCGAATCCGATTCATGCGCGGGAATCGGGTACAGGATGGAAGCGGCGTTTCCATAATCGCGACGCTAGAGAAGCTGCAGCAGGCCGCCGGACGGATGCGCTCACGCTGCGGCCTTTTCGCGTCCCGGCGATGGATCTCACGCGCATGAGACACGAAATTCCGGCTCTGTCCGCGCAGCGGCCGATGCACACGAGAAGAGGTATCTACCCCTTATGGCTACCAAGGCGAAGGCTCCCAAGAAGACCCGCGGCGCAAATGCGCAGGGTACGGCGAAGCGGCGCATCCGCAAGATCTTCGGCGACATCCACGAAGTCGTGGACATGCCGAACCTGATCGAGGTGCAGCGCGAGAGCTACGAGCACTTCCTGCGTTCGAACAAGGAGATCGACTACGTCTCCGGCCTCGAAAAGACGCTGCGTTCGGTCTTCCCGATTCGCGATTTCGCCGGCACTGCCGAACTCGATTTCGTCCATTACGAACTCGAAGCACCCAAGTACGACATCGTCGAATGCCGCCAGCGCGGGATCACCTATGCCGCGCCGATGAAGGTGACGCTGCGGCTGATCGTGTTCGAGGTGGACCAGGAAACCGAAACCCGTTCGGTGCTCGATATCAAGGAGCAGGACGTCTACATGGGCGACATGCCCCTGATGACGGGCAACGGCACCTTCGTGATCAATGGCACCGAGCGTGTGATCGTGTCGCAGATGCACCGTTCGCCGGGCGTCCTGTTCGACCATGACCGCGGCAAGACGCATTCCTCGGGCAAGCTCCTCTTCGCGGCGCGGATCATTCCCTATCGTGGCAGCTGGCTCGATTTCGAATTCGACGCCAAGGACGTCGTCAACGTGCGGATCGACCGCAAGCGCAAGCTGCCGGTCACCGCGCTGCTCTATGCGCTCGGCCTCGACAGCGAAGACATCCTCTCGCACTTCTACGACACCGTCACCTGGAAGCGGGCGACCGGCAAGAAGGGCGAAGGCTGGAACATTCCCTTCGTCGCCGAAAACTGGCGCGGCCAGAAGCCTGCCTTCCCGCTGATCGATGCCAAGACGGGCGAAGAAGTCTTCGCCGCCGGCCAGAAGATCAGCCCGCGCGCGGCCAACAAGGCGGCCAAGGACGGGCTCGAAACGCTGCTGCTGCCGACCGAGGAAATCTTCGGCCGCTACGCCAGCCGCGACCTGATCGACGAGAAGACGGGCCGCATCTACATCGAAGCGGGTGACGAGGTCTCGGCCGAGAATCTCGAAGTCCTCGACGCTGCCGGCGTCGACGTGATGGAACTGCTCGACATCGATCACGTGACCACCGGTCCGTGGATCCGCAACACGCTCAAGGTCGACAAGGCCGAGAACCGCGACGAGGGTCTCGAGGCGATCTACAAGGTCATGCGCCCGGGCGAACCGCCGACCAAGGAAACCGCCGAAGCGCTGTTCGAAGGCCTGTTCTTCGACAGCGAACGCTACGACCTTTCGGCAGTCGGCCGCGTCAAGCTCAACATGCGTCTCGAGCTCGATGCCGAAGACACCGTCACCACGCTGCGCAAGGAAGACATTCTCGCCGTGGTCAAGGAACTGGTCGACCTCAAGGACGGCAAGGGCGACGTCGACGACATCGACAACCTCGGCAACCGCCGCGTGCGTTCGGTCGGCGAACTGCTCGAAAACCAGTACCGCGTTGGCCTGCTGCGCATGGAGCGTGCAGTCAAGGAGCGCATGAGCTCGGTCGATGTCTCGACCGTCATGCCCAACGACCTGATCAACGCGAAGCCCGCGGTCGCCGCAGTGCGCGAATTCTTCGGCTCCTCGCAGCTGTCGCAGTTCATGGACCAGACCAACCCGCTGTCGGAAGTCACCCACAAGCGCCGCGTCTCGGCGCTTGGCCCGGGCGGCCTGACGCGTGAGCGTGCCGGCTTCGAAGTGCGCGACGTTCACCCGACGCACTATGGCCGTATCTGCCCGATTGAAACGCCCGAAGGCCCGAACATCGGCCTGATCAACTCGCTGTCGACCTTCGCCCGCGTCAACAAGTACGGCTTCATCGAGACACCGTATCGCAAGGTCGTCGACGGCAAGGTTACCGACGAAGTGGTCTATCTCTCCGCCATGGAAGAGCAGAAGCACACGGTGGCGCAGGCATCGGCCGAGCTAACCGAGGACGGTTCGTTCTTCGAAGACCTCGTGTCGGCCCGCCACGACGGCGACAACCTGATGGCGCCGCGCGAATCGATCACGCTGATGGACGTCAGCCCCAAGCAGCTCGTCTCGGTTGCCGCATCGCTCATTCCGTTCCTGGAAAACGATGACGCCAACCGCGCGCTGATGGGCTCGAACATGCAGCGCCAGGCCGTGCCGCTGGTCAAGGCGGAAGCGCCCTGGGTCGGTACCGGCATGGAAGAAACCGTCGCCCGCGACAGCGGCGCGGCCATTGCGGCGACCCGCGGCGGTATCGTCGACCAGGTCGACGCGACGCGTATCGTCATTCGTGCGATCGGCGATGTCGAACCCGGCCAGTCGGGCGTCGACATCTACACGCTGCAGAAGTTCCAGCGTTCGAACCAGGATACCTGCATCAACCAGCGCCCGCTGGTGAAGGTGGGCGAAACGGTTTCGCCGGGCGACATCATCGCCGACGGTCCCTCGACCGATCTCGGCGAGCTGGCGCTGGGCCGCAACAGCCTCGTCGCCTTCATGCCCTGGAACGGCTACAACTACGAGGATAGTATCCTCATCTCCGAGCGCATCGTGAAGGACGACGTCTTCACCTCGATCCATATCGAGGAATTCGAAGTCATGGCGCGCGATACCAAACTCGGGCCCGAAGACATCACCCGCGACATTCCCAATGTCGGCGAGGAAGCGCTGCGCAACCTCGACGAAGCGGGCATCGTCTACATCGGCGCCGAAGTGCATCCGGGCGACATCCTGGCGGGCAAGATCACGCCCAAGGGCGAAAGCCCGATGACGCCGGAAGAAAAGCTTCTGCGCGCGATCTTCGGCGAAAAGGCCAGCGACGTGCGCGACACCTCGCTTCGCTTGCCGCCGGGTGTGGCCGGCACGGTCGTAGAAGTGCGCGTGTTCAACCGCCACGGTATCGAGATCGACGACCGTACCCGTGCGATCCAGAACGAGGAGATCGAACGGCTCCGCAAGGATTCGAACGACGAACGCGCCATTCTCAACCGGGCGACCTACAACCGCCTGCGCGACATGCTGATCGGCCAGACCGCATCGGCGGCGCCCAAGGGCGTCAAGAAGGGCACCGAGATCAGCGAAGAGCTGCTCGAGGACATCGATCGCCACGACTGGTTCAAGTTCGCCGTGGCCGACGACGGCCGCCAGGCGCAGCTCGAAGCGGTCAAGTCGCAGTATGACGAAGCGGTCAAGTTCATCGAAGAGAAGTTCGAAGACCGTAAGGAAAAGCTCGAACGCGGCGACGAACTCGCTCCGGGCGTGCTCAAGATGGTCAAGGTGTTCGTCGCGGTGAAGCGCAAGCTGCAGCCGGGCGACAAGATGGCCGGCCGTCACGGCAACAAGGGTGTGATTTCGCGCATCCTGCCGGTCGAGGACATGCCGTTCCTTGAAGACGGTACGCCGGTCGATATCGTGCTCAACCCGCTGGGCGTGCCCTCGCGCATGAACGTCGGGCAGATCTTCGAAACGCATCTCGGCATGGCGGCCCGCAACCTGGGTCACCAGATCGGCGAGCAGCTCGACGAGTGGAAGCGCGCCAACCCCGATGCGGCGAAGGACTATGCCAAGGCCAAGCCGCCCGAAGCGGTCGTCGACCGCCTCAAGGAGGTTTACGGCGAAGAGTATCACGATGCGATCGACGAACGTTCGACCGCCGAGATCGTCGAACTGGCGGGCAACCTGACCGCCGGCGTCCCGATGGGTACGCCGGTGTTCGACGGGGCGCGCGAAGGCGATGTCACCATCGAACTCGAGAAGGCCGGTCTGCATTCGTCGGGCCAGTCGGTCCTGTTCGACGGCCGTACGGGCGAGGCATTCGACCGCAAGGTTACCGTGGGCATCATCTACATGCTCAAGCTGCACCACCTGGTCGACGACAAGATCCACGCCCGTTCGATCGGTCCCTACAGCCTCGTCACCCAGCAGCCGCTGGGCGGTAAGGCGCAGTTCGGCGGCCAGCGCTTCGGGGAAATGGAAGTCTGGGCGCTGCAGGCCTACGGGGCTGCCTACACGCTGCAGGAAATCCTCACCGTGAAGTCGGACGACGTGATCGGACGGACCAAGGTCTACGAAGCGATCGTCAAGGGCGACGACACTTTCGAGGCCGGCATTCCCGAGAGCTTCAACGTGCTCGTCAAGGAAATGCGCAGCCTGGGCCTCAACGTCGAACTCAAGTCGCTGGCCGACGACGAGGACGACGACGGTCTCGCGATCGCGGCGGAATAGGGGGAGCGGCAACGCCCCCCACCACCGCCCCAAGGAATTCACCCGCTAAGGGAATAAGTCATGAACGAACTGACCAAATTCACCAACCAGCTCGCGAAGCCCGAAACTTTCGACGAGATCCAGATCGGCATCGCCAGCCCCGAGCGCATTCGCTCGTGGTCCTTCGGCGAAATCAAGAAGCCGGAAACGATCAACTACCGGACGTTCAAGCCCGAACGTGACGGCCTGTTCTGTGCCCGCATCTTCGGTCCCGTGAAGGACTACGAATGCCTGTGCGGCAAGTACAAGCGCATGAAGTACAAGGGCGTCGTCTGCGAGAAGTGCGGCGTCGAAGTGACCGTGACCAAGGTCCGCCGCGAACGCATGGGCCATATCGAACTGGCCGCACCGGTTGCGCATATCTGGTTCCTCAAGTCGCTGCCTTCGCGCATCGGCCTGCTGCTCGACATGCAGCTCAAGCAGCTCGAGCGCGTGCTGTATTTCGAAAGCTACATCGTCACCGAGCCCGGCCTGACCCCGCTCGAGAAGTTCCAGCTCCTCACCGAGGATGAACTGCTCGAGGCGCAGGACGAGTATGGCGAAGACGCCTTCACCGCCAACATCGGCGCCGAAGCGGTCAAGACCATGCTGATGGATCTCGATCTCGAACAGGAAAAGGAAGACCTGCTCGAAGACCTCGCGACCACCAAGTCCAAGCTCAAGCCGGCCAAGATCATCAAGCGTCTGAAGGTCGTCGAAAGCTTCATCGAATCGGGCAACCGCCCCGAATGGATGATCCTCGAAGTCGTGCCGGTCATTCCGCCCGAACTGCGCCCGCTGGTGCCGCTCGACGGCGGCCGCTTCGCGACGTCGGATCTCAACGACCTCTATCGCCGCGTCATCAACCGCAACAACCGCCTCAAGCGCCTGATGGAACTGCGTGCGCCCGACATCATCGTGCGCAATGAAAAGCGCATGCTGCAGGAATCGGTCGATGCGCTGTTCGACAACGGCCGCCGCGGCCGGGTGATCACCGGCGCGAACAAGCGTCCGCTCAAATCGCTGTCCGACATGCTCAAGGGCAAGCAGGGCCGCTTCCGCCAGAACCTGCTCGGCAAGCGCGTCGACTATTCGGGCCGTTCGGTCATCGTGACCGGCCCCGAACTCAAGCTGCACCAGTGCGGCCTGCCCAAGAAGATGGCGCTCGAACTGTTCAAGCCGTTCATCTACGCCCGGCTCGACGCCAAGGGTCTCTCGATGACCCTCAAGCAGGCGAAGAAGTGGGTCGAGAAGGAACGCAAGGAAGTCTGGGACATCCTGGATGAAGTCATCCGCGAACACCCGGTCCTGCTGAACCGCGCGCCGACGCTTCACCGTCTCGGCATCCAGGCATTCGAACCCGTGCTGATCGAAGGCAAGGCGATCCAGCTGCACCCGCTGGTCTGCGCGGCCTTCAACGCCGACTTCGACGGCGACCAGATGGCCGTTCACGTGCCGCTGAGCCTCGAGGCGCAGCTCGAAGCACGCGTGCTGATGATGTCGACCAACAACATCCTCTCGCCCGCCAACGGCAAGCCGATCATCGTGCCCTCGCAGGATATGGTTCTGGGTCTCTACTACCTCTCGATGGAGCGGCAGGAAAAGACGCCCGAATTCGTCGAGGACAGCGATGGCAACAAGGTCGAGAAGCTGCCGATGTTCTCGGACATGGCCGAGGTTCACCAGGCGCTCGAAACCAAGCAGGTTTCGCTGCACACCAAGATCCTCGCCCGCGTTCCGCAGGCCGACGAAGATGGCAAGATCGCGATGAAGCGGTTCGAGACCACTGCCGGCCGGATGCTGATCGGCGAATGTCTGCCCAAGAACCACAAGGTTCCGTTCGACATCGTCAATCGCCTGCTGACCAAGAAGGACATCGCCGACGTTATCGACGAGGTCTATCGTCACACCGGCCAGAAGGACACGGTGCTGTTCGCCGACGCGATCATGTCGCTCGGCTTCCGCCACGCGTTCAAGGCCGGCATCTCCTTCGGTAAGGATGACATGATCATCCCCGAGGAGAAGGTCGAGATGGTCGAGAAGACCAAGGCGCTGGTTGCCGATTACGAGCAGCAGTACCAGGACGGCCTGATCACCCAGCAGGAAAAGTACAACAAGGTGATCGACGCGTGGAGCCAGTGCGGCGACCGCGTGGCCGATGCCATGATGGAAAAGATCAAGGCCCGCCCGATCGGCAAGGACGGGGTTCAGGCCGAGATCAACTCGATCTACATGATGGCCCACTCGGGCGCTCGTGGTAGCCCGGCGCAGATGAAGCAGCTCGCCGGGATGCGCGGCCTGATGGCCAAGCCGTCGGGCGAGATCATCGAGAACCCGATCATCTCGAACTTCAAGGAAGGCCTCAACGTCCTTGAATACTTCAACTCGACCCACGGCGCCCGTAAGGGCCTGGCCGACACCGCGCTCAAGACGGCGAACTCGGGTTACCTGACCCGCCGTCTGGTCGACGTGTCGCAGGATTGCACCATCGTGGTGCAGGACTGCAAGACCGAGAACTCGCTCGATATGCGGGCGATCGTCCAGGGCGGCAGCGTGATCGCCTCGCTCGGCGAACGCATCCTCGGCCGCACCGTGGCCGAAGACATCGTCAATGCCGCGACCGGCGAAGTGATCGCCAAGGCTGGCACGTTGCTCGACGAACCGATGATCAAGGTCATCGAGGAAGCCGAAGTGCAGGTCGCCAAGATCCGCTCGCCGCTGGTCTGCGATGCGCAGCAGGGCGTGTGTGCGACCTGTTACGGACGCGACCTTGCCCGCGGTACGCCGGTCAACATCGGTGAAGCTGTCGGCGTCATCGCCGCGCAGTCGATCGGTGAACCCGGTACGCAGCTGACCATGCGTACCTTCCACATCGGCGGTGCCGCACAGCTCAACGAGACTTCGCATCTCGAAGCCGTGTCGGACGGCAAGGTCGTCTATCGCGACATGCCCACCATCACCGACAAGAAGGGCCGGATCTTGTCGCTCGCCCGCAATGGCGAACTGGCCGTGATCGACGCCGAGGGCCGCGAACGCGAAATCCACAAGGTGCCCTACGGTACCGTGCTGATGCACAAGGATGGCGGCAAGGTGAAGGAAGGCGACCGTCTGGCGGAATGGGATCCTTTCTCGCTGCCGATCATCACCGAACAGTCGGGTGTGGTGAAGTTCCAGGACCTCATCGACGGCACGACCATGGAAGAGCGCGTCGACGATGCCACGGGCATCGCGCAGCGTGTGGTCACCGACACCAAGACCACCGGCCGCAAGAAGAACGAGGATCTGCGTCCGCGCCTGACCCTGTTCAACGATGCGGGCGACGAAACCGAAGCCGCGCGCTACATGCTGGCGCCGGGTACGGCCGTGTCGGTCGAGGATGGCCAGCAGGTCGAAGCGGGCGACATTCTCGCCCGTGCCAGCCGCGAAGCCGCCAAGACCCGCGACATCACCGGTGGTCTGCCGCGCGTCGCCGAACTGTTCGAGGCGCGTCTGCCGAAGGACAATTCGGTCATCGCCAAGATTTCGGGCAAGATCGAATTCGTTCGCGAATACAAGGCCAAGCGCAAGATCGCGATTGTGCCGGAAGAAGGTGATGCAGTCGAATACCTGATCCCCAAGACCAAGGTGATCGACGTGCAGGAAGGCGACTTCGTGAAGAAGGGGGATACCCTGATTTCCGGTTCGCCGAACCCGCACGACATCCTCGAGGTGCTGGGCGTCGAGGCGCTGGCCGAATATCTCGTCAACGAGATCCAGGAAGTCTACCGACTGCAGGGCGTGAAGATCAACGACAAGCACATCGAGGTGATCGTTCGCCAGATGCTGCAGAAGGTCGAGATCACCAATGGCGGCGACACCGTGCTGCTGCCCGGCGAACAGGTCGACCTGGAAGAGCTGAAGGAAACCAACGCCAAGCTCGGCAAGAACAAGGAGCATGCCACCGGCACGCCGATCCTGCTGGGCATTACCAAGGCTTCGCTGCAGACGCGTTCGTTCATCTCGGCCGCTTCGTTCCAGGAAACCACGCGCGTGCTTACGCAGGCCGCGGTCGAAGGGAAGAAGGACACGCTGGTCGGTCTCAAGGAGAACGTGATCGTGGGTCGTCTCATCCCCGCCGGTACCGGCGCGGGCATGAACCGGATGCGGATCACCGCCTCGAGCCGTGACGCGGCGCTGCGGGCGCAATGGAAGAAGGCGCAGGATGCGATCATCGCGGCCAACACCGCCGAGGAAGAGCACAAGGCGGAACTGGCCCAGGGCGCGGAAGCGGCCATCGGCGACGATCCGCTGGCAGCCGTCGAAGGCGAAACCCACGGCACCGATGCAGATGCCGGCGAATACCTCAACGAGGAAGCCAAGGACGGCGAATAAGCCGCACCAGCTTTAGCGCACAACATTGGCCCCGTCGGAGCAATCCGGCGGGGCCTTTTCTTTGCCGGAACGGATTATACTTGGCCGGCTTCTGCAAGTAGTTGGCGCTTGACGCAAACTTGTTGTAAATGCACGGTGAACCATCGTGTTGCCGCCCCGCGCGGCCACCACAGGCGCGGGGGGAGCGCGAACATGGCGGAGTTCGCAAGCGAACTGCCGGAAGCTGACGGGAAGGAAGGCACGAGCGAAGCCGTCGCGCGCCTGCTGCTGACCCGCCGGATGGAAGATTTCCGCGCCGGCGCCCGGCTGGCGCTGCTCCCGTCGCTCGGCTCGATGGTCGCGCTGATCTACATGTTCAGCGACCGCGTTCCGCTGGCCGTCCTGCTCGGCTGGGCGGGCGCATTGGTGAGCGCGATCGTGGTCCAGATCATCGCCGACTACCGGTTCACCTGCGCAGACGCGACGCTGGCCGACCTGCGCGGCCACTGGCGCCGGCTGATGGCGCTGGAATGGCTCAGTTCCGCGATCTGGGCGGCGATGATTCCCTATCTGGCCACCGCCGCCGAGGGGCTGACGGCCGCCGTGCTCGCGGTCATCGCCATCACCCTGCTCAGCGGGGTCCTGCTGGTTTACCGCACCGCCCCGTCTGCCGCCCGCGTCCACATCGCCCTGCTAACCGCTTCGATCGCGGTCGCCACCATGATCCAGGCGGGCAGCGGCGGTTGGCCGGCGTTGTTGCTGCTTGCGGTGTTCGTGCTCGCGCTGGTCTGTTCGGTCCAGGCGCAGAACGGCCAGATCATCGCGGCGGCCCGCGCCGAAATCAGCCGGCGCGAGGCAGCGGGCACGGTGCGCATGCTGCTCTACGATTACGAGGAGCATTCGTCCGACTGGCTGTGGACCGTCGATCCCGCGGGCAAGCTGCGCGACGTGTCGCGGCGCTTTGCCGAGGCGGCGGGCAAGGCGGTCCACGAGCTCGAAGGCATGGCGCTGCTCGACATGTTCGCCCCCGGCGAGGACCGCGACCGGCTTGAGCGGCATCTGCTCGAACACAGCCGGTTCCGCGATTTCGTGATCAAGGTCAGGGTCGACGACGGCGTGCGCTACTGGAAGCTTTCCGCGCGGCCGCGCAGCGACGGGCGGATGAGCGGGGTCGCGCGCGATGTCACCGGTGACCGGCTGTCCGAAGACCGCGTCGCCTTCATGGCGCATTACGACAACCTCACCGGCCTCGCCAATCGCTACCTGTTCAACGAACGGCTGCGGTCGGCCCTGTCGCAGGACGACCAGCCGCAGAACGTCGTGCTGTTCTACCTCGACCTCGACAATTTCAAGGCGGTGAACGACACGCGGGGGCACCTGGTCGGCGATCGCCTGCTGCGCGAGGTCGGCACCCGGCTCGAAAAGGAAGTGCGCGGGCAGGACCTCGTCGCGCGGCTGGGCGGGGACGAGTTCGCCGTGCTGCTCGAAACGCGCGCCGGGGCAGGAATGCTGATCGAACGCGCGCACCGGTTCCTCGCCGTGATCCGCGAACCGTTCGAAATCGACGGGCACAGTTACCGGATCTCGGGCAGCATCGGCATTGCCAAGCGCTCCGACGGCTGCGGCGAGGCGGAAGAGCTGATGCGCCGTGCGGACCTGGCGCTTTTCGCCGCCAAGGCGAAGGGGCGCGACACCATCGCGCTTTACGACCATGCGATGGACCATGCCGCGCGCGAACGCCGCGAGATCGAGACCGATCTGCGCGAAGCGGTCGCGCGCGACCAGCTGAACATCCACTACCAGCCGGTGATCGATCTCGATTCGGGCCAGGTGTCGGGATACGAAGCGTTGCTGCGCTGGTACCATCCGCAGCGCGGCGTGGTCCGGCCCGACGATTTCCTGGGCGTGGCCGAGGAAACCGGGATGATCGTGCCGATCGGCGAATGGGTGATCCGCAAGGCGCTGGAAGAAACCTCGCGCTGGAGCGGCGATTTCCGCATCGCGATCAACCTTTCGCCGACGCAGGTGCGCAGCCCGCATCTGGTCGATGTCGTCGCGCGGGCGATCCACGCCTACGGCATCCGGCCCGCGCGCGTCGAATTCGAAATTACCGAACACGTGCTGATGCAGAAGAGCAATGTCTGTGTCGGCAATCTGGAAAAGCTGCGCGAACTCGGCGCCAAGATCGCGCTCGATGATTTCGGCGTGGGCTATTCCTCGCTCAGCTACCTGCGCCGCTTTCCCTTCGACCGGATCAAGATCGACAAGGATTTCGTCGAGGGAATCGAGACCTGTTCGGACAACAAGGCGATCGTTTCCAGCATCACCCGGCTGGCCGAAGCGCTGGGGATGGCGGCGACTGCCGAAGGCGTCGAAACGCGCGGCCAGCTCGATTTGCTGCGCGAACTGGGGTGCCAGGAAGCACAGGGCTATCTGATCTGCGAACCTGTGCCGGGAGAGAACTTCGCCACCGCCGATGCGGTCGAGGCCGCGATGAAAGCCGATGCCAGCGGCATCCTCGATTACCGCAAGGCGCGCGAGGCCGCGCTCAAGCGGCGCAGCGCGGGGACCGGCTGAACGCTCGCCAAGTGCGCCGGCCTCGGCTATCGGCGCGCGCATGACCATCGTCACACGCTTCGCCCCTTCGCCCACCGGGCGCCTCCATGTCGGCAACATTCGCACCGCGCTCCACAACTGGATGCTCGCCAAGCAGGCGGGCGGCCGCTTCCTGCTGCGGATCGATGATACCGACGCCGACCGCAGCCGCGAGGAATTCGTCGACGCGATCCGCAGCGATCTCGGCTGGCTGGGGCTCGCGAGCGATGGCGAGGAGCGGCAGTCGGACCGGCTCGCCGGCTACCAGGCGGCGTTCGACACGCTGCGCGAGGCGGGGCGGGTCTATCCCTGTTACGAGACGCAGCAGGAACTCGAGCTGAAGCGCAAGATCCGCCTCGGGCGGGGTCTGCCGCCGATCTACGATCGCGGCGCGCTGGAACTGGGCGACGCGGAGCGCGCGGCCAAGGAGGCCGAGGGCATCACCCCGCACTGGCGGTTCAAGCTCGACCACGGCGAAGCCATCAGCTGGCACGACGGCATCCGCGGGCCGCAGAAGTTCGATCCCGCCCAGCTGTCCGATCCGGTCATCCGCCGCGCCGACGGCAGCTGGCTCTACATGCTTCCCAGCGCGGTCGACGATCTCGCGATGGGGGTGACCGACGTGCTGCGCGGCGAAGACCATGTCAGCAACACCGCGGTGCAGATCCAGATGTTCGGCGCGCTTATCGCCGCGGGCGATGGTGCGGCGCAAATGCCCCGGTTCGCGCATGAGGCGCTGCTGGTCGGCAAGGAAGGCAAATTGTCGAAACGGCTCGGTTCGCTGGGCTGCGATGCCTTCCGCGAGCGCGGGTTCGAGCCGCAGGCGATCGTCGCGCTGCTCGCGCGGCTGGGCACGTCGCTTCCGGTCGAGCCGATCGCCGACCGGGGCGCGCTGCTCGAAACCTTCGACCTGGCGACCTTCGGCCGTGCCCCGGCGAAGTTCGACGAAACCGAACTGGAGCGGATCAACGCCGCGCTGGTCCACCAGATGGACCACGCCGCGGTCGCCGACCGCCTGCCCGCGGGGATGGACGCCGCCGGCTGGCACGCGATCCGGCCCAATCTCGCGCTGGTCGGCGAGGCTGCTGAATGGTGGCGGCTGGTGACCGGTCCGATCGAGCGGCGCGAGTTCGCGGATGAAGACCGCGCCTATCTGGCCGAGGCGGTGCGGCTGTTCGCCTGGGGCGATGATCCCTGGCGCGCGCTGACCGCGGCGCTCAAGGAAGCGACCGGACGCAAGGGCAAGCAATTGTTCCTTCCGCTGCGCCAGGCCTTGACGGGAATGGACCATGGGCCCGACATGGGCGAATTGCTGCCGCTGATCGGAGAGACGCGGGCACGCGAGCGGCTGGAGCAAGCCGCGCAAGGGTAGGGGAAACGCGATCATGGCCGTGACTTTGGGATCCGAGCTGGAACTGCCGTGCGGCGCCGTACTGCCCAACCGGCTGGCGAAGGCCGCGATGACCGAAGGGCTCGCCACTCCCGACGGACGCCCCACGCCTGAACTCGAGCGGCTTTACGGGATCTGGGCCGATGGTGGTTCGGGCATGCTGCTGTCGGGCAACATCATCGTCGATGCCGACCATCTCGAACGGCCCGGCAATGTCGTGATCGACCGCGAACCCGATGCCGACATGCAGGCGCGGCTGGCGCGCTGGGCGCAGGCGGCCACCCGGCAGGGCAATCACTTCTGGGCGCAGATCAGCCATGGCGGCCGCCAGACGCAGAAGGTGGTCAATCCGCACCCCAAATCCTCCTCCGACGTCGCCCTGGCGCTCCCCGGGGGGCAGTTCGGCAAGCCGACGCCGCTGACAACGGCGGAAATTGCCGATCTGGTCGCGCGCTGGGCCATTGCTGCGCGCGCGTGCAAGGATGCGGGCTTCACCGGCGTGCAGGTGCATGGCGCGCATGGCTATCTGGTGTCGCAATTCCTCTCGCCGCGCGTGAACCGGCGGACCGATGAATATGGCGGCAGCCTGGAAAACCGCGCGCGGTTCCTGCTCGACATCGTCGCCGCGGTGCGCGCGGCCGTGGGGCCAGGGTTCCCGGTCTCGGTCAAGCTCAACAGCGCCGACTTCCAGAAAGGCGGGTTCGATTTCAGCGACAGCCTGAAGGTGGTCCGCTGGCTCGAGGCGGCCTCGGTCGATCTGATCGAGATTTCGGGCGGCACCTACGAACAGCCCAAGCTGCTGGGCGTGGCCGGTCAGGAAGCCGAGGACGAACAGGTCGTCGCGCCCTCGACCGCGGCGCGCGAGGCCTATTTCGTCGATTTCGCCAAGGCCATGCAGGCCGAGGTTTCGGTCCCGCTGATGGTCACCGGGGGCTTTCGCAGCCGCGCGGCGATGGAGCAAGCGCTGACCAGCGGCGCGGCCGATTTGATCGGGCTGGGCCGCCCGCTCTGCGTCGATACCGATGCACCCGCACGGCTGCTCGAAGGCGCGGAGCAGCTGGCACGATATGAGGACGACCTCGATCTGGTGCCCGGCTGGCTCGGCTTCCTCAAGCGGTTCCAGATGGTCAAGGCGATCAGCGGTTTCGCCGGAATCTACTGGTTCTACCAGCAGCTCTGGATGCTTGGGCACGACGGGCGCGTCGATCGCGACTTCCCCGTGTTCAAGGCCTTCCGCCTGGTCGATGCGCGCGGCAAGCGGATCATGAAAGAGCGCGCCGCGGCCTTGTAGCGCGCGCTCCGGCTCCCCAGTTCTTCGCGGTCATGCTCGCTTACCTCTGCCGATGGCCCCTGCGCCTGTGCGCCGCGCTGCTGCTGGCAGTGCTGTGCGCGCAGGCACTGCCGCATCAGCCGATCTCGCCCGATCGCGGGCGCGGCGCGGTGTTCAGCGCAGCCACGGCGGATGTCACGCTGCCGCCGGGCGAGGGCGAGACGGCGCAGGTCTGTCCGCTCGCGGCGCCATGTCCCGACAAGCGGCTGGCCGATGCCGCTGCACTGCCGCCCCTGGCGCTGGCGGCGGCGCCTGCAACACCCCAGCGCTGGGCGGCGCATCGCGTTCGCGGCCCGCCGCTGCGCCCCCCGCCGCGGTCCATCGCCGCCCCCCGCGGACCCCCGCACCTGATCTGAACCGCCACGCGTCCCACCGGGCGCGCATTCCCGTTCAGACAGGACATGACAGATGACTATTCCAACCGACGGCGGCCCTGCCGTCCACGACCGCTTCGACCGGATCGAAGCGCTGCTGCACCGCTATCCCGCCATCGCCGAGACCGAGCGCGCCGAGCTGAAACGCTGGTTTACCAAGGAGGCGACCGCCTTCGAGGTCGCCAGCCTGTCGAGCAAGGACGAGCTGCGCGCGAACTATCGCGCTTTCCGTGCCGAACATGTCGACCGGCTGACCACGGCCGAGCTGGCCGCGATCATCATCGCCGCCGTGGTGCTGCTGGGGGCGATCGCTTTCGTTGCGCTGAGCGGCTGAGCAAGCGGCGGCAGGCGGGGCAATGCGCGCCCGCCTGCCGCGGCATCAGCCGCCGTGCTTGTCGAGCTCGTCGCCGCTCACGGTCACCACATGCATCAGATTGGTCGATCCCGGCGTGCCGAAAGGCACCCCGGCCAGGGCGATCAGCTTGCTGCCCGCAGCGCTGAAGCCGTGGCGCAGCGCCATGCGCTTGCCCTTGGCAATCATTTCTTCGAAACTGCCGATGTCCTTGGTCGCCACGGCATGCGCGCCCCACAGCAGGCCCAGCCGGCGCGCGGTCTTCATGCTCGGCGTAAGCACCAGCATCGGCACGCTGGGCCGTTCGCGCGCCACGCGCCGCGCGGTCGAACCCGAACCGGTGAACACGGTTATCGCGCTGATCGGGACCGTATCGGCCACCGTCATGCAGGCATGCGCCAGCGCATCGGCGGTGGTCGCATCGGGCGGCGTGTCGAGGAAACGCACGCGGTCGAGATAGGCTTCGTCGGTTTCGACCTGCCGTGCGATCTTGTGCATGATCGTGACCGCTTCCTCGGGCCAGTCGCCCGCCGCGGTTTCGGCGCTGAGCATGACGCAATCGGCCCCGTCATAGACCGCATTGGCCACGTCGGAGACTTCGGCGCGCGTCGGGGCGGGGCTTTCGATCATGCTTTCGAGCATCTGCGTCGCCACGATCACGGGCTTGCCCTTGAGCCGCGTCGCATTGACGATCTTCTTCTGCAGCGGCGGGACTTCCTGCGGCTCGAGCTCGACGCCCAGGTCGCCGCGGGCGACCATGATGCCGTCGCTCATGTCGATGATTTCATCGAGCCGGTGCACTGCCATCGGCTTTTCGATCTTGGCGCACAGCGCGCCGTAGCCGCCCATCAGCTTGCGCGCCTCGGCAAGGTCTTCGGGGCGCTGGACGAAGGAAAGGCCGATCCAGTCGACCCCCTGCGCCATGGCGAAGGCCAGATCCTTGCGGTCCTTGTCGGTCAGCGCGGGGATCGGCACTTCGGCATCGGGTACATTGACGCCCTTGCGGTCGGAAATGACCCCGCCGACTTCGGCCGAGCAGAGAATTTCGTTTTCGTCCGCGCGGATCACCCGCAGGCGGATCTTGCCATCGTTGATCAGCAGCCGCTGGCCCTTGTCGAGCAGGCCGAACAGTTCGGGGTGCGGCAGCTCGACGCGCGTGGCGTCGCCGGGTTCGGGATTGCGGTCGAGCGTGAAGTGGCCCGAATGCCGGATGACCGCCTGCCCGTCCTTGAACTTGCCCACCCGCAGCTTGGGGCCCTGCAGGTCCGCAAGGATCGCGATCGGTCGCATGAACTGCTTTTCCAGCGTGCGGATCGTTTCGATCGTCTGCGCGTGATCGGCATGCTCGCCATGACTCATATTGACGCGGAAGGCGTCGACCCCGGCCTTGAACAGCCGGGCGAGCATTTCGGGAGAGCGGCTGGCTGGGCCGACGGTTGCGAGGATCTTGACCTTGCGGCCACGAGGATCGAGCTTGGGGGCGGATTTGGCCATGGACATCGCCTATGGCAGCGGTGTGCGACAAAGCAAGGACGATACGATCATGACGACGAATGCACACGATGCGCTCGATACGCTGCCCGATGCCGTAGCGGCAGCGGCCTTCCGCCGGCTCGTGCGGCATTTGCAGCACCGCCACGACGCGCAGAATATCGACCTGATGGGGCTATCGGGCTTCTGCCGCAATTGTCTGGCCGACTGGATCCGCGACGCGGGTTTCGAAGGCGAAAAGGCGGCCGCGCGCGCGCTGATCCACGGCATGCCGCAGGAGGAATGGAAGGCCACCCGCCAAGCGCCCGCGACCGAGGAACAGCTGGCGCGGATGGAGGCGAGCATTGCGAAAAATCGCGTGGAGTAACGAGTCGGCGCCTTCACCCTGCATCGCCTGATGGCTATCGCACCGCCAACCGATTCTCATTTCTTACCGGAGCACACCCCGAACATGGCCGAAGCCACCGACGACCGCCTGCGCCTGCTGATCGAGCGTATCGAGCGCCTCGAGGAAGAGAAGAAGGGCATCGCCGACGACATTCGCGACGTGTACGCCGAATCCAAGGCGGTCGGGTACGATACCAAGATCATGCGCCAGATCATCCGCCTGCGGAAGATGAAGCCCGACGAGCGCAGCGAACAGGAAACCATCCTCGATACCTACAAGGCCGCGCTCGGCATGGGTTGAGGCCTGGCTGCGGCGGGCTGCCGGAACGGGGCGGGAAGCTGCTGTGTTGGTCGGGTGAAAGGAGTTTTCACCCATGGCCGATCCGCAGCATGTCGATACCGCATTCGTCGAGGAAACCAGCGAGGAGCCCCGCATGCCGGGGCACGAAAGCGCGCTGGATCGCCAGCCGCAATGGCAGCCGCGCTACCCCGGTTCGGGCCGTCTCGCAGGCAAGGTGGCGATCGTCACCGGCGGCGATAGCGGCATTGGCCGGGCCACTGCAGTGCTGTTCGCGCGCGAGGGTGCGAAGGTCGCCATCGCCTATCTCGAAGAGCATGACGATGCGCGGATCACCCGCGAAGCGTGCGAGGCCGAGGGCGCCGAAGTGCTGCTGTCGGCGGGCGATTTGGGCGATCCCGACCATTGCCGCGGATTGGTCGATGCGGTGATCGGCAAATGGGGCCGGCTGGATGTGCTGGTCAACAATGCCGGCGAACAGCACCCCGACGAGGACGTGACGGATATCACGGCCGAACAATTGCAGCGCACCTTCCAGACCAACATCTTCTCGATGTTCTACCTCGTCCAAGCGGCACGCCCGCACCTGCAGCGCGGTGCGGCGATCGTGAACTGCACCAGCGTGACCATGTACAAGGGCGCGCCGATCCTGCTCGACTACAGTGCCACCAAGGGCGCGATCACCGCCTTCACCCGCTCGCTGTCGGAAAACCTCGTGGCGGACGGCATCCGGGTCAATGCGGTCGCACCGGGGCCGATCTGGACCCCGCTCAATCCCTGCGGCGGCCAGCCGCCCGAGAATATGGACGATTTCGGCGAGGATACGCCGATGGGCCGTCCGGGCGAACCCAACGAAGTGGCCCCCGCTTTCCTGTTCCTCGCCTGCAATGACAGTTCCTACATGTCGGGACAGGTGCTGCATCCCAATGGCGGGATCGTGGTCAACGGTTGACCTGACACGCTGGCGTAATATCTGTCTAACACAGCTCAAGCGAGGAGACAGAACATGCCCAGCCCCTGGAAAGACGCGCGCGGGATCACCGTGACCACCACGCCCACGATCGAGGGCAAGCCGATCCAGGAATATCTCGGCATCGTCACCGGCGAGGTGATCGTGGGCGCGAACCTGTTCCGCGACCTGTTCGCCAATATCCGCGATATCGTCGGTGGTCGCTCGGGCAGCTACGAACGGATCCTGCGCGATGCACGCGAGCAGGCGATCGAGGAACTGCAAGCCGAATGCGGCTCGCGCGGGGGCAATGCGGTGGTCGGGGTGGATCTCGACTACGAGGTCATCGGCGACACCGGCTCGATGCTGATGGTCAGCGCCAGCGGGACTGCGGTCAAGGTCTGATCAGGCCGCGCTGCTGGCCGCCAGCACCAGCCCGATGATTGCGCCATTGTGGAGCATGTGCAGCAGCACGCTCGCCCACAGGCCGTAGTGCACGCGCGCATAGCCCAGGAGCGTGCCGGTCACGAATTGCGGCAGGACCAGCGGCAATGCGGTGGCGAGCTGGTCGGCGGGGAAATTGGTCAGGTGCACCAGCGAAAAGCCCAGCGTGCTGAGCCAGAACAGCGCTGGGAACAGGCGCCTGAACCAGCCGATCGTATTGCGATGCCGCAAGCGGTAGACGATCGCCAGCGCTACCAGCGTGCCTGCCGCCAGCGCGACAAGTCCGGCCGTCGCCAACGCCGCGCCGAAAAAGGCCATGGCTGCCAGCCCCGCCACCATGGCAGCGAGGGCTCCCGCCAGCAGGCCGAAGATATGCCCAGGGCGGCCCGACAGCCAGCCGCGAAAGGCGATTTCCTCGGTCAGCGGGGCGATCACCACCACGGCCAGGATGATCCCGGTGCCGATTTCCATTCCGGCGAGCGCGGTTTCCGGCAGGCTCACCCCGGCGGCCATCACCGCGCCTGCAACGCCCAGCAGCGCGGCCATGACCAGCAGGTCCAGCAACACCAGCCAGACGACCGCGCGCAGGCCGGCCGCTTGCGGCAGCGGGGCCCGCTCGGGGAGCGTCGGGCGCTTCAGGAAGGCGGCAAACCGCCGCCATTCGCCGCGCATTGAATTCGCGGGCGCAAGACTTGTCGTTGCGGCGTGCATGAGGCTAAGGCGACCCTCTGATTCCAACCATTTCAGCTACGCAAAGCGAAACCATGGCCGGCCATTCCAAATTCAAGAACATCATGCATCGCAAGGGCGCGCAGGACAAGAAGCGCAGCGCGATGTTTTCCAAGCTCAGCCGCGAAATCACCGTGGCGGCGAAAATGGGCATGCCCGATCCCGACATGAACCCGCGCCTGCGGCTGGCCGTCAATGCCGCCAAGGCGCAGTCGATGCCCAAGGACAACATCCAGCGCGCGATCGACAAGGCCAGCGCGCAGGACGGCGAAAGCTACGAGGAAGTGCGCTACGAAGGCTACGGCCCGGGCGGCAGCGCGATCATCGTCGAGGCGCTGACCGACAATCGCAACCGCACCGCCACCGCCGTGCGCACCGCCTTTTCGAAGAACGGCGGCAATCTGGGCACCGAGGGTAGCGTTGCGCATGGCTTCGACCGGCTGGGCTTCATCTTCTACCCGGCCGAGGCCGGCGGCGAGGAAAAGGTCCTCGAAGCGGCGATGGAAGCGGGCGCGGAAGATATCGCCTCGAGCGATGATGGCCACGAAATCTGGACCGCCGCCGAAGACCTGCACCAGGTCGCGGCCGATCTCGAGAAGGCGCTGGGCGAGGCCGAGACGGTCAAGCTGGCGTGGAAGCCCAACCTGACCGTCGACATGGACGAGAAGAATGCGAGCACGCTGCTCAAGCTGATCGACGCGCTGGACGACGATGACGACGTGCAGACCGTGTGGGGCAATTACGACATCTCCGACGAGGTGATGGAAAAGCTGGACAGCTGACCTGGCGCGAATGGGCCTTGGCCGGCGTACTGGGCGCCGCATTCCTGCTGGCCCTGGCCTGGCGGCTCGGCTGGCGCATCGGCCTGCCGGGCTGACACGGCGCGGGGGCCACGCCGCATGGCGCTGATCCTTGGCCTTGACCCTTCGCTCAGTTGCACCGGCTGGGGCGTGATCCGCACCGAGGGGTCGCGCATCGTGCATATCGCCAATGGCCAGGTGCCGACCGACGCCAGGGCCCCGATGGCGGCGCGGCTGGCAGGCCTGCAGGCGGCGCTGGCCGACGTCATCGCCGCGCACCGGCCCGACCGCGCGGCAGCCGAAGAAGTCTTCGTCAACAAGAACCCGCAATCGACGCTCAAGCTGGCGCAGTCGCGGGGCTGCGTGCTGGCCGCCTGCGGGGCCGCCGGGCTGGCGGTCAACGAACATGCCGCGCGGCTGGTCAAGAAGGCCGTGGTCGGCACCGGCGGGGCGGACAAGACGCAGGTGCAGGCCATGGTCAAAATCCTGCTGCCGGGCGTGCAGATCGCCGGCGCCGATGCCGCCGATGCGCTGGCCGTGGCGATCGCCGACGCGCATCTGGCCTAGGCTGCGGATTTCGCGCGGCGCAGGCGCGGGCGCCCGCTGTCCAATAGCTGTCCCAAATCCTTCTTACAATTGAAAGACTTTCGCCGCCGGGGTGTCACAAGGCGGGGCTAGGCGCGTTGCAATTCAATCCAACGACAGGGGCCTTCCATGACATTTCCTGCTCTTCGCAGCGCCTTGCTTGCTTCCATCGCTCTCGTTCCCGCTCCGCTGATGGCGCAGGATGTGGCCGCCGCGGACCAGCCGGCCAGCAGCACCACGATCATCGTCACTTCGCAGAAGATCGAACAGCGCGCGCAGGATGTCCCGATCACCATTTCGGCAGTGACCGGGGACCGGATCGAAGAACTCGGCGTGTCGGATCTGGACGAGCTGTCGAACTATGTTCCGGGGCTCAACATCCAGGAGCAGAGCGCCAACAACCCCGGCATCGTCATCCGCGGGATCACCTCGGATTCGGGTTCCTCGCAGCAGGGCCCGCGCGTCACGCTCTATTACAACGGCGTCGACATCTCGCGTTCGCGCGGGTCGTACCAGGCGATCTACGATCTCGAGCGGGTCGAGGTCATCAAGGGGCCGCAGGCGACGCTGTTCGGCACCGCCTCGGCGGTCGGCGCGATCAGCCTCGTCTCGGCGCGGCCGCGCGCAGGCTTCTCGGGCGAAATCACCGGCGGCTACGGCAATTTCGACCAGACGCTGCTGGGCGGGTATCTCAATGCCGGCTCGGACGTGCTGGCCGGGCGTATCGCCTTCGAATGGCGCCAGCGCGATGGCTATGTCGAAAACCTCAACCCGGGGCAGGACGAAGAGCTCTACGCGCAGGACCAGTTCGGCGTGCGCGCCTCGCTGCGGTACACGCCGAGCATGGACCTGACGATCGACCTGATCGGCACCTACGACCAGCAGCGCAATGGCGGTACGCCCTTCATCTCGGGCACGCTCCCGGCCTTCGCCGGTGCGCCGGGCGGGCCGGGCAACGCCTTCGAGGATGCCAATCTCGGCGGCTATCCGGCGGGGGCCGCCACCCTGGGCGACGACCAGCTCGGTCTCGATCGCGAAGTCTACGATCTCAACCTGACCGCCGCCTACGAATTCGGCGACAATTGGACCTTCACCACGGTCAATGGCTATCGCGAGTTCGACAGCGCCGAAGTGTTCGATGCCGATGGTTCGGCCGCGCCGTTTCTCGAGTTCGCCGAAATCGCGCAGGGGCACCAGTTCAGCCACGAAGGCCGGTTCAGCTATGCGGGTTCCGCGCTGCGCGCGTCGTTCGGCTGGAATTTCTTCACCGAGGACGGGTTGCAGAACGTGCCCTTCGCAACCGAGGAAGGCACCTTTCTCCAGTGCCTGACCAGCCTGTTCGGCGCACCGCTGATTGCGGGTATTCCCTGTGTCGCGCCCGATGGCAGCGTGCCCGCGACCGGAGTGACGGCGCTCGCCACCAACGGCGCCGCAAACGCGATCCCCTATGCGTCGGTGTTCGAGAACCAGGGCCGGAACGAAGCCTATTCAGTATTCGCCGACGTCACCTGGCTGGCGACCGACAGTCTCGAGCTGACTGCCGGCGCGCGGCTGCTCGAGGAAAACCGCAAGTCGGCCTATCGCAGCAATGTCCCGGACGCGGTGCTCAGCGGCGCGCCGCTGATCCCCGGCCAGATCGACACCGGCGGCCGCCTGTTCTCGGCCGAGGACAGTTTCTCGGCGCTGCTGCCGCGGTTCAATGCGCTCTACCGGATCAGCAACGACGTCAATGTGTTCGCGACCGTGTCGAAGGGCCGCCGTTCGCCGGTCGTCCAGATGGGCGCGCGTGTCGACGATGCCGGGAACGTCGTGCCGAACCGGCAGGACATTCCGGAAGAGACGGTGTGGAACTACGAGGCCGGGCTCAAGCTTGCCACCGGCAGGATCTCGGGCTCGCTGGGCGTCTATTACCAGGTCTATGACAATTTCCAGGTCTCGGTCGAGGAGCTGGACGCCAACGGCAACCCGACCGGCAGCTTCGTCACGCGGAGCGCGGGGGCGGCCTCCAACCTCGGCGTGGAAGCCGAGATCGCGGTCGAGGCGACCGACTGGCTCAGCTTCTTCGGCAATGTCGGCTATATCGACGGCGGGATCGACGAGGACAACAGCTTCGCCCCCGAATTTTCGGGTGCGCGTTTCCGCCTCCAGCCCGAATGGCAGGCCGCGGCCGGTTTCACGGTCGATTATTCGCTGGGCGGCGGGGCACGGCTGTTCGCCACGCCGAGCATCACGCATCGCAGCCGGATCTACTTCGAAGTGCCCAATAACGAGTTGACCTCGCAGGGCCCGGTGACGCTGGTGAATGCGCGTGCGGGGGTAAGCTTCGCCGATGACCGCTATGAGATCGCCGGATTCATCCGCAATGCGTTCAACGAGGATTATCTGCTCGATGCGGGCAATACCGGCGGGGCCTTCGGCATCCCGACCTTCATCCCGGCGGAACCGCGCTTCTTCGGCGTCCAGCTGACCGCGCGCTTCGGCGACTGATCCGACAGCGCCGCCGGGGTTCGCGCCCCGGCGGCCTGTTCAAGCGCTGCGCAAGCCGTTAGCGAGGCGCGTTCCAACCAGAAGCGGACAGATCAGTGACTGAGACTATCCTTTACGGCATTCCCAATTGCGACACGGTCAAGAAGGCGCGCAAATGGCTCGACGCGCAGGGCGTCGATTACGCCTTCCACGACTATAAGAAGCAGGGCGCCGATCCGGCCAGGCTGGCCGCATGGATCGAAACGGCGGGGGTCGATACCGTGCTCAACCGCCGCGGGACCACTTGGCGCAAGCTGCCCGAGGCCGACAAGGCCGATGTCGATGCGGCAAAGGCCGTCAAATTGCTGCAAGACAATCCGTCCATGATCAAACGCCCGATCGTCGAAGACGGCGGGGCCCTGCTGTTCGGTTTCAAGGAAGACGAATGGTCCGCGCACTTCTCCTGATCCTCGCGGCACTCGGTGCCGTCCCCGCGACCGCTGCGGCCGAGGGCGACTTTCTCGTCATCGCGCATCGCGGTGCAAGCGGCGAACGGCCCGAGCATACGCTGGCCGCGTATGAGCGCGCGATCGACCAGGGGGCGGACTATATCGAGCCCGATCTCGTGGCGACGAAGGACATGCGGCTGGTGGCGCGGCACGAGACCGAGATCGGCGAGACGACCGATGTCGGCACGCACGAGGAATTTGCCGATCGCAAGCGCTCCAAGACGATCGAGGGGCGGCTGGTGACCGGCTGGTTCGCCGAGGATTTCACGCTCGCCGAATTGCGCAGCCTGCGCGTGAAGGAACGCCTGCCCGGATTGCGGCCCGCCAATGCACGGTTCGACGGGCTCTACCAGATCCCGACCTTCGAGGAGATCGTGACGCTGGTGCGCGCGAAGGAGGCCGAAACTGGCCGCGCGATCGGGATCTACCCCGAACTCAAACACCCCACCTGGTTGTTGCAGGAAGAAGGCATCGACACGGTCGATCTGCTCGCCACCGCGCTGCGCAAGGCCGATCTCGACGACGCCGATGACCGGGTCTTCGTGCAGGCGTTCGAAATCGGCCCGCTGCAGCGGCTGGACGCGCTGGTCGAGAGCCCGCTGGTGCTGCTGATCGCGGTCGAGGGCGGTCCCTATGACGAACCCGCGATCACCTGGGACGGATTGCTGACGCCCAGCGGTCTCGCCGATGTGGCCCGATATGCCGATGGTATCGGCCCCTATCTGGGCCGTGTCCTCGCTGCGGATGGAAGTCCGACTGCGCTGATCGCCGATGCGCATGCCGCGGGGCTGCAGGTCCACCCGTGGACGCTGCGCAAGGAGAACGCCTTTCTCCCGCCCGCGCTCCGCCGGGGCACTGCCGAAGGCGCGCAGGGCGATCTCGCCGCGCTGGTGGGAATGGTCGTGGCAGCAGGGGCCGATGGTGTCTTCACCGACGATCCCGCGCTGGTGCTCAGCGCGCTCGGGCGGTGACGATGTAGTTCAGCGACAGATCGCCGGACAGGTGTAACCCTTTGGCGGGCGAAAAGCCGATCCCGCGCGGTTCGCTCATGTCGAGGCCCGCTTGGTCGAGCAGCGCGTCCAGTTCTTCGGGCGTGATGAAATCGTCCCAGTGGTGCGTGCCCTTGGGGATCAGTCCGATGCCTTCCGCCGCGCCGATCATCAGCAGGCGCGATTGCGGCGTGCGGTTGGGGGTCGACAGCACCATCAGCCCGCCGGGCGCCAGCCGGCCGGCCAGCGCTGCCACGAAGGCGGCTTTGTCGGCGACATGTTCGATCACTTCCATCGCGGTGACCAGGTCGAAGCTGCCGATATCCAGCGCGCCGACCTCGCCCGCGATATAGCGGATATCGAGACCCGCGCCTTCGGCATGCACCGCTGCAGCCGCGGCGTTCTCGGGCGCGGCATCGACGCCGGTGACATCCGCCCCCAGCCGCGCCAGCGGTTCGCACAGCAATCCCGCACCACAGCCGACATCCAGCGCGGTCTTGCCCGCCAGCGGTTGGCGCGCCTCGATGTCGCCTGCCCAGTGCAGGTCGATCGCCTCGCGCAGGAATTGCAGCCGCACGGGATTGAGCCGGTGGAGCATGGCCGACGAGCCCTTGGGGTCCCACCAGTCCTTGGCCAGCCTGCCGAAATGCGCGGCTTCGTCGGCGCGGATCGTTGCGCCCGAAATTGTGCCGGCCGAAGTATTGCTACGCGGCTGTGTGGTTGCATCGCTCATGCCCTCTGGCTAGCAGCCTAGCTCGACGCATTCCAGCACGGAGACCTCTACGCTTGGCCCGTATCGTGATGAAATTTGGCGGCACCTCGATGGCGGGGACCGAACGCATCCGGCGCGTGGCCAATATCGTGCGCAAGCAGCAGGCGCGTGGGCACGAGGTCGCGGTGGTGGTTTCGGCGATGGCGGGCGAGACCGACCGGCTGGTCAATTTCTGCCGCGAGGCCAATGCGCTCTACGACCCGGCGGAATACGACGTGGTGGTGGCCAGCGGCGAACAGGTCACCAGCGGGCTGCTGGCGCTGACGCTGCAGTCGCTCGGTTGCCAGGCGCGCAGCTGGCTCGGCTGGCAGATGCCGATCAACACGATCGAGGCGCATGCCAAGGCGCGGATCGACAGCATCGGTGCGGACGCGCTGATCGCCAGCATGGAGCGCGGCGAGATCGCCGTGATCCCCGGCTTCCAGGGCCTCTCGGGCGAGGGCCGGCTGACCACGCTGGGCCGCGGCGGGTCGGATACGTCCGCCGTGGCCGTGGCTGCAGCCATTGGCGCGGATCGCTGCGACATCTATACCGATGTCGACGGTGTCTATACCACCGACCCGCGGATCGTCGCCAAGGCGCGCAAGCAGACCGCGGTGACCTATGAGGAAATGCTCGAACTCGCCAGCGTCGGGGCCAAGGTGCTCCAGACACGCTCGGTCGGGCTGGCGATGAAAGAGGGCGTGCGCGTGCAGGTCCTCTCCAGCTTCGTCGGCGACGACGCGGTTCCCGCAGACGAATACCCCGGCACGATGATCGTGTCGGAGGAAGAAATGAACGCACTGGTGGAGAAGGGCGATATGGAACGCCAGCACGTGACCGGCATCGCGCATGACAAGAACGAGGCCAAGGTGATCCTCACCCGCGTGCCCGACAAGCCCGGCGCGGTGGCCCACATCTTCGAGCCGCTCGCTGCGGCGAGCATCAATGTCGACATGATCATCCAGAACGTCGGCCGCGACAAGGGCGAGACGGACGTGACCTTCACCGTGCCGCAGGCCGACCTCGCCCGCGCGCAGGCGCTGCTCGAGGACAAGCGCGACGACATCGGCTACAACCGCCTGATCACCGACAGCAAGGTCGCCAAGATCAGCGTCGTCGGCGTCGGCATGAAAAGCCATGCGGGTGTCGCCAGCACGATGTTCAAGGCGCTGGCCGACCGCGCGATCAACATCCAGGCGATCACCACCAGCGAGATCAAGGTCAGCGTGCTGATCGACGAGGACGAGACCGAACTGGCAGTCCGCGTGCTCCACACCGCTTATGGGCTGGACGCTGCCGACGAGGCGGCATGAGCCACACCGCCCGGATCCTCCTGCTCGGCTCGGGCGAGCTGGGGCGCGAGTTCGCGATATCGGCCAAGCGGCTCGGCGCCTATGTCGTGGCCTGCGACAGCTATGACGATGCGCCCGCCATGCAGCTGGCCGATGCACGCGAAGTGTTCTCCATGCTCGATGGCGACAAGCTGCGCGAGGCGGCCGAGAAGCACCGGCCCGATTACATCGTCCCCGAGATCGAGGCGATCCGCACTTCGGTACTGGCCGAACTGGAGGAGGAAGGCTTCACCGTCGTGCCCGCGGCGCGCGCCGCGCAGCTGACGATGAACCGCGATGCGATCCGCGACCTTGCGGCCAATGATCTGGGCCTCGTGACCTCCCGATACCGCTACGCCAAGAATTTCGAGGAAGTGCAGGCGGCCGCGCAGCACACCGGGCTGCCCTGCGTGATCAAGCCGGTCATGTCGTCATCGGGCAAGGGCCAGTCGACCGTGCGCGACGCGCCCGAGCTCGAAGCGGCCTGGGCCTATGCCTGCGCCAACATGCGCGGCGACCGCCAGCGCGTGATCGTCGAGCAATTCGTCGATTTCGATTACGAGATCACGCTGCTGACCGTGCGCCACAAGGACGGTATCAGCTTCTGCCCGCCGATCGGTCACCGGCAGGAACGCGGCGATTACCAGGAAAGCTGGCAGCCGACGCCGATGACTGACGCGGCGATCGCCAGGGCGCAGGACATGGCGCGCACCGTGGTCGACGATCTGGGCGGCTACGGCCTGTTCGGGGTGGAGTTCTTCGTGAAGGGCGAGGAGGTGATCTTTTCCGAGCTTTCCCCGCGCCCGCACGACACCGGCATGGTCACGCTGGTCAGCCAGAACCTTACCGAATTCGACCTCCATGCCCGCGCGGTGATGGGGCTGCCGGTTCCGCCTGTCCTGCGCGCGCGCCCCGCCGCCAGCGCGGTGATCCTCGCCGAACGCGACAGCGCGGCGCTGGCTTATGACGGGCTGGCCGAGGCGATGGGCGAGGGGGCCGACATCCGCATCTTCGCCAAGCCCACTAGCCGTCCCTACCGCCGCATGGGCGTGGCGCTGGCCACCGCGGGCGATACCGACGAAGCGCGCCGCATCGCGCGCGAGGCGGCGCACAAGGTCCGCATCACCTACGGCGACTGATCAGCCTGAGCCCAGCAGCATCACGTTCATCAGCCGCCCGGGCAGCAGGAAGGCCGCGAGCCCGGGAAAGACCAGTCCGGTGACATAGGTAAAAACGAGCTGCCGCTTGTGTGCCGGGATGTTGCCACGCCGTGCGGTCGCCACCGAGCGCCAGGCCGAGAAGATCGTCAGCGGGATGAAGACATGGATCGGGCCGAAGCCGCCGCCCGAAGTGATGAAGATCGCCGAAAAGGCGGTCACCAGCATCAGCGCGAGCCAGATCTTGCCCAGCAGCCGGTGCCGCGCATCGCCCTTGCGCGTCAGCAGCACATAGGCGCCCAGCGGGATCGCGGGGATAACTGCAACCACATGCACCGCGATCGCGGCATGGCGCAGATGCGGCAATTCGGGAGTCATGCCGGCAAGCGCGCGGCCGATCGCGATGACGCAGAGCAAGGTCATCACGGTCCCGATGGTGGCCACCAGCGCGCGGTTGGCCGGACCGATATCGAATGCGGACGGGCGGCGGGGGGCGGGCGGCGCGGACAGCGGAAGTGCGAACATTGTCTGGGTCTCCAGGCGGGTGGTTTCGTCCCCTTGGTGGCAGCGCGCCGCTGGCGGGCAAGCGGGCTTGCGCAAAGGGGCCGACCGCTTCGCGAAAGGACGCGAAATCGGGTGTTTGACCACTTTACGAAGCGCGAACGGGCACTAGTCTGCAGGATATGGAACAGGCCCGCCCCGCTGCAGCGCGCATCGCCCGCAAGCTGGTGATCGACCTGTCGGTCATGACCGCGGTCGGGCTGGTGCTGGCGATTATCGGCCCCTTCGGGACGGCCGCCGCGCCGCTGGCATGGCGGCTGGTGAGCTGGATCGGGCTCGCCTGGCTCGGCTATGCCTTCTACCGTCCGCTCGCCCCGCTGGTCGCCTGGCTGCACCCGCGGCTCGAGCTGCCCCGGGCCGGGCTGTGGATCGGCTTGACCATGCTCGCCACGGTGCCGCTGACGGCAGCGATCTGGACGATCGAATTCCTTCCCGGGCCGGTTCCCGCGCCCACGCTCGAACAGGCGCTGCTGGCCTATCTCAATGTGCTGGCGATCGGGGCCAGCGTCACCGTCGTCTTCTACCTGCTCGAACGCGGCCGGCCGAAGGCGGCGGCGCACGACGCGATGGCCCGGTCCGTCGCCGCGAGCGACGTGCAAATTGCCCCGCAGGGCGAGCCGCGTTCCGCATTCCTGCAGCGCCTGCCGGCCGAACTGGGAAGCGACCTGATCGCGCTCGAGATGGAAGACCACTACGTTCGCGCGCATACCATGCTCGGCTCGGACCTCGTGCTGCTGCGGCTGCGCGATGCGATCGCGGAACTCGACGGGATCGAGGGCGCGCAGGTCCACCGCAGCTGGTGGGTGGCCCGCGATGCGGTCGAAGGCGTCGAGCGCGAAGGGCGCAAGCTGCGGCTGCTGTTGCCGCGGGGGATCGCGGCGCCGGTCGCGCGCAGCCGCGTGAGCGAACTGGGCGCCGCCGGCTGGTTCTAAGCATCTTGCCGTTGCCCCGCGCGCGCCGTAAGCGCCGCATCATGACGATCTATCCCAAGACCGCCCGCCTGATGCAGCGCGGCGCAGATTTCCTCGGCAGCGAAACCGCGATCCTGTGCGGCGCGATGAGCTGGGTGTCCGAACGCAATCTGGTGTCGGCGATTTCGAACGCCGGCGGCTTCGGCGTGATCGCCTGCGGGGCCATGACCCCCGAACTGCTCGACCGCGAGATCGCCGCAACCCGCGCGCTGACCGACAAGCCCTTCGGCGTGAACCTGATCACCATGCATCCCGACCTGTTCGAGCTTATCGCGGTGTGCGAGAAGCACGCCGTGGGCCATGTCGTGCTGGCGGGCGGAATCCCGCCCAAGGGCAGTGTCGAGGCGATCAAGGGCGGCAAGAACCCCGCCAAGGTCATCTGCTTCGCGCCCACGCTGGCGCTGGCCAAGAAGCTGCTGCGCTCGGGCGCCGATGCGCTGGTGATCGAGGGCATGGAAGCGGGCGGCCATATCGGCCCCGTATCGACCAGCGTACTGGCGCAGGAAATGCTGCCCGAACTGGCCGAAGACCATTTGATCTTCGTTGCCGGCGGGATCGGCCGCGGGCAGGCGATCGCAGGCTATCTGGAAATGGGCGCGGCGGGCGTCCAGCTCGGCACGCGTTTCGCCTGCGCGCAGGAAAGCATCGCGCATCCCGATTTCAAGAAGGCCTTCTTCCGCGCCAGCGCCCGCGACGCGGTGGCCAGCGTCCAGGTCGATCCGCGCCTGCCGGTGATCCCGGTCCGCGCGCTGAAGAACAAGGGCAGCGAGGAATTCACTGCCAAGCAGCGCGAGGTCGCGGGGACGCTCGACCGCGAGGAAATCGCGATGAACGAGGCGCAATTGCAGATCGAGCATTACTGGGCCGGCGCGCTGCGCCGCGCAGTGATCGATGGCGATGTCGAAACCGGCAGCCTGATGGCGGGGCAATCGGTCGGCATGCTGAAGGAAGAAGAGCCGGTCGCGGTCATCATCGAGAAGCTGATGTCGCAAAGCGAAGAGGCGCTAACCCGCCGCTGACATGAAGCACCGACCGCTCGACCTGGACGTCGCGATCTATCGCGACCGGGTCCAGGTGATCAATCGCGCCACCAAGACCTTTGCCGACCAGCGGGCCTATCGCAGCTTTTCGAGCGATCAGTCCGTGGTCGCCGAACCGGCGCGTTTCGAAGACACGATCGTTCGCGCGATCCGCCAGATCGCGCACGGAGACAAGGCCCTCATGCTGTGCGATCCGGTTGCGCATGTGGTGGGCTGCGAAACCCCGCTCAACCACCTCGAGCGCGGTATCGTGCAGACCGCGCTGCACCAGTCGGGCATCAGGACCGTGGTCTTCGAGATCGATTGACCAAGCCTGCATTGCGCGCGGCCAAGCGGGTTTGCGCTTGCGCGGCGGGGCGCTTGCGGCACATGGAAGGCCCATGGCCGATCCGCTAGTCCTGACCCTGTCCTGCGCCGACCGCCCCGGCATCACCGCGCGCGTCACCTCGTTCCTGTTCGAGCGCGGGGGCAATATCCTCGAAGCGCAGCAGTTCAACGACCGGCTGAGCGATGCTTTCTTCATGCGCGTCGAATTCGATCCCGGCAGCACCACGCGCGATGCGATCCGCAGCGAATTCGCTGCGCTGGCCGGCGAATTCGCGATGGACTGGAAGCTGGCGTTGCGCGACCGGCCGCGGCGCGTGCTGATCATGGTCAGCAAGTTCGACCATTGCCTGGCCGACCTGCTCTATCGCTGGCGCATCGGTGAACTCGCGATGGAGCCGGTGGCGATCGTGTCCAACCACCCGCGCGAAGCGATCGGCCACACCGACCTCGGCGATATCCCCTTCCACCACCTGCCGGTCACGCGCGACACGAAGGCGGCACAGGAAGCGCAGGTCCGCGCCATCGCGGCCGATGCCGATGCCGAGCTGGTGGTGCTGGCGCGCTACATGCAGATCCTGTCGGACGAGCAGGCGGCGCATTTCGCCGGGCGCTGCATCAACATCCACCACAGCTTCCTGCCCGGCTTCAAGGGCGCCAAGCCCTATCACCAGGCCTATGAGCGCGGGGTCAAGATGATCGGCGCCAGCGCGCATTACGTTACCGCCGACCTCGATGAAGGCCCGATCATCCATCAGGATGCCGAGAGCATCGGCCATGCCGACACCCCCGATGCGCTGGTGCGCAAGGGCCGCGATATCGAAAGCCGCGTGCTCGCCGAAGCGGTCCGCCTGCATCTCGAGGAGCGCGTCCTGCTCAACGGCCAGCGGACCGTCGTGTTCAGGGGCTGATCAGCGCCGCGTGATGCGCGTCTTGGCGCGCTCCGCCTCCATCGCTTTGTCCTCGTTGGCGCGCTTGATGACATATTGGCGGATCGCCTCGACTTCGTCCTCGGATAGCGAGGGGGCGAAGCTGGCCATGCCGTTGTCGCTCAGCGCGCCGCCATGGACGATCTGCAGCCATGCGGTCCGGTTTTCGAGCGCGCCCGAGCGGCGCAGGTCGGGCAGTTCGGTCGATCCGACCGCGCCCGGGGCGTGGCACACCGCGCAATAGCGCGCGTATTTCGTCCGCCCCAGTTCGATCACCTCCGCGCTCGCTTTCGAAAGCGGCGGATCGAGCGGCGCGAGCGCGAAATCGGGTTCTTCGGGCAGGGCAGCGGTCCCGCCCAGCTTGAACACCAGCAGGCGGCTGATGTTGCGCACCGGGTGCATGTTGTCGATCAGCGCGCCATCGGCGGACAGCGCGAAGGCCCCGCCCCAGCCGGCCAGCACGGCGACATATTGTTCGCCGTCCACGGTGTAGGTGATCGGCGGGGCGACCACGCCGGTCTGCGCGGCAAAACTCCACAGCCGCTCGCCATTGGCCGAATTATAGGCGGCAAACTCGCTGCCCGAATTGCCCTGGAAAACCAGCCCGCCGCCGGTCGCCAGCAGGCCGCCGTTCCACGGCCCGGGATGCTCGACGCTCCAGCGCGCTTCCTGCGCCACCGGGTCCCACGCGACCAGCTTGCCCTTGATCGTGCCCTGCACTTCGCGGCGGATGCCCAGATCGGGCGGCAGATCGCCCGCGCCGAGGTCGAAGCCGATGTTGAACCCGCGCGCGCGGTCAGGCTTCCAGTTGGCTTCGGGGGCATAGAGCATCGCGGCTTCGAATGCGGGGATGTACACTAGGTTCTCGCCCGGGTGGTACGCCATCGGGTGCCAGTTGTGCCCGCCCAGCGGCCCGGGCATCACCAGCGCGGGCTGGCCGGTGATGTCGATCCGCGTTTCGGGATTCATCTGCGGGCGGCCATCCTCGCTCATCCCGGTCGACCAGTTGAGCGGAATATAGGGCTCGGCCGAAATGAACTCACCCGTCGCGCGGTCGAGCACGTAGAAATAGCCGTTCTTGGGCGCCTGCATCAGCACCTGCCGGCTGCGCCCGTCGATCTCCATATCGGCCAGGACGATGTGCTGTGTGGCGGTGTAGTCCCAGGTCTCGCCCGGCGTGGTCTGGTAGTGCCAGACATAGTCGCCCGTATCGGGGCGGATTGCCACGATGCTCGAAAGATAGAGATTGTCGCCTTCGCCGCGTCCGTCGGGGCCGGGGCTGCGATAGGCGCGGTTCCACGGGGATCCGTTGCCGACCCCGAAATAGAGCAGGTCGAGCTCGGGATCGTAGGCCATCGAGTCCCACACAGTGCCGCCGCCACCGATGCCGTTTTCGCTGCCGAGCGCATCGCCGCTCCAGGTCTCTGCCGCCGCCTTGAGGTAGTCGGGCGCGTCATCGCCCTCGTCGCCGGGCACGGTGTAGAAGCGCCACAGCTCCTCCCCGTCGTCGGCGCTGTAGGCGGCGATATAGCCGCGCACGCCGAACTCGGCGCCGCCATTGCCGATCAGCACCTTGCCATCGACCACGCGCGGCGCGCCGGTGATGGTGTAGCTCTTGTCCTGGTCGACCGTGACCTTCTCCCACGCCACCGCGCCGGTGTCGCGGTCGAGCGCGACCAGCCGCCCGTCGAGCGTGCCGAAGAAGAGCTTGTCCCCCCAAGCCGCCAGCCCGCGATTGACCACGTCGCAGCACGCTTTCACTCCGGTTTCGCCGGGCACTTGCGGATCGTAGCTCCAGAGCGGTTCGCCGGTTGCGGCGTCATAGGCGAAGACCTTGCTCCACGCGGTGGTGACATAGAGCTTGCCGTCCATCACCAGCGGGGTCGCTTCCTGCCCGCGCGCGGTGTCCATGTCGGCGAACCAGGCGAGCCCGAGGTCACCCACGCTGTCGCGGTCGATCTGGGCCAGCGGCGAGAAGCGCTGTTCGGAATAGGTCCCGCCATGGGTGATCCAGTTGGCCGGGTCCTCGCCCGCATTGACCAGCCGGACGGTGTCGATCCCGCCTTCGGGTGTTTCGCCCGCTGCCATGCTGCAGCCCGCCAGTGCGCCTGCCAGGCCAAGCGCGGCCACTGCCGCCCAACCGATCCCTCGCATCTTTCTCTCCCCGGCGACATTTGCGTCGCTCTATGCAACCTATCCTGCCGTCGATGCGCGGGCTTGTCCATAAGGCTGCACCCTGCAAGGATCGCCGCGGACGGGCTTGCGAGGAGAGACGAGCGATGTGCGATGAACAGGATCTGGCGCGGTGGGCGCGCGGCAAGGTCTCGCGCCGGGCCTTCGGCGGCGGTGCGATGGCGGCAGGCGTGGCGGCCTGCGCGCCGGTCAACGCCGATGTCGATCGTCCGGCGGCGGGCGGGTTGACCGAGCGCATGGTGAGCTTTGCCGCACCCGGCGGGACGATGGACGGGTTCTTCGTGCATCCCGCGGACAGGGCCAGCCCGCTGGTGCTGCTCTGGCCCGACATTGCCGGGCTGCGCGAAGCGAAGCGGCAGATGGCGCGGCGGCTGGCGGGCGAAGGCTACGCCGTGTTCGTCGCCAATCCCTATTACCGCGATGTCGCAGGCGAGCAGTTCGCCGACTTTGCTGCCTTCGCAGCCGCCGACGGGTTCCAGACGGTCCGCCCGTGGCGCGCCAAGCTCGATGCCCCGGCGATCCAGGCCGATGCCCGCGCGGCGACCGCCTGGCTCGACACGCAGGACGGGGTCGACACCGCCCGCGGCATCGGCACGCAGGGCTATTGCATGGGCGGACCTTTCACCGTGTGGAGCACTGCGGCGGTCGAACGCATGCGCGCGGCGGGCAGTTTCCACGGCGGCGGGCTGGTGCGCGACGATGCGGACAGTCCGCACCGGATGCTGCGCGGTGATGCGCATTACCTGATCGCGATCGCGCAGAACGACGATGCCAAGGAACCCGATGCCAAGACCGCGCTGCGCGCAGCGGCGGATGCTGCCGGTGCCGCTGCCGAGATCGAGGTCTATCCTGCCGATCACGGCTGGTGCGTGCCCGATTCGCCCGCTTACGACCAGCCCGCTGCAGAGCGCGCCTGGGGACGCTTGCTGGCGACCTACGCAGAGGCGCTGTAACACGCTTTCGCTTGCCGCCACCCCCGCGGGCGCTACCATGCCTTGCAGCTAGAGGAGGCTTTACATGCTAGGCGGTACGCTCGTCCTGATTTTGCTGGTCCTGCTGGCCGTGCTGTTCCTCGTCATGGGCGTGCGCGTGGTCAAGCAGGGCTATGTCTACACCATCGAACGACTGGGCAAGTACACGCTCGCCGCGAACCCCGGGCTGCACCTGATCATCCCGTTCATCGACCGGGTGGGGCACAAGATCAACATGATGGAACAGGTGCTCGACATCCCGGGCCAGGAAATCATCACCAAGGACAACGCCATGGTCGGCGTCGATGCGGTGGTCTTCTTCCAGGTTCTCGATGCGGGCAAGGCGGCCTATGAGGTCTCGGGTCTTCAGAACGCCATCCTCGCACTCACCACCACCAATCTGCGCACGGTCATGGGCTCGATGGATCTCGACGAGACGCTGTCCAAGCGCGACGAGATCAACGCCCGCCTGCTCAGCGTGGTCGATCACGCGACCTCGCCCTGGGGGATCAAGATCACCCGCGTCGAGATCAAGGACATCCGCCCGCCGCTCGACATCTCCGAAGCGATGGCGCGGCAGATGAAGGCCGAACGGCTGAAACGCGCCGAGATCCTCGAGGCGGAAGGCGACAAGACCAGTTCGATCCTGCGCGCCGAAGGGCGCAAGCAATCGGCCATCCTCCAGGCCGAGGGCCAGCGCGAGGCGCTCTTCCGCGATGCCGAGGCGCGCGAACGCGCCGCCGAAGCCGAGGCCAAGGCCACGCAGATGGTGTCCGATGCGATTGCCTCGTCGGGCAATCAGGCAATCAATTACTTCATCGCGCAGGAATACACCAAGGCAGTCGGCAAGTTCGCCGAAAGCCCCAATGCCAAGACGATCCTGTTCCCGGTCGAAGCGACGCAATTGATCGGCTCGCTCGGCGGAATCGGCGAATTGATCAAGGGCACATTCGACGGTGTCGAAGGCACGGTGGATACGGGCACACCCGTGCCCGAGCCGAAGGACCGGGCCCCGGTTCGGCGGCCCAGCGTGCCGCGTTCGCGCGACAGCTAGGCGGGGGTCGTGGACGGTATCGAAACCTACTGGATCTGGCTGATCATCGGGCTGGCGCTCGCCTCGCTCGAACTGGTCGTGCCGGGGGTCTATCTGATCTGGATGGCAATGGCAGCGCTGGCGGTGGCCGTGCTGGCCTTCGTCTCGGTCCCCCCGCTCGCGCTGCAGATCATCGCCTGGGTTTCGCTATCGCTGATCTTCGTCTTCTCCGCGCGCCGCTGGCTGCGCGAACGGCCGATCGTGTCCAGCGACCCGCTGCTCAACAATCGCGGCGGCCGGATGGTCGGCCAGACCGCGCTGGTAACGCAGGCGATCGAAAACGGGTCGGGGCGGGTCAAGGTCGGCGACAGCGAATGGATCGCGCGCGGCGCGGATGCCGCAGCGGGCGGCCGCGTGCGGATCATCGGCAATGACGGCAGCGAGCTGCTGGTCGAACCGGTCGCGCTGATCGAAGGCTGACGCGCTGCGCAGCCGCGGTTCAGACCGCCGATTCGGCGTGGAAGCGGCCGTGCTTGCGATACCGCACCATCCACCGGTCGAGAAACAGGTCGAGCGGCTTGGGCTCGATACCCAGCCTGTCGAACCCGGGAAACGCGCCCGAGGCGACATTGCCCTGCTTCAGCAGCTTCCACTGGTCGCTGCCCATCGGGGTTCCCGGTAGCGCCGCGAAGGTGGCCGACAGGCCGTCGGGCATCGGCAGAAAGGTGCGCTTGCGCTTCTGCGCTGCCGCGATCGCTTCGTTGATCTCCATCATCGACAGCTCTTCCGGGCCGCCGAGTTCGTAGATCTTGCCGCCATGCTTGCCCGGATCCTCGAGCGCGCGCACCGCTGCCTCGGCGACATCGTCGACATAGACCAGCTGCAGTTTCGCATCGGGGCCGAACACCGGCAGCACGGGCAGGGTGGAAATCAGCCCCGCGAACATGTTGATGAAATTGTCGTCCTCGCCGAACAGGATGCTCGGGCGCAGGATCGTCGCCTTGGGGAAGGCCGCGAGCACGCGTTCCTCGCCCAGCTTCTTGGCGGCGGCGTATTCGATTTCGGTCTCGTCCTCGGGTTCGGCGGCGATCGCGCTGACATGGACGAAGGCCTGCGCGCCTGCGCGGGCGGCGGCTTCGGCCATCCAGCCGGGCGCTTCGCCCATCAGGCGGCGCAGATTGCCGCTGAACGCGCCGACCAGGTTCACCACGGCATCCGCGCCGGCAATGCACTGGTCGACCGATTGCCGGTCGCTGGCATCGCAGCGCGCGAACTGCATCTGGCCGAGATTGGCGAGCGGCTTGAGCTTGAACGCCTTTTCCGGATGGCGGGCGGCGATCCGCACGCGTGCTCCGCGTTCGAGCAGAGCCTGCGCCACGTAATTGCCGATGAAGCCGTTGCCACCCATCAGCACCACCAGCTTGCCGTTCAACGCGCCGCTTTTCGCCATGATATTCGCCTGATTCCTCGAAGGGAGAAGTGTCGCTCCGCCCCTAGCCTCAACCCCCGCCGCGCCGCAAGCGTTCCAGCATGTGCGAAAGGCGTTGACAGGTAAGCCCCTGCTTCGCTAGTGGCGCGCCCCTACCCATGGCCGTGCTTCGAAGACCGGCCATCGATAGTGTGCCCAGATGGCGGAATTGGTAGACGCACCGTCTTCAGGTGGCGGCGCTCGCAAGGGCGTGGAGGTTCGAGTCCTCTTCTGGGCACCATTTGTTCTTCTCACGTTCTCCCAAATAATCTATAAAACCCGCAGAAATCCTAGGGATTTGGCCCTTGGATCGTTCCGGATCGTCCCGCCTGTTCTCGGGGGTTCCAGACACTTTTGTGGGCCTTTTGAGGCCGTTTCGCAAAGGCCCAGATGAAAAGGCCCCCACATGCCGCTGACAGATACTCGCCTCCGCGCTCTCAAGCCCAAGGACAAACCGTACAAGGTAACCGATGAGCGCGGCCTATATGTCGAGGTCACGCCGACCGGCAGCAAGCTTTGGCGATTCCGATACCGGATCGGTGGTGCGCAAAAGAAGCTCTGCATCGGCAGCTATCCTGACATCAGCCTCAAGCAAGCCCGAGACGCAGCCTACGAGGCACGACGAGCTGTTGCTTCTGGGGGCGACCCGGCCTTTGAGAAGCGGAAGCGGAAAATCCGCGCCGAGTTCCTTTCTGCACAGACGTTCGAGGCAGTCGCGCGTGAATATATCGAGCAGATGATGGTCCAGAATGGCCGCGCCGATGGCACGATCGTCAAGGCCAATTATTTCCTCGACAAGCTTGCGCCTGCCATCGGTAACCGACCCATCCACGAGATCGAGCCGTTCGAAGTCCTGGCTCCTCTGAAACGACTGGAAGCCACTGGTAAGCACGAGACTGCGAAGAAATGCCGCTCGTTCGCAGGCCGCGTGTTTCGTTACGGTGTCGCTACCACCCGCTGCAAATCCGATCCGACCAGTATGCTGAAGGGCGCTCTCGTAACGCCGAGAGCCACGCATTATGCAGCAATCCTCGAGCCCACCGAGCTAGGCGGGCTGCTGCGCGCAATCGACGACTTCACTGGCTACATGGTGACCAAGTTTGCTTTGCAGATCGCGCCGCATGTGTTCGTACGTCCCGGCGAACTCCGCCACGCCGAATGGCATGAGATCGACCTGGTCGATGGGGTCTGGAAGATCCCTGCCGGTAAAATGAAAGCGCGCCGAGCGCATGCCGTCCCGCTGTCCAAGCAAGTTAGAGGTTATCTCACAGACCTGGCCGAGATGCTCGGCCGCGAAGGATATGTCTTCCCGTCTGCGCGCAGCTCCAAGCGTCCCATGAGTGAAAACACGCTCAATGCCGCATTTCGTCGCATGGGATATTCGAAGGAAGAAGTCACCGCGCATGGACTCCGGGCGACAGCATCGACATTCCTGAACGAGTCGGGCCTTTGGAATCCCGATGCGATCGAGCGTGCCCTGGCACATGGCGACAGCAATGTTGTGCGTGGCATCTACCATCGCGGCAAACATTGGGAAGAGCGCGTGCGCATGGCTCAATGGTGGAGCGACTACCTCGATGAGCTCCGGACATGTGGATCGGCGTGCAAAAGGGACCCTGTTAGAGGGGTGATCGGCGTCTAAAAGGGACCCCTCATTCTGATGGTGTAGTTGACCGCCTGGTTTTTCAGGTGGTGAGATCGGGATGTTGGTGGTGGAG